>Ga0075365_10000546_pt1 | contig 14499 bp, 11 predicted proteins | sample EndMetdeltDD1765_FD_71387 | JGI IMG/M metagenome (GOLD analysis project Ga0075365, IMG submission 71387) | Populus endosphere microbial communities from Tennessee, USA - Endosphere MetaG P. deltoides DD176-5 | ecosystem: Host-associated > Plants > Roots > Endosphere | place: USA: Tennessee... | reverse complement strand
GCGGAAGCCAAGAGGTCGGCTTCGGCCTGGTCGGCGGCCACTCGGGAGGCGCGCACGAAGGTGATCACCGCGGTGGCGGTGTCGCAGTCGTGGAGCTCCCGGGTGCTCATGGGTCCACGCTAGTCGAACAGGTGTGCGAATGCAATGTTCTTTCGACAACCCCGATCACGGCGGCCGACCCCAGGGGACCATGGGCTGGGATTAGCCGCGACCGTGCAGGTCGATCAGAGCCCCTTTTCTCTGTGACTGTCGTCGAACCGGCCTGATGCACCGCGTGGGAGGACGCGGTAGGGGCCGATGAGAGGCACGAGGGGTTTCGACACGGTCGCTAGCGCGACCTGCTCAACCACCGCGGGAGGGGGCGGTGCTGGGGCGAGCAGCTCAATCGCCGAGCGGAGGGCGGACCCGGGCGCGCAGGACGTGCCCACCCCCGGCGGTCGGCCCGGGTGGCTTGCCGAGGTAGCGCGACCGGATCTCGGGTCGGCCGAGATCCTCCAGGTCGGTGAATCCGACGGACCGCAGCAGGTCGTGCAGGTCCGCGGTCTCCCAGCCGTCGAGGAGCGGCTCGCCGAGGTCGGCGACGCGGGCGCGCAGCAGGTCCTGCTCGGCACGCTCCCGGTCCGGGACGGAGGCGACGGGGTTGGTGTAGTCGAGGACCACCTCCGCGTCGGGGACGGAGGCGACCGCCCGCAGGGTCGCGGAGACGGTGTCGCGGGTCAGGTAGGGAACCACGCCGAGCCACACGAAGAACGTGGGCGATGTCGCGGCGAACCCCGCAGCGACCAGCTCGTCGAGGAACGACGACCGCTCGAAGTCGACCGGCACGTAGGTGACCTCGCCGGCGAGCCCGGCCGCGGCGACCAGCGACCGCTTCCATGCCTGGGTGTCCGGGTGGTCGACCTCCCAGACGCGGACGTCGGCGTCGACGTTGCGGTGGGCGAAGGTGTCGAGCCCGGCGCCGAGGACGACGACCTGCCGGACCCCTCGGCGTACGGCGGCCGCGAGCGCGTCCTCCGCGAACCGGTGCCGGACCGCGATGAAGACCCGCAGCCGGGACCCCTCCCACCGGCTGGTGTCGACGCCGTCGCGCCCGCCGAGGATCGCCCAGGCCAACGGGTCGGTGAAGATCAGCGGTGGCTCGTCCTGGTGCAGCGCGCGCTGCACCGCGGCACCCCACGCCGTCCGGCTCGGCTCACCTGCGCGCACGGCTCCGATCCTGCACCGCGGCCACGAACGCCGCCACCAGCGGATGGACCGGCTCGCCCGCGAGCGCACCGACGTGCGGCTGGAACATCGACGTCACGAAGAAGGGGTGGTCGGGGAACTCCAGGACCTCGGCCCCCGCGTCCGGCGCGGTCGCCCCGACGACGACGCCGGCCGCCTCCAGCCGCGCGACCGCGGCAGGCGTCGGCGCGTACCCGCAGAAGTGCAGGCCCGCGAACGGCGACGGCTGCCACGACGCGAACCGCGTGCCGGGCACGGGCGTCACCACCCGCGACTCCCCCTGCAGCGAGCAGGCCAGCGCGGCGACCACGTTGTCGTCGCCCTCGCCGTCCGACTCCGCGTGGGTCGCGGCGGCGCCGAGGACGTCGCGGACGAACGAGACGACGGCGTACTGCATGCCCCCGCAGGTCCCGAGGAACGGGATCCCGAGCGAGCGCACCTCGGTGATGGCGCGCAGCACCGCCGCGTCGTCGGCGTACGGCGACCCCGGCACCAGCCAGACCCCGTCGTACGACGCCAGCTCGAACGCCGAGTCGGTCGGCACCCACACGGTGTCGACCGCGAGCATCGGCCGCAGGGCGTCCAGCTCGAGGTGGCTGCGGTGTCCGCGGTGGTCACCCAGGAGCGCGACGCTCATCCGAGCCGGGCCAGCTCCTCCTCGACGATCACCGGGTCGAGCTTGGTGAAGACCGGCACCGGCTTGGCGACCGGCGTGCCGACGACGATCGGGTGCCGCTCCCAGGTGGGCGCGGTGGTGTAGTCCCCCGTGATGATCGGGTACGACGGTCCGCCGTCGAGGTCGTCGACCTCCTCGATGCGCGGCAACGGGGCGATCTCGCCCGTCCCGCCGAGCGCGACGTCGACGGCGTTCGCGGCGAACGGCAGGAACGGCGCGAGCACGAGGTTGAGGTCCGCGACGCACTGGGCCACGACGTGCAGGACGGTGCCGAGACGCTCCGGGTCGTCCTTGATCTTCCACGGCTCGGTGTCGGAGACGTACTTGTTGACGTCGGCGACGGCCCGCATGGCCTCGCCGATGGCCTGCTTCTGCCGGTGGCGGCCGATCAGGTCGCCGACGACCGTGAAGGCGTTCTCGGCGACGGCGAGCACCGCCTCGTCCTCGGGCGTGAGCGGACCGGCGGGCGGGATCTCGCCGAAGTTCTTGGCGATCAGGTTGGCGGTGCGGTTGACCAGGTTGCCCCAGCCGGCGACCAGCTCGTCGTTGGTGCGGCGCACGAACTCCGACCAGGTGAAGTCGGAGTCCTGGGCCTCCGGGCCCGCGGCCGCGACGAAGTAGCGGAACGCGTCGGCCTGGTAGCGGCTCAGCAGGTCGCGCACGTAGATGACGACCTTCTTCGACGAGGAGAACTTCTTGCCCTCCATGGTCAGGAACTCCGACGAGACCACCTCGGTGGGGAGGTTGAGCTCGCCGTACTCGCGCGGCTGACCGCCCTTCGCGCCACGACCGGAGTAGGCCAGCAGCTCGGCCGGCCAGATCTGGCTGTGGAAGGTGATGTTGTCCTTGCCCATGAAGTAGTACGACAGCGCCTCGGGGTCGTTCCACCACTGGCGCCAGGCGTCGGCGTCGCCCGTACGGCGGGCCCACTCGATCGAGGCGGACAGGTAGCCGACGACCGCGTCGAACCAGACGTAGAGCTTCTTGGTGGGCTGCTCGCGCCACCCGTCGAGGGGGACGGCGATGCCCCAGTCGATGTCCCGCGTCATCGCGCGCGGGCGGATCTCCTTGAGGATGTTCTGGCTGAACCGGATGACGTTGGGCCGCCACAGGCCGGTCGCCTCGCGCTCGTCGAGCCACTCCTTGAGCGCATCCGCCAGCGCCGGCAGGTCGAGGAAGAAGTGCTGGGTCTCGATGAACTCCGGCGTCTCGCCATTGATCTTGGAGCGCGGGTTCTTCAGGTCGGCCGGGTCGAGCTGGTTGCCGCAGTTGTCGCACTGGTCGCCGCGGGCGCCGTCGTACCCGCAGATGGGGCAGGTGCCCTCGATGTAGCGGTCGGGCAGGGTGCGGCCGGTGGAGGGCGAGATGGCGCCGTACGTCGTCTGCTCGACGAAGTAGCCGTTCTCGTAGACGCCGAGGAACAGCTCCTGCACCACGGCGTGGTGGTTGCGCGTGGTGGTGCGGGTGTAGAGGTCGTAGGTGCAGCCGAGCGAGGCCAGGTCCTCGGCGATGATCCGGTGGTTGCGGTCGGCCAGCTCCTGCGGCGTCAGTCCGGCCTCGTCGGCGGCGATCAGGATCGGCGTGCCGTGCTCGTCGGACCCGGAGACCATGAGCACGTCGTGCCCCGCCATCCGCATGTACCTGCTGAAGACGTCGGAGGGCACACCGAAACCAGCGACGTGGCCGATGTGGCGCGGGCCGTTCGCGTACGGCCAGGCGACGGCGGACAGGACGTGACTCATGGGGGTGATCCTAGGGTCGGCGACATGACCCTCGTCGCCGAGGGCGCGTGGGCCGTGACCGGCACCGCCCGCTAGCGGTAGCGCGCCATCCGCTTCTGCGTCTTGGCCCGGACCTCGTCGAGCCGGTCGTAGAGCAGCGTGCCGGGGCAGGCGGTCTCGTTGGTGTCGCGGTGCCCGTCGACCACCGGCAGCCGCACGCGCTGCCCGGCCGGGAAGCGGTCGCTGCCCTTCGAGGTGACCGTGACGTTGCCGGTGGCCCGCGGCCGGCCGGCCTTGTCGAGCTTCCAGGCCGCGATCGCGGCGATCGTGGTCAGCACCCGCCCGCGCACCGCCCCCTCCTCGTGGTTGCCGATCACGGCGATCCCGACGGAGCTGTGGTTGAAGCCGAGGGTGTGCGCACCCTGGACCTTGCGGCCGGCACCGCCGGACCGGCCGACCCAGGCCCGCCCGAACCGGTCGACGAGGAAGTTGTAGCCCAGGTCGAACCAGCCCAGCGAGCGGGTGTGGTACTCGTACATGCCGCGGATCAGGGCCGGCACGTCGGCGCGCGCGTAGTCGTTCCCGGTGACCGTGTGGTGCACGTGCACCTGCTTCAGCGACGAGCCGTACGCCGGGCTGCCGTTGCGCAGGCTGTTGTCGGCGCCCCACGCGGCACGCGAGAGCAGCTCCGGCTTCGGCACCCCGTCCGTGGCCTTCCGAGCCGTCCGGGCCTCCCGGGCCGCCACCGGCGTGGCCGTCCGGTCGGAGGCCCGGGTGCCCGGGTCGATCAGCACGAGGTCGAGGCCCGGCGGGGCCGGCCCGTCGGTGCGCACCTGGGCGGCGTCCGAGGGTCCGACCCAGCGCAGCTCGGTGCCGTGCACCCCGGTCGCCTCGGCGGCCGAGTCGGCCGGACCGTCGCTCAACGGGTGCAGGTCGGTCCATCGGCCCCAGCCGTCGGCGTCGCGGGTGCGGACCTGGACGTCGGGGGTGGCGGGACCGCGCCAGGTGACCGCGACCATCGAGAAGGACTGCTCCCGGACGGGCTCGCGCGCGAGCGCGGCCGGTCCGCCCAGCAGCGTGACGATCGTGGCCAATGTGACGGATGAGGCGATCCCGAGGCGGCTCATGCCGACCCAGTCTGCGGGATCGGCCCCAACCTGGCGACTCCTCAGCTGAAGTCGAGGTCCGCCGTCCGCGAGCGCTTCAGCTCGAAGAAGTAGGGGTAGGACGCCAGCGCGACCGCGCCGTCCCAGACCTTGCCGGCCTCCTCGCCCTTCGGGATCGAGGACAGCACCGGCCCGAAGAACGCGGTGCCCTCGATGGCGATCGTCGGCGTGCCGACCTCGTCGCCGACCTGGTCCATGCCGAGGTGGTGGGACTTCTTGATCGCCTCGTCGTACTGCGGGTCGTCCATCGCGTCGGCCAGCGACGTCGGCAGCCCGGCCTCGGTCAGGGCCGCCTCGATGGTGGCGCGGTCGTAGGTGCCGCCCTCGTTGTGCTTGCGGGTGCCGAGCGCGGTGTAGAGCGGCGCCAGCACCTCCTGGCCGTGCGCCTGCTCGGCGGCCATCACCACCCGGACCGGCTGCCAGGCGTCCTGGAGCAGCGCGCGGTACTCGTCGGAGATGTCCTTGTCCTGGTTGAGGTAGGCCAGGCTCATCAGGTGCCAGGTGACGGAGATGTCGCGCACCTTCTCGACCTCGAGGATCCACCGGGAGGTGATCCAGGCGAAGGGGCAGAGCGGGTCGAACCAGAAGTCGGCGTTGGTGGTCGTCATGACATCAGTCAACAACCGGACCGTGGTCCCGATTCCGTCAGGTCAGCACCTGGATGGCCAGCCCGAGCAGCGCGCAGGTCCCGAGGGTGCGCAGCACCGACCACCGGAGCCGGAAGACCAGCACGAGCGCGATCGCCGCGACGAGCACCGGCTCCCACCCGACCAGGGTGTGCACGGCGAAGTACACCGCCAGGTGGGCGATCACGCCGACGACCGCGGCCGTCACCCCGGTGAGGGCCGCGGCGACGGCCCGGTTGCCGCGGAGCCGCTCGACGTAGGGCGCCCCGACGAAGATGAACAGGAAGCTCGGGACGAAGGTCACCCACACCGTCAGCAGCGAGCCGACCACCGCGGCCGCCCACGGGTCGAGGCCGCCGGGGTCCCGGTAGGCGCCCAGGAACGCGACGAACTGCACGACCATGATCAGCGGGCCGGGGGTCGACTCGGCCAGCGCCAGCCCCTTCGCCATCTCGTTCGCGGAGAGCCAGCCGTAGCTGTCGACCGCCGCCTGGGCGACGTAGGCCAGCACGGCGTAGGCGCCGCCGAAGCTGACCAGCGCCAGGCCGCCGAAGAACACCCCCTGGTCGGTGTAGACGCTGTCCCCGCCGCTCAGCAGCCGGGCGAGGAGCACCGGCGCCACCCACAGGACCAGGCCCACCGCGAGCACCAGCAGGGTGCGCCGCAGCGTGGGCGCGGCCCGGTGCAGGGCGTCGTCCGGCACCAGCGGGGCCACGCCGTCCTCGGGCTCGGTCGGCCGCTCCAGCGGCCGGCGCCGGCCCACGAGCCAGCCCACGGCGCCCGCCCCGAGCACCACCAGCGGGAAGGGCACCCCCACCGTGAGGCACCCGAACGCGGCGACGGCCAGCGCCACGAGGGTCGGGCTGCGCAGCGTCCGGCCGCCGATGCGGACCACGGCCTGGACGACCACCGCCAGCACCGCCGGCGCCAGCCCGAGGAACAGCCCCGCGACGACCACGGTGTCGCCGTGGGCGACGTAGAGCCACGAGAGCCCGAGGAGGGCGACGAGGCCGGGCAGGACGAACAGCACACCGGCGATCAGCCCGCCCAGCGCGCCATTGAGGAGCCAGCCGGTGTAGACGGCGAGCTGCTGGGCCTCGGGACCCGGGAGCAGCATGCAGTAGCTCAGCGCGTGCAGGAACCGCCGCTCGCCGAGCCAGCGCCGCTCGTCGACGAGCTCGCGCTGCATGACCGCGATCTGCCCGGCCGGGCCGCCGAAGGTCTGCAGCGAGATCCGGAACCAGGCCCAGGTGGCGGCCCTCAGCGGGACCAGGTCGCGACCGGTGTCCCGCACGCGGTCATCGTGCCACGCTCACCTGGCCGCGCGCCTTGCCCGGCCGGACGACGCTGGTGCCGTCGTAGGTGAGGAGGACCTTGCGCCTGCCGGGCGGCAGGTCGCCCACCACCACGCGGGCGTAGCCGTTCTTGACCTTCACGACCCGGGTGCGGGGGCCGACCTGCAGGGTGACCTTGCCGCTGAGCTTCTTGATCCCGGGCGCCCAGAGCCGGATCTTGACGACCGCCCGGCGGGCGGCGCCGTCCGCGGTGACCTTCAGGGTCGGCTTGGTGGTCACCCGGCCGGGGAGCTCCATGGTGCGCGACACGCTGCGGTGGTTGCGCTTGGCGACGTCCATCCGCACCGCCATCCGGGCACCGACGTCCGCCGGCCGGAGCCGGTAGGTGGTGCCGCTCGCGCCCGCCACCGGCTGGCCGTCGCGCAGCCAGGTGAGCGTGACGGCGGCGTCGGCGGGGTCGAAGGTGCCGGGCGTGACGGTGAGGGTCTCGCCGTTGGCCGGCGTGCCGGTGAGGCCGTACGGCGCGGTCTCGGTGAGCGGGTTCGCGGTGATCGGCGCGGTCGCGGCCGAGGTCTGCGTCGCCGCGTTGTAGCCGTTGCTCCGGACGCTGACGACCGCGGTGACGCTGCGGTCGACCTGGTCCTGGCCGAGGGTGTGCGACCAGCCGGTGGCGCCCGCGATGGCCACGCCGTCGGCGTACCACTGGACGGAGGAGGACTCCGGGGCCGGGCTCCAGCCGCCGGCGTCGACGGTGAGGGTCTCGTCGACGAGGCCGGTCCCGGTGATGGTCGGCGCCGCGGTGGCGGCGAAGGTGCCGGCCTTGACCGCGGTCGCGGTCTTCGCCGACGCGGCTCCGGACTGGTAGCCGCTGCGGGTCGCGGTGACGACGACCGAGAGCTTCTTCTTGCGCTGGGCGACCGTCGGCACGAAGGTCTGCCCGGTCGCCCCGGCGATGGCCTTCTTGGCGGCCGACCACTGGTAGGTGAAGGTGCCGGGCTGGTTCCACGCGCCCGGGTTGGCCGTGACGGGCGCCCCGACGCGCGGGGTGCCCTCGATCACCGGCGGCGCGGTGGGCACCAGCACGGCGTCGTTGAAGTGGATGAACCCGCTCGGCCAGCCCTTGCCGGTCTTCGTGATCCGGCGCCAGTCGAAGTCACCGCCCCAGCTGTCCTCCGAGACCACGATCTCGGTGCTGGAGAGGACCTGCTCGACGTAGGCGACGTGGCCGCTGGAGCCGGCGCCCGGCACGTTGGCCTTCCACCAGGCGATCGAGCCGACGGTCGGGGTCTGGTCGGTGATGTTGGCCATCGCCTTGCCCCAGTGGCTGGCGTTGCCCTCCCCGCTCCACGGCCGGGTGTTGGGCATGCCCGCCTGGACCATCCGGTAGGCGGCGTAGTTGGTGCAGTTGTGCCCGGCGTACATCCGCCAGTACATCGTGCTGCCGGCGCTCTTGTAGCCCGCGTGCGAGTAGCCCGCGTTGGCGCAGCCCTTGTAGCCCGTGCAGAGGTACGTCGAGTCCGCGACGGCCGGCGCTGCCGGGATCGCCAGCAGGCCGCCGAGGAGAGCGAGGAGGCCGGTCACGACGGCGAGGCGACGCCGCCGGGGCTCCTGTGACTGATGATGCACGAGAGAACCATAGTGAAAAAAGTCAAGCGCGACACGCCGTACGTGAATGACATTGTTGTAGTTCTCGACGGCGGTGTGGGCGACCCGTCATCGGCCCTCGGCGCCCCGACCTGAGGCTCCACGGGACACCGCGCGGCTACCCCGGGCGTAAACGTGGTCAAGACCGGCCCGCACCCCCGGGCAGACGACTCCCGGACGAAATTCCGGAGCCTGTCCACATGTCGGACAAGTCTCGGGCGGAGGCCGCCGGGAGGCGGCTGGGAGACGGCGCGGCCACGGTGGCAGGATGCAGCGCATGCCTGGAACCAACCTCACCCGGGACGAGGCCGCCACCCGCGCCGCCCTCCTGGACGTCACGTCGTACTCCATCGACCTGGACCTCACGACGGGCGACACAGTCTTCGGCTCGACCACCACGCTCCGCTTCACCTGCGCCGAGCCCGGCGCGGCGACGTTCGCGGACCTGGTCGACGCGACCGTCCACGAGATCACGCTCAACGGCGAGGCGCTCGACCCGGCCACGGCGTACGCCGACAGCCGGATCGCGCTGAGCGGGCTGCAGGCCGAGAACGAGCTGGTGGTGCGGGCCGACTGCACCTACTCCCACACCGGCGAGGGCCTGCACCACTTCGTCGACCCCGTCGACGACCGGGTCTACCTCTACTCCCAGTTCGAGGTCCCCGACGCCCGCCGCGTCTTCACCACCTTCGAACAGCCCGACCTCAAGGCACCCTTCACCTTCCACGTCACCGCCCCGGCGCACTGGAAGGTCGTCTCCAACTCCCCCACGCCGGAGCCCTCCCCGGTCTCCGAGGGCGTCGCGCGCTGGAGCTTCGAGCCGACGAAGCCGATGTCGACGTACATCACCGCGATCGTCGCCGGCGAGTACCACGAGGTCCAGGACGTCTACCACGGCAAGCACGGCGACATCCCGCTCGGCCACTACTGCCGCCAGTCGCTGGTCGAGCACCTCGACGACGACGAGCTGGTCGACATCACCAAGCGCGGCTTCGCGTTCTTCGAGGAGCAGTTCGACTTCCCCTACCCCTTCGGCAAGTACGACCAGCTCTACGTGCCGGAGTACAACATGGGCGCGATGGAGAACGCCGGCTGCGTGACCGTCCGCGACGAGTACCTCCCGCGCTCGCGCCAGCCGCGCTCGTTCTACGAGTTCCGCACCTCGATGATCCTGCACGAGATGGCGCACATGTGGTTCGGCGACCTGGTGACCATGAAGTGGTGGGACGACCTCTGGCTCAACGAGTCGTTCGCCGAGTGGGCCTGCTACTGGGCCGAGGTCGAGGCCACCGACTTCACCGACGCCTGGACCGGCTTCGCCAACGCGCGCAAGCAGACCGGCTACCGCCAGGACCAGCTGCCCTCGACGCACCCGATCGCGGCGGACAACCACGACCTGCACGCGGTCGAGGTCAACTTCGACATGATCACCTACGCCAAGGGCGCCTCGGTGCTCAAGCAGCTGGTGGCCTGGGTCGGCCTGGAGCCCTTCATCGCCGGGCTGCGGCAGTACTTCAAGGACCACGCGTTCGCGAACGCCGAGTACACCGACCTGCTGGCGGCCCTCGAGAAGGCCTCCGGGCGCGAGCTCGGCGGCTGGGCGACCGAGTGGCTGCAGACCGCCGGCGTCAACACGCTCACCCCGTCCTTCGAGCTCGCCGAGGACGGCACGTACGCCGGCTTCGCCGTCCTCCAGGCCGCGCACCCCGACTGGCCGACCCTGCGTCGGCACCGCATCGGCGTCGGCCTCTACGACCTCCAGGACGGGCGCCTGGTGCGCCGCGACTCCCTGGAGCTCGACGTCGAGGGCGAGCGCACCGAGGTGCCCGCCCTGGCCGGCGTGCGCCAGCCCGACCTGCTGCTGCTCAACGAGGGCGATCTCACCTACGCCAAGATCCGGCTCGACGAGCGCTCGCTGGCCACGGCCGTCGACGGCCTGTCGAAGCTCGACGACTCGCTCGCCCGCGCCCTGGTCTGGGGCGCCACCTGGGACATGACCCGCGACGCCGAGATGTCGGCCACCGACTTCGTCGAGCTGGTGCTGGCCAACATCGGCCAGGAGACCGACGCGTGGGGCGTCAGCCGGATCCCGACCTTCGCCGCGCAGACCGTCTCGTCGTACTCCGCCCCCGCGAAGCGGGCCGCGCTGGCGGCACGCTGGGAGACGGGCCTGCGCGAGCTGGCCCTGGCCGCCGAGCCCGGCAGCGACCAGCAGCTGACGTTCGTGCGCAGCTACGCCGCGACCGCCCACAGCGAGCAGGCCGTCGGCGACCTCGAGGCGCTCCTCGACGGCTCGCTGGTCGTCGAGGGCCTGGCCGTCGACCAGGACCTGCGCTGGCTGCTGATCACCGGTCTGGCCGCGAACGACCGGGCCGGCTCGCGGATCGACGACGAGCTGGCGGCCGACAACACCATCTCCGGCAAGGAGCACGCCGCGGGCGCGAGGGCGGCGATCCCGACCGCCGAGGCCAAGGCCGAGGCCTGGCGGCTCGCGATCGAGGACGCCTCGACGCCCAACGAGACCGCGCTCTCGGTGGTGCTGTCCTTCCAGCGCCCCCGGCAGGACGCCGTGCTGGCGCCGTACGTCGAGAAGTACCTGGAGGCGGCCGAGACCGCCTGGGACCACCTCGGCACCCACCGAGCGGCCAAGGCCCTGGAGTTCCTCTTCCCGAAGCCGCTGGCCAGCCAGGAGCTGCTCGATCGCGTCGACGCCTGGCTCGCCGGCACCGACGCCTCCGCCGGCGCCGTCCGGTTCGTCAACGAGGGGCGGGCGGACGTCGCCCGCGCCCTGGCCGCCCAGGAGCTCGACGCCCGCGCCTGAGCCCCTCCCGGCGGGTCCGCCGCACCAGCGCGAGCAGCCGCTCGCGCAGGCGGCGGACCCACCGGCGGCGCGGCACGACGTGGATCTCGGGCACGCTCGCCTCCCGTACGGCCGCGGTCCCCACCTCGTGGGGACATGGTGCGGCCACCCGCCCGGTTGTGGACCGGGCGTGGGCAAGACGTGGCGAGACTGTTACCGGACTGGGCCGGCCGTCAGCGGACCGGCACTTGCATCACGCTGCGCATGGTGGCGTGGATCCCGGTCGCCAGCGACGTGCGGATCTCCGCGTCCAGCTCGGTCCATACCTCGGAGCGGAATCGGAGGTCGGCCGCCTGGTAGGCCGCGAACGGCGACGAGCCGAGCGAGACCAGGGCGCGTCGGTGGCTGACCCGACGTAGCTCACCGATCAGCTCCGCGATCGTCGTGCCACGTTGGGTGGCGATGATCTTCACCGTCGTCGAGCCGGTCGGCTGGGTCTCCGCCCGTTGCAGACACCCGACAGCCACGCGCGCGGCGTCGTCGACGTAGATGTAGTCCCGCGTGGTGTCGAGGGAGACGTAGATGCCGAGCGGCTGCCGCGAGAGCTGCCCTCGGCACAGCTGCGAGATCAGCCCCTGTGCCTTCGCGAGGTTCTGGCCCGGTCCATAGAGGTTCGCCAGCCTTCCGATCACGACGCGCGCGCCGCTCCGGGCGGCGAACTCCCGGACGAGGCGCTCCGACTCGAGCTTGGCCTCGCCGTACGGCGAGATCGGCCTCGGTTCGGTGGCCTCGGTGAACGGAGCCGCGGCGGACCCGGCGTAGACGCCGCCGGCGGAGGAGGCCAGGAAGAGGGTGCCGGTGCGTGACCGCTCCGCCGAGACGGTGGCCAGGCGATCCAGGAACCGACCGAAGGTCCGGATCTCTGCCGACAGCTGCTCCGCGGTTGTCGCTGTGACACCCGCGCCCGCACACCACATCAGGCGCCAGGAGCCGGGACCGGACGTCAGGTGATCGGCGAGCTCGGCGAGCGCTGCTTCTCCCGCGACCGGGTCGGCCCAGGGCACGCTCGGACGTACGACGGCCTCGTCGTCACTGAGGGCCCGGACGATCCCCTGACCGAGCAGGCCGCCGCTGCCGACCACCCAGACGGGAGACGTCTCACTCGGTGCGGTCATGTGTCCGACGACCCAGCGGACCGGAGGCTGGATCACCGGTGATGAGGTAGAGCGGCTTGCCCATCGCCATGTTGACCGCGACACCGAGGTACTCGGCGATGACACCGAGGAAGAAGAGGGTGACTCCGACGCCGAGCAACGTCACGACCATCATGGAGGTCCACCCGGCGGGTATCGAGTCAGACACGACACGGTCCGCAATCAACCACAGCGCCAGCGCGAACCCGACGAGCGCGGACAGTGCCCCGACCAGCGAGAGCACCCGGAGCCCCCGGGTGCCGCTCGTGAGCACCATCCGCCAGAAGTGCGACAGCAGAGTCCGGGCGTTGTAGCCCGACTGCCGCTCCCCCTCGTCGCGCAGCGTCACGGGCGCCGTCGCCGGCTTCCCCGCGACCCAACTGAGCGCGACGTCGAGGTAGACCCCTGCGCCGGCGTACGCTGCGACGCTCCGCCCGACCTCGCCCAGGACCAGGCGGTAGCTGTGGAAGGCAGACGCGTCGACGCCGCTGCTGAGAAGGTTGATGACGCGCTTGGAAGCCGTGGAGGTGATCCGCCGGAAGAGCGCGTGCGGCGCCGCGTTGACCGGGCGCGCGTAGACCAGCGATGCCCGCTCGGAGAGCGCCGCGTCGAGGAGGTTGCCGACGTCCGAGGGGTCGTGCTGACCGTCCTCGTCCATGGTGACGATCCACTCCGAGGACGAGGACGACATGCCGGCCAGGGTGGCCGGGTGCTGGCCGTAGTTGCGGCTGAGCCAGACCGGCCGGACCCAGGTGTGCTCGGCGGCCAGCTCGCGGATCACCCGAGCCGAATCGTCGGGTCCGCAGTCGTGGACGAGGACGGCCTCGGCGACGCGGAACAAGTGCCCGCCCGCCGACTCCCGGGGCTCGCGGAGGGTGGCAAGCTCCTTCACGATGCCGACCAGGTGCTTCTCACCCCGGTAGACCGGGATGACGACGGACACGTGGTGCACCGGCGGTGGGGAGGTCAGGGGGTCGGCGAGGCCGTCAGGCATACGCGGGAGTATAGGTACGCTGCTGCGTCGTCCCGACCATGCACCCTGGTCGTCCGGCGCCGATCAGTCGGCCTTTCGGGCGGCGACGAAGACCGACGAGCCGAACGGCAGGTCGCGCCGGGCCAGGATTCGCTCGTCGTTGCGGCAGAGCTTCAGCAGCGCCTGCGACACGCGATCGGAGACCGGCGGCACCGACACGATGTCCTGCGCCTCGGCCTTGGTCCGCCGTACCGCCTCGCCCAGTCGCGTCAGTGAGCGCTGCGCGGCGAAGATCGGGAACACGCTCGAGTAGGCGTAGGTGGCCCGCTCGACGCTGAGTCCGCCACGCTCGAGGGCCCGAACGATCCGCTTGCGGGTGTAGCGGCGAAAGTGACCGTTGTGGACGTCGAAGTCGGTCCACGCCCACTGGTAGGCGGGGACCGAGATGAGCAGGCGGCCACCCGGGGTGAGGACCCGCTCCAGCTCCCGAACGGCCGTGGTCTCGTCGGGCAGGTGCTCGATCACGTCGAAGGCTCCGATGACGTCGAAGCTGCCGTCCGCGAACGGCAGCTCGAGGGCCGAGCCACACACCCCGTTCACTCCGAGACCCCGAGGATCGATGTCGAGCGTCACATGAAGCCCGTCGTGGTGGCGCATCCAACCGACGCTGGGGCCGTCGGCACTCCCCACGTCCAGCACCCGCGCCGGGGAGCCGATGTACGGCGTCATCACGGTCTCGAGGAGCCGTGTCCTCGCTTGGAACCACCAGTAGTCGGGCTGTGCGATGGACGGCGAACCGCCGTGGCCTGGCTCGGACATGACCAGCACCCTAACTGGACCAGTGCCCGCAGGAGGCCCGGGGTCGCCGGCTGCTAGCGTGTGCGCCCGCGCGGCGGACCCTCGTCGTCGACCACGACGTCAGGAGGTCTCGGCCGTGCCGGATCACGCCGCCCCGCGGGCCGGGTGGATCCGAGTCCCCGACCGAGCCCTCCGCTGGACGATCGCCGCCGTCCTCCTCCCGTTGGTCCTTTTCCTCATCCTGCGGCCGGAGACCTACGGGCCCAGCGTCAACCGGCTAGACGGCTGGTTCTACACCGGTTACGCCGCCAACTTCGACGACATCCTCCCCGCGATCTCTGACCATCACTATTTCGTGTCGCGGTGGACGCTCTACCTGCCGT
>Ga0075365_10000545_pt1 | contig 14509 bp, 8 predicted proteins | sample EndMetdeltDD1765_FD_71387 | JGI IMG/M metagenome (GOLD analysis project Ga0075365, IMG submission 71387) | Populus endosphere microbial communities from Tennessee, USA - Endosphere MetaG P. deltoides DD176-5 | ecosystem: Host-associated > Plants > Roots > Endosphere | place: USA: Tennessee... | reverse complement strand
CTCGACGCTCGAGCAGTGCAGGGCGTCCGCATCCGGCAACGTCGGTTTCTGCGATCGAAACCCGCGCTACGTGGCCCAGGCGCCCGCACGGCCTGCGCGCGTGAGACATTGAGGCTCAGAACTGGATCTTGTTCAGGGCCGACGTCACGGCGGCGATCTTGTCGGCGATTTTGCTCGTGACCGTCTGCGCGACGGTCGTGGCGACCAGCGCCGTAAGGCCTGCGACGAGCGCGTATTGCGGGCACGGAACCTCGCTTGTTGTCGCGCAGGCTGCGCAGCTTTTCGATGAAGCGCCTCATAGCGTGCCCTCGCTAAGCTGGGTCACGCGCTGCCGCAACGCTTCGTTCTGCGCTTCGAGCGCCTTCACCTTGCGGGCCCAGTCGAGCGGAACGACGGCGCTCGCGCACGCGTCGATGAACCGAACGCCGGCAGCGGCGTGCGTGCGCCAGACCGTGCTGGCGCGAAACGTCGTCTGCTTGCGAACGACCGTCAGGTCGAAGGTGTCGGGCAGCAGCGCGATGTTTGTGAATTCGATGCGGGCGCCTCGTTCGGAGAAATTGCGCACGCTGCAGTCCAGCGTCGATCGTCTTTCGTTGAATGCGATCACGCCACCCAGAAGGGTGCGCGACCGCAGCTCCTTACGCCGTTCGCTCATTCGAACTTTCCCTGTTAACGCTTTGCTAACCACGGCCGAGTGGTAACAGGGTGGGAACTTCGCGCATAGGTGGTCTTGGTTCAGATTGCAATTAACCTGAATAGCGCCGAGTTTTCGCGTTTGGCTGCAGGCGAGCCGGCCTGCAGCCGTCAGCGCGGCGGAAAGTTCACCGCTTCGATCTTGTTGCCGTCGAAGTCGAGGATGAAGGCGCCGAAATAAGTGGTCATCGCCGCCTGCCGCGGCCCCGGATCGCCGGCGCTGGTGCAGCCGAGCGCCAGCGCGTCGTCGAAGAACTGGCGGACCGCCACTTCGCTCGGCGCGCGCAGGCAGATGTGGGTGCCGGTGTCGTCGCCCGCCGGCACGAGATTGGTGCGGAGGTTGAGCCAGAATTCGGGGTAGCGCTTGCCGAAGCCGACGGTCGCGGGGCGGTTGACCAGGCGGGTGAGCTCGAGGTGCGCCAGCAGCCGCTCGTAAAGGGCGGCGCTGCGGGCGAGGTCGCGGACCGGGATTGAGATGTGGTCGATCATGATGTCCGTCCTTCAGACAACTTCAATCACTTGCCCCTCACGAGCGCTTGAACCCATTAGCGCACTGCGGCGACCTATCCCAAGAGCGATGGGAACGGGGCGGCCATGCGCGCCTGTGGGCGCGACCGAGCGGCTCGATAGAGTCCCGCGCTTGGAACGTTGGGGAAGGACTTTCGCACTTGCGATCCTTGATGCTGATCATTTGCGCCAGCCATGGCGCGATGTCAGAACGCCGCATTCGGCCGGCCATCAGTCTGTCACGTTTCCCGCATCATCCTCGTCTCATAAGCAGGCGTCGATATTCCGCCTTCGAAGGAGTCTCCACATGATTGGATTTGTTCGCGCCCTGACGCTGGCGGCATCGCTGGTGCTTGGGCTGACGCAGGCGCAGGCTGCCGACAAGGCCTTCAAACGCGACTCCCTGGGCGACGCGGCGATCAAGCTGGAAGCCCAGATCAAGACCGAGTCAGGCGTCGTGTCGAAGACCGTGCAGCAACTCAAGACGGACGCGGATTCCGCCTTCCGGCGCAACGAGTTCCGGCCTGGAATGCAACTGCTGGGTCAGGTTGCGACCGTCGCCCCGAACGACGCCGGAAACTGGCTGCGCCTGTCCCGGACGCTCCTGCAAGTCCGCCCGAGCGACAGCCGCGAAAAAAACTTCCTGCTCGATCGCGCCGCGACCTCCGCCTACATCGCCTATCAGCGCGCCGGCAACGCCGGCGAGGAGGCCGAGGCACTGGCCGTGCTCGGACGCGTGCTCGCCGATGAACAGCTCTGGCGTCCGGCGCTGGATGCGCTGCGCCTGTCGCTGGATCTGCGCGAGGTCGCCGACGTCCGCGGCCAGTACGAGAAGCTGCGCGACGAGCGTGGTTTCCGTCTGCTCGATTACTCGGTGGATTCGGACTCGGCGACGCCGCGCGTCTGCTTCCAGTTCTCCGAAGAGCTCGCCAAGCGCACCGACTTCACGCCGTTCGTCAGCATGGGCGGCACCGACAAGCCGGCGCTGTCGTCGGAAGACCGCCAGCTGTGTGTCGAGGGCTTGAAGCACGGCGACCGCTATCAGATCAACCTGCGCGCGGGCATGCCGTCGACGGTGAAGGAAACGCTGCCGAAGTCGGCCGAGTTCAACGTCTATGTGCGCGACCGCAAACCGTTCGTGCGCTTCACCAGCCGCGCCTACGTGCTGCCACGCAGCGGCCAGCGCGGCATCCCGGTGGTGAGCGTCAACACGCCGGCCGTCAACGTGAAGATCTTCCGGATCGGCGACCGCAACCTCATCAATACGGTGCTGGGCAGCGACTTCCAGCGCACGCTTTCGACCTACGAGCTCTCCGAACTCGGTGACGAGAAGGGCGTGAAGGTCTGGCAGGGCGAATTGGCCACCGGCAACACGCTCAATGCCGACGTGACCACGGCGTTCCCGGTCGATCAGGCGATCGGCGAGATGCAGCCGGGCGTCTATGTGATGACGGCGGCGCCGAAAGGTCCAAGCTCATCCAGCGACGACGACTATTCGCAGCTTGCCACCCAGTGGTTCATCGTCTCCGATCTGGGCCTGACGGCTTTCTCCGGCAACGACGGCATCCACGTCTTCGTCAACTCGCTGACGTCGACCGACCCGGTTGCCAGGACTGAAGTGCGCCTGGTCGCGCGCAACAACGAAATCCTCGCCACCAGGCGCACCGATGATGCCGGTCACGTGCTGTTCGAAGCCGGCCTTGCGCGGGGCGAGGGTGGATTGTCGCCGGCGCTGCTGTCGGTCACGGGCGAGAAGAACGACTACGCCTTCCTGAGCCTGAAGAGCACGGCGTTCGATCTGAGTGACCGCGGCGTTGCGGGCCGGCGCGTGCCGGCCGGCGCCGATGCGTTCGTCTATGCCGAGCGCGGCGTCTACCGGTCAAATGAAACCGTGTTCCTCACCGCGCTGCTGCGCGACGGACAGGGCAATGCGATCACCGGCGCGCCAATGACGCTGGTGGTCGAGCGGCCGGACGGCGTCGAATTCCGCCGGGCCGTGGTCGCCGATCAGGGCGCGGGCGGCCGTTCGCTGTCGCTGGCCCTGAACTCGGCGGTGCCGACCGGCACCTGGCGTGTGCGCGCCTTCACCGATCCGAAGGCGCCTTCGATCGGCGAGACCACCTTCATGGTCGAAGACTACATCCCCGAGCGGATCGAGTTTACGCTGACGACCAAGGTTACGCAGATCGAGGCGGAGAAGACCGCCGACCTGCAGGTCGATGGCCGCTTCCTCTATGGCGCGCCGGCGTCGGCGCTGCAGCTCGAGGGCGATCTCCTGGTGAAGTCCGCCGCCGCGCGGCCGGGCTATACCGGCTACCAGTTCGGCGTCGCCGACGACGAGGAGAGCAGCAACGAGCGCACGCCGCTGGAGAGCCTCCCCGAGACCGACGCCACCGGCAAGGCGACGTTTGCGGTCAGCCTGCCGAAGCCGCCGACCTCATCGCGGCCGCAGGAGGCGCAGATTTTCATCCGCATGGCGGAGAGCGGCGGCAGGGCAGTGGAGCGCACGCTGACGATCCCGGTCGCACCGAAGTCGGCCATGATCGGCATCAAGCCGCTGTTCAACGACAAGAGCGTCGCGGAAGGCGATCCCGCGACCTTCGACGTTGCCTTCGTCGCACAGGACGGCAAGGCCCTGGCGCGTGAGGGGCTGCGCTACGAGCTGCTCAAGCTGGAGTCGCGCTATCAATGGTATCGCCAGGGCTCGTCCTGGGATTACGAGCCCGTCAAGTCGACCAAGCGCGTCGCTGACGGCGAGGTCAGCGTTGCGGCCGACAAGCCGGGACGCATCCAGCTGTCGCCACAGCCCGGCCGCTACCGCCTCGATGTCAAAGAGGGCAGCGCCGATGGCGCGCTGACCTCGATCACCTTCAACGTCGGCTGGTATTCGGAAGGATCGGCCGATACGCCCGACCTGCTCGAGACCTCGATCGACAAGGCCGAGTATCAGTCCGGCGAGGCGATGGTGGTGAACGTCAACGCCCGCACCGCCGGCAAGCTGACCATCAACGTCGTCGGCGATCGGTTGCTCACCACGCAGTCATCGGACGTCAAGGAAGGCACCTCGCAGGTCCGCATCCCGGTCGGCAAGGACTGGGGCACCGGCGCCTATGTGGTCGCGACGTTGCGCCGGCCGCTCGACGCTCAGGCCCAGCGCATGCCGGGACGGGCGATCGGCCTGAAATGGTTCTCAATCGACAAGAAGGCGCGCACGCTTGACGTGGCGCTATCGCCGCCGAACCTCGTGCGGCCCAGCACCTTGCTCAAGCTGCCCGTCAAGATTACCGGCCTGAATCCCGGAGAAGACGCGAAAATCGTCGTTGCCGCGGTGGACGTCGGCATCCTCAACCTGACCAACTACAAGCCGCCTGCGCCGGACGAGCACTATCTCGGCCAGCGTCGCCTGACGACGGAGATCCGCGACCTGTACGGCCAGCTGATCGACGGCATGCAGGGCACGCGTGGACAGATCCGCACCGGTGGTGACTCGTCAAACGCCGAGCTGCAGGGCAGCCCGCCGACGCAGAAGCCGCTGGCGCTCTATTCGGGCATCGTCACCGTCGGCGCCGATGGATCGGCGGAGATCCCCTTCGCCATTCCGGAGTTCGCCGGCACGGCGCGCGTCATGGCGGTTGCCTGGAGCGCTACGAAGGTCGGCAAGGCGGTCTCGGACGTGGTGATCCGCGATCCGGTGGTGCTGACGACCACGCTGCCACGCTTCCTGCTGAACGGCGATCGCGGCACCATGAGCATGGACCTCGATAACGTCGAGGGAGCGGCCGGTGACTTCACCATCAGCATCCGTCCGTCCGGGCCGGTGCGCATGACCGGCAATCCGTCGACCACGCTGCGGCTTGCCGCCAAGCAACGCAACACGGTGGCCGTCAATCTCGATGCGACGGGCGCCGGTGCCGCACAGCTCGAAGTGAACATCCGCGGGCCGAACGGGCTGACGCTCCAGCGCAACTATGCGCTCGACGTGAAGCCGGCGACGCAAATCCTGGCGCGCCGCACGGTGCGAACGCTGGCGAAGGGTGAAAGCCTGACGCTGTCGCCGGACGTGTTCTCCGACCTGGTGGCGGGCACGGGTGCGGTATCGCTCTCGGTCAGCATGTCGACGGCGCTCGATGCGGCGTCGATCCTGAAGGCGCTGGATCGCTACCCGTTCGGTTGCTCCGAACAGATCACCAGCCGCGCGATGCCGTTGCTCTATGTCAACGACCTCGCAACCGAAGCGCATCTGGCGATGGACACGGCCGTCGACCAGCGCATCAAGGACGCGATCGACCGGCTGCTTGCCCGGCAAGGCTCGAACGGCTCGTTCGGCCTGTGGTCGGCGGGCGGCGACGACGTCTGGCTCGACGCCTATGTCACCGACTTCCTGACTCGCGCGCGGGAGAAAAGCTTTGTCGTCCCCGACATCGCCTTCCGCCAGGCGATCGACCATCTGCGCAACTCGGTCGCCAACGCCGAGGAGCCGGAGAAGGACGGCGGCCGCGAACTTGCCTATGCGCTCTATGTGCTGGCGAAGAACGGCGCCGCACCGATCGGTGACCTGCGTTATCTCACCGACACCAAGCTGGACAAGATCGCGACCCCGATCGCCAAGTCGCAGCTTGCCGCAGCGCTGGCGCTGGTCGGCGACCGGGGCCGGGCGGAGAAGGTCTATGCGGCGGCGCTGCAGGACCTGCAACCGAAGCCGGTGCTGGTGTTCGGCCGCACCGACTACGGATCGTCGCTGCGCGATGCGGCAGCGCTGGTGTCGCTCGCAAGCGAGGGCAATGCGCCGCGCGCGACGCTGGTCTCGGCGGTGGAACGGGTCGAGGCCGCACGTGGGCTTTCACCCTACACCTCGACACAGGAGAATGCGTGGCTGGTGCTGGCCGCCCGCGCCATCGCCAAGGAGGCCAATACGGTCTCGCTCGATGTCGACGGCAGCCCGGTGAAGTCGGCAATGTTCCGCAGCTACAAGCAGAGTGAGGTCACGCCCGCAAAGCCGATCAAGATCACCAACACTGGTGACGCGCCGGTGCAGGCGGTGGTCTCGGTCTCGGGCGCGCCGGTGACGCCGGAGCCTGCGGCCGAGAACGGCTTCAAGATCGAGCGCACCTATCACACGCTCGACGGCAAGCCCGCCGACATCTCCAGGGCAAAGCAGAACGACCGCTTCGCGGTGGTGCTGAAGATCACGGAAAGCAAGCCCGAGTACGGGCAGATCATGATCGCCGACTACCTCCCGGCGGGCTTTGAGATCGACAACCCGCGCCTGGTCTCGTCGGGCGACACCGGCACGCTCGACTGGATCGAGGACGGCGAGGAGCCGCAGCACGCCGAGTTCCGCGACGACCGCTTCAACGCCGCGGTGGAACGCGCCAGCGACGACAGCCCGGTGTTCACCGTGGCCTACATCGTGCGCGCGGTCTCGCCGGGCAAATACGTGCTGCCGCAGGCGTTCGTCGAGGACATGTACAATCCCTCGCGCTACGGCCGCACGGGCACCGGGACGCTGGAGGTTGCAGCACGGCGATGAGCGAGCGCGAGCGGACAGGCGAGGGCACAGGCGGCTGGCGGCGAGTTGGGTTCGCCGTCGCGATCGCCGGCAGCGCGGTCGCGCTGCTGGCGGCCGCGGCTGTCGCCTGGGTCGTCTCGCTCGGTCCGGTGCCGCTTGAGGCCACGAAAGAGGTCTCGACCACGATCGTCGATCGCAACGGCAGATTGTTGCGCGCCTATGCCATGGACGACGGCCGCTGGCGGCTGCCCTTCACGGCGAACGAGGTCGATCCGACCTACCTGAACGTGCTGCTCGCGTTCGAGGACAAGCGCTTTCGCCAGCATCACGGCGTCGATCCCTTCGCGCTCGGACGCGCTGCCTGGCAGCTCGCGACGCACGGGCGGGTCGTCTCCGGCGGCTCGACCATCACCATGCAGGTCGCCCGCCTGATCGAACCACGCCGCGACCGCTCGGTCGCAGCGAAACTCCGCCAGATCGTCCGCGCGATCCAGCTCGAGCAAACGCTGTCAAAGGACGAGATCCTGAACCTCTACCTGACGCTGGCCCCGTTCGGCGGCAATCTGGAAGGGGTGCGCGCGGCATCGATCGCCTATTTCGGCAAGGAGCCGAAGCGGCTGGCGCTTGCTGAAGCCGCACTCCTGGCCGCGCTGCCGCAGTCGCCGGAGACACGGCGGCTCGACCGTTCGGCCGATGCCGCTCACAAGGCGCGCGACCGCGTGCTGGATCGCATGGTCGAGATCGGCCGCGTGCCGCTCGAGGACGCGGTCCACGCGAAAGCCGAGCCGGTCCCGCGCCAGCGCAAGCCGATGCCGCTGTTGGCGCCGCACGTGACCGATCATGTGATGGCACGCGACAACAACGCCGCCCACGTCGCGCTGACGCTCGATGCGAACATGCAGCGCGCGTTCGAGGCGCTCGCTCGTGATCGCGCCACGGCGCTCGGCCCCGACATCTCCATCGGCATCATCGCCGTCGACAACGCGACCGGCGACATTCTCGCCCGCGTCGGCTCGCCGGACTATTTTGACGTGCGGCGCGCGGGGCAGGTCGACATGACCCGCGCCATCCGCTCGCCGGGTTCGACCCTGAAGCCCTTTATCTATGGCCTCGCGATCGAGGACGGTTTCGTCCATCCGGAAAGCCTGATCGACGACCGGCCGACCCGCTACGGAAGCTACGCGCCGGAAAATTTCGACATGACCTATCAGGGCACGGTGACGGTGCGAAAGGCGCTGCAGCTGTCGCTCAACGTGCCGGCGATCGCGCTGCTCGAGCGCGTCGGCCCGCACCGTCTCACCGCGCGGTTCAAGCAGGCGGGCGGCGACCTGGTGCTGCCGAAGGACGAGACGCCCGGCCTCGCAATGGGACTCGGCGGCGTCGGCGTGACGCTCTCTGATCTGGTGCAGCTCTATGCCGGTTTTCCACGGCTCGGCAGCACGGTGCCGCTGCGCGAACGCCTCGACGATCCGCGCGATGAGACCGTGCAGCGACGGTTGATGGATCCGACGGCCGCCTGGCACATCGGCAACGTGCTGATGGGGACGCCGCCGCCGGAGAACGGCGTGCATAACCGCATCGCCTTCAAGACCGGCACGAGCTACGGCTATCGCGACGCCTGGTCGGTCGGCTTCGACGGCCGCTATACGATCGGCATCTGGGTCGGCCGGCCCGACGGCGCGCCGGTCCCGGGTCTGCTCGGCCGCACGGCCGCGGCGCCGATCCTGTTCGACGCCTTCGCGCGCACCGGGAAGATCCCGCTGGGGCTTCCGGCGGCGCCCCGCGGCACGCTGGTCGCGGCGACGGCAAAACTGCCGGTGCCGCTGCGCCGCTTCCGCCCGGCGGGCGAATTGCTGCGCGTCGGCGACGATCGCGCGCCACGCATCCAGTTTCCCCTGAACGGCTCGCGGCTCGACCTCACCGCGGAAGGCGAGGCCAGGATGTCGCCCGTCGCGCTGAAGGTCTCAGGCGGCGTGCTGCCGATGACGGTGCTGGTGAACGGCCTCTCGGCTGGTGAACTTAACGGCCGCCGGCAGAAGTTCGTCGAGCCGCCGGGGCCGGGCTTCGTCCGCCTGACGGTGATGGATGCGACCGGCGCGGCCGACACGGTCGTCGTCCGCCTTCAGTAGAATGTGCTGTATCGGCACCAGTCGACAGCAAAGGGTTGGGGACATCCTGTTAACCCAAGCCCTCAAGCGCAGGACTGCCCCCTAAGCGGTTGTCGCACCGGCGGTTTCGTCGTAATGCGAGGCCATGGTGGAGGTATTGGGGCAACGGCGGTTTGGCACGGGTCGGGAGCCTGCGAAGCGGGCCGATCCCGGCCGCGGCCTCGTGGCCGTGCTGGACTATGTCGCGACCTCGCACACCCGCGCGATCGCGTTCCTGATCGTCTGCGGTGCGCTGTTCTTCCTGCCCGGTTTCTTCAACATCCCGCCGATCGATCGCGACGAGGCGCGGTTCGCACAGGCGACCAAACAGATGGTCGAGAGCGGCGATTTCGTCGACATCCGCTTCCAGGACGAGGTCCGCTACAAGAAGCCGGTCGGCATCTACTGGCTGCAGGCCGCCGCCGTCGAAGCCGCCGCCAAGGTCGGACTGCCGAACGCGCAGGTGCGCATCTGGCTCTATCGTGTGCCATCGCTGCTGGGCGCGATCGGCGCGGTGCTTCTCACGTATTGGGCGGCGCTGCCGTTCGTCACACGACGCGGCGCGATCATCGCCGCGCTGATGATGTGCTCCAGTGTCCTGCTCGGTGTCGAGGCGCGCCTCGCCAAGACCGATGCGATGCTGCTGCTGACCACCACCGCGGCCATGGGCGCGCTGGCGCGGATCTATCTCGCCTGGCAGCGCGGTGACGACACGCCGAAGCCGGGTTGGGCTGATCCGGCGATCTTCTGGACGGCAATCGCAGGCGGCATCCTGCTGAAGGGGCCGCTGACCCTGATGCTGGTCGGGCTCTGCATCACTGCGCTCCTGATCCAGGATCGGTCGGGGGGCTGGCTCTGGCGGCTGCGCCCGCTCTGGGGCGTGATGTGGACGCTGGCGCTGGTGCTGCCGTGGTTCGTCGCCATCATCCTGCGTTCGGGCGAGGGGTTCTTCGCCGACTCGCTTGGCGGCGATCTGCTCAGCAAGGTCGCCTCGCCGCAGGAGTCGCATGGTGCGCCGCCCGGCTACTACTTCGTGATCTTCTGGCTGACGTTCTGGCCCGGCGCGGTGCTGGCGGGCCTGGCCGTCGCGCCGGCCTGGAAGGCGCGCCGCGAGCCCGCCGCGCAATTCCTGCTGAGCTGGATCGTTCCGTCCTGGATCGTGTTCGAACTGGTGATCACCAAGCTGCCGCACTACGTGCTGCCGCTGTATCCGGCGATCGCCATCCTGATTACCGGCGTGCTCGAACAGCGGATGCTGACTCGCAAGTCCTGGTTGATGCCCGGCCTGTCGTGGTGGTTCTTCGCGCCCGTCATCCTGAGCGTCGTCGGCATCGTCGGCTCGATCATGCTGATCCGCAAGCCGGAGTTCATCGCCTGGCCGTTCGCCGCGCTCGCCGCCATCTTCGGCCTGATCGCGTGGTGGATGTACGACGAGAACCGCGCCGAACGATCCATGTTGAATGCCTTCGTCGCCTCGTTCTTCACCGTGGTCACGATGTACGGCATCGTGCTGCCGGCGCTGACGCCGCTGTTCCCGAGCGTCGAACTCGCCCGCGCGCTGCGCGGCGTCGAGTGTTCGCAGCCGCGCGCGGCTGCCGCCGGCTACCACGAGCCGAGCCTCGTGTTCATGGCGGGAACCTCGACGTTGCTCACCGATGCAACGGGCGCCGCGGATTTCCTCGCGCAAGGCTCCTGCCGCTTTGCGCTGATCGAGAGCCGGCACGAGCGTCAGTTCGCACAGCGCGCGGAGCGGACGGGGCTTCGCTACGCCGTGGTGACGCGGTTTGAGGGCTACAATTATTCGCAAGGCCGCTCGATCGCGATGACGATCTTCCGTTCGGAAGGAACGCAGTAAACCGCGAAGGCCGATGCGGCGCGCGAATAAATTCCAGTCTTTTCAATGGCGACCGGCGGATTGATGGGGGGTTGCGGGCACCGTTTTCGACCCCTAAAAGGCTCCCGCACACAGCCGGCGCACGCGCGCGGCCCTCATGATGAACACGCCGAATTGACACCGATATGAGCAGCGGTTTGCCGCCATCCGACAGCGCTACCGTCGCTGTGTCCATCGTCGTGCCGGTGCGCAACGAAGCCGACAATGTCGCCCCGCTGATCAAGGAGATCGCCGCTGCGCTCGACGGCCTCTGGGCTTATGAGATCATCTACGTCAACGACGGCTCGACCGACGCGACGGCAGACGTGCTGCGCGCCGAGATGAAACAGCGCGCCAATCTGCGTCAGCTGAAGCACGCGCAATCCTGCGGCCAGTCCGCCGCCGTCCGTTCCGGTGTGCGCGCTGCGCGCGGAACGATCGTGGCGACGCTCGACGGCGACGGCCAGAACGATCCGGCGTTCCTGCCGGCGCTGATCGCGGCGATCGAGAATGGCGGCGGCCGCGTCGGCCTGGTCGCCGGCCAGCGCGTCGGCCGCAAGGATACCGCCTTCAAGAAGCTGCAGTCGCGGATCGCCAACGGGGTGCGCGGCTCGATCCTGCGCGACGGCACCCGCGATACCGGCTGCGGGCTGAAAGCCTTCCGGCGCGAGGCGTTCCTGATGATGCCGTATTTCGACGGCCTGCATCGTTTCCTGCCGGCGCTGTTCCGCCGCGAAGGCTTTGAGATCGGTTATGTCGACGTGAAGGACCGGCCGCGCCAGGCGGGCGTGTCGAACTACGGCTTCTTCGACCGGCTCTGGATCGGGATCATGGATCTCGCGGGCGTGTGGTGGCTGATCCGCCGCAAGAAGAAGCAGGCGGTGGTAACCGAGGTGACATCCGATGCTGGTTGATCTGTCGCAAACCCTGGGCACGTATTTCCACGAAGTCTTCGTCACCAACCTCGACGGCTGGGTGATCATCGGCTTCGTCGCGCAGGCCTTCTACACCATGCGCTTCGTGGTGCAGTGGATCGCCTCGGAGCGCGCGCGCGCCAGCGTCGTGCCGGTGTCGTTCTGGTTCTTCTCGATCGGCGGCGGCGGCCTGCTGCTCGTCTATGCGCTGTATCGCAAGGATCCGGTGTTCATCGCCGGCCAGGCGTTTGGCCTGTTCGTCTACCTGCGCAACCTCTACTTCATCCTGTCCAAGAAGAAGCAGCCGGCCACCGAAGCCTGATCGCGCTATTTCGCCTTCGCAGGCGCATCAAAACACAGCGAGCTTCCAGAGGTCGGCCGCGGTCGGAGGCGGCACGCGTGTCGGGCTTTTGCGCGGCGGGATGTTTGGGATTCTTTGGCCGGCAGATATTCCGGGGACAGGCGGTTTTGCCGCACCATGACGCAGCATGCCGTAACAAATGGCAAAACCGGCACGGTCGCAGGCTAAATCGTAAGTAGAGCACCAACTCCATCGTCAACCCCTTGACCCGCCTCTTCAATCGTTCTGTGATGGGACGCATTCAATCAGGGCTCAACGCCCTCCGAGTTTGGTCGTGCATGGAAATTGCATCGCCCTTGAACGGCTCGTCCCGAGAAGCGTATCGCTTGCGCGTTTCGTCCGGGCGAAGGGTCGGCGAGGTCAGCATTTCCTGTCCCTCCGTGCCCGGCCCGAAATTGTAATGACCTCAGCGAAAGGTTCCCCCATGAAACGCCCATCCCTCATCCTGACGCTCGCGATCGCAGCCGTTCTTCCGGCCGGCGCAGCCTCTGCCCAGACCCTGAAGACGGTGAAGGACCGCGGCACGCTGTCTTGCGGCGTGACGAGCGGCTTGCCGGGCTTCTCGGCCCCCGACGACAAGGGCAACTGGACCGGCCTCGACGTCGACATGTGCCGCGCGCTCGCCGCCGCCATCCTGAACGATCCGACCAAGATCAAGTTCGTGCCGCTGTCGGCGAAGGACCGCTTCACCGCGCTGCAGTCCGGCGAAATCGACGTGCTGTCCCGCAACACGACCTGGACGCTGTCGCGCGATACGCAGCTCGGCCTGAACTTCACCGCCGTCAACTACTACGACGGGCAGGGATTCATGGTGCGCAAGTCGCTGAACATCGATTCAGCGCTGAAGCTCGATAGCGCGTCGGCCTGCGTGCAGACCGGCACGACCAACGAGCAGAACCTCGCCGACTACTTCAAGGCGCACAAGATGAAGTACGAGGTGATCGCCTTCGCGACCGCCGACGAGACGCTGAAGGCCTACGAGTCCGGCCGCTGCGATACCTTCACCTCGGACGTCTCGCAGGTCTACGCCGAGCGGCTGAAGCTCGCCAAGCCTGAAGACCACATCGTGCTGCCGGAGGTGATCTCGAAGGAGCCGCTCGCCACCGTCGTTCGTCACGGCGATGACCAGTGGCTCGACCTCGTCAGGTGGACGCACTTTGCGATGCTGAACGCCGAAGAGCTCGGCATCAACCAGAAGAACGTCGACGAGATGCTCAAGTCCGACAAGGCCGAGGTCAAGCGGCTGCTCGGCACCGACGGCAACCTCGGTGAACAGCTCGGCGTGACCAAGGATTGGGCCGTGCGCATCATCAAGGCGGTCGGCAACTACGGCGAGTCGTTCGACCGCAACGTCGGCCCCGGCTCGAAGCTGAACATCGCGCGCGGTCTCAACCGCTTGTGGAACCAGGGCGGCATCCAGTACTCACCGCCTGTTCGCTAAGCAGAGATCGGCGGGCGGGGGACCCTGGCCGATGGCAATCGAACCGAGAAAACCACCACGTAACATCGGCCTGCATTTGCGGCGCGCCCTGGGCGGGCGCGCCGGCTGGGGCGGCTTCGCAGCGCAGCTTGCGTTCGTCGCCTTCGTCATCTGGCTCGGCTACGAGATCTACTCGAACGCGCAGGCCAACCTGCAGGCCCAGCGCATCGCCACCGGCTTCGGCTTCCTGAACAACACCGCGGGCTTCGCGGTGAGCCAGGCCCTGATCCCGTACCAGGAATCCGACACTTACCTGCGCGTGTTCATCGTCGGCTTGCTGAACACGCTGCTGGTGTCCGTCATCGGCATTTTCCTTGCCACCATCCTGGGTTTCATCGTCGGCCTCGGGCGGCTCTCGCCCAACTGGCTGGTGGCCCGTCTTGCGGGGGGCTATGTCGAGCTCATCCGCAACCTGCCGCTGCTGTTCCAGATCCTGTTCTGGTATCTGGCCGTGCTCGCCACGCTGCCGAACCCGCGGCAAAGCGTGTCGGTGTTCGGCACCATCTTCCTCAACAATCGCGGCCTGATCGTTCCAAGGCCGGTCGGCGAACCGGGCTTCGAACCCTTCCTGTTCGCCGTACTGCTCGCCATTCTCGGCTCGATCGTGCTGGCGATCTACAACCGGCGCAGGCTTTACGCGACCGGGCACCGGCTCATGATATGGCCGTACGTCGTCGGCATGCTGATCGTCCTGCCGCTGTTCTCGGCGCTGATCTTCGGCAAGCCGGTGACCTTCGAAATGCCGGTCCTGCGCGGGCTGAATTTCGCGACCGGATCGCGGCTGATCCCGGAATTCGTCGCACTGTTGCTGGCGCTGTCGACCTATACCGCGGCCTTCATCGCCGAAATCGTGCGCGCGGGCGTGCTGTCGGTGCACAAGGGGCAGATGGAGGCGGGCTCATCGCTCGGCCTGTCGCGCGGCGCGACGCTGCGGCTGATCGTGGTGCCGCAGGCACTGCGCGTGATCCTGCCGCCCTTGACCAACCAGTACCTGAACCTGACGAAGAACTCTTCGCTCGCGGTCG
>Ga0075365_10000544_pt1 | contig 14517 bp, 13 predicted proteins | sample EndMetdeltDD1765_FD_71387 | JGI IMG/M metagenome (GOLD analysis project Ga0075365, IMG submission 71387) | Populus endosphere microbial communities from Tennessee, USA - Endosphere MetaG P. deltoides DD176-5 | ecosystem: Host-associated > Plants > Roots > Endosphere | place: USA: Tennessee... | reverse complement strand
CTCGCCGTCATGGGCTCCAACCTCGCCCGCAACCTCGCGAGCCGCGAGGGCAACACCGTCGCGATCTTCAACCGCTCGCCGGAGAAGACCGACACGCTCGTCGCCGAGCACCCCGAGGCGGGCTTCGTCGCCACGAAGTCGTACGCCGAGTTCGCGGCCTCGCTGCAGAAGCCGCGTGCGGCGCTCATCATGGTGCAGGCCGGCAAGGGCACGGACGCGGTCATCGACGAGCTCGTGAAGGTGTTCGAGCCGGGCGACATCATCGTCGACGGCGGCAACGCGCTCTTCACCGACACCATCCGCCGCGAGAAGGCGGTGCGCGAGACGGGCATCAACTTCGTCGGCGCCGGCATCTCCGGCGGCGAGGAGGGCGCGCTCAACGGCCCGTCGATCATGCCCGGCGGCTCCGACGAGTCGTGGGTCACGCTCGGCCCGATCCTGAAGTCCATCGCCGCGATCGCCGAGGGCGAGCCGTGCGTCACGCACGTCGGCCACGACGGCGCCGGCCACTTCGTCAAGATGATCCACAACGGCATCGAGTACGCCGACATGCAGCTCATCGCGGAGGCCTACGACCTCATCCGCCGCGGCACCGGCAAGACCCCCGCCGAGATCGCCGAGATCTTCGCCGAATGGAACCGCGGCGAGCTCGAGTCGTACCTCATCGAGATCACCGCCGAGGTGCTGCGCCAGGTGGACGGCGACACCGGGACGCCGCTCGTCGACGTCATCCTCGACCAGGCCGGCTCGAAGGGCACCGGCGTCTGGACCGTGCAGACCGCGCTCGACCTCGGCATCCCCGTGTCGGGCATCGCCGAAGCCGTGTTCGCCCGTTCGCTGTCGTCGAAGCCCGCCCAGCGCGCGGCCGCGGCCGCGCTGCCCGGACCGGACGAGAACGCCTGGAAGCCCGCCGACCCCGACGCCTTCATCGAGGGCGTGCGGCTCGCGCTCTACGCCTCCAAGGTCATCGCCTACTCGCAGGGCTTCGACGCGATCGTCGCGGGCGCCGAGCAGTACGGCTGGGACATCCAGAAGGGCGAGATCGCCAAGATCTGGCGCGGCGGCTGCATCATCCGCGCCGCGTTCCTCAACCGCATCACCGAGGCGTACGCCGCCGACCCGGGCCTGGTCGCGCTCGTCACCGCGCCGTTCTTCGTCGACGTGATGGCGAAGGCGCAGACCGCGTGGCGCAACGTCGTCGCCGATGCCGCGCACGCCGGCATCCCGGCGCCCGCGTTCTCGTCGTCGCTGTCGTACTACGACGGCCTCCGCGCCGACCGGCTGCCCGCCGCGCTCGTGCAGGGGCAGCGCGACTTCTTCGGCGCCCACACCTACCGTCGCGTCGACAAGGACGGCACCTTCCACACCCTGTGGTCGGGCGACCGGACCGAGATCGAGTCGACCGACTCGCACTAGAGCCGACTCGTTCGAGAACTCGCCCTAGAAGAGGCTGAGCAGGACGCCGGCGACGGCTCCCCCGACGACGACGGCGACGGGGGGCGCCTTCGCGGCGACGAGCAGCACGAACGCGACCGCGGCGAGGGCGAACGACGGGGTGTCGGTGATCGCGGTCGTGAAGACCGGGTCGTAGAGGGCCGCCGCGAGCACGCCGACGACGGCGGCGCTCGCTCCGCGGATGAACCCCTGCGCGCCCCGGCGCCGGCGCAGCGCGTCCCAGAACGGGAGCACGCCGACGAGGATGAGGAATCCCGGCAGGAAGATGCCGAACAGGGCGAGCGCGGCCCCGGCGATCCCCCCGGGCCCGGGATCGGCGAGCGCCCCGAGGTAGCCGGCGAAGGTGAACAGCGGGCCCGGCACGGCCTGCGCCGCGGCGTAGCCCGCGAGGAACTCGTCGGGGCCGACCCACCCGGGAGCGACGACCTCGGCGTCGAGCAGCGGCAGCACGACGTGCCCGCCCCCGAAGACCAGCGCCCCCGCGCGCACGAAGGCGTCGAGCACGGCGACGACCGGCGAGCGCACGAGGGCGGCGAGCAGCGGCAGGCCCGCGAGCAGCACCGCGAACAGCGACAGCGCGAGGATGCCCACCGCCCGCGGAACCGGGAACCGGGCGGGCTCGTCCCCCGCCGAACCCGTTCGGCACCACAGCATCCCGCCGGCGGCTCCGACGGCGATCGCGACCACCTGGCCGAGCGGTCCGGGCACGGCGAGCACCAGCACCAGGGCGCCGACGGCGATCAGCGCGCGCCGGACATCGGGGGCGAGCGAACGCGCCATCCCGAGCACCGCCTGAGCGACGATCGCGACCGCGACGACGAGCAGACCGTGCAGCGCTCCGTCGGCGACCGGGCCGTCGATCCCGGAGACCCCGAACGCGAACAGCACCAGCAGCACCGCCGACGGGAGCGTGAATCCCGTGAAGGCGGCGAGCGCGCCGAGCGGGCCGGCGCGGAGAAGCCCGAGGGCGAAGCCGACCTGGCTCGACGACGGCCCCGGCAGGAACTGGCTCAGCGCGACGAGTTCGCCGTAGCCGCGTTCGTCGATCCAGCGCCGCCGCGCGACGAGTTCCGCCCGGAAGTAGCCGAGGTGGGCGATCGGGCCGCCGAACGAGGTGAGCCCGAGGCGGAGGAACACCAGGAAGACCTCGACGGCGCTCCCCCGCGGCGTCGAGGGCACGGCGTCGGTCACGCGCGCATCGTATCGACCCTGGGGAAACGGATGGTTGAGTAGGTCGATGGCGCACGACGACGACCCCCCGGAGCTGCGCGGCTATGTGCCGAGCGAGGGCCGACCGCTGCGCCATCCGATGACCCTGCGCGTCATGCGGGTGACGATCGTGCTCGGCATCCTCGGCCTGATCGTGCCCGGGCTGTACGCGACGATCGCCCTGCAGGCGCGCACCGCCGGCGTGCTGTGCGAGCAGGCGACGCGAGCCCTGGAGGCGGAACCCGTCGCGCGGTTCGAGCTCGCCGGACCGGCCGGGCCGTCGTGGTACTGCTACGCCCGCGAGTTCGGCGGCGACGAGGTGCTGCTCGGATCGCTGGGCCTCATCCCGGGCTGAGAGTTTCCCCGGAAGCCCGGGCGGGGCCCAGGTTCGTGCCGGATCCGGATGTTAGCCTCACCGGCGCATGTCATTCGCCACGAAACCGCCTTCGCGCCACCTCAACCGTCACGCCTTCGGCCTGACGGCGGGTTCGTTGATCCTCGTCGGCTGCGTCGCCATGGCCCCCCTCGCGGCTCCGCCGTCGATCGCCGAGCAGCAGGCCGAGTACGCCGCCGAGAACGCTCAGGACTTCACCCTCAGCTCCTCGGTCGCGGCCGTCGCGGCCACCACCGCGGCGCCGGCCGAGCGCGACGCCTTCGGTGCGACGCCCGGGCCCGAGACCTTCATCGCCGGCGGCACCAACCACGACTGGGCGAAGCTCGTGCTCGTCTACGCCGGCTGGCCCGTCACCGAGAGCAACGTCACCGTGATCACCCGGTGGATGCGGCAGGAGAACGGCGCCGACGACTGGTACCGCCGCAACAACCCGCTCAACATCGGGATGGGCGGCTTCGCCGCCTACTCCAGTCTCGACGAGTCGGCCCGGATCGTCGCGAAGGCCCTCTCCACCAGCGCCGGTTACGCGCAGATCGCCGCGGGCTTCGCCGCCTCCGCCGACACCGCCGCGATCGAGTACGCGATCTGGGCGTCCCCGTGGGCGGGCGGACACTACGCCTGGGGCGGCCACTGGCACTACACCCCGGTCGATGTCGTCGCGGCGCCGCCCAGCGCCTGGGGCCGCTGAACCGCTTGCACGCTCGGACCATGTCCGACTACTCCTACGGCGGTCCCGCCGACATCGATCGCGCCATCGCCTACCTCGTGGCGCTCGACGAGGTGCAGCGCAACGCCCTCGCGGTCCTCGAGATCGACGAGGCGATCGAGGAAGCCCAGGGCGAGTACGAGAAGGCCACGGCCGACCCCGCCTACCGCCCGTCGGAGGACTTCATCTCCCGCCTGAGCGGCTACCTCGACCGCGCGGACGACGCCGCGCGTCCGTAGCGGCTACGCGGCTCCGTCGAACATCGAGGTGACGGAGCCGTCGTCGAACACCTCGTGGATCGCCCGCGCGATGAGCGGCGCGATCGGCAGGATCGTCAGCCGGTCCCAGCGCTTCTCCTCGGGGATCGGCAGGGTGTCGGTGACGACGACCGAGTCGATGAACTCGCTCTGCAGGATCTCGGTCGCCGGGTCGGAGAACACCGCGTGGGTCGCCGCGACGACGACGCCGATGGCGCCGTTCTTCTTGAGCGCCTCGGCGGCCTTCACGATCGTGCGCCCGGTGTCGATCATGTCGTCGACGATCAGGCAGACCCGACCCTCGACCGGACCGATGATCTCGTGCACGCTGACCTGGTTGGGCACCAGCGGATCGCGACGCTTGTGGATGATGGCCAGCGGAGCGCCGAGCTTGTCGCTCCAGATGTCGGCGACCCGTACGCGCCCCATGTCGGGCGAGACGACGGTGAGGGTGTCGGCATCCAGCTTCGCCTTGAAGTGCTCGAGCAGCACGGGCATCGCGAACAGGTGGTCGACGGGGCCGTCGAAGAAGCCCTGGATCTGCGCGGCGTGCAGGTCGACGCTCATGATGCGGTTCGCTCCCGCCGCGTGGAAGAGGTCGGCGACGAGGCGGGCCGAGATCGGCTCGCGGCCGCGGCCCTTCTTGTCCTGACGGCCGTACGGGTAGAACGGCGCGACGACGGTGATGCGCTTGGCACTCGCCCGCTTCGCCGCGTCGATCATGATGAGCTGCTCCATGATCCACTCGTTGATCGGAGCGGTGTGCGATTGGATGACGAAGACGTCGGCTCCGCGGATGCTGTCGCCGTAGCGGGCGTAGATCTCGCCGTTCGCGAAGGTGCGCGCCTCGGTCGGCACGAGTTCGGAGTCGAGTTCCTCGGCGATGTCGAGAGCGAGCTGGGGGTGGGCCCGGCCGCTCACGATCACGAGACGCTTCTCACCGGTGATCTTGATGGCCGACACGCCTGCTCCTCGCCCTTGGGACTCCAGCCTATCGCCCCGGCTGGGTGCCGCCTCGGTCAGTCCTGAGCGTCGGCTGCGGCCTCGGCGGCCGCACGGTGGCGCGCGGTCCAGCCTTCGACGAACTTCAACGGGGCGACGGTGACCGCGAGCGCGCCCGCCGGGACGTCCCGCCGCACCACGGTGCCGGCCCCGATCGTCGCGTCGTCGCCGATCGTGACGGGGGCGACGAACGAGTTGTGGGTGCCGGTGTGCACGTGCGACCCGATCGTCGTCGCGTGCTTGACGAAGCCGTCGTAGTTGGCGGTGATCGCCCCGGCGCCGATGTTGGTGCCCTCGCCGATCGTCGTGTCGCCGATGTAGGACAGGTGCGGGACCTTCGAGCCCGCGCCGATCTTCGCGTTCTTCGTCTCGACGTAGGTGCCGATCTTGCCGCCCGCGCCGAGTTCGGTGCCGGGCCGGAGGTAGGCGAACGGTCCGACGGTCGCCTGCGCGCCGATGACCGCGAGGGTGGCGTCGGTGCGCGTCACCACGGCATCCTCGCCGACCTCGCAGTCGAGGAGCGTCGTGTCCGGCCCGATCCTCGCCCCGCGGGCGACGGTGGTCGCTCCGGCGAGGTGCGTGTTCGGCCGCAATTCGACGTCCTCGGCGAGGGTGGCGCGCAGATCGATCCAGGTGCTGGCCGGGTCGTGCACGGTCACGCCGGCGAGCTGCCAGCCGCGCACGATCATCGCGTTGAGCCGGGCGGCCGCCCGGGCGAGCTGCACCCGGTCGTTGATGCCCTCCACGGCCCAGGCGTCGGGCGCCGGGACGGCTTCGACGGACTCCCCGGCGGAGCGCAGCATCCCCACCACGTCGGTGAGATACCGCTCGCCCTGCGCGTTGGCGCTCGCCAGCCCGGGCAGGCTCGCCCGCAACGAGGCGACGGTGAAGACGTAGGTGCCCGAGTTGACCTCGGTGATCGCCCGCTCGTCGTCGGTCGCGTCGCCGTGCTCGACGATGCGGCTGAGGGCGCCGTCGGCATCCCGAACCACCCGGCCGTAGCCGGTCGCGTCGTCGACGATCGCGGAGAGCAGCGTCACGGCGGCGGTCGCCCGGCGATGCGCCGCGAGCAGCCCGGCGATCGTGCCGGCATCGAGCAGAGGCACGTCGCCGGACACGACGACGACGTCGCCGTCGAAGTCGGCGGGCAGCGTCGACACCGCGACCTCGACCGCCCGGCCGGTGCCCGGGATGTCGTCCTGGTCGACGACCGTCGAGCCCGGCAGGAACTCGTCCACCGCCGCGGCGACCAGATCGCGCTCGTGCCGCACGACCGTGACGACGTGGGCCGCGGACAGCTCGCGGGCGGTGGCGAGCACGTGGCCGAGGAGCGGCACACCGGCGAGGTCGTGCAGCACCTTCGGGCGGGACGACTTCATCCGCGTGCCCTGTCCGGCGGCGAGGACGACGATGGCGAGCCGGGAGTCGGTCATGCCCCCCATTCTCCCCCGTCGACGGCCGGACGGCGCCAGGGAGGGGAGCGCGTCCCGCCCGGTAGCGTGGGCCGGGTGAGCGCCATCGTGCAGCGCCCCGCCCGCCTGGCGGATGGCCGAGAGCTGATCTACTTCGACGACGCCGACACGACTCTCGGGCCGCGACGCCGTCTCGACGAGCGCGTGCTCGACCCGCGGCCGCCGACCGCGGTCGCCCGGCAGGACGTGCTCACCGGGGACTGGATCGCCGTCGCGTCGAGCCGGCAGGACCGCGTCGTGCTGCCGCCCGCGCATCTCGACCCGCTCGCGCCCCAGTCGCCGGGCAACCCGTCGGAGTTGCCCGACAGCTACGACGTCGCGGTCTTCGAGAACCGGTCCCCCGCCTTCGGACCCGGCCTCGGCGCGGTCGAGATGGACGGCCTCGGCTTCGAGCGCACGGTTCCGGCGAACGGCCGCTGCGAGGTGGTCTGCTTCAGCCCGGAGTCGACGGGCTCCCTGGGCGCGCAGACCGTGAGCCGGGTGCGCACCGTCGTCGAGGCCTGGGCCGAGCGCACGGCTGCGCTGTCGGCGCTCGCGGGTGTCGAGCAGGTGTTCCCCTTCGAGAATCGCGGCGAGGCGATCGGGGTGACCCTGCATCATCCGCACGGCCAGATCTACGCCTACCCGTACGTCACCCCGCGCACGCGGGCGATGCGACAGGCGGTCGACCGGTTCGGAGCCGACCTGTTCGCCCGGATCCTCGAGCGGGAGTGCGCGGGCCCGCGGATGGTGCTCGACGGCGAGCACTGGGCGGCGTTCGTGCCGTTCGCGGCGCGCTGGCCGCTCGAGGTGCACCTCATGCCCCGGCGACACGTCCCGGATCTGGCGGCGACGACGGGAGCCGAGCGCGACGAGCTCGCGGTGCTGCACCGCCGGCTGCTGCGCGGCGTCGACGCCCTCTACGACACCCCCACGCCGTACATCGCGGCCTGGCACCAGGCTCCGGTGAACGCCGGGCGCGACGCGGTGCGGCTCCACCTGCAGCTCACGTCGCCGCGACGGGGGGCGGACAGGGTCAAGTTCCTCGCCGGCTCCGAGGCCGCGATGGGCGCCTGGATCGGGGATGTCGCGCCCGAGGTGCAGGCCGAGCAGCTGCGGGCGGCCCTCGCGACCGTCTGACGGCTCAGCGCGCGCGGAGCCCGTCCACCGCGATGTCGATCACCCGGGCTCGCTGCTCGTCGGGCATCTTCGCGTTCGCGATCCCGGCGAGCATCATCAGCACGTCGGAGATCGACACGTCGTGCCGCACGACGCCGTCGGCCTGCGCCCGGTGCAGCAGCGGTTCCCCGGCGCCGTACATGACGACACGGCAGTTCTGCATGACGGCCGAATCGCGGTTGAGGCTGTCGATGAGCACGCGCTTGGTGCCGACGTAGGCGAAGAAGCTGTCGAGCCAGGAGCGGAACGCGTCCCAGGCGGGAAGGTCGGCCACGGCATCCGCCGCGACCACCAGGCCGTCGACCTCGTTGACGTAGACCGCCTCGATGAGGGCGTCGCGGGTCGGGAAGTTGCGGTACAGCGTGCCGATGCCGACTTCCGCGCGGCGCGCGATGTCTTCGAGCGAGGCGTCGATCCCCTGCTCGGCGAAGGCGGCGCGCGCGGCGGTCAGGAGGGCGTCGAAGTTGCGGCGCGCGTCGGCGCGCTGGGGGCGGGCGATGCCGGTCCAGGCGACGTCGGTGCTCACCGGGTCCTCCGATCGTCTCCGTCGCACCTTGCGAAACGGAGGCTGCCTCCGGTATGGTCTAACCGGAGGCGGGCTCCAAGTGGAGCCGCCCTCCGATTCTAGCCTCGACGACGCGGCTCCGCACTCCTCCGTTCTGGAAAGCCGCCATGTCCCTCACCTCCTCCTTCCCCGCTTCCCGCACGACGCTCGTCGCCCTCGGCATCTCGATCGCCTCGTTCGCGAGCCTCCAGTCGCTGCTCGTGCCCGTGCTGCCGCTCATGCAGACCGACCTGCACACCGACACCGCGGGCATCACCTGGGCCCTCACCACCTGGCTGATCACCGCAGCGGTCGCGACCCCGCTGCTCGGCCGCGTCGGCGACATCGCCGGCAAGCGCCGCACGTTCCTGCTCGCCCTGGCGTCGATCGCGGTCGGCAGCGTGATCGCGGCGGTCGCCCCGAACCTCGGCGTGCTGCTCGCGGGCCGCGTGCTGCAGGGCCTCGGCGGCGCGATCTTCCCCCTCGCCTTCGGCCTGATCCGCGACACCTTTCCGGCGGCCCGCGTGGCCGGCGCCATCGGCGCGCTGTCGGCGATCATGGCCGTGGGCAGCGGACTCGGCACCGTCATGGCCGGACCGCTCTCGACGGTGCTCGGCTGGCGCGGTCTCTTCCTCATCCCGCTCGCCGGCGTCGTGGTCGGAGCCATCCTGGTGATCGTCGGCGTACCCGACAACGCCGTCCGGGCCGAGGGTCGCATCAACATCCCCGCGGGCCTCCTCCTGTCGGGCTGGCTCGTCGCTCTGCTGCTCCCGCTCAGCACGGGCACCGCCTGGGGCTGGACGTCGCCCGTCGTCATCGGGCTCTTCGCGCTCGCCGCCCTGCTCTTCGCGGCCTGGCTGCTCGTCGAGCTGCGCTCGGCGGTCCCCCTCGTCGACATGCGGATGATGCGCCTCCCGGGCGTCTGGAACACCAACCTCGCCGCCGTGCTGGTCGGCGCCGCGATGTTCGGCGTCTGGGCGTACTTCGCCCGGTTCCTCCAGGAGCCCGTCTCGACCGGCTACGGCTTCGGCGCCACCGTCGGCGAGTCGGGGCTCGTGATGCTGCCGATGCTCGTGCTGATGGCGGTCGTCGGCTTCTTCGTCGGCCCGATCTCGCGCGTCCTGTCGGCCCGCGCCCAGGTGATGATCGGCACGCTGCTGATCGCGGGGTCGACGGCATCCATGGGCCTCTTCCACGACACGATCGCCGAGATGGCCGTCGCCGCCGCGGTGTTCGGGCTCGGGATGGGCACGGCCTACGCCGCGATGACCAACCTCATCGTGCAGAGCGTCCCGCCGACCCAGACCGGGATCGCGAGCGGGATGAACGCGAACCTCCGCACGATCGGCAGCAGCATCGGCGTCGCGCTCAGCACCGCGATCGTCACGGGCTCCGCGGGCGGGGCGACCGGCGAGCCCACCGAGGCGGGCTACACGACGGCGTTCGTCGTGCTCGGCATCCTCGGACTCGGTGCGACGGTCGTCACCCTGCTCGCCCGGCCGCGCCGACTGCGCGCGGTCGCGCCGACGCCGATCGCGGAGTCGCCGCTGCTCGACGCCGAAGCGGCCTGAGCCTCAGCGCTTCGGCGCGGTCAACCAGGCGACGACGACGTCGCCGATGATCCCCCGCAGGTGCTCGCGCCGCTCGGGCGCGAGCAGATCGCGATCGAAGAGGTAGCCGAACGTGTACTGGTTGGCGACCTGGAAGAAGCAGTACGAGCTCACGACGAGGTGCACGTCGAGGGCATCCACGTCGTCGCGGAACACCCCCGCCTCCCGCCCGCGGGCGAGCACGCCGTCGAGCACGTTGAGCGCCGGCTGGTTCAGCTCCCGCAGCGAGTCGAGCCGGCGGATGAACTCGCCCCGGTGGATGTTCTCGATCGACACCAGCCGGATGAAGTCGCTGTGCGCGAGGTGGTGGTCGTAGGTGAGCTCGGCGATCCTGCGCACGGCCTCGGTGGGCGGCAGGTCGCCCACGTGCTGCTGCTGCTCCGCCTCGCGGATGCCCCGGTAGGCCTTCTCGAGCACCGCCAGGTACAGCTGCTCCTTGCCGCCGAAGTAGTAGTAGATCATCCGCTTCGTCGTGCTGGTGCGCTCGGCGATGTCGTCGACGCGCGTGCCCGCGAACCCCGACTCGGCGAACGCGGCGGTCGCGACGTCGAGCAGCTCCCGGCGCGTACGCTCCGCGTCGCGGATGCGCACGCGTTCGTCGGTCATGATCTCACCCTAGGGTCGCCCGCGGTCCGCGGGCCGCTCAGGCCCCGGTCAGCATGCGGCGGGGGTTGTCGACCAGCAGACGGCGTTCCTCGTCCGCGCCGAGCCCGGCCTCGCGCAGCCGCGGGAGCACCGTCGTGTGCAGGTGGTCCATCCGCCAGTCGGGCGCGTGGACGGCCCGCCAGGAGGGCGGCGTGACCCGGCTGAAGAACGCGGCGTCGTGGGAGAGCAGGATGCGATCCAGATGGCCCGCGTCGAGGAGGGCCAGCAGCATCCGGATGCGGGTCTCGTCCGACCCGGTGTGGGCCATCCCGAACCGGTCGAACCCGACGTAGGAGCCCGCCTCGGCGAGCGCCGTCAGATAGCCGAGGTCGTCGGAGTCCCCGGCGTGGCCGATCACGACGCGGCCCAGCGGCACGTCGAGCCGCCGCAGCAGCTCCTGCTGGGCGAGACCGCCCCGGGAGGCCGCGTGGCTGTGCGTCGTGATCGGAGCGCCGGTGCGGGCATGGGCGGTCGCCGCGGCGCGGAAGACGCGCTCGACGTCGGGGGTGATGCCGGCCGCGTCGGAGAGCACCTTGATGATCCCGGCCCGGATGCCCGTGCCGGCGATGCCGCGCTCGAGGTCGCCGACGAACAGCTCGACGAGGGGATCGGGCCCGTCGACGAGCAGCCCGGGACCGTTCAGCCGCAGAGCCGGCGGCAGCACCTCGTCGGCGTAATAGCCGGTGGCGCCGATGATCAGCACCCGGGTGCGGCGGGCGACCCGCGCCACCCGCGCGACATCGCGCCCCAGACCGGGCACCGTGAGGTCGACGATGGTGCGCACCCCGAGGTCGTAGAGGCGCTCGAGGCCCGCGACGGCCGAATCGATCGCGACCTGCTCGTCCCACTCGGGGTGCGGCAGGTCGCGATCGAGGCCGGGGCTCGTCACGAAGACGTGCTCGTGGACGAGGGTCGGGCCGAGCTCGTGCGCCGAGACCTCGCCCGTGAGGGTGGGGACCCGACGCACGAGCGGCACCGGTCAGCCGGCCGTGGCGCGGATGGCTTCGTAGACCGTGAGCTTCTCCCCCGTGAACTCGTTCAGGAAGAACTCCTCGGCCTGCTCCGAGAACGCGTCGCGGTCGACATCCTCGACGACCTCCCACGCGTCGCCCGAGCGCCACTCGTCGAGCGTCGTCTCCTCACCGGCGACCACGCAGTCGGTGACCGACGCCACCGCGGTGTCGACCGCGGCGGAGAGGGCCTCCTGCTGCCGCTCGCTCAACTGCGTCCACTTCGAGCTCATGATCACGAGGTTCGTGTTGAGCTGGTGGGCCGAGAGGCTCACGTAGTCCTGCACCTCGGGGAGGTTCAGGGCGACGAGGTTGGTGATCGGGTTCTCCTGGCCGTCGACGAGCCCCTGCTGCAGCGCGAGGTAGAGCTCCTCGTAGGCGACCTCGGTCGCCGTCGCGCCGAGCGCCTGCGCGTTGAGCAGGAACTGCGGCGAGCCCGGGAACCGCATCCGCAGTCCCTCGAGGTCGGCGGGCTCCGTGATCGGGACGTTGGCGGTGAAGTGCCGCGCGCCGGCCGACCACGCGCCGAGCGTCTGCACGCCGCTCGCATCGGCGAAGCCCTGCACGAGCACGTCGGACTCCTCGCTCGCCATGAACGCCGCGAGGTGGTCGGCGTCGTCGAAGGCGAACGCCGCATCCAAGACGCTGATCGGCTCGTACACCGCACCGAGCGCCGAGGCGCCCTGGATGTCGATGTCGATGTCACCGGAGACGACCGATGCGATCCGGTCGGCGTCGCCGCCGAGCTGGCTCGCGCCGAAGATCTCGATGGTCAGGCCGACGTCGGCCGCGGCGACCTCGTCGGCGATGACCTGCGCCCCGCACTCGGCCTGCGGCTGGGTGTCGGTGTACGAGTGCGCGAGCTTGAGCGTGAACTCCTGCTCCTCGACGGCGGGGGCGTCGCCGCCCCCGGTCCCGCAGGCGGCCAGCAGCAGTGCCGGCACGGCAGCGAGCGCGAACAGCGCGACCTTGCGTGAACGTGGTGCCATGTGGTGCTCCTCTCAGTGATGGGTGGGTGTTGAGTCGGTGGGGGTCGCCTCGGCGGCGACCATCCCGGCGAGGTCGGCGAGCATCGCCCGCCGGTCGGCGGGTTCGCCGGTGAAGATCTCGAACGCGTCGGCGGCCTGGTGCATCGCCATCCCCAGGCCGCTCATGACGCGGCGGCCGGAGGCGCGCGCGGCGGCGAGCAGCGCGGTCTCCGCAGGGCGGTAGACGATGTCGGCGACCCAGGCGGGCGCCGCGAGGAGCCCGAGGTCGACGGGAGCCGCGGGGTGCGCCGCCATGCCGAACGGCGTGGCGTTGACCAGCCCGTCGGCCGCCGCGAGCAGGTCGGGCAGGTCGCGGAGGGTGGCCGCGAACGCCCCGGTCTGCTGGGCGAGGAGGGTCGCGCGCTCGAGGTCGACGTCGACGATCACCAGATGGGGGATCGACCGGGCGGCGAGGGCCGTGGCGACCGCGGATCCGGCGCCCCCGGCGCCCAGCAGCACGACGCGGCCCCGGGGGGCGTCGCCGAGGCTCTCGTCGAACGCGGCGCCGAAGCCGGTCACGTCGGTGTTGTGCCCCGTCGCCCCGTCGACGCCGAACAGGACGGTGTTCACCGCGCCGACCGAGCGCGCGCTCGGAGCGAGGTGGTCGAGCAGGGGGATGATCGTCTGCTTCACCGGATGGGTGATGTTCAGCCCGTCGAAGCCGAGCCGACGGGCCGACTCCAGAAGGCGGGCGATCCCGGCCTCCGTGCCCTCGCCGGCCTCCAGATCGATCGTGCGGTAGACGTAGTGGATCCCGTGGCGGGCGCCCTCGAACTCGTGCATCGACGGCGACAGCGACGGCGCGACGCCCTCGCCGATGAGGCCGACGAGGATCGTGCGGGGGCGCGTCGCGCGGGAGATCTCGAGCGTCACAGTCCGAGCACCCTCGGCAGCCAGAGCACGGCGTCGGGGAAGGCGATCGCCAGGGCGAGCACGACGAGCGACGGGATGAGGAACGGCAGCGATCCCCGGAAGACCTCTCCGACGCGCGTGTTCGAGATCGACGCGACGACGAACAGCACGGTGCCGACGGGCGGGGTGAGCAGGCCGATCATGTTCGCGCCGATGAACACCACGCCGAGGACGATGGGGTCGACCCCGTACGAGAGGGCGATCGGCAGGAGGATCGGCACGCACAGCACGAGGATCGCCGTCGCGTCGATCGCGGTGCCCAGCACGAGGATCAGCAGCGCGACGAGGATGAGGAAGACCGTGGGGCTGCTCGTCACGGAGAACAGCCACTCGGTGAGCAGCTGCGGCAGCCGCTCCAGAGCGAGGATGTAGCCGAGCAGAGCCGCCGACGTGACGATGAGCATGATGCCCGCGGTCGTGAGCACGGTCTCGCGCACGGCCGCGAGGAGGGCGCGCCGGCTCAGGGCACGTTGCACGAGCGCGATGACGAGCACGTAGGCGACGCCCGCCGCCGCCGCCTCGGTCGGGGTGAAGAGACCGCCGAGGATGCCGCCGAGGATGATGACCGGGGCGAAGAGGATGAGCGCGACGCCCTTGAACGACGCGACGAGTTCGCTCCCGCGGAACTCCTCGCGGGTGATCCGCGGGTTGCGGCGCACCAGCACGAACACGACGACGCAGAGTCCGACGGCCATGAGCAGGGCGGGCAGGAGCGAGGCCGCGAACAGCGCCCCGGTCGAGGTGGCCGCGAGGCCCGCGAAGATCACCGCGGGGATGCTCGGCGGCACGCCCGCCGCGCTCACCGCGGCCGCCGAGGTGAGTCCCGTCGCGAATCGGCGGTCGTACCCCGCCCGGAGCATCGCCGGGATCTGCACCTTGCCGAGCGCGGCGGCATCGGCGACGGTCGAGCCGCTCATCCACGAGAAGCCGACGCTCGACCCGATGACGACGTAGCCCAGGCCGCCGCGCACCCGCGCGAGCAGAGCGTGCGCGAACAGGAAGAGCTTCTCCGCCATTCCGGTGTGGTTCGCGAGCGCGCCGAGGAACACGAAGAGCGGCACCGCGAGCAGGGGGAAGCTGCCGGCCGCGTTCGTGATCTGGCGGAGCGCTCCGCC
>Ga0075365_10000543_pt1 | contig 14519 bp, 13 predicted proteins | sample EndMetdeltDD1765_FD_71387 | JGI IMG/M metagenome (GOLD analysis project Ga0075365, IMG submission 71387) | Populus endosphere microbial communities from Tennessee, USA - Endosphere MetaG P. deltoides DD176-5 | ecosystem: Host-associated > Plants > Roots > Endosphere | place: USA: Tennessee... | reverse complement strand
GCACCGGCACGGCTCGCCGGGGCACGGGCGCTCGCACGTGATGCCCGCGATCGTGCCGCCGCACGCGACCGTCCCGGTGCTCGACGGCCAGCTCGCGCTCGGCACCTGGCAGAGCGTCTGCCTGGTCGACCTGAACGTCGACAACGACGAGCGCGCCGTGCGGCTGTCCTTCCTCCCGGGCTAGTCGAACACCTGTTCGATTCCTGACCTATGCTGGCGGCATGGTCACCCACGTCGCCCCGCCCGGCTGGCCCCGCGCGGTCCGGCCCCCGGACGCGCCCGACTGGGAGCGGACCGCCGAGCTCTGGCTGCTCGACCTGTGCCCGCCGGAGTTCCGCGGCTACCCGGCGCTGCGCCGTCACGTCGTGGTCCTGGCCCGGTTCGCGGTCCTGCACGTCGACGCCTGCCAGGCCGCCGTACGGCGCGGTCTCAGCGAGGCGCGGGCAGAGCTGCGCGACGTCGCGACGCTCGAGGTGATCGACGCGGCGATCACCACCTGGCAGGCCGAGGAGTCTCGTCTCGCCGTCGTCCGCCGTGAGGTCGGTCTGGTCGAGGAGGCGCTGCGCGGCCGGCGGTACGTCGCCCGGCTGTGACTACGGCAACGGGTCCGCGGAGCCCAACCGCCACAGTGCGAGCCCGTGGGCGCCGAGGTCCACGGCCAGCTGCTGCCGGAGCGCGTAGGAGTCGCCGTCCGACCACCAGAGGACCGTGCCGTCCGACAGCTTGGCGGTCCACTCGCCGGGACGCGCCCTCCACTTGGCGGTGGCGCCGTCCCTGGCCACCAGCTTCCGGGCCTGGCGGACCGTGAGCGAACGGCCGGTCCCGTGCGTGGGCCACGAGTAGCCGTAGCCTGCGACCCCAACGTCGACCTTCGTGGGCGGCACCACCTGGAAGAGCGTCCCCAGTGCCTCGCGCTGCCACGACAGGGCGCCGATCGGCCCGGGTCCGGACCAGCCGGGACCGTGCTGGTCGTAGGTCATGAGGGCGACCGTGTCGATGGTCTGGTCGAGCGGTCCGAGCAGGTAGCCACGCTGCTTGTACTCGCGCCGGTCCGTCGAGGCCATCATCGCGATGCCGACTGTCTTCTCCGGCGCCATCCGGGCCTGGAGCTCCTCGGCGAACCGCACCAGTCCCGGGCCGTCCTCCTTCGACATCGACTCGAGGTCGATGTGGATGCCGTCGAAGCCGTCGGCTGCGACGAACGACGCCAGCTGGGCGGCGACCGACCTGATCCGCCTCGGGTGCCGCAACAGCGCGGCCGCGGCCTTCGGGTCGAAGTCGCCGGTCACCTCGCTGACGTTGTGCACGAGCAGCTCGGCCCGAAGACCGTTCTCGTGCGCGGTCCTCACCAGGTGCCTGAGCTGCCCGTCCGGCAGCGCGACATCGCGGCCGTCCGGCGTGATGCCCACCCCGTCGATGCCGAGCGTCGCCAGTCCGTGCGCGTCCCGCTCCACGATGCGGTCGGGGGTGCCACCCAGGACGTAGCCGGTCGAGGCGAGGCCGTCGACGTCGCGCGCCGACGCGGGTCCGCTCAGGGTCACCGGGACGGCCAGGGCGAGCAGCACCGCGACGAGAGGTCTCACCGGGTCACTGTGCCACGCGATTCCGCCGGTTTCGGGGGTGCGAGCCCGCCGCCTCGGGCACGATGGGGCGATGGGTACGCCGACTCGGGTCCACGGCCTCGCCGACCTGCTCGACGACCCCATCCGGCCCGACGACGTCCTGTCGGGCGACCCGCGCGCCCGGTCGCACACCTGGGCGGTCAGCGCCGACGCGATGACGTCGCACTGGCTCTGGGACTGCACGGCCGGCTCGTTCAGGTGGTGGTTCGGCTTCGACGAGACGGTCTGCATCGTCGCGGGGTCCGTCGACGTGCACGTCGACGGCGAGGAGCCGATCACGCTGCACGCCGGCGACGCGGCGTACTTCCCCGCCGGCCGGTGGAGCACCTGGACCGTGGACGAGTACGTCCGCAAGCACGCCGTGCTGCGGGTGCCGGTGCCCAGGTCGATGGCTCCGGCCGCCAAGGCACTGGGTCAGCGCAAGTACGCCCGCTGACCTCGGACAGGATGGAGCGGTGAGACGCTTCGCCACCGTGATCCTGGTCGACCCGCGCGGCTGGATCCTGCTCCAGGAGCGCGACGAGCACGCCCCGATCGCTCCCGAGCAGTGGGGCCTGGTCGGCGGTCACGTCGAGGACGGCGAGGAGTTCGAGCCCGCAGCGCACCGTGAGCTGTCCGAGGAGACCGGCCTCGTCTCTCCCCTCGAGCACTGGCGGACGTTCCGCGTCCACGACCGGGAGGACGACATGGCCGTGTTCGTCGCCGCGACGACGTACACGGACGACGACGTCGTGTGCGGTGAGGGCCGGCAGATCGTGTTCGTCGACCCCGCGACGGTCCTCGACCTGCCCCTGGCCGAGGCACCCCGGATCGTGATCCCGCAGTTCCTGGATTCGGAGGAGTACGCAAGGCTGCTCCCGTGACGAGCAGCCTGAAGGTGATTCCGGTCCCCGGCGAGGGCGCCGAGGACGTCGTCGTGGGCACCCACGGCGCCGACGAGGGAGCGGTGTTCACCGGCACCGCCGACGGTGCGATCTGGCGGGTCAGCCACGACGGCCAGAAGATCGACAAGGTCGCGCACACCGGCGGCCGCCCTCTCGGCATCGAGATCGACGCGGACGGCCGGCTGCTGGTCTGTGACGCACACAAGGGGCTGCTGCGCGTGGACACCTCGAGCGGTGCGATCGAGGCGGTCGCCGACAGCGTGGACGGCACGAAGATGGCCTTCTGCAACAACGCGGCCGTGGCCGCGGACGGCACCATCTGGTTCTCCGACTCGTCCACGAAGTTCGGCATCGAGCAGTGGAAGGACGACTTCGTCCAGGACACGCGTACCGGGCGACTGATGCGCCGCGACCCCGACGGCACGATCACCGTGGTCGACCAGGGCCTGAGGTTCGCCAACGGCGTGGCGCTCTCCAAGGCCGAGGACTTCGTCGTCGTCGCCGAGACCGCCGGTCGCACCCTGGTCCGGCACTGGCTCACCGGAGAGAAGGCCGGGCGACGCGAGCTCCTGAGCCAGGACCTGCCCGGTTACCCCGACAACATCGCGCGCGGCAGCGACGGGCTCATCTGGGTGACGATCGCCAGCCCCCGTGACCCGCTCGTGGAACGGCTCCAGCGCGGGCCCGTGTGGCTGCGCCGCCAGGTCACCAGGATCCCGGACGCGTTGCAGCCCAAGCCGAAGAGGACGGTCCGGGTGCAGGCCTTCGACGACGACGGGAGGCTCGTGCACGACGTCGACCTGGACGGCGGCGGCTACCACATGGTCACCGGTGTCCGGGAGCACGACGGACGGGTCTGGATGGGCAGCCTGGAGGAGCCCGCCGTGGCCGTCCACCAACTCTGAATCGCGGGCCGCCACCCGTAGACTCGCGCCCATGCCGCTGCTCGAGACGCTCACCGGTCCACGCGACCTGCGTGGGCTGTCGGACGACCAGCTGGCGACCCTGGCGACCGAGATCCGCGACCTGCTGATCCGTGCCTGCGCGCCGTCCGGCGGCCACCTCGGCCCCAACCTGGGCGTCGTCGAGCTGACCCTGGCGATCCACCGGGTCTTCGACTCCCCGCGCGACCGCGTCGTCTGGGACACCGGCCACCAGGCCTACGTGCACAAGATGGTCACCGGCCGCGCCGGCGAGTTCGACCGGCTGCGCCAGGAGGGCGGGCTCAGCGGCTACCCGAGCCAGGCGGAGTCCGAGCACGACATCGTCGAGAACTCGCACGCGTCCACCTCGCTCAGCTACGCCGACGGGCTCGCCAAGGCCTACCGGATCCGGGGAGAGGACCGGCACGTGGTCGCGGTGATCGGCGACGGCGCCCTCACCGGCGGCATGGCGTGGGAGGCCCTCAACAACATCGCGGTGGCCAAGGACTCCAAGCTGGTCATCGTCGTCAACGACAACGGCCGGTCCTACACGCCGACCATCGGCGGCCTGACCACGGCGCTGACGTCGCTCCGCACCAGCCAGCGCTACGAGCACGTGCTCGACGTGGTCAAGAAGCGGCTCAACGCCGTGCCGGGCGTCGGGCCCGCGGCGTACGACGCCCTGCACGCCATGAAGAAGGGGCTCAAGGACGCGGTGGCGCCGCAGGGCCTCTTCGAGGACCTGGGTCTCAAGTACGTCGGCCCCGTCGACGGTCACGACCGGGCGGCCATGGAGCAGGCCCTCTCGCAGGCCAAGAAGTTCAACGGGCCGGTGATCGTGCACGCGATCACCCGCAAGGGCTTCGGCTACGACGCCGCCGAGCGGCACGAGGCCGACCAGTTCCACCAGGTCGGCCCGTTCGACCCCGAGACCGGCGAGGCCGGGTCCAAGGGCCGGATCTGGACCGACGCGTTCTCCGACGAGATCGTGCACATCGGTCACCGGCGCAAGGACGTCGTCGCCATCACCGCGGCGATGATGCACCCGGTCGGGCTGCACCACTTCGAGGCGGCGTTCCCCGAGCGCACCTTCGACGTCGGCATCGCCGAGCAGCACGCGGTCACCTCGGCCGCCGGCCTGGCCATGGCCGGGCTGCACCCCGTGGTGGCGATCTACGCGACCTTCCTCAACCGCGCCTTCGACCAGGTCCTGATGGACGTCGCCCTGCACAAGTGCGGGGTCACCTTCGTCATCGACCGGTCCGGCGTGACCGGCGACGACGGCGCCAGCCACAACGGCATGTGGGACATGTCGATCCTGCAGGTCGTGCCCGGCCTGCGGCTGGCCGCGCCACGTGACATGGAGCGGGTGCGTGAGCTGCTCAACGAGGCGGTGGACGTCGACGACGCCCCGACCGTGATCCGGCTCCCCAAGGGCACCCCGCCCGCGGACATCCCCGCGCTCGGCAAGGCGGGCGGCGCCGACGTGCTGGTGCGCAAGGGCCCGCGCGACGTCCTGCTCGTCGCCGTCGGGTCGATGGCCTCGGTCGCCGTGGACGTGGCGGCGAGGCTGGAGGCGCAGGGCATCGGCGTCACCGTGGTCGACCCGCGTTGGGTCAAGCCGGTGGACCCGGCGATCGTGGACCTGGCGCGCGAGCACCGCCTGGTGGTCAGCGTGGAGGACAACGGTGAGATCGGCGGGTGCGGAGCGGTGCTCCTCCAGACGCTCGTCGCGAACGGCGTGACGACGCCGTTCCGGCTGCACGGCATCCCCCAGGAGTTCCTCGGGCACGCCAAGCGGGACCGGATCCTCGAGCGGATCGGCCTCACCCCGCAGGCGCTGGCCCTCGGCATCGTCGAGGCGATGTCCGCTCCGGTCGACGTCGATGCCGACCAGTCCGTCTAGGAGTCGCCTCCTCGCGACGTACGCGGTGGCCCTGCTGGTCCTCGGCAGCGGCTGCTCCCTGTTCGACGACGACGACGGCGACCCGGACGAGCCGGGACCGACACCGGAGTCGCCGGGCGTCACGATCACCGACGCCCCGCCCGACGCGCTGGATGGCATCCGGTCCGCGCTGGACCGCCGGGCCGGTGCGGTCCGGAAGGGGAACGAGTCCGGGTTCCTCGCCGGGCTGGTCCCGGGCGACGCCGGGCTGCGCGACCAGCAGCAGACGTACTTCGAGAACCTCCTCGCGCTGCCGATCGCGACGTTCACCTACACCGTCGACCCGTCCGGCCTCGTGCGCCAGGGCGACGACTACTGGGTGGTCGTGGACATCGCGCTCCAGCTCGACGGCTTCGACCCGGAGCCCGTCGTCAGCCGCGACCGGTTCCTGTTCACGCCCGGCCGGCAGCCGGGCACGTTCCGGCTCGCCTCGGTGACCGACGAGGCCTGGGAGGCCGAGAACGGCGTCCAGGAACAGCCCTGGGACGAGGACAAGATCGTCGTCGTCCGCGGCGTCGGTGTCCTCGGCGTGTTCGACGAGGGCAGCGTCCGGGCGGCGCGGCCGTTGATCAGGTCCGTCGAGCGCGGCATCTCCGCCGTCGCCGGCGTGGTGCCGTCGGCCTGGTCGCAGGACGTCGTCGTCTACGCGCTGTCCAACACCGCGTTCCTCGCCACCCTGCCCAACCTGCCGGGCGACGACCCGAGCGCGCTCGACGGGGTGGCGTTCCCGGTGTTCGCCACCCCCGAGGGCGGCGACCTGGTCGCGACCCGTTTCGTGCTGCACCCGCGGATGCTCAGCGAGCCCGGCCGCGCCCGCGACCGGCTCGTGCGCCACGAGCTGACCCACGTCGCGATCGGCGAGGGTGACGACGACGCGCCCGTGTGGCTCAGCGAGGGCCTGGCGGAGTACGTCTCCGTCCAGCCACTCCCGCCGGAGAAGCGCACCATCTCCGAGGCAGCCATCGAGGCCGCCCGGCTGGGCGTGACCGAGATGCCCGCCGACGACTCGTTCAACGACGCCGGCACCCCGGGCCGTGCCTCCGCGAACTACGGGATCGCCTGGTTCGCGTGCGAGTACATCGCCGCCAGCTACGGCGAGGTCAGCCTCTGGCAGCTCCTGTCGGCGCTGAACGACCCCGACGCCGACCCCGACGCGGTCCTGCTCGAGCAGCTCGGGATGAACGTGCGCACCCTGGCCCGCAAGGCGGGGAAGCTCGTCCTGACGACCTACGACGAGCCCGAGCCGGACCCGACGCCGACCGACCTCCCCTCCGATGTCCCGACCGACACGCCCACGGACGGGTCCACGACCCCGGCGACGGCGACGCCGACCGCGACCCCCGGCTAGGCTCCACGAGCCACAGCGGACCATCGAGTCCGGACGCCGAGGAGGCTCGATGTCCCGCATCTACGAGACCGGCTCGTTCGTCACCGACGGCGGTCTGGAGACCGATCTGCTCTTCCACCACGGTGTGGACCTGCCCGAGTTCGCCGCCTTCCCCCTCGCCGGCACCGACGACGGCCGCGCCCTGCTCACGAACTACTACGCGGCGTACGCCGACGTGGCCCGCCGCGCGTCGGCCGGCCTGGTGCTCGAGGCGCCGACCTGGCGGGCCAACCCCGACTGGGCCGCCAAGCTCGGGTACGACGCCGCCGCGCTCGACCGCGCGAACCGCGCGGCCGTCGCCGTCGTCCAGGGTGTGCGGGACGACCACGCGGACCTGGACGGCGTCGTGGTCTCCGGAGCCATCGGGCCGCGCGGGGACGGCTACGTCGCCGGGTCCGCCGGGACGGCCGAGGACTACGCCGCCTACCACGAGCCGCAGATCGCCTCGTTCAAGGCTGCCGGTGCCGACGTCGCCACCGCGATGACGCTGACCCACGTCGACGAGGCGGTCGGTGTGGTCCAGGCCGCCAGGTCGGTCGGCCTCCCGGTCGTCGTGATGTTCACCGTGGAGACCGACGGCCGGCTCCCGGACGGGACGCTGCTCGCCGACGCCGTGACCGCGACCGACGCCGCAGGAGGCCCGGACTGGTTCGGCGTCAACTGCGCGCATCCCGAGCACCTGGCCCCGGGCCTGACCGAGGGCGCCTGGCGCGAGCGCCTAGTCGTCGTGCGTCCCAACGCGTCGCGCCAGTCGCACGCCGAGCTCGACGAGGCGGAGGAGCTCGACGACGGTGACCCGGCGGAGCTCAGGGACGACCTGGACGACCTGCGCGGCCGGTTGCCGTCGCTGCGCGTCGTCGGCGGGTGCTGTGGCACGGACGTGAGGCACGTCGCGTCCCTCTGGGGTGTGTGAGACCGGCTGATACCTGCGCCCCTATGGTGGACGCGTGCCTTCCGAGCCGCGCCTGGTGCACATCGTCGACGACGTGCCGGAGCTCGCTGACGCCCGGACGACGGGCGAGCTCACCATGGTGCTGGTGCTGGACGGGTTCCTCGACGCGGGCAACGCCGCGGCGCACGCAGCCTCGCACCTGGTGTCCCAAGGAGGCGATGGACCGGTCGTCGCGACGTTCGACGTCGACCAGTTCCACGACTACCGGGCCCGCCGCCCGGCGATGTCCTTCGTCCGCGACCACTACGAGCAGTACGACGCGCCGCGGCTGCTGGTGAGGCTGCTGCGCGACAGTGGCGGCACGCCGTTCCTGCTGATGAACGGACCGGAGCCGGACAACCGCTGGGAGGCGTTCGCCGCCGCGGTCCGCGAGGTCATCGACCAGCTCGGCGTCAGCCGCGTCGTCTCGATGGGCTCGGTGCCGATGGCGGTGCCGCACACCCGGCCGATCGCGATCACCCCGCACGCCAACCGCGCCGACCTGGTGCCCGGTGACAGTCCGTGGCGCGGTGAGCTGCGGATCCCGAGCAGCGCCCAGTCCCTGCTCGAGATCCGGCTGGGGGAGTGGGGGCACCCGATGCTGGGGTTCGTCGCCCACATCCCGCACTACCTGGCCCAGCTCGACTACCCCAAGGCCTCCGCCGTGCTCCTCGAGAAGGTCGAGCTCGCCGGCCGGCTCACCGTCGACCTCAGCGACCTGCGCACGCTGGCCGACGAGCGGGAGGAGGAGATCGCCCGCTATCTGGCCGCCAACGAGGAGGTCGGTGAGATCGTCGCCGCCCTCGAGCGGCAGTACGACGCCTTCGAGCAGGCCGACGAGTCCGGCTCCAACCTGCTCGCCGACGACCAGCCGCTGCCGACCGGCGACGAGATCGCCGGGCAGTTCCAGGAGTTCCTGGCCGGACTCGACGGCCCCGACGGGAAGCAGGACGAGTGAGACTCCCCGATCATCCGGCGGACCAGAACGTGCGTGACCTGGTCGCGTTGCTCGACCTGGAGGACCTCGACGTCGACCTGTACCGCGGCTCCCAGCCGGACTCGCCGCGCGCGCGGGTGTACGGCGGGCAGGTGGCCGCCCAGGCGCTGGTGGCCGCCGTGCGCAGCGTGGACCCGGAGTTCCGCCCGCACTCCTTCCACTCGTACTTCCTGCTCCCCGGCGACTACTCGGTGCCGATCGTCTACGAGGTCGAGCGGATCCGCGACGGCCGCTCGTTCCTCACCCGACGGGTGATGGCCCGCCAGCACGGACGCCCGATCTACTACCAGACGGTCAACTTCCAGCGGGTCGAGGAGGGCTTCGACCACCAGGACGTCATGCCCGAGGTCGGCGGCACCGACCAGGGCTTCGACCTCGTCGACCTCATGCGCGACCGCGGCAACGAGGACGCCGACGCCCTGGGCAAGGAGTGGGGCGCCATCGAGGTGCGTTTCCTCGGCAACTCCCGGCACGGCCTCGAGGAGGACCCGGAGCACCCGGCGCAGGCGCGGATGTGGATCCGGATCAAGCCGGGACTCTCCGACGACCCGATCGAGCACCTGGCGGCGTTCGCGTACGCCAGCGACATCAGCCTGCTCGGCGCCTCGCTCGCCGCGCACGACGCCAACCCGGCGACCACCCAGATGGCCTCGCTCGACCACACGATCTGGTTCCACAAGCCGTTCCGGGCCGACGAGTGGTGGCTCTACGACCAGTGGTCACCACGGGCGTACGGCGGCCGCGGCCTGTCCTTCGGCCGGATCTTCACCGACGCCGGCGACCTCGTCGCCACGGTCGCGCAGGAGGGCCTGATCCGTCCCCGCCGGGACCAGAGCACCGGACCGGGCCTGAGCAGCTGATCCCGGTCCAGGTCTAGACCTCGCCGGGTCTCCCCACACATGGTGCACAGGACGTCCACACGACACCCTCCGCAGAACGGTTGAACTTTCCTCGTTCTCCGGACGCGACCGGTCTGGTCAGGCTGTACTCGTGGTCCCCCCGACCCGCCCGCCGGACTCCTGGAGACCCGCCACATGGCCCGCCGCCCGCTGCCGACCGCGATCGTCGTCTCGACGCTCGCGCTCGCGGTCGTCGCCGGCCCGGCGTACGCCGGCGGTGGTGACGGCCTGCTGCCGCCGAAGGCGCCGCAGGACACCAAGGACCCGCAGGGCGCCCAGGTCCACCAGAACGGCAACGGGCCCAAGCACGACCCGAAGGACCCGCAGCAGGGCCCGGACGACGAGATGGACGGTTCCTACACCGGCCAGGTCGTGCACACCGACATCGACGTCTCGAGCAAGCCGACGGCGCAGCCGGTGACGGCGTACGAGATGCCGTTCCCGTGCGGCGAGGTCTGGACGGGCACCACCCGCGCGGACCACAGCCCCAGCGCCCGGTCCGTCGACTGGAACCGCACCGACGACTTCGGCGACCCGGTCGTGGCGGCCGCGGCCGGCACGGTCACCACGGCGGTCACCGGCAAGAAGCGACCGTCCTACGGCCAGTTCGTCGTGATCGACCACGGCAACAGCGAGTCGACGCTCTACGCGCACCTCGACTCCGTGACCGTGGTGGTCGGCCAGGAGGTCACCGCCGGCACCCAGATCGGCACGCTCGGCAACACCGGCAACTCCTACGGCGCGCACCTGCACTTCGAGGAGCGGCTGGCGAGCTCGGTCGTCGACTCGTGGTTCCACGGCAGCCGGTACGTCTTCGGCGCCGCCCAGGAGTCGCAGAACTGCGGCAGCGTCTCGATCCCCGACGTCCCGCTCGCCGGCAACGTCGTCGGCGACAGACGGGCCGAGGTCGCGGTGTACCGGAAGACCGGCACCCCCGCGTTCTACGTGCGTCGCGAGCCCAAGGCCGACAAGGTCATCAAGTTCGGCACCACGTCCGACACGCCGCTGCTCGGCGACTGGGACGGCGACGGCAAGGCCAACCCCGGGGTGCGCAACCCGAACACGAAGACGTTCGAGCTCAAGACCGGCAGGACCGTGGCCAAGGTGAGGTTCGGCGGCAAGGCGGACCTCGCGATCGTCGGTGACTGGGACGGTGACGGCACCTGGGAGGTCGGCACCCGCCGGCCCACCTCGAACCTGTTCCGCCTCCGCGCCGCCGACGGCACCGTGACCAAGGTCCGGCTCGGCGACGCCGACGACCTGCCGGTCACGGGCGACTGGGACGGCGACGGGGTCACCGACCTCGGCGTCTACGACTCCGCGACCGCGATGTTCACGCTGCGCCGGGTGGACGACACCGGCATGGAGTGGCTCTCGCAGATCGGGGTCGGCGAGGCCGGGGACCTCCCCGTGACCGGCGACTGGGACGCGAACGGGCTGACCGACCTCGGCGTCTGGGACCCCGACACGGCCGCGTTCTCGCTGCGGTACGCCGACTCGCCGACCGCCTCGGGCAAGCAGAAGTCACGGACCCACCGGGTCCGGTACGGCAACGGCCGCTAGCGGCGCGAGGTCCTCCCGACCAGGTGCGGCGAGCCGTCCTTGGGACTCACGAGCGAGAACGCGAAGCCGTCGTCGAGCCGGGTCGAGCCGAACTGCACCGAGCCCGGCAGCAGCACCGGTCGCTTGAAGGCGACGTCGACCCTGGCCGCGTCGGGGATCCGGTTCTCCAGGGCGGCGACGCTGCGGGCCATGGTCCACATCCCGTGCGCGATCTGGCGCGGGAAGCCGAGGGCCTTCGCGGTGATCGCGTAGAGGTGGATCGGGTTGCGGTCGCCCGACACCGCGGCGTACGTGCGACCCAGGTCGGCGGGGAGCTTCCAGACCAGCGGTCCGGGCTCGGCGTCGGGGAACGTCATCCCCGACGAGGCCGACTCGTCGCCCTTGCCCCGGCGGAGGTACGACGACGTCTCCTCCCAGACCGTCTCGCCGCCGGCTGTCACGACCGTGACGAAGTCGTAGATCGTCCCCTTCGGGTGCTTCCTCGACGGGCCGACCCGGGCGAGGACGTCGACGGTCTCGCCGACCGCGACCGGCCGGTGCTGGGTGATCGAGTTCTCGAGGTGCACCGTGCCGATGGCCGGGGCGGGGAAGCCCGGGTCGGTCATGATCCCCATCTGCAGCTCGAACGCGAGCAGGTGCGGGTAGGGGAGCGGCACGACGTCCTTGGTCGGGAACCCGCAGACCTCTGCGTACCGCGCCACGTGCGCGGGGTCGATCGTCACGCTCGAGCGGGTGCGCTCGAGACCGGTGAACTCGCCCGTGGTCTTGCGGACCCCGGGGAGCTGGTTGACGACCGGGATCGACGGCAGCGCCGCCTTCAGCATCAGGGGCAGCTCAGGCATCAGGCACCCAGCATCATCTGGCCGCAGACGCGGACCACGTTGCCGTTGACGGCGGACGACGCCGGGTTGGCGTACCAGGCGATCGTCTCGGCGACGTCGACCGGCAGACCACCCTGGGCCATCGCGTTGAGGCGCTGGCCGACCTCGCGGGTCGCGAACGGCACCGCGTCGGTCATCTGCGTGATGATGAAGCCGGGCGCCACGGCGTTGACCGTGATGCCGTCGGTCAGGTCGTCGGCGAGCGAGTCGACCAGGCCGATGACGCCGGCCTTGGAGGCCGCGTAGTTGGTCTGGCCCACGTTGCCGGCGATGCCCGCGATCGAGGCGACCCCGACGACCGAGCCGTGCGCGTTGACGACCTTCTGGTCGAGCAGCTCGCGGGTGATCCTCTCCGGAGCGGTGAGGTTGACCGCGATCACCGAGTCCCAGCGGTCCTCGGCCATGTTGGCGAGCTTCTTGTCGCGGGTGATGCCGGCGTTGTGGACGACGACGTCGACGCCGCCGTGCCGCTCGCTGAGCTCGTGCGCGATCCGCTGCGGCGCGTCCTTGGCGGTGATGTCGAGGGCGATCCAGTCGCCGTCGAGCTCCTTCATGAGCGCCTGCAGGTCGCTGGCCAGCTGCGGGATGTCGACGCCGACGACCGTGGCGCCGTCCCGGTGCAGGACGCGGGCGATCTGCTCGCCGATGCCGCGGCTCGCGCCGGTCACCAGCGCGACCTTGCCGGCCAGCGGAGCGGTCCAGTCGGCGACCGGGCCGGCGTCCTTGCCGCCGTGGGCGCCGATCCGGACGACCTGGCCGGAGACGTAGGCCGACTTGGGGGAGAGCAGGAAGCCCAGGGTGCTGGTCACGGCACCCTCGGCGCCCTCGGCGACGTACACGAGCTGGGACGTGCCGCCCCTGCCGATCTCCTTGCCGAGGCTGCGGGTGAACCCCTCGAGCGCGCGCTGGGCCACCCGGGCCTCGCCCTCCAGCAGCTCCGGCGGCGTGCCGATGACGACGGCGCGCGGGCACGTGTCGAGGCTGCGCATGAGCGGGGTGAAGAAGTCGCGGAGCGCGTGCAGCTCGGCGGAGGTGGTGATGCCGGTGGCGTCGAAGACCAGGCCCTTGTACCTGCCGCCCTCGGTCGCCGTCGCGTTCACCTGGTCGGTGCTCTCGATGCCGATCGTCTCCAGGATGCCGGCGAGCGACTCGGCGAGCCGGCCGGTGCCGCCGACGACCACGGTGCCCTTCACCAACGGGTCACCGGGCGTGTAGCGCTCCAGCCTGGTCGGCTGGGGGAGCCCGAGGTTGGTCGCGAGGAACTTGCCGATCGCGGAGGAGGTGAAGGACTGGTACTTGTCGCTCATGGTGTTATTGCAACTCTCTGTGTAACTCGGTGTCCACTTTTCGTGACGTCGCCCTCATCACCTTGGGAGAGGCGGTGTTACCCGTCAGTATGTCTCCATGAGCCTTTCGTCCGGCAAGACCCGTCGCGTCGCCGTCCTCGGCGGCAACCGCATCCCGTTCGCCCGCTCCAACTCGGTGTACGCGGACGCCTCCAACCAGGACATGCTGACCGCCGCCATCGACGGCGCGGTGACCCGCTTCGGGCTGGAGGGCGAGCAGCTGGGCGAGGTCGTCGCCGGCGCGGTGCTCAAGCACTCCCGCGACTTCAACCTGGCCCGCGAGGCAGTGCTCGGCTCGAAGCTGGCGCCCACGACCCCGGCAACCGACATCCAGCAGGCGTGCGGCACCGGTCTCCAGGCGGCGATCCAGGTCGCCAACAAGATCGCCCTGGGCCAGATCGACTCCGGCCTGGCCGGCGGCACCGACACCACCTCGGACGCGCCGGTCGCGATCGGCGAGAAGCTCCGCAAGAAGCTGATGAAGGTCAACGCCGCCAAGGACACCCCGTCCCGGCTCAAGGCGCTCGCCGCGATCCGTCCCGGCGACATCAGCCTGGCCATCCCGCAGAACGGCGAGCCGCGCACCAGGCTGTCGATGGGCGACCACGCCGCGCTGACCGCCCTCGAGTGGCAGATCACCCGCGAGGACCAGGACGAGCTGGCGGCCCTGTCGCACCAGCACCTCGCGGCGGCGTACGACTCGGGCTTCAACGACGACCTGATCACGCCGTTCCGCGGTCTCGACCGCGACAACAACCTGCGCGCCGACTCGACCGTCGAGAAGCTCGCCAAGCTCAAGCCGGTCTTCGGCAAGGGCGAGGCCGCCACCATGACCGCCGGCAACTCGACGCCGCTGACCGACGGTGCGTCCGTGGTGCTGCTCTCCTCCGACGACTGGGCGAAGGAGCACGACCTGCCGGTGCTCGCCCACCTCACGGCCTACGAGACCGCGGCCGTCGACTACGTCCACGGCGGTGAGGGTCTGCTGATGGCTCCCACGTACGCCGTGCCGCGGATGCTCGAGCGCGAGGGCCTGACGCTGCAGGACTTCGACTTCTACGAGATCCACGAGGCGTTCGCCTCGCAGGTGCTCTCGACGCTCAAGGCGTGGGAGGACCCGGTGTTCTGCAAGGAGCGGCTC
>Ga0075365_10000542_pt1 | contig 14523 bp, 18 predicted proteins | sample EndMetdeltDD1765_FD_71387 | JGI IMG/M metagenome (GOLD analysis project Ga0075365, IMG submission 71387) | Populus endosphere microbial communities from Tennessee, USA - Endosphere MetaG P. deltoides DD176-5 | ecosystem: Host-associated > Plants > Roots > Endosphere | place: USA: Tennessee... | reverse complement strand
GGAGTCGGCGCCGCTGCCCACCGACGTCGCCCTGCCCTCGATGGTGACCTTCGACGGGGTCAGCGAGGCGCACCCGGCGATGATCGCGGGCGCACTGGAGGAGCACGTCCACTCCCACCCGGAGTCGGGTGCCGCGGTCGCCGCCCGCACCGCCGCCGACCTGACCGCCCTCGCGCTGACCGCGGGGAACGCCTCGCTCGAGCGGCACGTCGCCGGCACCGCGGTCGACGCCGGCGGCCTGCTGCCGGACCTGCAGCGGACCAACTCCTGGACCCAGCACGTCGACGAGGTCGACCCGCTGGAGCTGCTCGAGGTGCAGCTGTGCAACCAGACCGCGCCGTTCCTGCTCATCTCCCGGCTGCGCTCCTCGATGCGGGCCGCGATCGCCGCCGGCGCCCGGCGCGCGTACGTCGTCAACGTCTCCGCCATGGAGGGCCAGTTCTCGCGCCGCTACAAGGGCCCGGGCCACCCGCACACCAACATGAGCAAGGCCGCGCTCAACATGCTCACCCGCACCTCCTCGGGCGAGATGTTCGAGACCGACCGGATCCTGATGACCGCGGTCGACACCGGGTGGATCACCGACGAGCGGCCGCACCAGGAGAAGCTCCGGATCGCCGCCGAGGGCTGGCACGCCCCGCTCGACCTGGTCGACGGCGCCGCGCGGGTCTACGACCCGATCGTGCAGGGCGAGGCCGGCGTCGACCTCTACGGGCACTTCCTGAAGGACTACGTCCCGAGCCCCTGGTGAGCTACTCGGCGAGCAGCCCCCGCATCGTCTCGACCTCCGCGGCCTGGGACTCGGCGATGCTCGCGGCCAGCTCGATCGCCGGCCGGTAGCGGCCCTCGTCCTGCTCGGTCCGGGCCATCTCGACCGCGCCCTCGTGGTGGGCGACCATCAGCTCGAGCCACCGGTCCTGGAACTCGGCGTCGGAGGCGTCCTCGAGCGAGGCGAAGTCGTCCTCGCTCATCGAGCCCGGCATGTCACCGTGGTCCATGCCGGCCATCGAGTCCGACACGTCGCCCCCGCCGTGACCGGCGTGGGCGTGGTCCCGCATGGTCGCGGGCACCTCCTCGCCCCACGTGGTCAGCCAGTCACCGAAGGTCTCGATCTCGGGAGCCTGCGCCGTCCGGATCTGCTCGGCCAGCCGCTGGACCTCGGGGTCGAGCTGGCGCTCCCGGGTCAGGTCGACCATCGAGAGCGCCTGGGCGTGGTGCTGGAGCATCCGGGCGGCGAAGTCCACGTCGGCGTCGTTGTGCTCGGTGGCGGAGACCGCGCGCGAGGTCTCGCCCTCGTCGTCGCCGCAGGCGGCCGCCCCGAGCAGCAGCGTCGCGGACGCCAGGGCGGCGGCCAGGAGGCGGGCGAGTCGGTCGCGGCGGAGGGGAACGAGGTGGCTCATGCCGGGAATATACCCCATGGGGGTACCTGTTGCCCTGGTCACCGACGACGAGACGAGGCCCGATGAGCGCCGTACCGCACGACCACCACCAGCACCACCAGCACGACCACGACCAGCACGCCGCCCTCGGCACCCGCTCCATGGCGCTCAGCGCCACGCTGCACTGCCTCACCGGCTGTGCCATCGGCGAGATCTCCGGCCTGATGATCGGGACCGCCATCGGCCTGGGCACCGGCTGGACGGTGGCCCTCTCGGTCGGTCTGGCCTTCCTCTTCGGCTACACCCTGTCGACCCTCCCCCTGGTGCGGACGGGCCTGGGGGTGGGGACGGCCCTGACGGTGGTGCTGGCCGCCGACACCCTCTCGATCGCCACCATGGAGGTCGCCGACAACCTGGTGATGGCCCTGATCCCCGGCGCCATGGACGCCGGGCTGGTCAACGCCGTCTTCTGGGCCTCGATGATGGTGGCGCTGAGCGTGGCCTTCGTGGTCGCCTACCCGGTCAACCGGGTCCTGCTGGCCCGCGGCCGGGGCCACGCCCTGACCCACGGCTACCACCAGACGGCGGGCGCCCCGAGCGGCGTACGCCGGCTGATCCCGGTGGTCCCCACCGGCGCGCTGGTCGCCGTCATCGTGGCGTTCATGCTCGGTGGCCTGGTGGTCTCGCTCGCCGACGACCTGGAGGACCCGGGCCCCGAGCAGCCCTCGCACGCGCACGCCCTGCCGCTCGGGTGACGGCCGTCCGCCGCGCACGGCGGGTCGTTACAACCCGGGGTCGTCCGGATACCGGAGCCGCGTGCGCCTCCCCCTCCCGAATCCGTTCGCCCTGCTGACCCGCGCGACCGCGCTGCTGACCGGCGCGGAGGCGCTGCTGGCCGAGGTACGGCGGCTGCTGGACCGGATCGAGTCGACCCGGGCCGACGCCGGCGTCGTGATCGCGGCGGTCGACGAGACCCGGGAGCGGGCCGACCTGCTGCTCGAGGCGGCGCAGGGGCCGCTGGAGCGGCTGCTGCCGACCCTGGAGCGGCTGCTGCCGACCCTGGAGCGGCTGGCCGAGACGACCGACCCGCGGGAGGTGGACGCGATGGTGGGGCTGATCGACCGGCTGCCGCTGATCGCCTCGCGGGTGGAGGCCGACGTGCTCCCGATGCTGCAGACCCTCTCGTCGGTCGCGCCCGACCTGCACGACCTGCTCGACGTGAGCCGGGAGCTCAACGAGATGCTGGCCAAGCTGCCCGGCATGGGCCGGATCAAGAAGCGGGTCGACGAGGAGCAGGAGCTGGCGGGCGCTACGCCCCGATGAGCCCTCGCACGTAGGCGGCCTGCCCGACGTGCTGGGTGTCGTCGTTGACGACGCTCACCAGCCGCACGCCGAGCCTCACCGGCGGGTCCCAGCGCTCGTCGACGACCCGGTCGAGGTCGCCGGCGGAGAGTCCCCGCAGGTAGCCGACCGTCTGCTCGTGCACCGCCGTCAGGTACGCCGCCAGCAGGTCGGCCTCGGCGCGCACCTGCCCGACCTGCTCGCTGCGGTGGCCGTAGCCGATGTCGCCGGTCTCGAACGGCAGTCCGAAGCGCTCGGCGTACCCCTGGGCCGTCCAGACCTGCTCGATCCCGGCGACCTCGGCGACGTGGTCGTCCTGGACCCGGGCCAGGTGCCAGACCAGCCAGGCGATCGGGTTGGCGTCCGGGGTCGGGCGCTCGGCCAGCTGGTCGGCGGAGAGGCCGTCGACCGCGGCGACGCCGCCCTCGCGGACGCGCTCGAGGGACTCGATCAGGAGCTCGGCGGGGGTCATGCCCCCGACGTTACGACGCCCGGGCAACGGGTCACCGATCGCCATGACGTCCTTCGGCTACACCCTGATGACCGAGCAGAGCGGGCCCCGCGAGCTGGTGCGGTACGCCGTCGCCGCCGAGCGGGCCGGCTTCGACTTCGAGGTCTCCAGCGACCACTACTCCCCCTGGCTGACCGAGCAGGGGCACGCGCCGTACGCCTGGACGGTGCTGGGGGCGGTCGCGCAGGCGACCGAGCGGGTCGGGCTGATGACCTACGTGACCTGCCCGACGCTGCGCTACCACCCGGCGGTCGTGGCGCAGAAGGCGGCGACGCTGCAGATCCTCGCCGAGGGGCGCTTCACCCTGGGTCTGGGCAGCGGCGAGAACCTCAACGAGCACGTCGTCGGCGCCGGCTGGCCGGCCGTCGCGACCCGCCAGGAGATGCTGCGCGAGGCGATCGAGATCATCCGCGAGCTGCACGGCGGCGAGCTGGTCGACTACCGCGGCGAGCACTTCGACGTGGAGTCCGCGCGGATCTGGGACCTGCCCGAGCAGCCGGTCGGGATCGGCGTCGCCGTCTCGGGCGAGCGCTCCATCGGCACCTTCGGCCCGCTGGCCGACCACCTGGTCGCCGTCGAGCCGCGCGCGGACCTGGTGGACACCTGGAACGCCACCGACGGTGCGCCGACGATCGGCGCCGGCGCCCGCGCGGTCGGCCAGATCCCGATCTGCTGGGCACCCACCGAGGACGAGGGGGTGGCGCTCGCGCACGAGCAGTTCCGCTGGTTCGCCGGCGGCTGGAAGGTCAACGCCGACCTGCCCACCCCGGCCGGCTTCGCGGGCGCCTCGCAGTTCGTGCGGCCCTCCGACGTCGCCGAGCAGATCCCCTGCGGCCCCGACCTGGACGCCATCGTCGAGGGGGTGCGCCCGTTCTGGGAGGCCGGCTTCACCGACGTCGCGCTGGTCCAGGTCGGCGACCGGCTGCAGGAGCGGTTCCTCGACGAGGCGGCCGGACCGCTGCTGGAGAAGCTGCGGGCGGCGGCGCGCTGAGCCTCCGGCGCGTCACAGCGGCGCGAGCGAGCTGCGGTGCTGTGCGTCCCCCAGCCAGCGCGACACCGAGCCGGGGCCGGCGAGCTGGAGCACGCCGCAGGCATCCGCGAGGCGGTGGCCGAGGGTGGTGATGGTGTCGAGGCAGCGGTGCGGGCCGAGGACGGCCGGGACGGAGCGGGCGGCGGGTGCGAGGTCGAGGTCCTCGACGAGCAGCGGCGCGCCCTCGTACGACGCGCGGGTGCTGACGGCAAGTGAGCCTCCGACCTCGCCGGTGCGCCCGAGCACCAGCGACTCGCGCATCGTCAGCGAGCAGCCGGCCTCGAGGGTGAGCGTCGTGGACCGGGCGACGCGGGCGCCGGCCGCCACCACGAACGGCTCGCCCAGCCAGGTCAGCCGAGCGCCGTCGGTGAGGGTGACGTCGACGTCCCACGAGGCCGAGCCGCCGCGCATGTCGTAGGCGACGGTCCCGGCGGTCTCGACGACCTCCAGCGAGACCGGTCCGGCGACGGAGATCGCGATCCGCACCTGGTCGCCCGCCAGCAGCATGGCCTGGGTGGCGACCAGCGCGATCCGCACCGGGCCCGCTCCCGAGCGCAGGCGACGGGCCGCGAGGAGCCCCGACGACAGGCGGACGGACGACGGGGTGACGTCAATGCGCGTGGACATGGCCGTGGGCGTGGGTGGTGCCGTCGGCGTGGGTGTGCGGCGCCATCGGGCCGGGGTCGACGGGGGTGTGCGCGCCGGAGCGGTGGGCGGCCAGCATCGCGCGCACCCAGTCGGCCAGGGCGGCGACCGAGGCGGGGTCGGTCCGCGACAGCGCCAGCACCGGTCGGCCGTCCCGGGCGAGGGTGGCGTCCGCGACCATCCGCTCGACGTCGACCCCGACGTACGGGCCCAGGTCGGTCTTGTTGACCACCAGCAGGTCGGCGCGGGCGATGCCGGGTCCGCCCTTGCGGGCGACGTCGCCACCGCCGGCGACGTCGAGCACGAACAGCTGCGCGTCGACCAGAGCGGGCGAGAAGGTCGCGGTCAGGTTGTCGCCGCCGGACTCGACGAGCACCACGTCGAGGGGGTAGTCGGCCTCGAGCGTCTCGACGGCGATCAGGTTGGGCGTGACGTCGTCGCGGATCGCGGTGTGCGGGCAGGCCCCGGTCTCGACGGCGCGGATCCGGTCCTCGGCGAGGATCCCCTCCGAGCGCAGGAAGCGCGCGTCCTCGTCGGTGTAGATGTCGTTGGTGACCACGCCCAGCGACAGCTCGGAGGCGAGCGCGCGACACACCGTCGCGATCAGGGACGACTTCCCGGTGCCGACGGGGCCGGCGACCCCGAGGCGGAGTGATCTAGCCATGGAACAACCTCATTCTCTCGGTGGCGTGCTGCTCGGCGTAGGAGTCGACGAGCGGGGCGCCGCAGGCGGGGATCCGCCCCGGATCGGTGAGGCCGGCGACGACGGCGACGCAGGCCTCGATGTCGGGGTGCAGGCCGACCAGCCAGCCGGCGGCCGCGGCGGGGTCGACCGGCAGCAGCTTCAGCGAGGCAGCGACCACCGTCTGCGCGTCGTCGTACGCCGTGAGCCGCGCGACCTGCTCGGCCGTGAGGCCGGTGACCGCTCCGATCACGCCGAGCACCACCGGCCGCGGCGTCTCGGAGTCGCGGGGCAGCAGGTCGACCACGGCGGGCCAGATCCGCTCGGCCAGGCGCAGGTAGCCGCGTCCAGTGCGGCCTGCCACGGAGCGCAGGGCCCGGCTGGGAGTGCGTGCGGCCCAGTGCGGGACGACCAGCAGGGGGTCGGCGCCGGTGCGGGCGAGGTGCCGGGCGACGACCGCCGTGCCGGCCTCCACTCGGACCACGGTGGCCAGCCGGCTGCGGGCGTAGTCGGCGACCCCGGCTACGCCCAGCCCGGCGCGGACCGCGGCCTCGAGGCCGGCTGACTGCGTGTGCCCGCCGGTGGGCAGGCGCGCGTCGGCCAGCATCAGGGCCACGACCTCGGGCGAGGTCATCAGAACATCGAGTAGAGCTGCGCGAGCGGCAGCCGGTCGGCGGGCGCGGGCTCGACAGGCTCGCCGTCGACGCTGATCGCGAAGGTCTCGGCGTCGACGACGATGGCCGGCAAGGCGTCGTTGTTGCGCATCTGGGCCTTGTCGATGCCTCGGGTGTCCTGGATCGGCAGCAGCCGCCGGCGCAGGTCGAGGCGCTCGCCGATGCCGTCGGCCAGCGCGGCCGGCGCCACCCAGGACACGGAGTGGTCGGCCCCGGCGGTGTCGCCGAAGGAGGGCCGCATCATCACCGGCTGCGGGGTCGGGATGGAGGCGTTGGGGTCGCCGAGCGCGGCCCAGGCGATGGCCCCGCCCTTGATGACCGCCGCCGGCCGGACTCCGAAGAGCTTGGGCTCCCACAGGGTCAGGTCGGCCAGCTTCCCGGCCTCGACGGAGCCGACGGTGGCGTCGATCCCGTGTGCGATGGCGGGGTTGATCGTGTACTTCGCGACGTACCGCTTGGCCCGCTCGTTGTCGGCGGGGCCGCCCAGGTCGCCGCGGCGGTGCTTCATCACGTGCGCGACCTGCCAGGTCCGGGTCACCACCTCGCCGATGCGGCCCATGGCCTGGGCGTCGGAGGAGGTGATCGAGATGGCGCCGATGTCGTGCAGGACGTCCTCGGCCGCGATCGTGGTGGCCCGGATCCGGGACTCGGCGAAGGCCAGGTCCTCGGGGACGTCCGGTGACAGGTGATGGCAGACCATCAGCATGTCGAGGTGCTCGGCGACGGTGTTGACGGTGTGGGGGAGCGTCGGGTTGGTCGAGCCGGGCAGCACGTTGGGGTCACCGGCCAGGGTCAGGATGTCCGGCGAGTGCCCGCCGCCCGCGCCCTCGATGTGGAAGGCGCTGATCGAGCGGCCGGCGATGGCGCGCCGGGTCGAGTCGACGTACCCGGCCTCGTTGAGCGAGTCGGAGTGCAGCGCGACCTGCAGGCCCCACTCGCCGGCGGCGGTGAGGGCGGCGTCGAGGGCGGCCGGGGTGGAGCCCCAGTCCTCGTGGACCTTGAAGCCGCCGGCGCCGGCGAGCGCCTGCTCGGCCAGGCCCGCGGCGGAGACGGTGTTGCCCTTGCCGAGCAGCACCACGTTCACGGGCAGCGGGTCGAGCGCGCGGTGCAGGTTGGCCAGGTGCCACGAGCCGGGCGTGACCGTGGTGGCCTTGGAGCCTTCGGAGGGGCCGGTGCCGCCGCCGATGACGGTGGTGATGCCGGTGGCCAGCGCCTCGTGCAGCTGCGAGGGCGAGAGCAGGTGCACGTGGGAGTCGATCGCCCCCGCGGTGAGGATCTTCCCCTCGCCGGCGATCACGTCGGTGCTCGGACCGAGGTGCAGGTCGGGGTGGACGCCATCGGCGATGTCGGGGTTGCCGGCGCGCCCCAGCGCGACGATCCGGCCGTCGCGGATGCCGACGTCGGCCTTGACGATCCCCCACCAGTCGAGCACCAGCGCGTTGGTGACGACGGTGTCGAGCGCGCCGTCGGCCCTGGTGGTGACGCCCTGGGCCATCGACTCGCGGATCGACTTGCCGCCGCCGAAGACGACCTCGTCGCCGCCGACGGTCAGGTCCCGCTCGACCTCGATCCACAGGTCGGTGTCGCCGAGGCGGACCTGGTCGCCGGCGGTGACGCCGTAGAGGGCGGCGTACGCCGCGCGACTGATCTCGACCACGTCACTGCTCCTTGATCTGGATGCCGGGCACCCGGCGGGCCCCGCCGAGCGCGACCGCGACCACCTCGCGCGAGGCGCCGGGCTCGAAGCGCTGCGACGTCCCCGCCGGTACGTCGAGCCGGAACCCCTGCGCAGCCTCGCGGTCGAAGGCCAGCGCGGAGTTGGCGTCCGGCAGGTGCAGGTGCGAGCCGATCTGGATCGGGCGGTCGCCGGTGTTCTCGACGACCAGCGCGATCGTCTCGCGTCCCTCGTTGAGGACGACGCTCCCCTCGCCGACCCGGACCGCGCCCGGACCGTCTGTCCCGTGACCGCCCGCGATCGGGTCGTGGATCGTCACCAGCTTGCGCCCGTCGGGGAAGGTCGCCTCGACCTGCACGTCGTGCAACATCTCCGCGACCCCGTCCATCACGTCCTCAGGGCCGAGCACCTCGCGACCGGACTCCATCAGGTCGGCCACCAGCGCACCCTCACGGGCCCGCTCGATCACCCAGGTCGACAGCAGCGCGGTCGCCTCGGGGTGGTTGAGGCGAACGCCGCGGGCGAGCCGGTCGCGGGCGACCATGCCCGCCACCGACAGCAGCAGCTTCTCGACCTCCGACGGTGTCAGGTGCACGCCGATCTCCTCAGCTGGTCCGGAAGGTGAAGACCCGCTCAACGGCGGGCAGCGGCACGGTGGTGCCGGTGAAGCGGTGGGCCGCCACGACGTACGACGGCGCGCGGTGCAGCGCGAGTCGGTCGAACGGCCCGCCCTCGAGCCGCTCCAGCACCGCCTCGACGTCGCCGAGCCCTGCGCCGTAGGAGGTCCACACGACCGTGGCACCCGGCGCGCACAGCGCCGCCAGCAGGTCGACGGTGCGCCCGGCATCGGGAAGGTCGACGTTGGCGAAGACCCCGCCGAGCAGGACCAGGTCGACCGGCCCGAGCCCGTCGTACGCCGAGGTCCGGCCGGCGTCGGTGACCACCACGTCGACCTCGCTCAGGTCGGTGCTGCCCAGGGCGCCGTGGAGGAAGGAGGCGTTGAGCGGGTCGAGCTCGAGCATCGTGGCCCGCGTCCGCGGCCCGCGGGGGTGGTGGATCAGGATCGGCAGCAGGTCGCGTGACTGGCCCGAGCAGACGCTGACCGCCCGCAGGGGCCCGGCCGGGGCGCCGTCGAAGAAACCGACGAGCAGGTCCTGCACCACCTCGAGCCGGTCGCTCTGCTCGGACTCGAGGTCGTCGTAGGGCGCGTGCCAGGAGTACCAGCCCTGCTCGGTGAGCGTGGCGCCCTCGACCCGACCGGGCACGCTGTGCCGGTCGTACTCCTCGTCGTGGTCGTGCTCCTCCTCGAGCAGGTCCGAGATCACGCGTCGAGCCCGAGGCGCTGCAGCTGGTCGTGGGCGGTGCCGGGAATGGTGCACTCGAGCTGCTCGGCGTTGAGCGCGGCCATGCCCTCGATCCTCTTGGTGGCGAGGTGCTCGGTCTCGAAGGCCGCCATCGACTCGAAGTGCGCCTCCAGGACCATGTGGTGCAGGCCGCCGAAGGCCGGCGCCCAGACGGCGTACGGCGTCAGGCCGTGCTCGGCGAGCAGGGCGTTCTTCTTCTGCTGCGCGGCCATGAAGGTCGGCAGGGTGCCGAACCTCAGGTTGCGCAGCACCTGGTGGCGGTAGGTCTTGGCCATGGTGAGGATCCCTTTCAGGGGGTCTGCAGGTGCGGGACCTTGACCCAGCCCTGGTCGAACGGCGTGGTGAAGAAGTTGTGGACGCGCATGTAGGAGACCAGCCACGTCCCGTCGACCCGACGGAAGTCGTTGTCGTAGGAGCCGGCGATCCACAGCGGCTGGTCGCCGCGGTAGGTGCAGGCCTGGAAGTACATGAACTGCCCGCGGGCGGTGTCGCCGTCCAGCTGGATCGCCGCGTTGGACACGAAGTGGGCCGAGAACGGCATCCGCTCGACGTTGCGGTCGAACTTCTTGATCAGGGTCTCGTGGCCCTGGGCGGCCCAGCCGGGGTTGCCGTGCGGGCCGACGCTCTCCCACTGGCCGTCCGCGGTGAACAGCGCGGCGACCTTGACGCCCTTGTCGGCCTTCGCATCGGTCGCGGCCATGTACGACGTCATCAGGCCGGTGATCGCCTCGCGCGACTCCAGCGCGTCGAGGCGGTCGAGGATCGCTTGCATCTCAGACATCGACGGTCAGGGCCTTCCGGTAGCGCTCGATCAACCACTGGTTGAGCTGGGGGATGTTGGACTCCATCCACGACAGCGGACCGCGCGGCGCGAAGCGGCTGCGCAGCCCCTGCTGGAGCGCCGCGGTGGTGACGGCGTCCTGGTGGATGGCGAGCGCCTTGCGCTCCATGAACTTGTCGTAGGCCTCCTGGAAGCCCGGCTCCTCGACCGCCGACTTCGGGTAGAGGTTGACCCGGCGCAGGTCGAAGGAGCCCGGCCCGGTGGGGTAGATGAAGGCCAGCTGCACGAAGGTCGGCTGCAGGATCGAGAAGAGCATCGGCGGGATCGACGCGAACATCACCCGCTTGCGCTGCTCGTCGGTGAGCCCGGGGATGATCGCGGTCGTCCGCTTGCCGTCGGTGCTGGCGAGGCCAGCGTTCTCGTCGAGCAGGTACGTCGGGTGCATGACCTGCCCGTCGCCTGGCTCGAAGGGGTAGAACCGCGCGTTCTTCGCCGGGGCGGCCTCGTGGACGCCGCGGTGCACGTAGCTGGTGTGGTAGGGCTCGAGGGCGTTGTCGTGGTGGATCTTCCAGTTCCACTGCTGGTCGGTGAACACGAACGCCGGCATCGGGACCAGCTCGTCCATCCCGAAGGTGGACAGCTCCTCGTCGATGCGGCGCACGCTGTCGTGCAGCGGCGCAGCGTCGTCGTCGAAGTTGATGAAGACCATGCCGTGGAAGATCTCGTGGCGGATCTGCGGGAGCCGCACGTTCTCGCGCAGCTGCTTGACCGGGACGGTCTCGGTCATCGACGGGGCGGCGGCCAGGCGGCCGTCCAGGTCGAAGGTCCAGTTGTGGTACGGGCACTTCATGACCCGGCCGGACAGGCACGGGGCCGCCAGGTCGCGGCCCTCGCCGGCGAGGCCGCCGAAGAGCGGCTGGCCGCGGTGCTGGCACACGGCCGACATCACGCGGACGTCGCCGGCCAGGTCGCGCAGCATCACGATCGGCTCGTCGAGGATGGTCAGCGGGAGCTGGTCGCCCGGCTCGGGGACCTCGTTGACGTGGCCGATGCACAGCCACTCGCGGCCGAAGACCGCCTCCTTCTCGAACTCCCAGAACTCCTCGCCCGTGTAGACCTCGGGGGGCAGCAGTCGGGCCGTTGCCACCGGGTCGGCACACTGGTCCACGTCGGCGAGCACGCGCCGCGCGGCCTCCAGGGCCCGCGGGCTCAGCGGTCGCTTGGCCATCTCACTCCTTCGCAGGGGTCGGACACACCCTTGATCGGATGTTGTATCCAATCTAGGCGGGCTTTGTTTCGCCCAAGTGTCGGCGTGTGACAAGTGCGAGTCAGGCTTGGGATGGGCTGGAGAACGCCACCGACGACAGGCACAGTTGTATCCAATAGCCCGTACAGGCCCACTCCGAGAGGTTCCCCATGTCCCGCCCGCTCCGCGTCGCCGTCGTCGGCGCCGGTCCCGCCGGCATCTACGCCGCCGACCTGCTCACCACCACCGGCCGCGAGGCCGGCCGCGAGGTGAGCGTCGACATCCTCGAGCGCGACCCCACGCCGTACGGCCTGATCCGCTACGGCGTCGCCCCCGACCACCCGCGCATCAAGGAGATCGTCAAGGCGCTGCGCCGGATCCTGTCGCGCGAGGAGATCACCTTCCTCGGCAACGTCGAGATCGGCCGCGACCTGAAGGTCGAGGAGCTCACCGAGCTGTACGACGCCGTCGTGATCGCCACCGGCGCGGTCCGCGACCGCGACCTGGCCGTCCCCGGCATCGACCTGGCGGGCTCCTTCGGCGGCGCCGACTTCGTGCGGTGGTTCAACGGCCACCCCGACGCGCCGCGGGAGTGGCCCTTCGACCCCGCCGCCACCTCGGTGGCCGTGCTCGGCGTCGGCAACGTCGCCCTCGACGTGGCCCGGATCCTGGCCAAGACCGCCGACGAGCTGCTGACCACCGAGATCCCCGCCAACGTGCACGCCGGGCTCTCGGCGAACGCCACGACCGACGTGCACGTCTTCGCCCGCCGCGGGCCGGCCCAGGTGAAGTTCAGCCCGATGGAGCTGCGCGAGCTCGCGCACTCGCCCTCGATCGACGTGATCGTGCACCCGGAGGGCTTCGAGTTCGACGAGGGCTCGCTGGAGATGCTGCGCAACACCAAGTCGGTGAAGCTGGTCGTCGACGTCCTCACCACGTACGCCGCCCGCGAGCCCGACGGCGCCCCGCACCGCATCCACCTGCACTTCTGCCACGAGCCGGTCGAGGTGCTCGGCGAGGACGGCCGCGTGGTCGGGCTGCGCACCGCCGTCACCGAGCTGGACGGGTCGGGCCACGGGCGTCGCACCGGGGAGACGGTCGACTGGCCGGTGGGCGCGGTCTACCGCGCGATCGGCTACCGCTCCGACGCGCTGCCGGGCCTGCCCTTCGACGAGACCCTCGGCGTGATGCCCAACGACGGCGGCCGGATCCTCGACCTCGACGGCGCCGCCCTGCCGGGCCTCTACGTCACCGGCTGGGTCAAGCGCGGGCCGGTCGGCCTGATCGGGCACACCAAGTCCGACGCCGCCGAGACCGTCGCCATGGTCCTCGCCGACACCGCCGACCTGGCCGGCCCGGCCCGGGCGTCGTCCGACGAGGTGCTGGCGCAGCTGCGCGAGCGCGGCCTCGACGTCACCACCTGGGCCGAGTGGGAGCGCCTCGACGCCGCCGAGGTCGCGCTCGGCGAGGCGCAGGGCCGGGCCCGGGTCAAGGTCGTCGACCGCGACGAGATGGTGGCGCTCGGCCGGGCGGAGTAGACAGCCTCCCTACCGTGGGGCCATGCCCTCCCACCTGATCGCGGTCACGTTCGAGGTGGGCGCGCCGGCCCGGGTGGCGCAGTTCTGGGCCGAGCTGCTGGGCCGGGCGGTGGCGCCGTCGTACGACGGGGCGCTGCTGCCCGGCTCCGCCACCCAGGTCGGTCTCGGGTTCGCCCGGGCGCGCAGCGAGCGGACCGGCCGCAACCGCCTGCACCTGCACCTGACCAGCGACGCCCCGACGACCAGTCGCACACCGTCGAGGCCGCGCTGCGGCTCGGCGCCCGGCACGCCGACGTCGGCCAGCTCCCCGACGAGGGCCACGTGGTGCTGGCCGACCCCGGCGGCAACGAGTTCTGCGTCATCGGGCACGGGAGCTCGTTCCTGGCCGGCACCGGCTTCCTCGGGGAGGTCGCGTGCGACGGCGGCCGCGAGGTCGGGCTGTTCTGGGGCGCGGCCCTCGGCTGGCCGCTGGTCTGGGACCAGGACCAGGAGACCGCGATCCAGTCCGCGGCGGGCGGGACCAAGCTCGCCTGGGGCGGACCCTCGCCCCGGACCGCACCGGAGCGGCAGCGCTTCGACCTGGTGCTCGACGACGGCGACCTCGCCGCCGAGGTGGCGCGGCTGGTCGGGCTGGGCGCGTCCCTGGTGGGCCAGGACCGCGCCGGCGCGATCCTCACCGACCCGGGCGGGTTCGCGCTGCGCCTGCAGCCGGCCGAGGACTGACCCGTCGGCCGAGCACCTCGCGCAGCCGGGCCGCGAACGCCTCCGGCTCGCCGCTCTGGCCGTGCTCGCCGCCCAGGAAGCCCGCGTGGTGGCTCGGGAAGTCCGTCACCGGCATCCCGATCGCCGCGGCCACCGAGCGGGCCCCGCGGGCGGCCAGCTCCTCGCCGGACCCGACGCCCACCGCGATCGTGAGCCGCTCGCCCAGCCGGCGCAGCGCGGCCACGTCCGGCTCGTAGCGGTTGCCGGCCGGCATGTTGCGCATCAGCGGGTCGGTGCGGCTGCCGTCGTCCTCGGCCGACATCGCGAACCGCGCGGGGTCCGGCGCCGGGCGGCGGAGGTAGTCGTCGCTCACCTCGCCGCTGTGCATCACCAGCGCGACGAACCGGGCCATCGCCGGCCCGTGGCCCGCGGCGGCGTAGGTCGTGGTGATGTCGGCCAGCGCCGCCAGGGCGGGCCCCCGGTCGGGCAGCAGCGCGACGGTCGGCGGCTCGTGGGCGACCACCGCCCGCACCAGCTCGGGCCGGGTCTCGGCCAGCCGGAGCAGGTTGACCGCCCCGCCGCTGGTCCCGAAGCAGTCGACCGGCCCGACGCCGAGCGCCTCGATCACCCGGGCCAGGTCGCCGGCGTGGTCGTCGGGCGTCAGCGGCCCGCTCCCCACCGGGTTGCGCCCCGCACCGCGCGGGTCGTAGGTCACGAACGGCCGGTCCGTGACGAGGCCGGCCAGCGTCACGAAGCCGCCCGCGTCCATCGGCGAGCCGAAGGCGACCAGCGGCGTACCCGTCGCCAGGTCGCCGCGCACGTCGTAGGTGATCAGGTCGGCGCCGGCGCCGACGGTGTGGGTCGAGATGGTCATGCCTGCTTCGACCGCGCCGGGGCGGTGGAGTCATCGGATGCCGTGACCTGGGGCGTCGACGGGTCGTACCGTCATCTCGTG
>Ga0075365_10000541_pt1 | contig 14537 bp, 14 predicted proteins | sample EndMetdeltDD1765_FD_71387 | JGI IMG/M metagenome (GOLD analysis project Ga0075365, IMG submission 71387) | Populus endosphere microbial communities from Tennessee, USA - Endosphere MetaG P. deltoides DD176-5 | ecosystem: Host-associated > Plants > Roots > Endosphere | place: USA: Tennessee... | reverse complement strand
TCGTCAGGCCTTTCGGACCCACGGCGGAATATCCCGCCGCACAGATTGCCTTGCCATGTGCCACGCCGGCTGATCCCGAAAATCGCTCAGAGCGACGGGCGTGTCCCGGTGTTCCCATACCATTGCCCCCGAGCCGTTTCATAGGCCAGTCCGGCCCGGAAGACATCGGCGTCGCTATAGGTGCGGCCGACGATCTGGATGCCTGTCGGCACGCCGCTGGCGGCGCGGCCCGATGGTATGGATAGGACGGGGCAACGGCTCAGCATGTTGAACGGCGTCGTCATCACCCAGCCCAGCGAAGGGTTCACCTCCCTGCCGTTGATCTCCACCCTGTCCCTGGTCTGGTCGAACTCCGCCGGTACCGCGGGCAGCGCGTTTGTCGGGCAGATCAGCACATTATAGGTCTCCAGCAGCGGGCCGAGCGTCTGGTACATCCTGGCCGCCACGTCCAGTGTCGCGACGAAGTCGGTGGCCTTGGACTTTTGTCCGTCCTCGGCAAAGCGCCGGGCATAGCTGGTCATGTCGCTGGCGTGCTCCGCAAGCAGTTGCGACAGCGACGCGCCGAACAGGTGCTCGAGATAGGCCATTCCGGCCTTGAGCACCCCGCCGTCCCAGCCAAGATCGACTTCCTCGACCGTGGCGCCGAGCGAGCGGAACACATCGCAGGCGGCGAGCGTGTTCGTGCGCACGTCGGGGTCGACCTCGAAGGAGCCGAGATCCATCGAAAAGGCAATCTTCCAGCCTTTGATCGGCTTGTAGTCGAGCGGCAGGCGCAGCTTGGGACGCAGCGTGGCGATGTCGAGCGGGCTTGGTCCCGCCATGACGTTCTGCAGCAGGATGGCATCCCTGACGTTTCGCGCCAGCGGCCCGGTGTGGCAGTAGAAATCGAGGTTGAAGGGCGGCTCGTCGGGATTGCGGCCGTAAGGCGGCTTGTAGCCGACGAGACCGCAGGCCGAGGCCGGAATGCGGATCGATCCGGCAATATCCGAACCGGTGGCGATCGATGATGTTCCCGAAGCGAGCGTTGCCGCAGCACCACCCGACGAACCGCCCGGCGTAAAATCGCGATTCCATGGATTGCGGGTGACACCCCACCGCTTCGACCAGGTGTAGCCCGCGCAGCTGAATTCCGGCGTCGCCGTGCGGGCATGCACGATGCCGCCGGCCTTCATGATGCGCTCGTTCATTGTCGAGGTGTGGCCGCTTACGGCATCCCTGGACAGCAGCGAGCCGTGCGAGGTCGGCTTGCCCTTGATGTAGCTCTCATCCTTGATGCCGATCGGCAGGCCTTCCAGCGCGCCGGTCCTGGCGCCCCTGGCGTATTTCGCCTCGGCCCTGGCGGCCAGCTTCATCGCCTCTTCGAAATGCGTGAAGGTAAAGCAGTTGATCGACGATCTGGTGGCTTCGGCGCGGCGAATGGTGGCCTGCATCAATTCGACGGGCGAGAGTTTCTTCGCCTTGAACAGCCGCAGCGCCTCATGGGCCGGCATGTAGCAGAGGTCGAGATCGGACATTGGAAGTCTCCTGCGATCGCGAGACCGCACCTGGCATGGAGGGTGCCGGACCGCACACTGCGGCCCGGTGACTGTGGTTGGGTTGGTCCGGCGACGCTATTTCTGGAGGTCGGTCCAGATCTTCGTATAGAGCGCCTGCACATCCGATGGACAGGCCGGCATGAACTGGCCCTTGGCGGCAAATTCAGCCGGAACGTCCACTTCCGGCGCCGTCTTCATGTCGTCCGGCATGAAAGCCTCGGAGCCCTTGATGCCGTTGGCGTAGCGGGCGAAAGCCGAGATCATCGCGGCATTCTTCGGATCCATGATGAAATTCTGGAACAGCTTGGCGTTCTCGACATTCTTGGCGTCCTTGAGCACGGCGACATTGTCCATCCAGATCGGAAAACCTTCCTTGGGATAGCCGTAGACGATCTTGTCGTTCTGCAGCCGCTGGCGCAGCGAAATGCCGTTCCAGTTGACGCCGGCGGCAATGTCGCCCCTGCCCAGGCCGTCGACGGCCGCGTAGTCGAGCGAGAGCCATTTCGCCTTGGCCTCGACCAGCTTGTCGTGCACCTTCTTCAGTACCTGCATATCGTTGGTGCAATATTTGCCGCCCTCATAGGCGATGGCGAGGAACATGATGTCCCCCATTTCGGGCACGACATTGATCTTGCCGACAAGCTCCGGCGGCGGGTCGAGGAAAATCGCCGAGGTGTTCGGGTCGCCGGAATACACCGACTTGTTCACCGAAATGCCTGTCGTGCCCCACTGCCACGGAACAGTGTATTTGCGGCCCGGATCGAAGGGAACGTCGACCCATCGCGGATCGACATTCTTGAAATTCTCCATCTTGTTGGGTTCGGTCTCCAGGAGCAGGCCTTCGCTGATCCAGACCGGCACGACGCTGGCCGACGGCACGACGATGTCATAGCCGGACGCACCCTGGCGAACCTTGGCCAATGCGGTGTCGTTGGAATCATAGTCGGTGACGGTGACCTTGACCTTGTAGGTCTCCTCGAACTTCTTGATGAGGTCAGGGCTGGTGTAGTTGCCCCAATTGTAGATGTTGAGTTCGCCATCGGCGCGGGCAACGCCGGTTGCGGCGAGCAGCGACAGCCCGACGGCCGCCGCGGTCAGTTTCCAGTTCATGCTAGTGCTCCCATTGTTGGGACCGGCCGCGTCGCCGCCTCGGTCCGTCTCCTGCTGATGAACAAGCCTGGCTGTGCCCTTCGGCCCAAGGCGGGCCGGCTGGCTGTCAAAATATTCCCCTTTTCGCGGCCATTCACCGGCGGAATGCCAGCTGGCCGACTTGGTCGTCTGCGTTACGATTATTTATAACTAACTATACAGTCAATATCTTTTCGCGGACATTGCCGCGGCTGGCCCAGTTGTCCTGGACAACGCAGCAAGCTGAGACCGGAATGGCAGGCGGCACGGGTATCTCTTTCGCGCTCGGTATGACCGCCCAGAATTTCGGCTTTTCAGGCGCTTGCCGCCGATCTGTCCTCAGTCACAATCCGTCGCCGGTACCACTCGAAGGTGCGCCGGATCCCTTCCTGATAGCCGGTCGTCGCCTCCCATCCGGGAAGAACCTGCCTTACCAGGGTCAAGTCCGGGCAGCGGTTTGTCGGATCCTGCGGAATTGGCGCACGGTGTTCGATGCGGCTGCCTGGAACAAGCGAGCAGACGAATTTCGCGATACCGAGAACCGAGACCTCGCGATTGTTGCCGATGTTCAGGGGTCCTCGGTATGCGATGCTGTCGCGCCAAAAGAAACGTTCCAGGCCATCGACGATATCGTCCACATACCCCCAACTGCGCGATTGGGAGCCGTCGCCATGGACGGTCAGGATTCCCGTGGTCAGGGCTTGGCAGACAAAATTCGAAACGGCGCGGCCGTCATCGATGCGCGTTCGCGGCCCATAGGTGTTGAACAGCCTGACGACGCGCACATCGAGCCCGCTGACGCGTTGCTCTTCGAAAAGCAGCGCCTCGGTGCAGCGCTTGCTCTCGTCATAGGAGGCCCGTGGCCCGGTGCAGTCCACGGATCCCCGGTAGCTCTCCGGTTGCGGCGACATCAGGGGATCGCCATAGACTTCCGAGGTCGAGGCGAAGCAGAAGCGACCGCCGGGCCTGAGCAGCGACAGAAGATTGAGCGCGCCGCCTATATTGGCTTTGATCGTGCGCGCCGGCTCGCGCATGTACCATACGGGCGAAGCCGGTGACGCCAGATGGATGATCTCATCGAAATGCTGGCTGGTCGTGAAGCTTTCGGCATCGGCAATCCGCAAGCTGAGCCGCGGGTCCGAGACATGGGCAATGTTGTCGCGCGATCCGGTCCACAGATTGTCGACGATGACCAGCGTTTCCAGATCCTCACGCAGCAGCAGACGATCGACAAGATGGGAGCCGAGAAAGCCGCAGCCACCAGAAACCAACACGCTGTGCGGCATGCGCGCTCCCCTTCAGAAACACGGCCGGTCAACGCGCCGCAACGCTTGTTTCCCAAAACGACGGGAACAGGATCCTATCCGGATAGGACACGCCTTCTACCAGTGCTTTCGTCGATGCCGCAATTGCAACGATCAAACTTGCGCCAGCCAGGGCTCCGGTCGCCCAAGCATGAAACTGTCGCTCGGGATCGGCCGAGCGTCGGCGGTATCTACAGACGAATGGCGTATTCCGGCGACCTACAGTGCCCGTTGCGGGCAAGGCATTCCGGCGGCATCGCCGCAGCGCGACGCTGTCGGCAGCGGTCTCATGCTCATATTTTCCGACTGGCGCACAAGCTCGGCGAAGACCAGGGCGAAGCTACCCAGCATGACAAAGACGATGATCAGGCGTGCTACCGGCAATATGTCGGCCTCGTCTGGCTGGTGCGTGTCCCCGGAGGAGGCATGCGCACAAAACAAAACTGCCGCAACGTCCTTTTGGCATCCCAAAGGATACAGCGGTGCTGCGGGCGCCCCCACGCCATTCATGCCGGCTAACATGATCGTTCCGCCTTTACGAGACTTTAAGCCCCGCCTTAACCATCACATTCGCTCGTGCCCTGTCATGAAGCGCGATCCGTAGGTTAGGCCGATGCCCGCGCGGCATGCCTAGCGTGCCGGCACAACGGCTCTCTTTGCAGACCTGCCCACCCCGTGCTACCCCGGCGCGGATGCGGCCAGACTGCCGCCGCCAATCGGTCGCGATCGGGGAGCCATGAGCACAGCCGCCAACAGCATCGCCTTCGTCTCGTCCGACACAGCAGACGCCAAGGCGGCGCTGGAAAGTCTGTCCGCGCGCTATGGCCAGTGTTCGGTCGCCGAGGCCGCGGTTGTGGTGGCCCTGGGCGGCGACGGCTTTCTGCTGCAGACCTTGCGCGACACGATGGGAACGGGAAAGAAGGTCTACGGCATGAACCGTGGCACCATCGGGTTCCTGATGAATGAGTACCGTTCCGGAGGGCTCACCGAGCGCATCGCGGCCGCGGTCGCCGAAACCATCCGGCCGCTGGAAATGCTGGCCGTCACCTCGGAAGGCGAAACCGTCTCGGCGCTGGCGATCAACGAGGTTGCGCTGTGGCGCCAATCCTACCAGACGGCCAAGATCCGCATCAGCGTCGATGACCAAATACGGCTCGAGGAACTCAGCTGCGATGGCGTCATGATCGCGACGCCGGCCGGATCCACCGCCTACAATCTTTCAGCGCATGGCCCGATTCTGCCGCTCGACGCGCCGCTCCTGGCACTGACGCCGGTCAGCCCGTTTCGCCCGCGCCGCTGGCGTGGCGCATTGCTCTCCAACAAGGCGACCGTGCGCTTCGATATTCTGGAGCCGGAAAAGCGGCCGGTAAACGCCGCGGCGGACCATACGGAGGTCAAGGCGGTGACCTCGGTAACGGTGCGGGAGTCGCCGGCGGCGACGGCAACCTTGCTGTTCGACCCCAATCACTCCTGGAACGAGCGCATCCTTGCTGAGCAGTTCCGTTACTGAGCCGACACAGAGACAAGCGGCCGGATTAAGCATCGCGATTAAGGTTACAGCTTCACAATCGCGCCAATCCCGCCCGTTTCTGTTGACAAATCGCGGACTTGCGCCTAATCGCAATGCCAATCTTGCAAGCGCGTGGCGCTTGCCGCGACGAATAACGTTGCGCCTCCCCGAACCAGCCAAAGACAACAACACTTGTCCTCAGACACCACGATCGCTCAAGAAGCGTTGACCTTTTCAGACCTCGGCCTGTCGCCGAAGGTGCTTTCCGCAGTTACCGATGCCGGCTACACGCAGCCGACACCGATCCAGGCCGGTGCCATCCCGCACGCCTTGCTCGGCAAGGACGTGCTGGGCATAGCCCAGACCGGCACCGGCAAGACAGCCTCCTTCGTGCTGCCGATGCTGACCCGGCTGGAAAAGGGCCGCGCCCGCGCCCGCATGCCGCGCACGCTGATTCTCGAACCGACGCGCGAGCTTGCCGCGCAGGTCGAGGAAAACTTCGTCAAATACGGCAAGAACCACAAGCTCAACATCGCGCTTCTGATCGGCGGCGTGTCGTTCGACGAGCAGGACAAGAAGCTGGAGCGCGGCGCCGACGTGCTGATCGCGACGCCTGGCCGCCTGCTCGACCATCGCGAGCGCGGCAAGCTTCTGCTCAACGGCGTCGAGATCCTCGTCATCGACGAGGCCGACCGGATGCTCGACATGGGCTTCATTCCCGATATCGAGCGCATTTGCGAGATGATCCCGTTCACCCGGCAGACGCTGTTCTTCTCGGCAACCATGCCGCCGGAAATCACCAAGCTGACGGAAAAGTTTCTGCATGCGCCGGTGCGTGTCGAAGTTTCGAAGGCCGCGTCGGCCGCCACCAACATCATCCAGCGGCTGGTCAAATCAGGATCGAAGCCTTGGGACAAGCGCGAGACGTTGCGCAACCTCATCAAGGCCGAAGACGCTGAGTTGAAGAACGCCATCATCTTCTGCAACCGCAAGGTCGAAGTGTCGGAGCTGTTCCGCTCGCTGCTGAAGCATGATTTCGATGCCGGCGCCCTGCATGGCGACATGGACCAGCGCGCCCGCATGCAGATGTTGGCCAATTTCCGTGATGGCAAGCTGCGCTACCTCGTGGCATCGGACGTCGCCGCGCGCGGCCTCGACATCCCCGATGTCAGCCATGTCTTCAACTACGATGTGCCGATCCATGCCGAGGACTATGTCCACCGCATCGGCCGTACCGGCCGTGCCGGTCGCTCCGGCAAGTCCTTCACCATCGCGACGAAGTCCGACACCAAATACATCGACGCCATCGAACGGCTGATCGGCAACAAGATCGAATGGCATGACGGTGACCTGTCGACGGTCGTGGCCAGCGAAGGCGGTGAGGACGATGCCCCGCGCCGTGGCAAAGGCGCGCCGCGTCGCGCCGGCCGCAAGGACGACGATCGCAAGGACAGAGGCGAGCGCAAGAAGGGCGGCGAACGCCGTGCCAGACACACCGGGGAAGACGCCTCGACCGTGGTCGCACAGCAAGAACAGCCCGATGTGGCTGCGACGGCCGTCGCCGATATCGGCGAGCGGCGCGCACGCAAGGAGGCGATCCGTTCGGAAAACACCGAACGCAAATCCTCCGATCGCAACGAACAGCGGGCACCGGAACGCGGTGACACCAGGCCGCAGCGAGACAACAGTCGTCCTGCCCGCCATCGCCACCAGGAAGACAACGACACCACCGTTGGCTTCGGCGACGACATGCCGGCCTTCATGCGCATCGTCGCCAAGGTCTGACTGGGCCAAGCTTGAAATAGCCGCCAAGTGATCGGCAAACGATCACTTGGCCAATTGGCACGTCTTTCGGATATCATCGCGAAGATCGGCAAGGCCGTTGCCTAACAAGGCAGGCAAGATGTGCGGGAACCTTCCTGCATAGGGCACGAGAAATCGAAGATCTATACCTGCCTGCTGAAAGGCATCGCGTGAATAAAGGCTACGTCCGCCTGGAGCATTGATGTAGCGCTGGCCGCCAAGTGCCTGAACGATGGCGATCACGCGGGCTTGTGCACGCAAGGCAGGATCGATGCCGAGGCGGGAGCTGCGTACGACATCCGGTCTGAGCTGAAGCGCATCGGCCGTTAGCCGAAGACCCTCCTCGAGAAAATCTGTCACGTCGCCAAGGGCCCCGGTCAGGTGGCCGTTGATCTGCTCTGCCGCTGGCGTCCGCGCTTGGCCTGGCAGGCCGAAGACAGCCAGCCGCTTGTCCAAGGTGGTTCGGGCATCGTTCGCCCAGCGCAGGTCCTTTATCAGCGCGTCGAAAGGCATCGGCGCAACCGGCAATGTCAGCCAGTGTCCCGGCGTCATTTCGCAGCGGTGCACCCTTCCCCGGCGCGCGAACTGAACATCGTCGAAAACAACGAAGATGTCGCTCGCGGCCATCAGGCGGAAATAACCCGCATAGGGGAAGAAGTATGGCTGCATGACGGCAATGGTGAGCTTGCCCGTCACTATGTTCCCCCTTCGCCATAGAAGAGGCGAGGCAGACTTCGAACGTGCTGCTGGAAGGCTTGCAGAACCGGAGATGCGAATGACATGTTGCAGAAAGCGTCGAATTCATCGCGCTTGCACAGGAAGCTGTGACGGTCGAACTGCTCGCGGCGAAGATAATGCAGCACCCTGATATCAGCCGCATCATGCAGCCCGTGCGCCAGCATCTCGTCCGAGTTCGGGCAATTGTACTCCGGCCCAAGCGGCAAAGGATCGGCTCCAACCGTCAGGATCGCCAATGACAGCGCGATCTGGGCAGAAAAGAAAATGGAGGGCGTATCCTTCAAATAGTCCAATACGCGCGCCGTCAGCGGGCGGATCAATGGCTGAATAGCGGTGAATGCCATCTTGTTGAAGGCGACGAAACCATAGTTGAAATACGCTGGGCAGCCACCGAACGCTTCATCAGGCGACTGGGAATATCGGAAGTTCAGGGGCGTGTCGCCGAAGCCGAATGCCCCGAGAAGTCGGCGCCACGCGGCGTCATTTTCCGCGCCATTTCTCGAGAATGGCGAGAAATGCGCCGGCAGCCCGGCCACGGTAGGACGATCGGCGTCGCGCATGCTTTGCAGAAGGCCGTCGATAGGCCGCATCAGGCAGGCATCGGCATCGACAAGGATGATGACATCGCCGCTTGGCGGTTCGGCATAGCGGTCGAAGCCCGAGGAAAAGCCCCGATCGCTGACAGCGTGAGGCACGGGACGCCACGTCACCGGGTAGGCCGATGACCATCGATTGACGGCACTGATTTCACTGAAGTCGGCATGCCCCCCGACGGAGACCAAAATGGGGGCGGTGGCATAGGCGCCGCCGAGACTGGCCAGCGACAAAGCAGCCAGTTTGACGTTTGAAAAAAACTCCTGTTCGGGCAGGATCGGGATGCGAAATTCGAAAGTCATTCGAGCCTGCTCAAGTCAAATCGCGAGTTGCCCAGCCGATGCCGGCCTCGCCAAACCCGTTGCCATTGTAGAACATCACGTCGCCGGAGGGGCGCTGCATGACACAGCAATAGGCCTGCATCGAGCTGTCGAATTCGCCGGCGGCCGGCGGATTGCTGAAAATCACAGGCTCGGCTCCACCGACGGTTCCGTTCCGGGTGTCCATGCGACGAGAAAACAGTCGGTAAGCTTCTTTGCCGCCAGCGCGAAAGTCCCGCCCGCGCCGGCTGTACCACAGGCGCATGCCGCCAGCCTCATTCGTGATCCAGGGGCGCGTCTGACTGATACCGTCACCAAGGTCGTCAGCGGGGACGGCGATCGATTCCGCTTCCCACACGATGGCGTCTAATGAATCACAGCTGCGCAGGACATATTCAGGCTCCCAAACGCCGTTTACCTGCGCCCAGCCGGTGCCGCTCACATACCACATGCGATAGCCGTACTTGGTCTTTCCGACGAAGGGCGTCGACACGAAATACGGATCTGCCGGACCAATGCCCCGGACCGGACCGGCGAATGCCTTCTTGAAACTCAGCCCGTCATCGCTGATGGCGAGCCCGATGGCGATCTGGAAGCTGACATCGTTGCGTGGATAAACACCCGAATAATAGAGGTGCACGCGCCCACCGATCATCAGCGCACAAGACGGCCCCAGCCCGGTGCTATCGAAGCTCCCTGGCGGGCCCCACTCCAGGAGTGGATCGAGATGCTCGTCCAACACACGCATGCCGTCTTGCGGGTCGACGTCGACGGCCAGAATGGATGACAGGTTGTCGCTGTTGCGTCCTGCGAAATAGATACGCCAAAGCCGAGGCGAAAGGGCGAGAACCGTTGGGGACTGTGCGTGACTGCCCCACCACCCTCCCGCCTTTACCGACACCAGCAATCCCCGCCGGGTCCATTTCCTCTGATGGTCGGGCATCAGCGGAACTTCATCGACTTGATACGGGCGCTGGAATAGGGCTTCGGCAGATCCGAGGGATGACGAACCACACTGTTGGGCGGCACATCGCGCCGGATCATGCAACGAGACTCAATGTAGCTTCCCGCGCCGATCGTGATGCCGTTGTCGACGCCGACCTGGCCGCCGATCAGGCTGCACGTACCGATACGGACGCCGCTCGCCAAGCCCACCTGCGACGACACGAAGCAGAAGTCCTCGAGGATGGAGTGATGACCCACATGGCTGCCGCTCCACATGATGATGCCCTCGCCGAGGCGAACAAACGGCTGCAGCGTGCAGTTTTCCAGAATGAGCAGTTATCGCCAACCGTCTCCGCCATATTGTGGGTCGAGGGATGGATAAAGCGCGCAAAGCCGAATCCACGCTCCCTGCCCTCCGCGTGCCTATTCCTGCGGAACTCGTTGAGATTCTGGTAGCTGAGCGGACCGAGCAGCTTGACGGCATCAGGCGGGAAGCGCTCCTCAAGCCTTTCCCAGGCGACCACGGGAAGGCCCTTGAACTCGGGTTGCGTGAGGAAGGCTTCGTCGACAGTGAACCCAACGACACGATCCTCGCCGAATCTGTCGAGATAGGCCTTGGCAACTTCGGCGAGCTGCCCTGCCCCAAAAATGACCACATCCGCCATGCCGCCCCCGTGCGCCCTTGCCTTGCATCCCTGGTCTGCTCGTCATCACCGTGGATTGTCCGGCTATGCGGCAGCCTTGTAGACGTAAACAGTGTATTCGTAGAGTCCGTAGTCGGCGCGAATGACGTGATGGCGCGACAATTGACCGACGACAAAGCGGCTGATCTGGTCATAGGGCACGTGAAAGAGATCCTCTCGCTCCCAGTCGACGTGTTTGGACATCAAGTTGAAGGCCATTCCCTTGCGTGCATACGGGAACATTTTTGCCAGCAATCCAGTCATGGCATCGAACATCGTCTCGTAGGCGATGCCGCAGCGCTCGGTGAAGACACCGTTCATGACGATGTAGTCGGCCTCGGGCACAGCTGCCCCGTCCTGCATCACGTCCAGGCAGTCAAACGCCACGCCGGGATACTTGCGCCGGCACAGGTCAACAAACCGCGCCGACAGATCGAGCCCCCGGTAGCGCACCTTGCGATCAGTCTGGCGCAGATAGTCGAGGAAATGACCAGCGCCGCAGCCGAAGTCGAGCAGGTCGACTGAGCCGCGCTCACGCATCACCTCTGCCATCACGCGATAACGCGTCGCTGCCCCTTCGGCATCGGGCCAGTCGACTCCTTTAAATGTGTCTCCGTGTCGCGCAAAACACGCCTCATAATGCGCAACAAGCGCGCTGTACGGATTTATATCAGTCAATTGTAATATCTCATGGAATTGCCCTATACGTTCGACATGGCCCTGTATATCACGCCATCAACGACATGAAACGCTGCGCCCCAGTACCTCTGGTCAGATCGGCCCAACACGATGCACAGTTCGCACATCCCTTCGCCGCGCCGGCTTCGCGTTTGTCTCATCAATCCGCGCTTCCACCCTTCCATCTGGACCCGTGATGAAGTCCTTTCCATTTTACCAGGCAGCAAGCGCAGTTGGATCGTGACGGGCTCGTTGCCGGCGCTGGCGGCCCTTGCTCCGGAGCATTGCGATGTCGTCCTGGTCGACGAGAACGTCGAGGACATCGATTTCGAGCAGCTTGGCGACTTCGACATCGTTGGCGTGACCGGCATGATCGTGCAGCGCGACCGCATGTTCGAGATCCTGGATAGGCTGCGTGATCTTCCGGTCACCGCGGTGGTCGGTGGCCCCTACGTTTCAGTGGCTGAATCGGAGTTCGTCGATCGCTGCGACGTGCGTTTCATCGGCGAAGCCGAGGAGACATGGCCGCGATTCCTTACGGCTTTCGCGCAAGACGGGGTGGTGCAACGGCGTTACGAGCAAGACGCCAAAACCAACATGGAGACCGTGCCGACGCCGCGATATGACCTGCTGAAACCCGGACGCTATATGGTAGCATCGCTGCAGTTTTCGCGCGGATGTCCATTCATGTGCGAATTCTGCGACATCATCACCATTTTCGGTCGCCGCCCGCGTCTCAAGTTACCCGCGCAGATGGTCCTCGAATTCGAGGCGATCGTGAAAGCCGGATTCAGCACCTGCTTCCTGGTCGACGACAATTTTATCGGCAACAAGGCCAAGGCCAAGGAGTTGCTGCGCGTGCTGATCGATTGGCAGCGGGCCAACAACTATCCATTGATCTTCTCCACCGAGGCCAGCATCAATCTGGGCGACGATGAGGAAATGCTCGACCTGATGCGGATGGCCAATTTCCGCCAGGTCTTTGTCGGAATCGAATCGCCTCGCGCCTCGTCATTGGCCGAAACCAGGAAGGTTCAAAACGTTCGCGGCGACTCCATGCTTGAGAAGCTGCAGCGCATCCGCGACAAGGGGCTGGTGATCCACGCCGGCTTCATCGTCGGGTTCGACGCCGACGACGAAGCGATCTTCGACGAGCAGTTTGAATTCATTCAGCAAAGCGGCATCGCGCTGGTGTCGGTCGCCGTCCTGTGTCCAATTCCAACGACGCCACTTTACGATCGGCTGAAGACCGAAGGTCGGCTGGATCTCAGCGACCCACATGTCAGCTTTCATCCCAAGAACATGACGCGCGAAGTCCTCAAGGCCGGCTACGACAGGCTGGTGCGGCGCCTGTACCAGCCGGATGCCTATTTCGATCGCCTGGTGAATGGCTACGTGGGGTCGCCAGGGTTCCGCCGCAGCCGGGCGTCCCAGGCGGCCCTGGCTGGAAGAAAACATTCCAGCCTTAGCCGGCTCGCTGAGTTGGCCGGTGCGGCTCTGATGGCTGCACGCCTTGCTCGAACCATCATTGCCAAGCGAGAGGCGATGTCGCTTGGCAGCGCGTATGTGAGGCACTGGCGCCGTAACCGTCGCCTCTGTGGCCAGGAAGCTATATCCTTTGCCAGCTTCGTATTTCTATGCGCCGATCATTGGCATTTCTATACCGTCTCGCAAAACTCAACCCGGTTCCAGATCGGCAGCAGCCGGCCCGAAACCTTGCGGCCATTGCCGGCCAATGAAGATTTATACCTCAGGATTGCCGACGGCCGTAAAGCTTCATGACAAGCAAATTATGGGATGCCGATCCCGATCCGACGCCTGATGTCCCGGTCGCGCGCCCGCGCCTGCCAACAGCGGACGACATTCTGCCCTATCTGCGCGAGATCGACGCGAACCGCTGGTACAGCAACAACGGTCCGCTGAATCAGCGCTTCCAGGAAGGTCTCAGGGCTCGCATCGCCGTGGGTCATGTCGTGTGCCTGGCAAACGCAACGCTGGGGTTGGCCCTGGCGCTGATGGCGCAGAAACCGGCAAAGGGCAGTCTCTGCATGATGCCGTCCTGGACCTTCGCCGCCAGCGCGCACGCGGCGGTCCTCGCAGGGCTCGTTCCCTGGCTTGTCGACGTCGACCTCGACACCCAGCAATTGTTGCCAGAGGCGGCGATACAACTCCTCAGGCAGGCTCCTGGCAAGGTCGGTGCCGTCATGCCGGTTATGCCGTTCGGCGGCCCGATGGATGCCGCGAACTGGGACCGGTTCAAGAGCGATACCGGTCTTGCCGTGGCAATTGACGCGGCCGCGGCCTTCGACTCGCTGACGCCATCGCGGGTTCCGGCAGTCGTCAGCCTGCATGCCACCAAGGCACTCGGCGTTGGCGAAGGCTGCTTCATTGCGTCCGACGACGGCGCTCTGATCGACGAAATTGTGAAGAAGGCCAATTTTGGTTTTGCAAATTCGCGCGAGGCGGCATCGCCGGCGTTGAATGGCAAGCTCAGTGAGTATGGCGCGGCCGTCGGCCTCGCCGCACTGGACGGTTGGACACTTACACGTGCCGCCTACCAGCGTGTTGCCAGAGGCTATTGCCGCTCGCTTGCTTCGACTTCCGGGGTGAACGTGCAGGATGGATTTGGCGAACGCTGGATATCCTCCACCGTTACCGTTGGCCTGCCGTCGGATTCGATGGAAACGGCACTCAATGTGCTGACGCAAGCCCGAATTGGTGTCCGTCGATGGTGGGGCGGCGGCCTGCATCGGCACACAGCCTTCGAACATTTTCCCAAAGTACCGCTGCCGGTCACCGAGACGCTTGTTGCGACTCAACTGGGCCTGCCTTGCTGGACAGATCTTTCGGATGAAGCAATCTCGCGTATCTGCTCCATTCTCACCGACGCGATGACAGCGGGCTGACGCAATATCTTAAGTGGGCTCACAACACAAAAACGGCCCCACGCGAGGGGCCGTTTTGTGGCCGGACAGATAGTTGGCGACCGCCAGCGCATGGCGCTGCGACAGATCGAAATTGTGCTGGTCGCTGTTGTTCGAATCGGCATGGCCGAACACGTCGACGGTCGTCCGGCGGAACTTCTTCAGGACCGACGCAACGGAATTCAGCGCCGACATGTATTGGCTTGGCCGGCCGCTACATCGGCCCAGGCATCATCTTGGTCGGCTTCTCCAGCATCGGAAAATCGGCCTTGCTGCATTTCACGTTCGGGTTCGTCGGACTGAACATGCCGTTCGGATTGTCCCTGAACAGCCAGGCGTGAAGATCGTAGTGGACGAACTCCCTCGGGATGAGCG
>Ga0075365_10000539_pt1 | contig 14555 bp, 14 predicted proteins | sample EndMetdeltDD1765_FD_71387 | JGI IMG/M metagenome (GOLD analysis project Ga0075365, IMG submission 71387) | Populus endosphere microbial communities from Tennessee, USA - Endosphere MetaG P. deltoides DD176-5 | ecosystem: Host-associated > Plants > Roots > Endosphere | place: USA: Tennessee... | reverse complement strand
AAAACCGCAGCCGCAGCCCCTACTCCACCGACCCGACCAGCACCTGCTGGCCGCCGCGGATGGAGACCCAGCGGCCGGTGTTGTCGATCGCCTGGCGCTTGAGGAAGCGGTAGCCGGTCTGGTCCCAGGCCTTGACCTTGTCGGTCAGATTGTCGAGCACGTAGTCGCCCTTGTCGGTGCGCACCGTCAGCACGGAATGGCCTTCGCCATCGGGCTTGCGCACCACGGTGATGAGCAGGTCGGCCAGCGAGATGCCCATGTGGGACAGCCGGCGGCGCTTTTCCAGAACATAGTCCTCGCAGTCGCCGACGCCCTTGTCGGGATAGGCCCAGACCTCGTCCTTGCCGTAAATGTCCATGTCGCTCATCGGCTTGACGGCGGCATTGACCCTGGCGGTGACGCTAGCGAGCTTGCTCATCAGCCCATTGGTCATCCTGGCCGGCGCCAGGTTGCTCGGACGGATCGAGCATTCGCCCGGGTGCTGCTTGCAGAAATCATAGTGGCCGATCGGCTGCGAGGTGATGCCCCCGGTCGCCATCGCTCCGGCAGCCATTGCCGGCCAGCTTCCCGTGGCTGCCAGACCGGCCGCAGCCACGCACAAACGCAGCCTTCTCGCCATTGTTGAGGAATTCATTGTCCCCGCTCACCCTGTTATTAACGAAACGTTAAGGGCGATTGACAGTCCGTGTCAATTACGACGACGGACTGATTTGCGGCATGGTTACCCGCGGGCAGGGACAGCGTCTATTGTGCAACAGAATCGGCCCTGCAGCCGATCTGTCCCGGAATGGCCTACCGCTTGGCGGTGCGGACCAGTTTCGGCTTCACCGCGACGCGGTTCTGGCGGCCATAGCTGGTGATGAAGTCGACGATGCGCGGCACGATTTCGGAGCGGAAGCGCGAGCCGTTGAAGACGCCGTAATGGCCGACCGCCGGCTGCATGTAATGCGCCTTCTTGTCGGCCGGAATGTTGACGCACAGATCCTGCGCCGCCTTGGTCTGGCCGAGGCCCGATATGTCGTCGTTCTCGCCCTCGACCGTGAACAAGGCGACGTTGCGGATATCAGACGGATCGATCCTGGTGCCACGATGCATCATCTCACCCTTGGGCAGGGCATGGCGCACGAACACGGTGTCGACGGTCTGCAGGTAGAATTCCGCCGTCAGGTCCATGACGGCCAGGTACTCGTCATAGAAGTCGCGGTGCTTCTCGGCATTGTCGCCGTCATGCTTCACAAGGTGCATGAAGAAGTCCTTGTGGGCGATGATGTGTCGGTCGAGATTCATGCTCATGAAGCCCGACAGCTGCAGGAAGCCCGGATAGACCTCGCGGCCGAAGCCCGGTACCGGCCAGGGCGCGCGCATGATGACATTGTCGCGGAACCAGTCGATGCCCTTTTCCCCGGCCAGGAGATTGACCGCGGTCGGGTTGCGGCGCGTGTCGATCGGGCCGCCCATCAGGGTCATGGTCGAGGGCACGAAGGGATCGCCCTTCGCCTCCATCAGCGCCACCGCCGCCAGGACCGGCACGGAAGGCTGGCACACCGCCATCACATGGGTGTCGGGACCCAGCGTGTGAAACATGTCGACGATATAGTCGATATAGTCGTCGAGATCGAAGCTGCCGTCGGCCAGCGGCACCATGCGGGCGTCGACCCAGTCGGTGATGTGGACATCGGCATGGGGCAGCATGGCTTCCACCGTGCCGCGCAGCAGCGTCGCATAGTGGCCCGACATCGGCGCCACGATCAGCAGCTTCGGATCCGGCTTGCGGCCGGCCGGCACGGCGCGTTCGAAGCGGACGAGATTGCAGAAGGGCTTCGACCAGACGGTCTTTTCGGTGACCGCGACGCTCTTCCAGTCGACGACGGTCTTGTCGAGGCCGAAGGTGGGCTTGCCGTAGCGGCGCGTGGTGCGCTCGAACAGTTCGGCGCCCGCCGCGATCGAACGGCCCCAGGGCGTGTGCGAGACCGGGTTCAGCGGGTTGGAATAGAACATCCGCACCGCATCGGCATAGAGCCGGGCCGGCTGCAGCGCCGCATGGTTCAATTCGTAGAGCTGGTAGAACATCGACAACCCCGCTGCTGCTGCGACCGAAGGGACGACGAGCAGCGCCGAGCCTCAAATGTCTCGTGGCGAAGTTAACAACTAATTGCTGCGATGCAATACGTCACGTGGCGTGACCAATGGTTCTTTCGTCCAAAGCGTTGCAAATCCGCCTGGAACGGCCGAGCCGGCTCAATGTGCAGTGCCGAAATGTGTAGGAAATGTGTCCGGCCCTGCTGCCGGACACCAGACCATGATCCCGAAAAGTGGTTCCGGTTTTCGGAAGAAGATCATGGTCCAGGGAAAATCATATCAAACGCGCGCCATGCAGACCGAGGTATGGCCGGAACCGATGAAGCCGAGCTGGCCGGCGGCGCCCTTCGACAGGTCGAGCACGCGACCCCGGATGAACGGGCCGCGATCGTTGATGCGCACGACGACGCTGCGGCCATTGTTCTGGTTGGTGACCCGCAATTTGGTGCCGAACGGCAGCGTGCGGTGGGCGGCGGTCAACGCCGACGGGTTCATGCGCTCGCCCGATGCGGTGCGCGAGTGCAGCGCGTACCAGGAAGCACGGCCACACTGGCCGGCGGCGGTTGCCGAAGTGGCCGAAGCGCCGACCATCAGGCCAGCAGCGATCGTTACCGCGACAAGCGCGGTCTGGTTTAGGGTCTTCATATTTGAGGGGTGGCTCCGTTTTTGACAGACCCCAGCCGTTAGGTGCCGAATAAGGCAGGAAATGCGGCAAGCATCTGTCCGTTCCGTGGCGAGATCACACGTTTGGAGTCAGAAGGTAACAGTCTGTCAGGGATTTTCCGGCGCGATTTGATTCATTTCCGATGATCTTCGGGCCGATATGCGAGATGTCTTTGACAAGATATCGGATAAATATCCAAGTAGAATCCGACGTGATTGGGTGCCTTCCTTTGGCTCTTTCATCACGCTCACTGCGCGGCAAACGATCGACTTGAAAAGCGAGATCCGTCAATGAGACTGACCAAAAATCTGCTGGCCTTGATTGTGCTGGCTGTCGGCGCGGTGTGGGCGCTGCAAGGCATCGGCGTGATCGGCGGCAGCTTCATGACCGGCCAGTCGCAATGGCTTTATATCGGTCTCGTCGCCATGCTGCTCGGCCTGGCCGGGCTGGTGTGGGCGAACCGGTAGGGGTGATGAGTGGCGCTAGACTGCGTTGCAGAACGAGCGTGGGCGCTGTCGCGCCGCCGTCTCGAGGTTCGCACCGCCCCCGACACCCCTAACCGAACAGCCGGTCCAGGATCGTGCCTTCGAGGCGGGCGAGCTCGGCGGAGCCGCGCCGGCGCGGCCGGGCCACCGGCACCTCCAGGTCGAGCGCGATCCTGCCGGCGCTGATCACCACCACCCGGTCGGCGAGGGCGACCGCCTCGGCGACATCGTGCGTGACCAGAACGGCGGTGAATTTCTGGGCGAGCCAGATGCGTTCCTAGTAGAGGAATGATTTTGCGAATTGGCGCAAAGGTGCGGAAGTATCTTCCACGACAACCCGGCATTCGTCATTCGAGGGCAAGGCAAGGGGCGGAGCGACGGCGCAGGGATGACGAATGAAAAGGCTTTGGCCAGGACCGCGCCGGGCCCCTAGAGCAATTCCAGGAAAAGTGTGACCGGTTTTCCGTCCGGAATTGCGTCAAACGCTCTAGATTGCTTTCACCAGCCGCAGCAGGCCCAGCATCTCGATATAGGTCCCCTTGCGGAAAGCGATGTAGACCGGCTCTTCCATGCCATGGAAGCGGCGCTTGAATGCCGCCTGGCCCTGCAGGTTGAACCTGCGGCGGTTGACCCATGGCGAAGAGTAGGCGCGCTGAAAAGTGTTGCGCCAGAAATCGCTTTCGGCAAACCCGCTGGGGGTGACGTCGAGAAGCGGCGACAGGCCGAGCGTGACCGCCGAAATGCCCTCTTCGCGAAACCGGTCGACAGCGAATTTGGTCAGGCCGATCTCGGCGTGCGGCGAGGCATCGATGTGCTTGCGCTTGAAGGCGGTGGTGTAGCCGATGACCTTGCCGTCGCGAAACAACGGATCGAAATCGAGCAGCGCGATGAGTTCGCCATCGGGGCCATGCAGGACGAAGCGGCGCATGTCGGTGCCAAGCTGATCGTAGAATGGGCGGTTGAGAAAACCCATCTCCCAGCGCTTGACGATGCGGTCGCCGCGCCAGTTCTCGGACAGCCGGGCGATTTCGTCGAGGAATACCGTCCGCTTGTCTTCCTCGAACGAAAAGCCCTTCTTCAAGAGCCAGCGCTCGGAATAGCGCACGGTCTCGTTGCGCTTGCCGGAAAAATCATGCTCGGGCAGGGCGAGGCGGGTGTCGATGCCCAGCCGGTTGACCTTGTAGCCGAGCCCGGCCAGCACGCGCGCGGTCTCCTCGCCAACCTGCACGAACCACGGGTCGCCGGCGGTCTCGACGAAGCGCCTGATATAGTCGGGCCGCCGGGCCGGCGCCGCCACCGGGTCGCCAAGCGCGAAATGATGCTTCATCTTGGTGCCGAAGGCGATGTAGCCGTCGGCGTCGCCAAAATAGGAAAGCTTGCGCTGTACGGCAGTCGAATAGGCGAGCGAGAAGTCGCCATGGCGACGGACCATCGCCAGGCGTTCGACATGCGTCAATGCCTGGCGCTCGACCCTGGGCGAGGCACCCTCGAGGATTTTGTCGAAATAGATCCGCAAGGAGGGCATGGTCCGGATTCCGCGTGCCGTCTGTGGCGCGACGTGCCTTTCGGCACGCCAGACGCACCACGGCGCCTTGATTTTTCACGGGAAGCCGAAATCGCCTCGGTTTCGAATTCCTGCGTCGGTAACGAGATCCGCCAGCCCCTCGGAACTCGAATCAATCACATTGCCGCGACCTGATTATCGCCGATGCCGCTGATATGCCATATAGGGCTGCATGGTTTCGGACGGAAGCGGGGCATTCCGTTCCATGTCGTTGGTTTAGCCGCATTTGCGCGACGGGAGTTGTTTGCGCCCTGGCGGCGCAAGGCACTTGAGCGCACCGATCCGCTGTTGGGTTTGCGCGCGATCAAACGGTTACAGCGTCCTGCGAGCTTGTAGGGCGGGCGGTTGAATGGATTTTGAGAGCGAATGGCAGATACGACAACCAGATCGAAGGTGGAGCAGGTGGCGGCGATCGAGCCGGCGATTGTCATTGGCGCCGGCGCCGCCGGACTGGCTGTCGCGCAGGCCCTGATCAAGGCCGGCGTGCCGGTGGCGATCCTGGAACAGGAGAGCCGGCTGGCCGAACCCTGGCATCGGCGGCACCAGCAGCTGCATCTCAACACCCATCGCGATCTCTCGGCGCTGCCCGGCCTTTCCTTTCCCGGGGGTACGCCAGCCTTTCCACCCAAGAGCGTCGTCATCCGCCATATGAACGATTTCCGCGAGGCGAACCAGTTGCCTGTGGAGTTCGGCGTTGCCGTCGAGACCCTCGTGTTCAAGGGCGACCATTGGCTGGTGCGCACCAGCGCCGGCTCGCGTCTGGCGCGTCATGTCATCGTCGCCACCGGTCGTGACAAGGAGCCCTTCACGCCGCAGTGGGTGGGCATGCAGGCCTTCGCGGGCCGGATCATCCATTCGGCGGATTTTGGCGACGCCAAGTCCTATGCCGGCAAGAAGGTGCTGGTCGTCGGCGCCGGCAATTCGGGCTTCGATGCCCTCAATCATCTGGCCGGCGTGGATACGGCTTCTCTCTGGCTGTCGGCCCGCAATGGCCCCGCGCTTCTGCCCAAGCGGATCGGCAAGATCGCCGTGCACCGGCTTTCGCCGCTCATGGCGCGCTTGCCGCTGCGCGTTGCCGATGCGGTGATGGCCGCGACGCAGCGGCTGGTTTTCGGCGATCTCACCAAATTCGGCATGCCGCCCGCGCCGTCGGGCGGCGCCAGCCGCCTGGCCTCGGACTACACCGCGATTGCCGCGGATGACGGTGCCGTCGACGCCATAAAGTCTGGCAAGATTACCGTGGTGCCGGCGATACGGGAATTCACCCGCGATGGCGTGATCCTGGCCAATGGTCGCCTGATCGATCCCGATATCGTCATTGCCGCCACGGGCTACCGCACCGGGCTGGAGCGCATGGTCGGCGATCTCGGCGTGCTCGACGGCAAGGGTGTCCCGCTCTTCAACGGCGGTGAAGCCGACCCGAAACTGCCCGGCCTGTGGTTCACCGGTATGCGGCCGAGCATTCGTGGCTGCTTCGCCAATGCCGCCATTTTGGGCAAGGCGATCGCCAGGCGGATCGCCGGCGCGGGCCGCTAGCGCAATTCCGGGAAGTGTGAGCGCTTTCCCTTGGGAATTGCGTCGAAACAAAGAGCTCTAGCGACCTGACGCCTCACGCCGATTTCGGCTCGAGCCGGCGGAAGCCGACGGCTTGCATCAGCATCTCCTCGTCGACCATGCCGGCATTGTGGAGCGCGAGCAGGGTGAGCGCGATCTCGCGTGCTTCCGGCGAATCGGGCTGAGCTGTGCGCCGCAGGCAGACTTCGTCAAAGACGCGCTGCAGCCTGGCGATGTCGCCGGGCTTGAGCAGGCCCCGGTCATAGACTGACTTCGACATGGTGGCGGGCTCCAGGAAACGACCCAATGCATCTCGCCCAAAAGCGGCTCCGGTTTTGGGAGTACGACATGCACAAGACAAAGACCTAACGCGCGTCGCACGAATCCGTTTCGACGCGCGTTAGGGCGCCACCAGTAAATTGCCGATCTTTCCCGGGGCTTGAACCTTGGCGATTGGCGGAAACATCCATCGACGTTGGGGAGGCGGTCCGGCACGCAGGGCTCGGTCAAATCCGCTGCGTGCTCCAGCCGCCTGATATCACACCGCGATCTTGCCGCCGCCTTGCCTGGTGATGGCGACGACCGACGGCCGCACCGGCATTTCGGACTTGAAGTCCGGCCAGCGCGTCGACGGATCCTCATAGTAGGACGGCCGGCCGAAGCCTTCCCAATCCTCGCCGCCATCGCCCGGATGCTGGACGGCAACGAAGGCGGTCCGGTCGTCGGGCGCAAACAGCGGGCCGCACATTTCCGCGCCGATCGGCACGCGGAAGAACAGTTTCGAAGTTGCCCGCGCAGCCCCCTCGGTGTCGACCGCCCACAAGCCATCGGTGCGGCCGGTGGCCTTCGGGCCTTGGCCGTCGGTAGCGACCCACAGGCGCCCGGCCGAATCGACCGCGCAATTGTCGGGCATGCCGAACCAGCCATGGGCCGTCGTCGCCGTCGAGAAGGTGGCGCCGACATCGGCAACCGACGGATCGCCGCATTTCAAAAGCACTTCCCATTTGCCCTTGGCGGCGGTGAAATCACCGTCGGTCTCGGTGATCTCGATAATGTGGCCGAAGGCATTCTCGGCGCGCGGATTGGCGGCGTCGACCTGGTCTGCCTTGCGCTTCGAATTGTTGGTCAGCATGACATAGACCTTGCCGTTGACACCATTGGGCTGGATGTCCTCGGGCCGGTCCATCTTGGTGGCACCAAGCAGATCGGCGGCGCGCCGCGTCTCGATCAGCACGTCGGCCTGGCTGCCAAAGCCGTTTTCCGCCGTCAGCGGCCCCTGGCCGAAGACGATCGGCAGCCAGTCGACCGTGCCGTCCTCGGCGAATTTGGCGACATGCAGCGTGCCCTCGTCGAGCAGGTCCTTGTTGGCGGCATGGTCGTTGGCGTTGAACGTGCCCTTGGTGACGAATTTGTAGACATAGTCGAAGCGCTCGTCGTCGCCGAGATAGAAGACGACGCGGCCGTCCTTGGCGACGATGGATTCGGCGCCCTCATGCTTGAAGCGGCCCATGGCGGTGCGCTTCCTCGGTGTCGATGTCGGATCGTTGACGTCGACCTCGACGATCCAGCCGAAGCGATTGGGTTCGTGCGGCTCCTTGGCGAGGTTGAAGCGGTCGTAATGCGCGCCCCATTCATAGGCACCTTCCGGAATGCCGAGCCGCTTGTAGTTGGCGGCTTCCTTGTGGCCCTCGGGCAATTCGCCGGAGAAATAGCCGTGGATGTTCTCCTCGGCCATCACATAGGTGCCCCAAGGGGTGACGCCGCCGGCGCAATTGTTGAAAGTGCCGAACACTTTCGTGCCGGACGGGTCGGCATTGGTCTTGACGCGGTCGTGGCCGGCGACCGGGCCCGACAGCGCCATTTCGGTGGTGGCGGTGATGCGGCGGTTGAGCTTGCCGTCCCGCACCACTTGCCATTTGCCTGACACCTTGCGGATTTCGACGATGGTGCCGCCATGCGCCGCCATCTCGACATCGACCTGCTCCTTCGAGAGCGGCGCGACCTCGGCCTTCTTCTTCCCGTCCTTCTCGACGATCGAGACGATGCCCGGAAACATCAGATGCGGGTTGGTGTATTCGTGGTTGACGACGAGCAGGCCGTGCTCGGCCGAGCCGTCGATCGCGATGTAGCCGACATAGTCGTTGTTGTAGCCAAACTGTCTGGCCTGCGCCTCGGCCGACTGTTTCGTCGGGTCGAACTGCGGCGAATCGGCAAACAGCGGATCGCCCCAGCGCAACAGCACGTCGGCGTCGTAGCCCGGCGCGACATGATGCTTGTCGTCGATCCCGGCCTCGAGCTCGTCGAATTTGAAGGCGGAGCCTTCCGCGGCGCGGGCATCGTCGGCGGCGATCATGGCCAGCGGGCCGACGGTCGCGGCGATCGCCGAGACGGCGAGCGATCCCTTCAGGAATCCCCGGCGCGAGAACCGCGCGGCGATGATCTCGCCCATGGTGCGGTTGTCGGTGGGGTTGGTGGCCGGTCCTTCGTTTTCCTCGAGCAGGCTGGTGCGGAATCGGGCGTCGGGAGAGCGATGTTCGGTCACGAAGGGCCTCTGGCTTTGGAGTGGCTGGAGCTTTTTTGTCGCCTTTCGACCCCTACAGCCAACTGATCACATTTTCGTGACATCATACCTGCTCCGCCGCTCCACGCGAGGTGGTTGTCACCGTGACATCGGACTTTAGTCCAACCTTGCGCTTGCAAAAGTCCTGGAGGACAAACGCAACGGTCGGAGGTCGCTTCCGGCCAATACATCTTTCGGCGATGTTGCTGGTTGCAACGTTGGGGTGGGCGCGCCGGCTCAATCGACGGAGATCAGGATGCACGGATCGATCACGGCCCGGTGCCGCCGGCTGACGCTCGTTTCGGCGGCTGCTCTGGCGCTGACCATCATTCCCTATCGAATTGCCCTGCACGGCTCCGCCCCCGGAATCGACGCCGCATCAGCACAGGCCGCCAATGGCGGCAATGGTGGCGGCAACGGTGGCGGTGGCAATGGCGGCAACGGCGGCGGCGGCAGCGGTGGCAACGGCGGTAATGGCGGCAACAGCGGCGGCGGTAACGGTGGCAACAGCGGCGGCGGTAACGGCGGTAACAGCAGCGGCGGTAACGGCGGTAACAGCAGCGGCGGTAACGGTGGCAACAGCGGCGGCGGTAACGGCGGTAACAGCAGCGGCGGTAACAGCGGCAACGGAAATGGAAACGGCGGCAATTCCGGAACGGATGGCAGTGGTGACAACTCGGCATCCGGCAAGGGACAGAGCGACAAAGGCGTCAGCCATGTCAACGCCGCGACCGGTGACAAGGTCTCGGTGAGCGGCAACAACATCACGGTCACACATCCCGACGGCATCACCGAAAAGATCGAAAACGGCCGTTTCAAAATGAAGGATGCGCTGGGTCGCACGATCATCGACCGCCGGGCCACGCCGGCCGATGTCAGCCGTCTAAAGGCCTTGTGAAACTGGCTAGCAGGCAACGGCCGGTTTCACACGTCACCTCCGCCGCCCCCGGCGGAGGTGATCTTCCCTTGTCCGGCCCTTGCGCGGGTCCGCAATGGCCTGACTGTTTGTTTTGCCGCGATTCCCAAGGGAAAAGCGCCATGCGCTTTGCCCGGGAAACCCGTTTCACACTTTTCCTGGAATTGCTCTAAGAGCGGTTTCTGTCCCGGTCGCGGAACTCGCGCACCATGAGAGCCGCTTCCGTGCGGTTTCGCACATTGAGTTTGGACAGCACCCCGGTCATGTGGTGCTTGACCGTCTTCTCCTGCAGCTCCAGGCGCAAGGCAACCTCCTTGTTGCTGAGCCCCTCCGCCACCAGCCGCAGGATTTCCGTCTGCCGTTCAGTCAGTTGCCGCAACCGGTCCGCCACGCCGTTGGCAGATTGCGGGGACTGGAGATCGGAAAGCAGCCGTGCCGACAGCGTCGGCGTAAGGTAGCCCTCGCCGGCAGCCACATTGCGCAGGATGTCGGCGAGCGCGCGCGATCCGACGCCCTTGAGGATATAGCCCTGCACGCCTGCGTTCAGCGCCGTGGTTACATCGGCATTGGTCTCCGAAACCGTCAGCATGACGATCTTCTGGGCAGGATGGTCGGCGAGGATGCTGACAACCGCGGACAGGCCGCCGCCCGGCATGGAGATGTCGAGCAGCAATATGTCAGGCTGCACCGTCGAGGCGATGCGTTCGGCATCCTGCGCTGTCGCGCCTTCGCCGACGATCTCGAAACCTCCGATCTCCGACAGGCTGCGCGTCACGCCTTCGCGAAACAGCGGATGATCGTCGACAATAGCGATGCGGATAGCGCCAATCATGCTTGCTCCTCGATCGAAAGACTGATCACCAATCGCGTGCCTTGCGCTCCGGTCAAGGTCTCGAACTGGCCGCCAATGCTTTCGACCCGCTCCCTGAGGCCGGCGAGCCCCAACCCGTCGACCCGCGCCGGATCAAAACCCGGCCCGCCGTCCGACACTTCGACAAAAAGCCTGCCATTCTTCATCCCGGCCCGCACCGTCTGATCCTTGGCCCGCCCGTGGCGATAGGCATTGTTCAGCCCTTCCTGCACGAAACGATAGATGCTGATCTTTTCGGAAGTGCCGAGCTCAGGCAAATGCCTGGGTAGCGTGAGCAGCACGGACGTTCCCGTCCGGTGCTGATGTTCGTCGACCGCCATCCGCAATATGTCCGTTGCCGCGGCAGTTTCGATCTGCGGCAAGACGAGACCGGTGCAGATACCGCGAATTTCGCGCATCGCATCCTCCAGCGTCTTGCGGATCATCGCGACCTCGGTCGCGCGGTTTTCGCCCCAATGGCCGTCGCCGGAGAATACCGGGCTGTCCATGCGCAGCGCCGCCAGGGCCACGAGTTGCGCCGGTCCGTCATGCAGGTCGGCACCGATCCGGCGCAAATATCGTTCGTTGAGCGCGGTGGCGCGGCGGGACGCCCTCTGCACACGCTGCCGCAAGGCGCTGTTTTGCGTCACCAGGCCTTGCAACTCCGACACCTGGCGGCGCAGCGCCCCGCGCTGATCGTCGATGGTGCGGCTGGCGCGCAGCACGATGCTCGACAGGAGCAGAAAAGCCGTCAGGGTGGTGCCGGCCACGATCAGCCAGCTCGACAGCAGGGCAGAGGCCAGCGTGGCCTTGAAATCAGTGGCGACCTCGAAGAATTCGGTGACGGCCACCACCTCGCCCGACCAGGGTTCGCGCACGGGATTGTAGATCTCCAGCAATGGCACGCCCGCGGCCTGCTCCTTGCTTTCGGTTTCGTCGAACGTATCGAATTGGGCGGTGACGTTGCCCTGAAAGGCGGACCGCAGATCGTCGGTCAGATCAAAGCGGCGGCCGATCAAAGTTGCATCTTTCGCGTAGAGCACGGTGCCGTCCCGGCGCCAGAGCCTGAACGAGACCAGGCGCTTGCCGAGCGCGCCCTGGCCGAGCGTCTCGTCGAGCGCCTGCTTGACGGACTCGCTGAGCTCCTCGCTCTTGCGCAGGTCCGGCAGCAGCGGCGCGATCACGCTGTCGACATAGAGCGCCGTCGTGGCTGCCGAATTGCGGGTGACGCCGTCCCGGATCTGCGACGTCACCCAGGCACCCACCACCAGCATGACGGCCAGCAGGCCAAAGCCGCCGGCAACGAGGAATTGCAGGGCAAGCGAAAGCTCGCTCCAGCGCCGCGCCAAATTCTGCAGAATGCGAATCATGATCCCCTGACCGCCCTTCCATCGAACAGCTGGGCGACATCGCACATTGAGCCTCAGTCTTGCCGTTGCCAAGACCCTGTCGTTAGAACGAGGTCGCTTGACGTCTCGAGGCGCTTCGGAAACAAGGTCCGCGGCACATGCGGCGGCAGCCGCTTCGAGGGGGATGGGACGTTGAGTTTTTCGGGACTGCTGCAGCTTGGCTTTTCGACGGTGATCTTCCTTTTGGCGGCGACCGCCGCCAAGCAATGGGGACTGGCGCCGAGCCTCGGCAAGATCCTGTTGACGCTCGCGCTCTATTCGCTGGGCAATCTGATCATGCTGCGGCTGATCCGCGAATTCGGCATGTCGGTGTCGTTCAGCCTCTCGGCGGTCATCCAGCTGGTCTCGGTCAACGTCGTGGCGCTGGTGTTCTTCGGCGAGCGCGTCAACGCGCTGCAGGCCACCGGCATCGTGCTGGCGATCGCCGCAGTGGCGCTGATCACGCTTGGGCCCTATCTGCAGGGGCGTTGATCGAGATGAAGATTGCGACACCGGCCCGATGAAAGACACCGCAAGCACCCTGCTCAACCGCATCGAATTCCCGGTGCTGCTGGCCGGCCTGGTCATCGCCGGCGGCCTGTGGGGCTTCGTGGAGCTCATGGAGGTGGCGCGGGCAACCGCGTCGCACGCCTTCGACACCGAAATCCTGCTTGCCTTCCGCCAGGTTGGCCAACCGGCAATCCCGATCGGCCCATCGTGGCTGGAAGGCGCGATGCGCGACATCACCAGCCTCGGCAGCGCCAGCGTGCTGGTGCTGATCACGACGGCAACGATCCTCTATTTGCTGTTGATCCGCCGGCCGGGGACGGCACTTCTCATCTTCGTCGCCGTGGCCGGCGGCCAGGTGCTGTCGAGCCTGCTGAAGGTCGGCGTCGACCGGCCGCGGCCCGAGCTCGTTTCGCATCTGGTCAGCGAGACGTCGCTTTCCTTCCCAAGCGGCCACGCCATGCTGTCGGCGGTGACCTATCTCACGCTTGGTTCGCTCGCGGCGCGCTTCCTGCATGGCAGGGCGACGAAGATCTACGTCTTGTCGCTGGCCGTGCTGACGACGGTGCTGGTCGGCGTCAGCCGCATCTATCTCGGCGTCCACTGGCCGTCGGATGTGCTGGCCGGCTGGTGCGCGGGCTTCGCCTGGGCGATGCTGTGCTGGCTGGTGGCGCGTGTGTTGCAGCGCCGCAAGGTGGTGAGCGACGATGCCGATGGCGCCTGACCGCACCCTCGGGCTTGCGCTCAGATCAAGCGGTTGATGAGGTGTCCACCACAGCCTGCCAGAGCCAGAACCATCGAAAGCAGGCATGCGGATGTCATCAAGGTCTTGAAAATATTCACAGCGTTACCCCCTGCCCAGATGGGCAGCACCCTAGCCTGCAATCCTCGGGAAGTATCGGAAAAAATGGACAATCAGGCGAAGGCGCTTACGCCTCAGACATTCATATTGATGCTTGAAACATCATGACAATGGTATTATACCTTATTCCTGCAGACTCAGACATGGGGTCCGGCCGATGATCACTGCCGCGCAGATGCGTGCCGCAAGGGCCTTGGCCGGCATCGACCAGAAGACGCTCGCCGAACGCGCAGGCGTTTCGCTTCCGACCATCCAGCGCATGGAAGCGAGCGATGGCGTGGTCCGGGGCGTGGTCGATACGCTGATGAAGGTCATCCAGGCGCTCGACGAGGCCGGGGTGGAGTTGATCGGCGAGAACCAGGCCAGCGAGCGCGGCGGCAGGGGCGTGCGCCTCAAACCCGCCGTGCCGCCAGATCCCAGGGCTGAGCCGGCATAAGTCGCGACGGCGACCGCCGACATTCCTGCCGACGATCCCGCCGCCTTCATGTGCGGAAGGCAGTCCATGGATCAGACACGGCAGGCAGTGCATCAATCGACCCAAAGGTCGGCCCACAAATCGACTCGTGGGTCGGCCCAAGGGTCGGCCCAAGGGTCGGCCCAAGGGTCGGCAAGCCCGACATTTGCCGAATTGTTCACGCCCAAACTGGTGACGGTCTGGCGCGAAGGTTACCACCTGCCGCAGTTCAAGGCCGACTTCATGGCCGGGCTGACCGTCGCCATCGTGGCGCTGCCGCTGTCGATGGCGATTGCGATCGCCTCCGGCGTGACGCCGGAGCGCGGCCTGTTCACAGCCATCGTCGGCGGCTTCATCATCTCGGCATTCGGCGGCAGCCGCTTCCAGATCGGCGGGCCGGCCGGCGCCTTCATCGTGCTGGTGGCGGCGACCGTCCAGCGCGAAGGTGTCGATGGATTGCTTCTGGCAACGATGATGGCCGGCGTGTTCCTGCTCGCCATCGGCTATCTCAGGCTTGGCACCTACATCAAATTCATCCCCTATCCGGTGACGGTCGGCTTCACCGCCGGCATTGCGATCATCATCTTCTCCGGCCAGATCGTCGAATTGTTCGGGCTTAAGCTTGCGGGGCCGGAGCCGGGGCCGCTGCTGCCGAAATTGATGGCGATCGGG
>Ga0075365_10000538_pt1 | contig 14556 bp, 11 predicted proteins | sample EndMetdeltDD1765_FD_71387 | JGI IMG/M metagenome (GOLD analysis project Ga0075365, IMG submission 71387) | Populus endosphere microbial communities from Tennessee, USA - Endosphere MetaG P. deltoides DD176-5 | ecosystem: Host-associated > Plants > Roots > Endosphere | place: USA: Tennessee... | reverse complement strand
ATGCATGCCTGCGGCCATGACGGGCACACGTCGATGCTGCTCGGCGCCGCCAAATACCTCGCCGAGACCCGCAACTTCAACGGCTCCGTGGCGCTGATCTTTCAGCCGGCCGAAGAAGGCGGCGCCGGCGCGCTCGCCATGATCGAAGACGGCATGATGGATCGTTTCGGCATCCAGGAAGTCTACGGCATGCACAACATGCCGGGCATTCCTATCGGCCAGTTCGCCATCCGCAAGGGCGGCATCATGGCGGCGCCGGACCGTTTCACCATCACCATCAAGGGCCGCGGCGGCCATGCTGCCCAGCCGCACAAGACGATCGACCCGATCTTTATCGGCTCGCAGCTCGTCGGCAGCCTGCAGGCGATCGCCGGCCGCAATGCCGATCCGCTTCGCTCGGTCGTCGTCTCCGTCACCCGTTTCGACGCCGGCACGACGCACAACATCATTCCCGATGAAGCAACGCTCTGGGGCACCGTCCGCACCCATGATGAAACGACCCGAGACCTCGCCGAAAACCGCATCCGTCAGATCGTCGAAGGACTGGTCGGCGCGCATGGCGCCACGGCAACCATTGATTATCTCCGCCAGTGCCCGGTTACCAGCAATCACGACCGGGAAACGGACCACGCCATCAGCGCCGCTTCGGACATCGTCGGCACCTCGAATGTCGATCCGAATGTCGACCCGAGCATGGCCGGCGAAGACTTTGCCTTCATGCTGAAGAGCCGCCCCGGCGCCTTCATCTTCATCGGCAACGGCGAAACGGCCGCTCTTCATAACCCGCATTACGATTTCGACGACGAAGCCATCTCCTTCGGAATTTCCTACTGGGTAAAACTCGTCGAAAGTCGACTGTCCGAGTAATGCACAAGGAAAAGGCTTGGCTTCGCGCCAAGCCTTTTGTATTGAAGGCTTCAAGTGGTCCCATAGCTCAGCAGGATAGAGCGCAGGATTCCTAATCCTGAGGCCGATGGTTCGAATCCATCTGGGATCACCATTTCGCTGCTTTTTCGGATTCTTTTTGCTTCCGAACTGTCACAAGCAGCCGATTCCCCGCCCCATCGCTATGATTTTCTTAACGTTTTCGCCTTTTATAGATTTCGCTTGATCAAAGACGCCATCTTTGGCAAATCTTTCAGGCCGAAATGATTTGTGAAATTCAATTGCGGGGACGTTCATGGCGGTGATCGACAGCGCCCGGGTAAGAGGCATGGCGGGCCTCCTCGGGCTGATCCTCTTGGCGGGCTGCACTTCGACGCAGGACATTGCCTCGGTTGACAAGGGTACTGTGAAGAACACGGCGCCGCTTGCTCCCAGGAAGCAGGTTTACACCTATACCGCGGCAGACCGCGAATGCCTTAAGCGGGCCATGTATTTCGAATCCAAGCGTTCCAGCCGCGACGGCCTCATGGCCGTCGGCAGCGTCGTTATGAACCGCCTCACCTCGGGCGCCTATGCGGATACGATCTGTGGTGTCGTCGGTCAGAAGAGACAGTTTGCGCCAGGCGTCCTGAGCCGGCCGGTCAACGATACGGCTGCACCCGAACTCAACGAAGCCGCCGATGCGATCCTGCGCGGCGAGCGGAACCAGCAGGTGAAGGAAGCCATGTTCTTCCACACCGATGGCCTGCGCTTCCCCTACGACAATATGCACTACGTCACAGTTGCCGGCGGCAACAAGTTCTATGAAAAGCGCGACGACGATGGCGAACTGCAGACACCGCCGCCGAAATCGCCGAACGAATATATTTTGGCTTACGCGCCGCACATGGCCAACCAGAACAGCCTGATCGCCGCAAACGATCTGGGCAATGCGTCGCAGATGACCCAGGTGGCCTATACCGCTCCGCAAGCCGAGACGTCGGTGACTCCGCTGGAAGCGCCGGTCCCGATGCAGAAGCCGCAAATTCAGGTCGCCAGTGCGGCGCCGATGGCGCAGCAGCCGCTCGCCGTGCCGGTTAAACAGCTTGTCATGTCTTCTCAGCAGCCCGGCACCCAGCAGGCTCAGGCCCGACAGGGAAGGTTGCCCCAGCCGCAAATAGCCCAGCAGCCGCAGGCGCAGCAGCCTCAATCGCTTGCGATGAACCTCTACACCTACCCGGCTGCACCGCAGGCGCAGGCCTATGTAGCCCAGCAGGCGGACGCCTTCCCGGTTCCGGCCGCCGTACCGCTGCCGGCACAGCGGCCGCAAATCTCGGGCGTTGCACGCGTTCAGCAGGCAGGCATGGCGGCGGCTCCGGAAGTATGGTCGCTTCGCCCTGCCCGATAATGCTCTCGAATAGAGAACGGGAAAACAAACTCAACGAATCGCGGCAGACGGCTGCGGCACGCCCTGTTTTGGCCGCCTGATCGACCGCACAGCACCCCGGCGGGCTGCCCCGAGCAGAGCTGAGACAAGCCAGCCGCAGAACAATCCGCCGGCCGCCCAGCTCAACCCCGCCATATCGACCGGAACCGCAGGCGTGAAATCCCTCCAGGCATTCGCAAAGGTCGTGGAATCCGGCTGCTTCATCACCACGAACGGCTTCACCATATTCGGCGCAAGCGTCAGCTCGCGCTGCTGTGCCGCAAGCGACTCGTATCGATGGAAAGTGCGCTTCATCGCCTCGCCCTGGTTTTTCAGGAAGGCCTCCGAGGAGCGGGAATAGACGCTGAGCGCCGCCTGGCGATCGAGACCGTTATGATTGGCCTGCGCATCGAACTCCGAGATGATGATCTTCAACTCATCCAGCGCACCGCCAATCCGCTGGCGGTATTGCTGCGCGAATTCCGGCGCCTGCGAGAAGAAGATCCCACCCAGCAGCGCCATCGCCATTGTCAGCATTCTTCCGAGCATGAGCATGGACCACCTCGAGCCGTTGTTTTCATGTCGTCAACGGCAAAATGTGGCCAAAGGTTGCGCTAATGCGACCGGACATGCTCCATGCGAAAGCCGAGACCGATCAGCCGGCCGGCGAGATGGGCAAGTAGCGGAAACCGTGCGATGCCGCGAATGAAGGCGGGCGGGCCTTTGCGCTTTTGTTCGTCCGCCTGATCTACCTTGTGGCTACTGCGCATCATCAGCTGCAGCTTCTGGGTCGCTCTGGTTGCGAAACTGCGACGTTTCTCGACGGCAGCAAGGTCATCATCCGATAGCCGTCCCTCACGAAGCGGCCTTGAGAGAATATTCGCCGCCGCGACCGCATCCTGTATCGCCAGGTTCACGCCGACCCCGCCGATCGGCGACATGGCATGCGCGGCATCGCCGATGCAGATCAGGCCGGGCCGCCACCATTGTTTCAGCCGGTCGATACGCACCGTCAGCAGACTGGTGTCGTCGAAGGAGCGGATTTCCTGCAGGCGCTCCGCCGACAGCGGCGAAACGTCGGCCACCATTTGCCGGAAGGCCTCGATACCCTTCGCCTTGATCTCCGCGAATGTTGTCCGGCGGATCACATAGCCGCACTGCCAATAGTCGCCGCGGTCGATCAGCACGAAACCTTGCCGCGGCCCGGCATGGCCCATCACCTCATGCGGATCACCGTCCTGCTTGGAAAGCTTCATCCAGACGACTTCGCTTGGGGTCCCGAAATTCTCGATCTCCAGACCGGCCTTTTCGCGCACGATCGAATTGCGACCGTCGGCGCCGACCACGAGCTTTGACCGAACCGTCATCCGTCCTTCCGGCGTTTCCACAGCGAGCCCTGCCACCCTGCCCTGCTCCTCCAGAACATCAGCCACCCTCGTCTGCATGATCAGCCGGAAATTCGGGTATTGCCCTGCCTTGCCGGCCAGGAAATTCAGAAAATCCCATTGCGGCATGAAGGCAATAAAGCGGTTCTTCACCGGCAGGCGGGAAAAATCCGCCATGGTAATCGTCCGGCCACCCATTTCGGCCGTCAGTTTCGGCGCACGGGTATGCGGCAGCTTTAAAAACTCATCAATCAGCCCAAGCTCGTGCATCACTTCGAGCGTCGAAGGGTGGATCGTATCGCCGCGAAAATCGCGCAGGAAATCGCCATGCTTCTCGACCACGACGACATCGACGCCGGCCCGCGCCAGAAGCAGGCCGAGCATCAGCCCGGCCGGGCCGGCGCCGGCAATCACGCATGTCGTCTCGATATCCCGTATCTCGCTCATTGCTCTATGTCGCCCACCTGCCCCGACCGGATCAAGCTGCACTTGGTCGCAGCCGGCCTGAATTCAAGCCCCGCTCTTGTGAGCCGCCACGTTCAATTGTAGACCAAAACCAGTTGCAGAAACGGAAGTTACCATGGCCGACACCGGCAAACGTCGCATCAGCATTTTAGGCTCTACCGGCTCGATCGGCGTCAATACGCTCGATGTGGTGAACCAGCTCGGCGGGCGCGATGCTTTCGATGTGGTGGCGATCACCGGCAATGCCAATATCGCGCTGCTGGCCGAACAGGCGAAGGCGAGCGGAGCCAGGCTCGCCGTTACAGCCGAAGACGCGCATTACGGCGCGTTGAAAGATGCGCTTGCCGGCACCGGCATCGAAGTTGCGGCCGGCCGCGAAGCCCTGATCGAAGCCGGCGCGCGTGATGCTGACCTGGTCATGGCGGCCATCGTTGGAACCGCCGGGCTCGCGCCGACGCTGGCCGCGGCCAAACGCGGCGCCGATATCGCGCTCGCCAACAAGGAATGCCTCGTCTCCGCCGGTGAGCTTTTCGTCAAGGCGGTCGCCGAGGGCGGCGGAAAGCTGATCCCGGTCGACAGCGAACACAGCGCCATCTTCCAGTCGCTGGAAGACGACCAGCATCACGCCGTCGAACGCATCGTGCTGACCGCTTCCGGCGGTCCATTCCGCACCTGGACACGCGAGCAGATGGCCGGTGTCACGGCCGATATCGCCCGCGCCCATCCCAACTGGTCGATGGGCCTGAAAATCTCGATCGGCAGCGCCTCGATGTTCAACAAGGGGCTGGAAATGATCGAGGCAAAGCATCTTTTCAATGTGACGCCCGACCAGATCGAGGTGATCGTCCATCCGCAGTCGATCATCCATTCGATGGTCGGTTACCAGGATGGTTCGGTGCTGGCTCAGCTCGGCTGCCCGGACATGCGCACCGCGATCGGTTATGCGCTGACCTATCCCAACCGGTCGAAGCTGGATGTCGACCGTCTGGATTTCGCCAAGCTTGCACGGCTCGATTTCGAGGCACCGGATGAGAGGTGCGCTTCCCCGCCATCCGGCTTGCCCGCACCGCCATGCAACGTGGCGGCGTGCAGGGTGCGGTGATGAACGCGGCGGAAGAGATTTCCTTCCACGCCTTCTGCGCCGGAAAGATCGGCTTTCTCAATATGGCGGATATTGCCGAACAGGTCATGGACGACATGGCCGGCTATGGCGCGGCGATATCGATGGACGAGGTATTTGCGGCGGATGAAGAGGCGAGACGCCGGGCGGGCGAGATTGTCTCGCAGCGGGAGATGGCGGCTTAAGGTCGTTATCCTGGGAAGCGCCGCTCAGTGCTCCGCCGTCATGCTCGATCTTGTACCGAGCATCTGTCAAAGTCGAATGTGCTGAAACGGCTTAGATCCTCGGGACGAGCCCGAGGATGACGGAGAAAGCTACCGGCTTCCCCGTGAAATCAAGCCACGTGCCTTGCCAGCGCACACCGTGCCCAAAGCTGGTGCAGCGAACCCACCAGATGCTCGATATCCGCATCCGTGTGCAGCGGCGTCGGCGTGATGCGCAGGCGCTCGGTCTTGCGCGGCACGGTCGGGTAGTTGATCGGCTGCACGTAGATGCCGCAGGTATCGAGCAGGATGTCCGAGATCCACTTGCACTTCGCCGCATCGCCGACCATGACCGGCACGATGTGGCTCGGGTTGTGCATATGCGGGATACCCTGCTGATCGAGCATCACGCGCAGCTTCTTGACGCGATCCTGATGGCGAACACGCTCGAACGGGCTGTTTTTCAGGTGACGGATCGAAGCGATCGCGCCGGCGGCGAGCGCCGGCGGCAGCGAGGTCGTGAAGATGAAGCCGGAGGCGAACGAGCGGATGAAATCGCAAAGTGCCGTGGACGCAGCGATATAACCGCCCATCACGCCGAACGACTTGGCAAGCGTTCCCTCGATAATGGTGACACGATCCATCAAGCCTTCGCGCTCGGCAATGCCGCCGCCGCGCGGGCCATACATGCCGACGGCATGCACTTCGTCGAGATAGGTCATCGCGCCGTATTTGTCGGCGAGATCGCAGATTTCCTTGATCGGCGCGATATCGCCGTCCATCGAATAAACGCTTTCGAAGGCGATCAGCTTCGGCGCCTTCGGATCGGCAGCCGCCAGCTTGGCTTCGAGGTCGTTCAGATCGTTATGCTTCCAGATCACCCGCTCGCATTTGGCGTAACGAATGCCCTCGATCATCGAGGCATGATTGAACGCATCGGAAAAGATGATCAGGCCGGGAATCTTCTGGCCGAGCGTGCCGAGCGACGCCCAGTTGGACATATAGCCGGAATTGAAGATCAGTGCGTCTTCCTTGGCATGCAGATCGGCCAGCTCACGCTCCAGCACGACGTGGTAGTGATTGGTGCCAGAAATATTCCGGGTGCCTCCCGCACCCGCGCCACAGTGATCGATGGCGTCTTTCATCGCCTGGATCACGGCGGGGTGCTGGCCCATGCCGAGATAGTCGTTGGAACACCAGACGGTCACTTCCTTCGGGCCGTCGGCGGTGTGACGGGTAGCGCGCGGAAAATTGCCGCGATGCCGTTCGAGATCGGCGAACACGCGATAACGGCCTTCCTTGTGAAGTCCGTCCAGTTCGCTCTTGAAAAATGCCTCGAAATCCATGTCACACTCCAGAACCTGCCTTGGTTTTGGTTTCAGTCGCGCTTTTCGTCAACCCCGGATCGCGCCAATGGAACCAACCTGCGGCAAAAGGCCCGCTTTTTTTGAATTATTCCAATGAAAAGCTAATCGATACCGAAGATGTGAGAATTGATCCACGTCAACAGGGCCGGAAACTGCGGTTTTTACCGCATTCCGACCCCGTTTATCGATGCCGATTCGAGCTTAGCCGGCGGAAACCACCGCCCGCTTTGCCATCACCTTCACAAGGTTTGCGCGGTATTCGGCATTGGCATGCAGGTCGGACATCAGCTTGGATGCGTCGACCGCGACATTGGCAATCGCATCCGCCGACCAGTTGCCGGCCAGCGCCTGCTCCATGCCCGCCTGGCGGAAGACGCCGTCAGAACCGGCACCGGTCACCGCCACACGAACACCACCGGCTGTCTTCGCCACGAACACGCCGGTCATCGCAAAGCGTGAAGCCGGGTTGTTGAACTTGGCGTAACCCGCCTTTTCCGGAGCCTCGAAGGTGACGGCCGTCACCATTTCGCCCTCTTCCAGCGCCGTTTCGAACAGACCGATGAAGAACTCGTCGGCAACAAGCGACCGTCGATCGGTGACGATGGTCGCGCCGAGCCCAAGTAGGCCCGCCGGATAATCGGCCGCCGGATCGTTATTGGCGATCGATCCGCCGATCAAACCCATATGCCGCACATGCGGATCGCCGATATGGCCGGCAAGCTGACAGAGTGCCGGACAGATCGCCTTGAGTTCCCGCGAGACGGCAACATCCGCATGCGGCGTGGCCGCTCCGATCGTCACCTTGCGGCCATCGATCTTGATCCCGCGCAGCGCCGGGATATGGCGAAGGTCGATGAGGTCGCTTGGTGCTGCAAGCCGCTGCTTCATGGTCGCGATCAGCGTCATGCCGCCGGAGAGGTATTTGCCCTCGTCATGCGTCGCTTTGGTTTTCACGGCATCCTCGACCGAGGAAGCACGATGGTAGCTCGTTGCGTACATAGGTCGTCCTCCTCAATGAGCCGCGTGAAGCGCCTGCCAAACCTTCATCGGGGTCGCCGGCATGGTCAGTCCGTTATTGCCGATCGCATCGGTGATGGCGTTCATCAGCGCGGGCGGCGAGCCGATGGCGCCTGCCTCGCCGCAGCCCTTGATGCCGAGCGGATTGCTCGGGCAGGGCGTGTTCTGGTGCGACAGGTTGAACGACGGCAGGTCGTCGGCGCGCGGCATGGCGTAATCCATGAAGCTCGCGGTCAGAAGCTGGCCGTTCGCATCGTAATGCACGCCTTCCAGCAGCGCCTGGCCGATGCCTTGGGCAATGCCGCCATGCACCTGGCCCTCGACGATCATCGGATTGATGATATTGCCGAAATCGTCCGCTGCGACGAACTGGATGATATCCGTTTCGCCGGTATCCGGATCGATCTCGACTTCCGCAATGTAGCAGCCGGCCGGGAAGGTGAAGTTGGCCGGATCGTAGAACGCCGTTTCCTTCAGCCCCGGCTCCATGCCGGCGGGCAAATTATGCGCGGTATAAGAAGCGAGCGCCACCTGGAACCAGGGAAGCGCCTTATCGGTACCGGCGACCTTCAGCTCGCCGTTTTCGATAACGATGTCCTGCTCGTCCGCTTCCATCAGATGCGCGGCGATCTTCTTTGCCTTGGCCTCGACCTTGTCGAGCGCCTTCACCACTGCCGACATGCCGACAGCGCCTGAGCGGGAACCATAGGTGCCCATGCCCATCTGCACCTTGTCGGTATCGCCATGTACGATGTTGATGCTGTCGATGGGCACGCCGAGACGGCCGGCAACGAGCTGCGCAAAGGTCGTTTCATGGCCCTGGCCGTGGCTGTGCGAGCCGGTCAGAACCTCGATCGTGCCAACCGCGTTGACCCGCACTTCGGCTGATTCCCACAGGCCGACACCGGCCCCGAGCGAACCGACGGCTGCAGACGGCGCGATGCCGCAGGCCTCGATATAACAGCTCATGCCGATGCCGCGTTTCTTGCCGTTGGCTTCGGATGTCGCCTTGCGCGCCTCGAACCCGGCCCAGTCTGCCGCCTGCATCGCGGCATTCAACGAAGCCTCGTAGTCGCCGGCGTCGTAGTTCATGATGACCGGCGTCTGGTAGGGGAACGAACGGATAAAATTCTTGCGGCGAAGCTCCGCGGGAGAAATCCCAAGCTCACGCGCCGCCGTTTCCATCGTCCGTTCCAGGAGGTAGGTGGCTTCCGGGCGCCCTGCCCCGCGATAGGCATCGACCGGCACGGTATTGGTATAGACCGTGCGGACATTCGCGTGGATCGCCGGAATGGCATACTGGCCGGACAGCAGCGTCGCATAAAGATAAGTCGGCACCGCCGAGGAGAAGAGCGACATATAAGCGCCGAGATTGGCGATCGTATCGACCTTCAGTGCCGTGATCCGGTGATCCGCATCGAAGGCCATCTTCACCTTCGAGACATGGTCGCGGCCATGGGCGTCAGTGAGGAAAGCTTCGGTACGGTCGGACGTCCACTTCACCGGCACGCCGGTCTTCTTGGAGGCCCAGAGACAGACGATCTCTTCCGGGTAGATATAAATCTTCGATCCGAAACCGCCGCCGACATCCGGCGCGATGACGCGCAGCTTGTTTTCCGGCGCGACATTATAGAAAGCGCTCATCACTAGCCGGGCCACATGCGGGTTCTGACTGGTCGTGTAGCAAGTGTAGTGGTCTTCTGCGCTGTCATAGATACCGAGCGTCGCCCGCGGCTCCATCGGGTTCGGCGAAAGCCGGTTGTTGTGGATCTCTATCTCGGTCACATGTGCGGCTGCAGCAATCGCCTGATCGGTTGTATCCGGTTCGCCGATCTGCCAGTCGAAGATCAGGTTGTCTGAGGATTCCGGATGGATCTGCGGCGCACCGGCTTTTAGCGCATCGACGGCTTCGGTCACTGCCGGCAGCACGTCGTAATCAATCACCACGGCCTCGGCCGCATCGCGCGCCTCGCCCAGCGTGTCCGCCACGACGATCGCCACTGCGTCACCCACATAGCGTACGGTATCGGCCGCCAGCGGGCGCCAAGCACCCATCTTCATCGGCGAGCCGTCCTTGGAATGGATCATCCAGCCGCAGATCAGGTTACCGATACCGTCCGCCAGCAACTGTTTGCCGTCCAGCACGTCGATGACGCCGGCCATGGCCTTGGCGGCAGACACGTCGATGGATCTGATCCTGGCATGCGCATGAGGACTGCGAACGAAGTAGGCATATCTCATGCCCGGAGCGGTCATATCATCCGTATAACGGCCCTTGCCGGTCAGGAAGCGTTTGTCTTCCTTGCGGGTAACGCGTGCACCGATTCCTTCAACACCCATTTTCATCTCCTCCCGAGATGGCAATTACTGTGCAGTGATTGGGAGCTAGTTGGTCCCGAACGGTCGCTGGTAAGCGACGGCCGCTTATTCTGCAGCCTGGCGGCCGCCCGCCATTTCGGCATCGGCGGCAAGGATCGCCTTGACGATATTGTGATAGCCGGTGCACCGACAGATATTGCCTTCGAGCCCGGCGCGAACCTTCTCTTCGGTCAGCGAACCGCCTTCGCGGTTGATCATGTCGACTGCGGTCATTACCATGCCCGGCGTGCAGAAGCCGCATTGCAGACCGTGATGTTCCTTGAAGGCTGCCTGGACGGGATGCAGCTCGCCCTGACCTGCAAGACCCTCGATGGTTGTGATCGTCGAACCGGAGGCCTGGACGGCCAGGATGGAACAGCTCTTCACCGACTGGCCGTCCATATGGACGACGCAGGCACCGCACTGGGTCGTGTCGCAGCCCACATGCGTGCCGGTCAGGCTGAGCTTTTCGCGGATGAAATGCACGAGCAGGGTGCGATCCTCGCACTCGCCGCTCACCGTGCGGCCATTCACCGTCAGCGTCACTTTCGTCATATTTTCCTCCTCGTGTCCCTCCCGGACACGGCAATCATCATTTGCCTTTTTGCTTGGGGGATCAACCACTACTTTCTATGGAACATGCAATATTTTGGTCGACCATCTGACAAAAATCAGGTCGACCGTCAGGCGCCCGAACCGAGTAACTATCGGCAAACCAAACCGAAATTCCGTCTCAAAAGTGATCGATCGGATATGGACTCTTGGTGCTTGCGACCTATTCTTCTCATCGAAGGCCGGAGCGACCGGCCGCAAGAATGAACCCAGGAGGATCTCATGAAAAAGGTCATCGCACTTCTGCTGGTCGGCGCCGCACTCGCGAGCTGCACCGCAACTGAACAGGGTGCCGGCATCGGTGCGGCATCCGGCGCCGTCATCGGCGGTCTGGCCACCGGCAACGTCCGCGGCGCGGCCGTCGGCGCGGCCATTGGTGGTGTTTCGGGGGCGGTCATCGGCTCCGTCGCGGAACAGCCCGGCCAGTGCTATTACCGCGACCGCTACGGCCGCCGCTATATCGACGATTGCCCGCGCCGTTACTGATAAACGCTCGGATTGCACTAAAATCTGTGGCCCCGGAGCAAGTTCCGGGGCTTTTTATTTCATGAAATCATCACGAAAGACGCGGAAGGGGTACCCCACCCGGTTTTTTGCGGTTAAGTAGGTCACTTCGTTGGAAGCATGACGGCTTCCGGTCGGGGAAACGACAGTCAGTTTGCGTATGCGGAACGAAAACACTGGGCGGGCTAAAAACCGGAGGCTGAAGGGAGCAAGTGCTGCTGCGCTGCTGGCCGCAGCCCTGATGGTCGCTCCGCCGCTCGCGACGAACGCATTCGCCTTCAAGCTTTTCGGCATCACCCTTTTCGGCGACGACGACGACGACACCGTCGAGGTGATCGATCCCGTGCGCTACGAACCGACCCTTCAGACCGGCAATGCCGACAAGGATCTGAAAGACCGTCTGGAATCCGCCGCCGCCCTCGTCACCGACAAGGAAAAGCCGGTTTCCGGCGATCTCGGCGTCATCATCAAGGCGCGCGAGGATCGCGACCGGCTGATCGCCGTACTTTACGAAGAAGCGCGCTACGGTGGCACGGTGAAGGTCTCCGTCAACGGCACCGATATCGACCGCCTGCCGCCCAACCCGACCTTCGACCATTCCAGGCCCGTTCCGGTGACGGTCGATATCGACCCCGGCCCGCTCTTCAAGCTCGGCTCCATCAGGTTCGATGGTGATCTGAAAGGCAGAAACCCGGAGGATTATGACCTCGTGCCCGGTGGCGAAGCCGGTTCGCGGCTCATCCTCAAGGCGGGCGAAAAACTGCTCGTCGATCTCAAGGACGAAGGCCGGCCTCTTGCCAAACTGACGGAACGGAAAGTCACCGCCGATCATCGCACCAATACGCTCGATGTCGTGCTCGGCGCGGTCGGCGGTCCTGTCGCGCCGTTCGGCGCCGTCACCGTCAAGGGTTCGCGCAGCGTCGATCCCGCCTTCATCAGCCGTTACTCCCGTCTCGACAAGGGCGGCCGCTACTCCCGGGAACAGCTGAAGAAGGCCAATGACCGGCTGCGCGAACTCGGCGTTTTTTCGAGCGTGACCATCCATGAATCGGAAAAGCTGGCGCCGGATGGCTCGCTGCCGCTTCTGATCGAGGTCTCTAACGGCAAGCAGCGCTATTTCGGCCTCGGCGCCGAATATTCCTCTTTGGATGGCGCCGGCCTGCAGGGCTATTGGGGCCATCGCAACCTCTTCGGCGAGGCGGAATCGCTGCGCATCGAAGGCAAGGTATCCGGCATCGGTGCGACGACTGACGTTTCCACCTTCGATTATTCCGCCGGCATCATCTACACCAAGCCCGGCGCCATCGTACCGGAAGCCACGTTCGAATCCCGCCTCGAAGCCAAGAGCGAGACGCCTGACGTCTACGATGCCCAGACCGTCGTTTATTCCGCCAGCCTCGCTTACGAACTGAACGATACGGACAAGATCAAGGGCGGCGGCGAGATTGCCTGGATCAATACGGACGACGCTTTCGGCAAGAACCAGTACCTGACCTTCAGCCTGCCCATCTCGTTCGAGCGCGATACCCGCGACAACAAGCTCGATCCGACCGAAGGTTATTATGGAACGCTGTCGGCCAAGCCGAGCTACGAGTTCCTTGACGGCACCGTATTCTCCTCTTTCGAAGGAGCGATTTCCGGTTATCTCGGCTTCGGAGAGGAAAACGGCGTGGTTCTGGCCGGCAAACTTTCGGCCGGTACGCTGATCGGCGGAGATGGGCTTGAAACTCTCCCGGCAACGCGCAGATTCTTCGCCGGCGGCGGCGGATCGATCCGCGGATATACCTATCGCGAAGTCTCGCCCTACAATAATGACGACGAGGCGACCGGCGGGCGCTCTTATGCCGTGGGATCTTTCGAAGTGAGGGTAAAAGTGTCAGAAAACATAGGCATTGTACCTTTTATTGATGTCGGTACGGTATCGACCGAAATCATGCCTGATTTTTCTGATATTCGTGCGGGCGCAGGGATTGGCGTCAGATATGCCACGCCTTTTGGCCCGCTCAGACTGGATGTTGCAGTTCCACTGCAAAGATATGACGGCGGCAGCCAATACGGTATCTATGCAGGCATAGGGCAAGCATTCTAAATGGCACCTGGAAAGGTTAACGAGCGGGCATGACGCTGATGGTTCGCATGATGAAATGGATCTTGAAGGCTGCGCTTGGCGCGGTCGCGGTCCTGTTCGTCATGGGGCTGGGCGTCGTGCTTTTCGTGGCCCTGACGCCGGTCGGCGGCCGCGTGGCGGCAGACCGTATTTCCCAGATCGTCTCGACCCCTGACCGCGGCATTACCTTCACCCGGCCCGAAGGCTTGTTGACGGGCGATCTCAAGATCGACAGCCTGACTCTGTCCGACGATGCCGGCCCCTACGCCCAGATCGGCGGCATCAAGGTGGACTGGTCGCCGACCTCGCTGGTGACCGGCGTCTTCCGCGCCGACCATATCTCCGCCGATACCGTTAATTTCATTCGCCCTCCCCGCCCGCCGAAACCGGCCGCGCCCGGCGCTTCTAACTCCAGCTCTTCCGGCTCGCCATTGCCGGTCGGTATCCGCGTCGCGCAGATCGACCTGCCGGATGTCAACCTGTCGCAGGCACTGTCGGGCGGGCGCGACTTCTCGCTCTCGGTCAAGGGCTCGATCGACGCGACCGGCCCAGACATCTCCCTCGACCTGCAGGCGACCCGCAAGGACGAGCCGAACGCCAAGGCCTCCGCCGACGTCGTCTATGCGCCGACCGAAAACCGCCTGACGCTGAAAGCCGCGATTTCCGAGCCGAAGGGCGGCCTGCTCGCCCGTCTTCTCCGCCTGCCGGGCGCCCCCGCAGTCGATCTTGCGCTCGATGGCGAAGGACCGCTTTCTGATTGGGCCGGCAAGCTGCAGGGCAGCGTCGGCGGCGTTCCTGTGATCGACGTCAACGGCAAGCATCTCCTGGTCGAAAACGAACGCCACCGCATTGAAGTCACCGGCGGCGGCCAGCTGTCTACCCTTCTGCCGCCCGCCTTCCGACCACTGTTCGGCGGCACGACGGATATCAATATCGCAGCCATCTACGCGCCCTCCGGCCGCGTCGATATCGAGCGCGGCGACTTGGCTTCCGGCGCCGTTAAGATCGGCGCCAAGGGTGCCTGGGACCCTACCGGCGACAACAGCCTGACCGCCAGCCTCAACGGCATGAACGGCCCGGTGGATTTCGTCTGGCCGATCAACGGCCAGGAAAGCCGCTTCTCCTTCG
>Ga0075365_10000537_pt1 | contig 14580 bp, 12 predicted proteins | sample EndMetdeltDD1765_FD_71387 | JGI IMG/M metagenome (GOLD analysis project Ga0075365, IMG submission 71387) | Populus endosphere microbial communities from Tennessee, USA - Endosphere MetaG P. deltoides DD176-5 | ecosystem: Host-associated > Plants > Roots > Endosphere | place: USA: Tennessee... | reverse complement strand
GCTGGCCCTGGTGATCTCCTGCGTCGGTCTCTACGGGACGATGTCGTACACCGTCGCCCGCCGGACCGGAGAGATCGGTCTCCGCATGGCGCTCGGGGCGCCGTGCGGCCGCGTGCTCTGGATGGTGCTGCGCGAGGTGGCCGTCCTGGCGTTCGCCGGCCTGGCCATTGGTGTGCCGGCAGCCCTGGCGGCGTCCTCGCTCGTCGAGTCGTTTCTCTTCCAGATGAAACCGAACGATCCGATGGCCGTGGCCGGATCGGTCGTGACGCTGGTCAGCGCCGCGCTGCTGGCCGGCTATCTGCCTGCCCGCAACGCGTCGCGCATCGATCCTCTGATCGCGCTTCGCCACGATTGAGGCGCAGCCTTCCGCCTTCGCGCGGAAGGCCTCGCGCGGCCAGGTCGGGACGCGGCTCCTGGTCGGCGGTATGATCCGCGCCACGATGTCGGATATGGATCGTCGCGAGTTCGTGGGCGCGAGCGCCGCCGGGCTGCTCGGCCTTGTGTCCGAAGGCTCCACCGCCGTGCGGCAAGAGGCGCGGGCGCCGGCGGCGCCGCCGGACGCGGCCGCGGACGTCACGCGCACCCTCGCCGCCTACGTCGTCCGATCGAGAGCGGACGACCTGCCGGCGCCGGTCCGGCGCGAGGCGTGCCGGACGCTGCTCAACTGGGCCGGCTGCGCGGTCGGCGGCTCGCGGCACGAGACGGTCGACATCGCCGTGCGCGCGCTGCGGCCGTTCTCCGGCGCGCCGCAGGCGAGCCTGCTCGGGCGGCCCGAGCGCCTGGACATCCTGCACGCGGCGCTGATGAACGGGATCAGCTCGCACGTGCTGGATTTCGACGACACCCACCTGAAGACCGTCATCCACCCGGGCGGGCCGGTGGCGTCGGCGATCCTGGCGCTGGCGGAAACGCGGCCGGTGTCGGGCCGCGACTTCCTGCACGCGCTCGTCCTCGGCGCCGAAGTCGAGTGCCGCATCGGGAACGCCGTGTATCCGGCCCACTACGATCGCGGCTGGCACATCACCGGCACCACCGGTGTGTTCGGCGCCGCGGCCGCGAGCGGCAAGCTGCTCGGATTGACCGAGCAGCAGATGCGGTGGGCCCTCGGCCTTGCCGCGACGCAGCCGGTCGGCCTGCGCGAGATGTTCGGCACGATGACGAAGAGCTTTCACCCCGGACGCGCCGCGCAGAACGGGTTGACGGCGGCGCTGCTGGCGAGGGAAGGATTCACCAGCAGCGAGGTGGCGCTCGAAGGGCGGACGGGTTGGGCGCACGTGCTCAGCACGACCTGCGACTACGCGCAGATCACGCGAGGCCTCGGCGAGCACTACGAAATTTCGCTGAACACCTACAAGCCGTTCGCCTGCGGCATCGTCCTGCACCCGATCATCGACGCCTGCCTGCAGCTGCGCGCGGCGCACCACCTCACGCCCGAGGCGATCGAGCGGATCGACCTGACCGTACACCCGCTGGTGCTCGAACTGACCGGCAAGCGAACGCCGCAGACGGGGCTGGAAGGAAAGTTCAGCGTCTACTTCGCCGCCGCCGTCGCGATTGCCGCGGGTGACGCCGGGGTCAAGCAGTTCACCGACGAGTGGGTCCGTCAGCCGGCGGTCGTGGCGCTGCGCGACCGGGTGACGGCGACGGTCGATCCGGCGATCGAGGAAGTTCAGGCGCGCGCGGTGATCACGCTCAAGGACGGCCGCCGCGTCGAGAAATTCGTCGAGCACGCGGTCGGCAGCGTCGAGCGGCCGATGAGCGACGCCGACCTCGACGCCAAGGTGAGGCATCTGTGCGACGGCGTGCTGCCGCCGGCGCGGACGAACCGGATGATCGATCTGTGCCGCAACATCGAGCGTGAGGCACAGGCACGGGTCATCGCCGAGGCGGCGCGGGTGTGACCGACGGGCCGGCCCCGGAAACAAAGCGCGGCATCGAGTCCTTCCACAGGCTGTCGGTCAGTGCCCAGGTGAACGGCGTCAACACGATGATGGCGCCCGCAAGGACGCCGATGCCGAGGTCCTCCCAGAACGTCGTTCGTCGCATCATGGTCTACATGATGACGATGCCGGCGGGCGAAAGTTGCCTGGGAATCGCGACTTCGCAGTTTTGTCACAACTCCCCGCGAACTTCGCAGTTTTGCCACAAATTCTGGGACTAGGATGGTCCATGCGCCCATCCACCCGAATCGCTTCGACCATCACGCTCGGCTTGTTCGTCGCCGTCACGGCGACGGGCCTCGCTCAGCGGGGCCGCACGCCGCCGGCGCCATCAGCCGCCAGTCCATCTGACGCCACGGCACGCATTGTCGCCGCCGCGCAGGCGGTGGTGGCCTCGCTCGACGAGGCCGGCCGGGCGAAGATCCAGTTCCCGTTCGAGAGCCCGCAGAAGGCGAAGTGGTCCAACCTTCCCTCCGGGATCTTTCAGCGCGACGGCGTGCGTCTCGCGGACCTGACCGCGCCGCAGCGGGCCGCGGTGGACACGCTCCTCTCGACGGCGCTAAGCGCGGACGGCTATCGCAAGGTCAAGGACATCATGCGCGCCGACGGCGTTCTCGGACGAGGCCAGGGCGGTGGCGGGCGCGGACCCGGCGGCGGCGGTCCACCGCCTGGAGCCGGCGGTCCACCCCCCGGTGCCGGCGGTCCACCTCCCGGAGCGGGCGGTCCCCCTCCAGGTGGCGGCGGCCGGGGCGGCGGCCGCGGCGGCAATCTCCGGTTCGCCGAGGACGAGTACTTCCTCGCGTTCCTCGGAACGCCGTCGGCGACGGCGCCGTGGATGCTGCAGTTCGGCGGACACCACCTGGCGATCAATCTGACGATGGCGGGGAGCCAGGCGACGATGGCGCCGAGCCTGCCGGCGTCGCAGCCCGCGAGCTACGAATTCGAAGGCCGGACGATCCGTCCGCTGGGCAACGAGAACGACAAGGCGTTTGCGCTGATCAACGCCCTCAGTGACGCGCAGCGCGCGCAGGCGATCATCGGGTCCCGTGTCGCCGACCTCGTGCTCGGCGCCGGTCAGGACGGACGCACGATTCAGCCCGAAGGCATTCGCGGCGCGGCGCTCTCGGCGCCGCAGCAGACAATGCTCCTGGAGATCGTGCGGGAGTGGTCCGGCATCCAGCACGCCGCGTTCGCCGCTCCGCGGATGGCCGAGATCCAGGCGAATCTCCCCGATACCTATTTCGCCTGGAGCGGTCCGACGACCAGCGGCAGCGCCGCCTACTTCCGAATCCAGGGGCCGACGCTGCACATCGAGTACGCGCCGCAGGGCGGTGTCGATCACATCCACACCATCTATCGCGATCCGACCAACGACTACGGTGCGAAATTCACGCGGAAGTAGCCGTGGCGCCGGCGTGCTGGCGCTGGCCCTGGTCATCGGTGGCGCAGCCGTCGTGTCGGCGCACCGGCGGGACGAGTACCTGCAGGCGGCCCGGCTCGGCCTCGACCCCGGCCGCGTGCAGATCGAACTGGATCTGACGCCCGGCATCGCCCTGGCCGACGCGATCCTCGCGGACGTCGATCGTGATGGCGATGGATCGCTGTCCGCCGGCGAGCAGCGGGCCTACGGGAGCCTGGTGCTGAGCGCGCTGACGCTCGAAGCGGACGGGACGGCGGTGCGCGCCCAGCTGGACGTGGCCAGTTTTCCCGACGCCGAGGCCATGCGGCGCGGCGAGGGGACCATCCGGCTTCAGCTGGAGGCGCCGCTGCCACGCCAGTCCGCCGGCGTCCATCACCTGTTGTTCCGCAACCGGCACCATCCGGAACGCAGCGTCTACCTGGCGAACGCCTTGGTGCCCGGAACCGATCGCATCTCGGTGACGGCGCAGCGGCGCGACCCCGAGCAGACGGAACTGACCATCGACTATCTGGTCCACGCGTCGCCGCGGCGGCCGTCGTCTGCGTGGCTGCTGGGCGGCCTCGCGGCCGCGGGCGCGCTGTCGGCGCTGCTGATACGGCCGTTGCGAGCGATCAAATGACGCGCGCCGGGTTCACGGTTCGCGCGTGCCTGTTGCCCGCGGCCGTCGTGACCACGATTCTCGCGAGCACCTTCGCCTCGAGCACGTCGGCCCAGGCTCGTCTCGCGGCGCTTCCAAGGACCGTCACCTCGCCGGCGGACAATCCGTCCACGCCGGAACGCGTCGTCCTGGGACGGCTGCTGTTCTGGGATCCGATTCTGTCGGGGCAGAAAGACGTGGCGTGCGCGACGTGTCATCACCCCGCGTTCGGATATTCCGACGGTCTCGATCTGTCTCTCGGCGCCAACGCCGCCGGACTTGGACCGGCGCGAACCTTCGCCGCGGGGCATGCGTCACGGCCGGTCAAGCGCAACAGCCAGACCGTCCTCAACACCGGGTTCAACGGCCTGACGATCGCCGGCGCGGCCACGCCGGCGGCGGCGCCGATGTTCTGGGATCTCAGGGTCCGCAGCCTCGAGGCGCAGGCGCTGGAGCCGCTCAAGGCCGTGGACGAAATGCGCGGCTCCGAGTACCCCGAGGATCGCGCGCTTGTCTCCGTGGTGTCGCGCCTGAACGCGATCCCGGAGTACCGCCGGCTGTTCGCCCGTGCGTTCGGAGGCGCTGCGCCAGTGAACGAGGGCAACCTCGGGCGCGCACTCGCGGCCTTTCAACGGACGCTCGTGGTAGCGAATACGCCGTTCGACCGCTACATGCGCGGCGAGGCGTCCGCGCTCAGCCCCGAGCAGCTGCGCGGCATGGAGCGGTTCCAGTCGATCGGATGCATCAACTGCCACAACGGTCCGATGTTCTCGGATTTCGAAACGCACGTGCTCGGCGTGCCGGACAACGCGAGGCTGCCCGCCCCGGACTCCGGCGAGAACGGGACGTACGCGTTTCGCACGCCGTCGCTGCGCAACCTGAGCGTGACCGCGCCCTACATGCACAGCGGCGTGTTCGCGACGCTTCAAGAAGTGGTCGACTTCTACCGGCGGATCAGCGGCGGAGGCCGGGGCGGTGGTGGTGGTCCACGCGGGACCAACCCGCAGGTGCCCCGGGATCAGGTCGATCCGCTGGCGCGCCAGTTGAACATGCGCGGCAGGGGCCAGGCCGAGCTCGTCGAGTTTCTCCGCGCGCTGAGCGACCCGGACTTCGATCGCACCGTACCCGGCCGGGTGCCCAGCGGGCTGCCGGTCGGCGGCCGCCTGAAGCCCTGAACTCCGCCTCACAAATCTGTACCTGCAAATTTCCTGGGTTTTCTGTGTTGGCCCGCCTTCGCCCGTGGCGGTTATCCTGTGTGCGTGTGTTGCGCTGGTAAGAGGCGTGTTGCGGGTGATCGCTGATGCTGCGTAAGGTGCTGGCCGGGCTCGGCCTGGGCGTCCTGGCCGCGGCGATCGTGCTCGGACTCGCCGCGTCGACGGACCTGGTCGATCGCCTGGAGCTGACCACCTACGACTGGCGCATGCGGCTGGCCGCCGATCCCCGATCCGTCAACCAGGACATCGTCCTCGTCGAAATCAACGACACGACCATCCGCGACATGGCGCAGGTGTTCGGCCGGTGGCCGTGGCCGCGCGTCGCGCTGTCCTTTGTGATCGACTACCTCAATCGCGGCCCGGCCAAGGTGATTGCCGTCGACATCTCGCTGCCGGAGTCCGATCTCGTCGATCAGTACCGCATCAACGACAACATCGTGAAGGGCAGCGACAGCGATCTCGCGCTGGCCACGTCGGTCAAGGCCGGTGGCAACGTCATCATGCTGGCCGACGCCGTCAGCGAGGGACTGCGCACCGGCGAGCAGGACACGCACGCGGCGCGGTGGCCGGACCCCGGCTATCGGCCGGGCGCCGGCGGCGAGCGCCGCCCGGTCGTCCTGGCGCCCTATCAGGCGCTCACGGACGGTGCCGCCGCGCTCGGACACAATTTCATCGCGCTCGACTCCGACGGCCCGGCGCGGCGCATGGCCCCCTTCATCGAAAACTCCGGCAAGTACCTGCCGAGTCTCGGAGTGGCCGCGGCGTTGAGGGCGGGTGGTTTTCGGCCCGAGGAGGTCACCGGCGCTCCCGGCGTCCTCAGGATCAGAGACCGCCAGGTTCCTCTCGTGCCTGTCCGCGTCACCGACATGTACGATCGCGCGAACGATCACGATCAGTGGACGATGCTGATCAACTATCGCGGGCCGGCGACGCTGCCGGGCGGCAAGCGGCCGTTTCCGTCGTACGAGCTCCGCCACTTGCTGCTGTCCGAGCAGCAACTGCAGAGCGGGGAGAAGCCGATGCTGGATCCCGGCCTCTTCAAGGACAAGGTGATCTTCATCGGCTTCACGGCGTCCGGTCTCACGGACGTCTTCAGTACGCCGTTTGGTGGAGACAGCACCCTGCCCGGGATCCAGCTGCACGCCAGCATGGCCGACAGCATCCTGGCGAACCGGTTCATTCGTCCGGCGACGAACCGGTCGCGCATCGGCGCGGTCATCGGCGCGGCACTGGCGATCGGGCTGCTGGCCGCGTTCCTGCCGGTCACGACCGCGGTGCTCGCCGCGCTGGCCATCCTCGGCGGATGGACCTGGTTCACGGTGGGCGCGTTCAAATCGGGCCTGTGGCTCAACCTGGTGCAGCCGGTCGCCGTCGGCGGGCTGGCGCTGTTCTTCGGGACCGCCTACCAGTATTTCGTCGAAGGGCGCGAGAAGCGGAAAGTCTCGAAGCTTTTCGGCCGATACGTCTCACGCGACGTCTACGCGCAGCTGATGGCCAATCCGGATCAGGCCGAGCTCGGGGGCAAGCGGCGCGAAATGACAGTTTTGTTCTCGGACATCCGTGGCTTCACGACCGTCACCGAGCGCGGCGACCCCGAGGAGCTCGTCAGTCAGCTGAACGAGTACTTTTCGCGCATGGTCGAGATCGTCTTCCGCCACAAGGGCACGGTCGACAAGTTCGTGGGCGACATGGTGATGGCGCTCTTCAGCGCTCCCCTGGACGACGCGGAGCACGCCAACAACGCGCTGGCGGCGGCGGTCGACATGGTCAGGGAGCTGGGGGAGCTGAACCGGGGCTGGGCCGCCAGGGGGATGACCCAGCTCGATATCGGCATCGGGGTCAACTCCGGCGAGATGATCGCGGGTAATATCGGCTCGTCGTCGATCATGAGCTACACGGTGATCGGCGACAACGTGAACCTGGGCGCGCGGCTCGAATCGCTGAACAAGGATTACAAGACCCGCATCATCATCAGCGAGGCCACGCGTGCGCGGCTGACCGGTGCGTTTCAGATACGGCCGCTCGGCGACGTGACCGTCAAGGGCAAGAGCAAGGCCGTGCAGATTTTCGAAGTACAGGTTCCAGCTCCCCTGGTAGAAGAGGTGAAGTCGACATGAAGACCGCAGCATTTGTTGTTTCAGCACTGTTGGTGACCGGGCTCGCGAGCCCGGCGCACGCGCAGATAGGCAGCGTTCTCGGCAAGGCCAAGAAGATCGGCGACAAGGCCGCCGATGCGAAGCAGACCTACGACGATGTCAAGTTCACCGAAAAGGAAGAACGGGACATCGGCGAACGGGTCAGCATGATGCTGCGCGAGAAATACGGCGTCGTGCAGGACCGGGAGGTCACCAAGTACGTCACCCTGATGGGGACCCTGCTGGCCCAGTCGAGCAGCCGTCCGAAGATCGACTGGACGTTCATCGTCCTCGACACCGACGGCGTGAATGCTTTTGCCACGCCCGGCGGCCTCGTCCACGTGACGCGGGGGCTCCTCGGCCTCGTGAGGAACGAAGCGGAGCTCGCCGGCGTCCTCGGTCACGAGATCACGCACATCACCGCCAAGCATTCCATCCGCTTCATCCAGCAAAGCAAGCTGGCGTCGAGCGGGACCAGCGCCGTCGCTGGCGGGTCGGCGACGGACTATCTCATCGCCAAGGCCGCCGAACGGCTGACGCACTACTTCCTCGACAACGAATTGAGCCGCGAAGACGAGTCCGAGGCCGACGCGGTCGGCATTCAGCTGGCCAGCAAGCTGGGCTACGCGCCGAACGGGCTCGCGGAGGCCCTGAAGAAGCTCGCCGCGCGCAACAGCGGCCGGGCCGAGAAGAACGGGATGTTCGCGTCGCATCCGTCGATCAAGGACCGCATCGCGGCCGTCGAGAAGCAGATCAAGAGCGAGAAGCTCTCGGGTTCGGCCACGGTCGCCGCGCGCTACACCCAGAACATCTCGTACGAGGCCACGCCGATCACCGCCATCGCCACGACCGCCGGCGGCGCGTCGGGCCTGGCCGGCGACGGCAAGCCCGCGCCCAAGAAGGACGAGCCGAAGAAGGAGGAACCCAAGAAGGGGGGCCTGCTCGGCAAGTTCAACACCTCCTCGAGCGACCAGAAGCAGGCGAGCCAGACCACGGCATCCGCCGGCACCAGGGGAGGCGTGCCCGATCGTGACGCCAAGGGCGGCCCGGTCAAGAGCCCGGTCAGCGTGAAGGTCACCGCCGCCGAGCTCGAAGCGTTCAAGAAAGGGATCGTGGCCTGAGCGGCTACGCCAATCATCTGATCCTGGGCGCCGCGGCGATCGCCGTGACGCTCGGGATGATGAGCCTGACCGTCAACAGGCTCATCCGGCGCAAGCTGCGGTTGTCGGTCATCCTGCTGGTCGCCTACGTCGCCGTCGACGTCGGCGCGGCGGTCTACGGCGATCGCCTGTCTCCCGAGACGCGGACACAGGTGATCGCGTTCGCGCGGCTCGCGCTCGCCGCGGCCCTGATCAACGCCGCCGTCTTCCTGATCATCAACCCGCTTCGCGTCGATCGCGTTCCGGACCGGTTTCCGACCATCCTCCAGGACGCGATCGTCATCGGGCTGATCCTGCTCGCGTCGACCTTCCTCAGCCAGCAGCTCGTGACGACCTCGGCGGTCAGCGCCGTCGTCCTCGGCTTCGCCCTCCAGGACACGCTGGGCAACGCCTTCGCCGGTCTCGCGATCCAGAGCGAGAAGCCGTTCCACGTCGGGCACTGGGTCAAGGTCGGCGATCACGAAGGCCGTGTCGCCGAGATCACCTGGCGCGCCACCAAGCTGCGCACCAAGGCCGGCAACTTCGTCATCCTTCCCAACAACCTCGTCTCGCAGGCCGCGATCGTCAACTACTCGGAACCTGCGGCGCCGGTCCGCCTCGACGTCGAAGTCGGCGCCACCTACCTGGTGGCGCCCAATCAGGTGAAGGCCGCGATGATGGAGGCGCTGCGGCATTCGTCGCGCGTGCTGGCGATCCCCGCGCCGGAAATCCTGCTGCTGAATTTCGCCGACTCGGCGATCACCTACCAGGCGCGCTTCTGGATCGACGACTACGCGATCGACGACCAGGTGCGCGACGACGTGCGCATGGCCATCTTCTACGCCTTCCAGCGCCACAATATCGAGATCCCCTGGCCGATCCAGATCCAGTACGAGCGCAGCTTCAACGAGCCGGGGGCGGACGAAAAGCTGGCGGAGCAAGAGCGGCTGCTCGCCGGCGTCGATCTGTTTGCGACGCTGACGCCGGACCTTCGCCGTCAGATTGCCGCCGCGGCGCCGATGGCCGTCTACGGCAGCGGCGAGGCGGTCGTCCGGCAGGGAGAAGACGGCCAGTCGATGTTCGTCATCCTCTCGGGGGCCGTCAGCGTGCAGCTGGAGCCGTCACGCAAGGAAGTGGCGCGCATTCAACCCGGCGGGTACTTCGGGGAGATGTCGCTCCTGACCGGTGAACCGCGTACCGCCACGGTGGTCGCGGTCGGCGACGTCACCGTCGTGGAGATCGCCGCGGATCTCTTCCGCCGCGTCGCGGCCGAGCACCCCGAGGCGATCGAGAAAATCGGCGTGGCGGCGGCGGCGCGCCGGGTCGGGCTCGAACAAACGCGCGCCGCCACGGCCGGAGCCGTGACGGCGGAAACGACGACGCTGCTGGCGCGGATGAAGAAGTTCCTCCGCCTGCGCGGATGACCGGCCGCTACCAGCGCGCTTCGCGATAGGCGCGGTTGTAGGCGTCCGCGAACCCGCGCCGGTACTCGATCCGGTAGCTCTCCTTCGATCCGTAGCGGCTGTCGTAGTCACGATCGCCGCTGCGATACCACTTCTGGCGCTCGACGTCGGGACGCTTCCGATCGTGGACGTCGTCGAGTCCCTTCTTGTAGCCGTCGGCGGCGCCGTTCTGATACGCACCGTAGTTCGCGGTGCCGCCCCAGCCGCGGCCGCCGGCCGAGGGGAACGACGGACGAAGGACGCCGCGCCGGGCGTAGCCGTCACGGTAGCCTTGCGTGAAGCCCCCGCGATAGGTGTCGCGATAGTGGTTCCGGTCGCCGAGGCTCCGGTTGTAGCCGTGCTCGGCGTTCCGGTAGTCGCGCTCGCGCTCGATGTCGAGGGCGCGGCCGTCGCGTAACGCGTCCGCGCCGCGCTTCTGGCCGTCGCGGTAGCCGTTCTCGTACGCGGTCCGCTGCGCGTCGGCATACGAGGCGCGGTAGTCATCGTTCGCATACGCCGCGGGCGCGCTTCCCCAAAGGCTTGACTGCGCGCGCGCCGGACCGGCCGCCGCCAGCAGTACACCCGCCACCGCCGAAATCGTCAATGTCCTGGTCAGGATTCGTGAAGTCATGTGTACGCTCCGATGCCGGTGCTGGAGCAAAACACACACCCGGCCGGCCGGGCGGAATCAGGCCTGAATTCCTCGACGGATCGGAACGGGGTCTCTGCGGGGGACAGCTACTGCGACCAGACGAGGACACGTGAGCCGTCGGTGTCCTTCTGATCGAGGATGAGGATCGGGCCGTAGCGCTCGAGGTCCTCGACGGTGAGGCGCATGCGGGCGAGGTCGACGTTGCTGCGGCCGATGTCGAAGCGGCTGCCGCCCGACTTCAGCCGCAGGATCCAGAACGGCAGCGCCAGCCGGATGACTTTCTTCTCGTGCGAATCGAACGCCATGATGTTCAGCGTCTGCGGCCGCTGCGTTCCGTTGGGGCGATCGACGTTGGCGCGGATGACGTCGCCCTCCTCGTCGAGCTCGATCAGCGGCTTCTGCGCCGCGAAGCGCTGACGGATGGACTGGAAGTCTTCGGTGGCGACGGCGACGGTGGTGGAGCGGATGTCGACGTGCGACTTCACGAAATACAGGGCGGTGGCGGCCATCGCGATCACGCCGAGGATGCCGAAGACGGCGATCCCGACGACGACCCAGACCCAGGTTTTGACTTTGCCGGCCATGCGCCCCCCTGGCAGGGCCGCGGCCCTGCGCTATTTGATCGCCTTTGCCTCTTCGACGCAGATCGGGTCGCTGCTTCGCTCGCACACCGCCGCGGCCTCGGCCGCTTCGCGCCGGGCCCCGGCCCGATCCCCGGTCTGGAGGGCGAGCCGTGCCAGCTCGAGATGCGTCCGGCCCACCACCCAGCCGGCCCCGCCCGGCGCCAGCGCGGCCCGGAGGTCCGCCAGGGCGTCGTCCTTGTGCCAGAGCATCACGCGAGCGGCGCCCCGCTTATAGTGCCAGAGCTGTTGCTCCCCGGGAATCCTGGGCCGCTTATCGGCCGCCAGCATCGCCATCCCCTGGGTGAGCAGCTTTTCCGCCTCGGCCGGCCGGCTGCCGCGGGTGGCCGTCGCCCCTGCCTCCAGCATCACCAGCCGGTTCCGGGGATACCGTCGGTGCAGGTTATCAAGCACCCTCAAGGCATCGGCATACCGTTTTTCGCGGTTGTACAGCAATACGAGTGCGAACTCGGCATCCGTTCGATTTTCCTTACCGGCCGAGGCCGTTTCCTCGATCATCTTGAGCCCGCGATCCTTGCCGCCGCCGAAGCCGGCGACATAGGCCATCAGGCGCATCGGCAGGGAGAGCGTCGAGACCAGGTAGCGGTAGGTGCCGACGATCAGGCCGGCCTCCTTGCGGTTCGGGTCGATCGTGAGGGCGGTTTCCTGCAGATCGTAGCTGCGGCGCGCCGCCCGGAAGCCGGCCATGAGGCGTCCCTCGACCGACGCGATGTAGGACGCCTGGAGACCCACCGCAGCACCGAGATCGAACTGGGCCTGCGCATCCTGCGGCGCCGCGGCGGCGCGCTGCTCCGACAGTTCGATCGCCTTCGCCACTTCCCGCTTGAACTCGGCGTCGAGATCGGCCGGCGGGTTCTTGACGTCGACGCTCGCCTTCGTGAAGCTGCCGAGATAATGATCGACGGTCACCGCGCCGCGCTTGAAGAGGATGTCGAGCCAGAGGGTCGAAGCGAGGGCCCGATGGTTGGCCGGGTCGTTCGGCTCGGCGGCGACGGCCTGGCGCAGCAGGCGGAGGGCTTCGTCGTGGTCGAGGTTATAGGTGAGGTCGGCGGCCCGTTCGCGCAGCTCGCGCGTGGATTGGGCGAGGGCCGCGGCGGGATGTGGTGGCAGCGACAGCGCGAGAACCACCGCCGCCATGAGGGATCGACGCGGCGTCATGACCATACATGATAAGGCGCAAAGCGGGCCGCGTCCGGCTCACCGCTGAGTTCCGGCTGACGGCGGAAAACGACAAGGCCTGGAGGCAGCGCAGTCTCTCTCTTGTCGCGTTCCGGCCCCGCCAGATCCTGTCGCCTCCGTCTTGTCGATCCGCCGTCCCTGTCGTGTCCGCCTCCAGCGGACGGGCGCAATCTACAACACGAAGCCGCGTCCCAGGCCGCGTTCGGAGGCGCGCTCGAACGCCAGGCGGGCGGCCGCGACGTCCTCGACCGCCATCCCGAGGGACTTGAAAATCGTGATCTCGGCGGCGGTCCGCCGGCCGGGAACGCGTCCGCCGAACACGTCGCCGAGCTCGCCCGCGATGTGCGCGGCGTCGATCGCTCCTTCGCCGATGGGGATGACCAGGTCGCCCGCTTCCGCGAGCGCGCCGGCGCGCGAGTCGACGAAGACGCGGGCGTCGCGCACCAGGGCCGTGTCCATCTCACGCTGATCGGGGCGGCAGGCGCCCACGGCGCAGATGTGCGCGCCGGCACGGACCGATGTCCGCGCGAGGACGGGTTCGCGTGACGCCGTCACCAGCGCGATGACGTCGGCCCCGTCGGCCGCGGCGTGCGGCGACGGGGAGGCGACGACCCGTCCCGGCGCCTCGGATCCGAGATCGTCGATCAACGCGCGGACGCGCGCGGCATCGCGGCCCCACACACGCAGCTCCTCGAACCGCCGGACGCGCGCGAGCGCGTCGATGTGGCTGCGCGCCTGCACGCCGGTGCCCAGCACGGCGAGCACGCGGGCATCGGGCCGCGCCAGATGTTTGGCCGACGCGGCCGAGACCGCCGCCGTCCGCGCTTCCGTGATGTAGCGTCCGTCGATCACCGCCAGCAGAGCGCCGGTCTCCGGGTCGTGCAGGATGATCGTTGCGAGGTGCGACGGCAGCCCGATCGCCGCGTTCGCATGGTAGACCGACACGAGCTTGGTGCCGAGCGCCTTGGGCTCGGCAATATATGCCGGCATGACGCCGTAGAACGCGTGCCCGCCGACCTCGACGATGCTTCTGAGCGGTTGCCGCACACCGCCGTCTGAAAACTGGTCAAGCGCCGTCTCCATCGCGGCGATCAAGTCGTCCATCGACAACACCGCGCGCACGTCTTTTTCCCCGAGCAGAAGAGGCATCGCAGCCGCACCATAGCACAGGCTGCCGGAGCTGAATCTGCTAGACTGATCGCTTCCAGTCAACGACCAGGGGGCTGCAATGGTGGGCCAGACCATCGGGAAGTACCGTGTCGTTGCACGCCTCGGGCGTGGCGGGATGGGTACTGTCTACAAGGCCGTCGACGAAACGCTCGACCGGGAAGTGGCGATCAAGTCCCTCAATCCCGGGCTGGGCGATCCCGAGATCCTGAAGCGGTTTCGCTCCGAGGCGCTCGCGCTCGCGCGCCTGAACCATCCCAACATCGCGACCCTGTTCGAGCTCACCGAGCACAACGGCGAGCTGCTGATGGTGATGGAATTCCTGCGCGGCGAGACCTTCGAGGGGCTGTCGCAGCGTCTCGGACCGCTGCCCCTCGATCGCGCCGCACAGATGTGCTCGCAGGTGCTCGACGCGCTCGGGCACGCGCACCGCGCCGGCGTCGTCCACCGCGATCTCAAGCCCGCCAACCTGATGTTCACCGACTCGGGCCAGACCAAGGTGATGGACTTCGGTCTGGCGCGCATGGCGGGCACCGAACACCTGACGAACGACGGCTTCATGGTCGGTACGCCGGCCTACATGGCACCCGAGCAGGTGATGGGCGGCGAGATCGACGGCCGCGCCGACCTCTATGCGATGGGGGTCGTGCTGTTCCGCCTGCTCACGGCCCAATTGCCGTTCAAGGCGGAGAGCGGCATCGCCATGGTGCACAAGCAGCTGCACGATCCGCCGACGCCGATCCGGCAGCTGCGGACGGAGCTGCCGGCGGTGTGCGAAGAGATCCTCGACCGCGCGCTCGCGAAGGTGAAGGACGATCGCTTCCAGACGGCGGACGACTTCCGCGCCGCGCTCGTCGCGCTGGGCGGACCGGTGAGCGGCATGACCGCGTTCCCGTTCCCGGCGCCCTCGTCGTCGGCAAGCCTGACCGGGTACGCGCTGACGCAGCCGGTGACGCCGAGCCCTGTGGCGAGCGCGTCGCGCGGGGCGAAGGCGGACGATGCGTCGGCGCCGAC
>Ga0075365_10000536_pt1 | contig 14587 bp, 9 predicted proteins | sample EndMetdeltDD1765_FD_71387 | JGI IMG/M metagenome (GOLD analysis project Ga0075365, IMG submission 71387) | Populus endosphere microbial communities from Tennessee, USA - Endosphere MetaG P. deltoides DD176-5 | ecosystem: Host-associated > Plants > Roots > Endosphere | place: USA: Tennessee... | reverse complement strand
CGCACGAAGTCTGTGTTCTCCTTGCCGCTACTTTATTTCCACGGTGTGACAGGCGGCACCTCGTTGGTTGGTGCCGGCATGTCGACGGTCTTGAAATCCGCCGGGCTGACGATTTCGAGATATTCCATGTCCGGCGAATAATCGAACAGGTAGTGCACGATGCCGGGCTTCTGATGGACGCAGTCGCCGGCTTTCACCAGTGTCGGCTTGTCGCCATACATGAAGCGCGCCCAGCCCTTCATCATGAGCACGATCTGGAAATTGCAGTCGTGGCGATGCCAGCCGGTGCCTTCGGCCGGCGGCATGTTCGCCTTGACGAGGTGGGCGATGACCTGGCCGCCGGTCGCATCGGCGATGCCAAGATCGCGGTAGAGGAAGAAGTCGCGCAATCCGCCGGCTTCGAATTTCGTATCGTTCTCGGTGACGTGCGAAAACTTCATGACGTCCGCGTGCGTGTTCATCCGAAACCTCCATCTGTTGACGCCAAGGTGCGGCGGCGCGTTCCAGCGGGCCGCTGGCGTTTGCTGTTTGCTAAGCGAAATTCGCGCCAGATCGGCCGGTATGCGTCGCGCCGGCTGCCGCATACCGCTTGTGACGGGCTATTCGTGTGAGGCCATTGATGGATGACGCAGATTCCCGTTCAAAAAATGCGGCCAGGACTTTGGTCGGCAGTATCGCGACGTGCTGTGTGTCCGCCGATTGCATCTAAATCGGGCAATTGCTGCCTTTCTCATTTTTGGATGAGCGGCGTGGACGCAGGCAATTGCTTAAAATTCGACCTCAAGCTCCTGAATGTCATCGGGCTCGAGTTTTGCAGCAGCGATCCATTCCTGCATTTCCGGCATTTCCATGATCAGGCTGCAGTAATCCTTCAGGCGTCGCTCAAGCTTGACGTCGTAAGTCATGAAGCGTGTCACGACTGGCGCGTACATCGCATCGGCCATGCTGCGCGATCCGAGCAGGAATGGTCCGCCGGACTTCTTCAGGCAATCTCCCCAGATCTCGACGATGCGCTGAATATCGGCTTCCGCGCGGGACCAGATTTTGAAGCCTGGAAAATGACCCTTGAGATTCACGGGCAGGGACGAGCGCAGGGCTGTAAAACCTGAATGAATCTCACCGCAAATCGACCGGCAATGCGCGCGCAGGATGCGATCGGACGGCAATATGCCGGCATCCGGGCAGATTTCGTTGAGATACTCGCCGATTGCCAGCGTATCCCAGACGCTGGCGCCGTCGTGATCGAGGCGGGGCACCAGAATGGAGGATGAGAGCAGGAGAATTTCGGCGCGGGCCGCGGCGTCGTCCGTCGAGACGATGCGCTCCTCGAAGTCGAGACCGGAAAACCTGGTCAGCAGCCAGCCGCGCAACGACCATGACGAGTAGTTCTTGCTGCTGATCGTCAATATCGCCTTGGCCATCACGCCTCCAGACGCAAACTCATTCGTGCACCCGCACCGCGATGCCTTGCCGGGCATACGGTTAACCGCTGTTGCCGTTCCAAGCAGCAATTCGCATGCCAGCCTTTGGCAGTGCCCGATGCGCCTGAGGCCGTCGTCTGGCTTCGAATTTGCATGATGCTTGACGCGTGTCGGTCAGACGAAACAGCGTCCGGGTCAGGTAATGCTCTATGAACTGCATCAGTTTCAGACCGATCTAGGTGCGCCCGCGCGTATGGGGGCAGGCAATTTCCTGTCGCTGCTGAGGCATCTCCCTGCCATCGCGTCTGACAAAGTACTGCGCCGGATTGCGGCAGCGCTCGAACTGATCTCGCGTGCTTCGCTCACCTACAAGCGTCCGCCATATCGCATCGCGCCGATCAGGGTGGGAAACCGCGACGCCGAGGTGACGGAAGAGGTCGTCCACGCGACGCCGTTCTGCTCGCTGCTGCATTTCAGGAAAGCCGATGTCGAAGGTCAGCCCCGCGTGCTGCTGGTAGCGCCGATGTCGGGTCACTTCGCGACGTTGCTGCGCGGCACGGTGCAGACGCTGCTGCAGGACCACGACGTTTACATCACCGACTGGCACAGCGCGCGCGATGTGCCGCTGAGCAAGGGCCGCTTCGGGCTCGACGATTTCACCGAACATCTGATGACCTTTCTCGAGATACTCGGACCGCGCACGCATCTCGTCGCGATCTGCCAGCCGTGCGTTGCCGCGCTCGCGGCCGCGGCAATCATGAGCGAGGACAAGAATCCCGCGAGTCCCGCGAGCCTGACGCTGATGGCCGGACCGATCGATACGCGAGTGCTGCCGACCAAGGTCAACGAGTTTGCGACCAGCCGCTCGCTCAACTGGTTCGAGCGCAACATGATCAGTTACGTTCCGCTGCGTTGTGCGGGTGCGTTGCGGCGGGTCTATCCGGGATTTTTGCAGGTGATGGGGTTCGTGAGCATGAACCTCGAACGCCACGTCAACTCGCACCGCGAGCTGATGGAGCACCTCGCCAATGGCGAGACGGAAAAGGCGGATGCGATCCGCACTTTCTACGACGAATATTTTGCGGTGATGGATTTGCCGGCGGAATTCTTTCTCGAAACCATCCGGGTTGTCTTTCAGGAACACCACCTTCCGCTTGGCAAGCTGACTTATCGCGGCCGTCCGGTGAATCCGGCCGCCGTCGCCCGTATGGGTTTGCTGACCGTCGAAGGCGAGAAGGACGACATTTGTTCAATCGGCCAGACCGTCGCGGCGCAGGATCTCTGCACCGGGGTTCGGCAATATCGCAAGATGCACCATCTGCAGGCCGGTGCAGGGCACTATGGCGTATTCAGCGGCCGCCGCTGGACCAACGAGATTTATCCGCTATTGCGTGACTTCATCCACCTCAACGCCTGACGGCGTTCATGAGGCCGGCGTCACGTTCACCGAGACGTCGATGCGCTGCCCGCCGGACACGATGATCACGCCGTCCATCGGGGCAACGTCGGTGTAGTCGCGGCCAATCGCCAGCACGATATGATCGTCCGCAGCGATCATGTCGTTGGTCGGATCTAGCCCCACCCATCCTGTTTCGTCGCCGCACCACACCATGACCCAGGCATGCATCGCATCCGCGCCTTGCAGGCGAGCGGCGCCGGGCCTCGGCACGGTGCGCAGATAGCCGCTGACATAGGCCGCCGGCAGCCCAATGGCGCGTAATCCGGAAATCATGATGTGTGCGAAATCCTGGCAGACGCCGCGGCGCAAGGCGAAGGACATCGGCGGGGTGGTCGTCACCGTCGTCGCCTCGGCGTCGTAGACGAGATCGGTATGAATGCGCCGCGTCAGCTCGATTGCGGCCTCAAGGACGGGACGGCCCGGTGTAAAGCTCGTTCGCGTGTAATTTCGAATTTCGGGATCCAGCGATACGAGCCGGCTTGGAAACAGGAAGTGCGCCGGCGACATCGGCGCGATGTCGGCGGTGGTAAAGATTTTGTCCCGCACGGATTCCCACGCGGGCGCATCGGTCGGTTCGGGCGCTGATTCAGAGTTCACCGCGATGCGCGCGGACGTTTTCACGATTAGTTTGTCGTGCGGCTCTTCCAGCACGATCCAGGTGAGCCGGTTGCCGAAAAAATCCTCGCCCTCCCGACGCTGCACGGGCTCGGGAAATATCTGCAGCGCCGAAACATGGATGCGCTGCGTCTTTCGATTGATCGGCGTCAGGCGAAGCACATGGCGCGCGTGTGCGACCGGAGAGGCATAGCTGCAGGTCGTGATCTGACGGATATCGTAGATCATGCAAGTGTATCCCACACGGCTTCGGATCGTTCGTTGTGTGTGAGGTAAGACGTTTCAATCGCCTCCGACAGCTTCATCAGCATCTGCTCGATTTCGGCGATGATTTTTCCATCGATTTCAGCCGGTTGCGCCGTACGCAGGCGGGTCGCGATGGAAGCTGCAACTTGCTGCACGGGCGACAATCGGCCCGCCGTTTGATGCCTTGGCAGTGCAACCAGGTGTTCCTCTATGCGGTCGAGCTGAAAGGCGACCGACCGCGGGTTGTTAGGATCAAGCAAGGTGAGATCGATCACGGGCGCACGCGCGGCGATCATGATGTAGCGCTGCCGGTAGGTGATCTGGCTGTCCGCGAGTTCCAGCACCGCATCCAGTCCGCCATCGGCGGACTTTTCGTCGGCCAGGTGACGGATAAAACCGCAGGTCAGGATCGCTCGCTCGATGCGGCGGCCGAGTTCGAGAAAACGCCAGCCTGCAAGCTGGGTCATGTTTTCCTGCGCCAGGCCGGAGAAAGAAGAAATAATGCGCAACGAACTTTCGACGCGGTCGATCATCGCCGTTTCGCTGTTTCCGATTGTCAGCGGCGCTTGAATGACGGCGACGAGGTCATTCAAGGCGCGCCATGCGTCCGGAGAAAACCGGTCACGGATGACTGACGCCGCCGCGCGAGTGGCAACAACAAGCCTCGGCAGCGATCCCTCGAATTCGGTTCGGGACAGCACCGCAGATGCAACCGAAACGTCCGGTGTCGGCAGCAGGTCGCGCGGAATGGCGCCCCATGACGCGAGCAGTTTACGCAGGCTTGCGATCACCGGCGCTGCGGCGTTCTCCGCTTCGGCAACGCGGTTAAGGAGCGCCCGCACGACGCGTAGCGTCGCTTCCGAACGTTCAACGTAGCGGCCGACCCAGAACAGATTGTCTGCGGCCCTGCTGGGCAACGTGCCGGTGGCGCGCTGGATCATGATCTGCTCCGGCAAGGGCAGCAGTGTCGTTTCCGTCACCGGGCCATCCGACAGCACCCAGGCGTCCGCCGTGGCGCCACCCTTCTGTAAATTCACGGCCCGGGCATCTGCATTGTCCGCGACGCGGACAAATCCGCCCGGCATGATCTGCCATTGGTCACCCGACTTGCTCAGGTACAGACGCAGCGTGAAAGGCCGGGGCTCCAGCCGGCCATCGCGCCATACCGGCATACTCGACAATGTCACGGCTTCCTGCGCGACATAGTCGAGACCGCGATCCCGGATCAATTGTATGAGGTCATGGCGGTTTGTCTCGTCAAGCTCCGCGCCGATCAATCCGTCACCGAGCGGCAGATCAGGCAACGTATCTTTGAATGCGGGCGCGATCACCATGGTGTCGAGCTTGGCGATCATTTCCTCGCGAACGTCCGCGCGGCCGAGCCACCATGTCGCGATGTTGGATATCGAGAGCTCGTCGCCAAGCACCATCGGCGCGAGGGCCGGAAGAAAAGCCATCATGGCACGCGCTTCGACAAGTCCGGCGCCAAGTGCGTTTACGACGACGACTTTCCCGTCGCGCACGGCTTGTACGAGCCCGGGAACGCCAAGCCGCGAAGACGCGTTAAGTTCAAGCGGGTCGGAGAAATCGGAATCGAGCCGGCGCAGCAGAACTTCGGCACGGCGAAGGCCGGAGACCGTGCGGATGAATACGCCGTCGTCGCGCACGGTGAGGTCTTCGCCCTCGACCAGCAGCAGGCCGAGATAGCGCGCGAGATAGGCGTGCTCAAAATAGGTTTCGTTCATCGGGCCAGGCGTCAGCAGGCAGACGCGGCCGTTGTCCTGCCGGTTGAACGCAGTGAGTTCAGCCTGAAAGGCCTGGAAGAACGGGGCGAGACGTTCGACACGCGCGGTGCGATAGAGCTCCGGGATGGCGCGTGCGAGCGCGAGCCGGTTCTCAATCGCGTAGCCTGCCCCAGAGGGAGCCTGGGCGCGGTCGCCAAGCACCCACCAGCGTCCGTCGGCGCCGCGGCCGACGTCGACTGCATAGAAGCGCAAATGCGCACCGCCGGGCGGGGACACGCCCACGAGCGGGCGTAGAAATTCGGGATTGCCGGCGACCAGGGCAGCCGGCAGCCGGCCGTTTTTTACAAGTTCCGCCGGGCCATACGTGTCTGCGAGTACCGCCTCGAGCAGTTGCGCGCGCTGAACAAGTCCGGCCTCCAGATGTTTCCATTCGGCAGGGGGAATGAGCAGTGGAATGTGACTGAGCGGCCAGGGACGTTCACTGTTCGTCGGATCTTCATGCACCCGGTAGAAGACACCGGAGTCGCGCAGGTACCGGTCAGCGGCGGCGAATCGCCGATTGATCTCTTCACTGCCGAGCGCCGACAAGCTCGACAGGAATGGCCGCCAGTGCGCGCGCACATGGCCGGCTTCGTCGATCATCTCGTCGAATACGCCGGGCAGCGGCGCGTAGTCCGAAACGAACTGTTCCAGAGCTGCGTCGTCTTTCGCCGCTACGTTGTCGAGATGGGCCATGACAAACGGGGTATCAGACGAAGCGTCTGAGATCGAGGGTCGTCGGATATTCGAGAGACTTTTCCAACGGCGGCATTTCGATCAATCCCGCCGTGTGGCCGTGATCCTGGAAGCGTGCCCGGCGCCGCGCTTCAGCCTCATAGGAGTTGACGGGGAACGTGTCGTAGCTGCGTCCGCCGGGATGCGCGACGTGATAGACGCAGCCGCCCAGGGATCTCTTATTCCATGTGTCGACGATATCGAAGGTCAACGGCGCATTCGCCCCGAGGGTCGGATGCAGCGCCGACTTCATATCCCATGCCTTGAAGCGGACACCGGCGACATATTCTCCCGTTCGGCCGGTGGAACGAAGCGGAAGGCGGCGGCCATTGCAGGTCACGATGTGGCGGTTCTCGTTCATCCCGGTCATCTTGATCTGCAATCGCTCGACTGAAGAGTCGACGAAGCGCACGGTGGAGCCAGCGCTGCCTTCTTCACCCAGCACGTACCAGGGTTCGAGCGCATGCCTCACTTCAAGCTCCACGCCGGCGCGTTCGATGGTGCCGTAGTGGGGGAAGCGGAATTGCCGTTGCGCATCGAACCAGGCGGGGTCGAAGTTGTATCCCGCGCCCTTGAGATCCTGGAGAACCTCAAGGAAATCTTCCCATACGAAATGCTCAAGCATGAACCGGTCATGCAGCGCCGTATTCCAGCGCGTGAGGGAACCGTCGAGCGGCTCGCGCCAGAACCATGCGACGAGCGCGCGCAACAGCAGCTGCTGCGCCAGACTCATGCGGGCATCTGGGGGCATTTCGAACGAGCGGAATTCCACGAGGCCGAGGCGGCCTGTAGGCCCGTCCGGCGAGAACAATTTGTCGATGCAGATTTCGGTGCGATGCGTGTTGCCGGTCACGTCGACGAGAATGTTCCGGAACAAACGGTCGACGAGCCACGGCGGCGGTGCGGTGCCCGCGCCGGGATGTGGCACCTTGGCGAGCGCGATCTCCAGTTCGTAGAGCACGTCCTGCCGCGCTTCATCGATGCGCGGCGCCTGGCTGGTCGGGCCGATGAAAAGACCCGAGAACAGGTAGGACAGCGAAGGGCGGCGCTGCCAATAGAGCACGAGGCTCTTGAGTAAATCTGGCCGCCGCAGGAACGGGCTATCGGCGGCGTTAAGTCCGCCGAGTACGACGTGGTTGCCGCCGCCGGTGCCGGTGTGGCGGCCGTCGATCATGAACTTGTTGGTGCCGAGGCGCGTCAGACGCGCTTCCTCGTAGAGACCGGTCGTGATGTCGACCGCTTCGCGCCAACTCGTGGCCGGTTGAATGTTGACTTCGATGACGCCGGGGTCGGGCGTTACGCGGATGACGTTCAGGCGAGGATCGGACGGCGGGCTATATCCCTCGATGTGAACCGGCATGGCGAGATCGGCCGCGGTCATCTCAATGACGGAAATAAGTTCGAGGTAATCCTCGAGTCGCTCGACCGGGGGCATGAATACGCACAACTGGCCGTCGCGTACTTCGACCGCCATCGCGGTGCGCACCGGCGTGCCGAAATATTGCGTGTCCATTTGCGCCGGCGGCCACATCCGCGCGGTAGTTTTTTTTGAGCCGGAGCAGGGCGCAGATTCATCGGAAGCCATGGCGGAGTTTTCAGCCCGTGGGGCGACCGCGTGAGCTACGGCGAGCGGATAGGCCAATGGCGCGCGTTCGTCGAACGGGTCGGCGGGGACAAGATGCGGCTGATCGACGGGCGCGATATAGGGCAGCGATTGCAGCGGCAGCCGCAGGCCGACCGGGGAATCTCCGGGTATCAGGAAGACCCGGCCACGCCGCGTGCGCCATATCTCGCTGAGCCAGGGGATTGCGGCTGGCTGATAGCTCGCGCGGCTCACCGGCAGAACAAAGCCCGCAGGCTCGGTGAGATGATCTTCAAAGAGACGCAGGATCCGTTCGCGCTCCACCGGGTCGTCGATCTTCGGATCGGCCGGGTCGATGTTGTTGGGCAGCGAGCCCTGCTTGACCATGTGGTCGGCAGGATCTTCAAATACCGGTTGCGCGAAGTCGGCGGTCAGGCCGAGGCGTGCCGCAACACCTTCGGTAAATCGCCTCGCCGCATCGGCGGCGAACGGCCGCTTGACGGCTTCGCGCGCAATCAGTCCGGGATCGGCCCAGATCGGCATTCCGTCACGCCGCCAGAAGTAGGAGAACGACCAGCGCGGCAACGGCTCGCCGGGATACCATTTGCCTTGTCCGTAGTGCAGCAGACCGCCTGGCGCGAAACGATCGCGCAGACGGCGAATGAGATCGTCTGCGAGCGCGCGTTTGGTGGGACCGAGCGCGGCGGTGTTCCATTCGGCGGACTGATAATCGTCGATCGACACAAATGTCGGCTCGCCACCCATGGTCAATCGAACGTCATCGTTGACGAGATCGGCATCGATGCGATCACCAAGTGCGTCCAAGGATGCCCAGGCTTCGTCCGAGAACGGCGCGGTGATGCGCGGCTTCTCGGCGATCCGCTCGAGGCCCATGTCGAATGCGAAAGTGACCCTGGCGGGTTCGACCAATCCGCTGATCGGCGCGGCCGAGCGGTAATGCGGCGTCGCGGCAACCGGCAGATGACCTTCCGCGCACAGCATTCCGGAGGTCGGATCGAGTCCGATCCAGCCGGCGCCCGGCAGATAGACTTCGGTCCAGGCGTGCAGATCGGTGAAATCCTGCTCGGCGCCGGCCGGACCGTCGAGCGGCTTCTCGTCCGGTCTGAGCTGGATGAGATAGCCGGACACGAAACGCGCCGGCAAACCGATGTGACGAAGAATCTGCACCAGCAGCCACGCACTGTCGCGGCACGAACCGGCGCCCGAGACTAACGTTTCTTCCGGCGTCTGGACGCCGGGCTCCATGCGGATGACATAGCGCACCATGGTTTGGAGGCGCTGATTGAGTTCGACAATGAAATCGACCGTGTTGCGCGGCGTGCGCGATATCGAGTCCACGAACGATTGCAGGAGCGGTCCCGCCGGCTCGGCCTGCACATAGGCCGCGAGGTCTTCGCGCGTCTCGGCGGGAAAACTAAAAGGCCACTTATCCGCGTAGGGCTCGACGAAGAAGTCGAACGGATTGATCACTTCAAGCTTCGCGATCAGGTCGACCGTCACCGAAAATTCGGTGGTCTTTTCCGGGAAGACGAAGCGCGCAAGCCAGTTTCCGTGCGGGTCTTGCTGCCAGTTCACGAAATGCTGTGCGGGCGTCACCGTCAGCGAGTAGCTCGCGACTGGCGTGCGGCAATGCGGTGCCGGGCGCAGCCTTACGACCTGTGGCCCGAGGCTGATCGGACGATCATAAGTGTATTGCGTGGAGTGTCTGAGGCCGACGGTGATCGACATTGAAATCTACTGTTGTACGAAGCGGTTACACTACGCTGACGGCCACAGATCAGCGTCATGAAACCAAGCAATTTCTAGGCCAATGGTTATTGGCGGCGGAGCGCCGCCGGTCCGCGTGAGCGAAAATTGGCTATTTATTTCAGTTGGTTGTCTTGGGTGATGAAACCGTAGGCGCTGCCGCACCGCTCAACAGGCCCGCGCGAAGGCCCGCGGCGATGGCTTTCAGCGCGCCGCCCGCGGAACTGCCCTGGTGCCAGCCAGCCTGCGAGTGGATACAGGTGTGCACGTAGCTGAGTTTGACGACGACGTCCGGCGTCAGGACGAAGGGATAAAGATCCTGCAGCCCCATGCTGCGGTTGATCGAATTCACGGCGAATGTCAGCGGCAGCCACGCCTCGACCAAGCGCTCCATCGGAGCGAGATGCGGATCGAAATCGATTTTCGATGAAAGCCTGCCGCCGGCCTTGGGGAGTGTGGTGTTGACGCTCAGCCCATAGGCGCCGGCCGTCTCAAGCGTGTCCACCATGTGGAAATAGTGCGCCCACGTTTCGGCAAAATCCTCCCAAGGGTGCGAACTTGCGTAACTCGTAACGAAGTGCTGCGGCCAATCGGGCGGAGGTCCGTTGGCATAGTGTTGTTGAAGCGCAGATCCGTAGTCTTTTTGCTCGTCGCCGAAGACGGAACGGAAGCCGTTCAGATTTGCCGTGTTCGCGATCAAGCGGCCCCAGTAGTAATGCGCGATCTCGTGGCGGAAATGCCCGAGCAGCGTACGGTAGGGTTCGCCCATCTCGCTGCGCCGCCGTTCTCGCTCGACGTCGTCGGCTTCGGCGAGGTTGATAGTGATGAGTCCATTGTCGTGCCCGGTCATTACCGGCTTATGCCCAAGCGCGGCGGTTTGATCCGCAATGAAATCAAAAGCCAGTCCAAACGGATCTTCCGTTCTTGTCGCGAGTGGCAGGCGCAGTTTTAGCAGTGTGTAAAACAACCGATGCTTGGCGCGTTCGACCTTCTGCCAATGCGCGGCGTTGTTCTGCATGGACAGATCGGGGATCATGCGGTTGTGACGGCATGCCGCGCAATAAAGTTCAGTCTGGTCGGCCCGCACCAGCCAATTGCAAACGCCGTGCTCGGCATTCGCGCAATACCGATAGCGGCCCTTCGGTTCGGCGAGCGCGCGCCAGACATTGTTGCTTGGCTCAAGTGCCGTCAGGACTTCCTTCGCCGGCAAAAAGCCAAGGCCCCGACCGCAGCTTTCGCAGCGCGTGTTCTCGAAATAAAGCAGCGCCCGGCAATGCTGGCATTGGAAAAGCTTCATGTCGGTCAGGGTCCGGTTTCAGGGACGCACGCTTATGGATAAGCGAGAATGATCTGGCGGCGGGATTGTTCCGCGTCAGACCACAGGCAGCAGTGACTTTAGTGTCTGTTTTGTCGGTTTTATCACGAATTGCCTGCCTCGGTGCAATTCGGAAGTAGCTATCGATATGACGGCAACTAGGCCGCGGCGACCGGAGGATGCGGCACGGCGGCGATCAGTTCACGCGTGTAGGGTTGTTGCGGATTTCCGATCACCTCGGCGGCGGTGCCTTGCTCGACGATCTTGCCGGCGCGCATCACGACGACGCGGTCGCAAAGCAGGCGGACGACAGGCAGATCGTGACTGACGAACAGGTAGCTCATGTTGAGCTTTGCCTTCAGGTCCGACAGCAGGTTCAGCACGATCGCCTGCACCGACACGTCGAGCGCGGCGGTCGGCTCATCGAGAATGACGAGGTCCGGGTTGAGCGCGATGGCGCGGGCAATGCCGACGCGCGCCTTTTGTCCGCCCGAGAGCTGATGCGGGAAACGGTCGAGCAAATCCGTCGGCAATCCGACCAGTGTCGCGAGTTCTTCGCATCGCGCGCGGACCGCATCGCCACCGATGCTTTTCTGGAAACGCAGGATGGGGTCGGCGATGGCGCGCACCGCGGTGTAGCGCGGATTGAGGCTGTCGGTCGGATCCTGAAAAACCATCTGGATCTTCGGGCGCATCGGATGCGAAGCAAAGCTGCTCGCGGGTATTGCGCCGATGTCCTCGCCGTTGAAGACGATGCGGCCCGTGGTGGAATCGATCAGCCGCATCACCATGGTGGAGGTCGTCGATTTTCCGCAGCCGGATTCGCCGACAAGGCCGACGCTTTCACCGCGCTTCACCGTGAACGAAATATCGTCCACTGCACGGAATGGCGGCTCGGCGGTCTTGTCCGCTCGCTTGAAAAGGTTGGCGAGGGTGCCGCCGGTGCCCTGGCGCGGATATTCCTTGACGAGGTTCTCGACGATCAGCAGTGGCTCGCCGGCAGGAACCGTCGGCGGGGCAGGCGATTGCGGACCGTCTTCCGGCAGAAGATCGCGCAACGAAATGCCCGGCCGTGGCGTCGCGCGCATCAGCCGGCGCGTATAGGGATGCTGGGGGTTGCGGAAGATGGCGGAAGAGGGCGCGCCCTCGACGATTTCGCCCTTCTGCATGACGACGACGCGGTCGCAATACGCAGAAGCTAGCCCGAGATCGTGGGTGATCAGGATGACCGACATGCCGCGTTCGCGCGTGAGCTCGACCACGAGGTCCATCACCGCCTTCTGGGTCGTGACGTCGAGGCCCGTCGTCGGCTCGTCGGCGATCAGCAACTGCGGCCGGCACGCGAGTGCGAGCGCAATGACGATGCGCTGGCACATGCCGCCGGAAAGTTCGAACGGATAGGCATGATAGCGTTCGTGCGGCCGCGCAATGCGGACCTGTTCGAGTGCTTCCAGCGCCTTCTTGGTGATCTCCTCCGAACCGGCCTGAACGTGCTGGCGCAGCACGTCTTCGATCTGATGGCCGACCTTGCGGATCGGGTTCAGCGCGGCGCGCGGATTCTGGAAGATCATTGCCAGCTCGCGCCCGCGCAACTCGCGCATCGCGCTTTCGGATGTGGTGACGTCCAGTCCTGAGAACCGGACGCTGCCGGCAGCGATGCGTCCGGCGCGGTCGAGAATGCGCATCACGGCGTAGGACGTCACCGATTTGCCGGAACCGGACTCGCCGACGATGCCGATGGTCTCGCCCTTGGCGACCGAGAGGTCGAATTTCTTCACCGCCTGGACGATGCCGCGTCGCGTCGCGAATTCGACGGTGAGGTCCTGGACTTCAAGGAGCGGGATGGCGGTCATGCGATCCTCACGTCCTGCGCTGCGGATCGACGATGTCGCGCAGCCCGTCGCCGATGAGGTTGAAGCAGAACACCGCGAGCATCAGCGCGAGGCCGGGAAACAGCGCGATCCACCATTCGCCGGAGACGATAAACGCCGCGCCCTCGGCAACCATGATGCCCCATTCGGGTGTCGGCGGCCGAACGCCGAGGCCGATGAACGAAAGTCCCGCCGCATTGAGAATGGCGTAACCCATGGTGAGTGACATCTGCACCACCATGATCGGCAGGATATTGGGAAGCACCGTGGTGAGCACGATCCGCATGTCGCTGTTGCCGGTGAGGCGCGCGGCCAGCACGTAGCCTGCGTTGCGCCGGACATTGGCTTCGGAGCGCGCGATACGTGCATAAAGCGGAAAATTGATGATCGCGGTGGCGATGACGATGTTCGTGACGGTGTTGCCGAGCGCCGCGACGATGCCCATTGCCAGCACGAACAGCGGAAACGCCATGATCGTATCGGCGATACGCCCGACGATGCGGTCGGTCCAGCCGCCGAAGAAACCGGCGGTGACGCCGGCCAGTCCGCCGACGGCGAAAACGAGAGCCACCGAGAAAATCGCAATCGCCATGTCGAGCCGCGTCGCGACAATGACGCGGCTGAAAATGTCGCGGCCGAGTTGATCCGTGCCGAACAAGTGTCTCCATGATGGAGATTGCAAAGCCGAAGCCGTATTGCTCGCGAGCGGATCGTGCGGCACCAGCGCGGGCCCGACAATCGCGCACAGCAGCAGCAATATAAAGAGTCCGAAGGAAAACCCGGTGACGGGATTGCCGCTGATGACATAGCGCGCATGGGCCAGTGTCGCCATCAGACGGCCGGCGGATTTGGCGGGAGCTTTCGCGGCTTCGGCAACGGCATCCGTCATGCGCCGATCCTCACGCGCGGATCGATGAAGCCGTAGGTGAGATCGATCAGCAGGTTGAGGATGACGTAGAGGATCGCCATCGCGAGCACGAAGCCCTGCACCGGGGCAAAGTCCGAAGCGATCAGGGCTTCGACCGCGTAGGAGCCGACACCGGGCCAGGCGAACACCTTCTCGACCAGCACGTTGGCGCCGAGCAGGAACGAGAACACCATGCCGAGCGTGGTGACGACCGGCAGCATGGCATTGCGGAACGCATAAGTAATAATGACAGTGGCCGGGCTTAAACCGGAAGCTTGCGCCGTGCGGATGAATTCCGACGACAGCACCGCCAGCATGGAAGCGCGGGTGATGCGCGCGATCGGCGCCAGCGAAAAGATCGCGAGCGTGATGCCGGGCAACAGGATTTGCGTCAGCGACGCGCGAAAGGTTTCAAAGTCGCGCGCCACCAGGCTATCGATGAGATAGAATCCCGTCACCGTCGTTGGCGCGGTTGCAAATACGTCGAGCCGGCCAAGTGGCGCGGGTGCGATCTTGAGGATGAAGTAGAAGACGTAAACCAGAATGAGTCCGGTGAAGAATACCGGCAGCGATACGCCGGCCGTCGCGACGATCCGGCAGGCATGGTCGATCAGGGAGCCTTGCTTGACGGCGGCAACGACCCCCAGCGGCACGGCGATAAGGATCGCAAGGATAAGACCGAACAGCGTGAGTTCCGCTGACGCCGGCAGGCGCGAGGCGAGGTCTGACAACACTGGCTGGCCGGTGGTGAGCGATTGGCCAAGGTCGCCCTTGGCCAAATCGCGCACATAGCGCGCGAACTGTTCCGGCAACGGCCGGTCGAGCCCGAGCTGCTTTTTCACTTCGGCAATCGCCTGCGGCGTTGCTGCCGGGCCGGCGAAATAC
>Ga0075365_10000535_pt1 | contig 14592 bp, 10 predicted proteins | sample EndMetdeltDD1765_FD_71387 | JGI IMG/M metagenome (GOLD analysis project Ga0075365, IMG submission 71387) | Populus endosphere microbial communities from Tennessee, USA - Endosphere MetaG P. deltoides DD176-5 | ecosystem: Host-associated > Plants > Roots > Endosphere | place: USA: Tennessee... | reverse complement strand
AGGCCTTCAGCAGCACAACCGTGCTTGCTACCGACAGGCTGAGGCCGAAGACGATCCCCGCGCCCAGGCCCCAACCCCACCATTTGACGAGGGCGACACCGAGCAGCGTAACGATAACGATGCGCGCGATTGCGCCCGGCACGGCGATGCCGCGTACCGCGAGGAGATCGGCGGTGGAAAAATGTAAGCCAACGCCGAACATCAGCAGGATGACGCCCATTTCTGCCAATTGACTGGCAAGCCCGGCGTCGGCGACGAAGCCGGGCGTCATCGGCCCCATAGCGATACCGGCCAACAAGTATCCGACAAGCGGCGGCAGACGCACTCGATCGGCGATATAGCCGAGTATCGCCGCACAGACGAAACTCACGGCAACTGTGGCAATAAGCGATACTTCCTGATGCACGCGTGCACTTTCCCTCTTGGCGGGCGCAGTTTGGCCGAAACGCCCGAGAAATTAAACAGTTGATTTGCCACGTCCGACCAATTGCTGGGTAGAGCGCAATTGAGGCAGCAATGCTGTGAGCGCTGGTGGCGCAGGCGTTGCAGTGAGGCAACACACTTTGTCGGAACGGCGCTGGCAAGTGCCTGAAATGGCGGGTGAACCGCTATACAGTGCATCAGAAGAATTGCATGTTCCTGTCAGTGAAGATCCGATCAAGCCGATCGTGGGGCCGAATTGACTGATACTGCTGATGGTTCATACGTTTCCGCGCCACGCGCTGCGCGGCTGGACGCGCTTTTGCCTGTCCTACTATTGGCGACGTACTTCACGGCAAGCTTTGCCCTTAGGCTCCTTCGCGGTGGCGATCTCGGGTCCGACGAGGCAGAACAGATCAGGCTCGCGCATGCCTTGCAACTGGGATACGGCGATCAGCCGCCGCTCTACAACTGGCTGTTTTACTGTTTTGGCAAGGTCTTCGGCGCGTCGGTCGACACACTCGCCTTCTTGAAAAATGCCACGCTGCTGGTGAGCTGCATCTTTCTCGGCTTGGCGGCCCGCAAAGTGGTGGGGGCGCGCGACACTGCTTGGATCTCCGTCCTCGGCCTGCTCAGCCTGCCCGCGATCTTTCTGCTCTCGCAGCGGGATTTGACTCATAGCGTTGGCGCCTTCGCTGCCGTTGCATTCTTCCTGTACGTGCTGGCGCTAATGGCGGAACGGCCGTCAACCGGCAACTATGCGCTTCTTGGCGCGGCTGCCGGTGTTGGATTGCTTGCGAAGTACAACTTTGCGATCATCCCCGTCGCGACCGTCGTCGCGCTCCTACTTGAACCCGGTATGCGGCGATTGGTCTTCAACTGGCGCCTGGCGGTGACCATCGCGGTTGGTCTCGCCGTCGCCGGACCACATGTCTACTGGGTTATGACCCATCTCGATACGGCAACCGGCGACACGCTGACGAAGATGCGGGGAGTAGCAAGCCACGAGGCTCCCGTCCAACTGGTGGCCGCGTGGCAGCTGCTGGCATCGATTGTCAAATGCTCTGCGTTGACGCTGGCTATCCTTGCCGTCGTCTATCGTGGTCATATCCGCACGATCTTAGCCGCGAGCAGCGAATGGACGCGGGTGATCGGCCGTATGCTTCTCATCAGCATGTTTCTGGTCTTCGTAATCATGCTTGCCGTCGACGCGACGATGATGCGTCCGAAGTGGATCTCAATCTTCTTCGTGGCTTTCCCGCTCTATCTGGCATTTAAGGTCGATGCGGCAGGCATTCAGGTTCCTGGTGCAACCCGGAAGCTTGTGGCGCTTGTGGGGGCTCTGATTTTTATCTCCCTCGGCGTCGTTTTCGCAGAGAGTTTCCACTGAAGCCTGCCACGCCTGCGGCCGAAAAGCACGGGAGCGGATCGCACGATGACACTTTCGTGGATTGTCGGTGGTGCCCCATGCCGGGGTCGAACCAGCACTTCTTTCGAAACTCGATTTTGAGTCGAGCGCGTCTACCAATTCCGCCAATGGGGCAACGGATACCGACGAGGCGGCTGTCTAGCATGCGTTCGCCCGCGCGCGCAAGACGGCGGGCGAAGTTCTCGGCTTGATTTATTGGAGTTTCCGGCCTGCCACCTGCGGCCGGAAACAGCATCAATGCGCGCCAGCGGCGGCGGGCTGGTGGAGACCCGACTTCTTCAACGTGATCGCAAGGATCGAGGCGAGCAGGCAGAAGGCGCCGGCGATGAAGAAGGCGGGCAGATAGCTCTGCAGTTCGGTGCGCGACCAGCCGGCGCCGTAGGCGGCGGTTGCCGCTCCCAGCTGATGTCCGGCGAAGACCCAGCCAAAGACGAGACCAGCCTTTTCGCGGCCGAAGCGGTCGGCGGCGATCTTGACCGTGGGTGGAACGGTGGCGATCCAGTCGAGGCCGTAAAAGACAGCAAAAATCGACAGGCCGTAGAAGCTGAAATCGCTGAAGGGCAGGAAGAGCAGCGAGAGGCCCCGCAGACCGTAGTACCAGAAGAGCAGCCAGCGATTGTCGAAGCGGTCGGAGAGCCAGCCGGAGCCGATGGTGCCGAAGAAATCGAAGATGCCCATGACGGCGAGGACGCTCGCGGCCGCGACCGGCATGATGCCGAAGTCGCCGCAGAGCGTGACGAAATGCGTCTGGATCAGGCCGTTGGTGCTGAGGCCGCAGATGAAGAAGGTGGCAAAGAGAATCCAGAAGGTCGACGTGCCGGAGATTTCCTTGAGAACCGTGATCGGAGTTGCCAGCATCGCCAGCAGGCCGGACTGCGTCGGCGGCGGCTGGGTGACGTGTTCTTCACCGAAGGCGGGCAGGTTGAGGTCGGAGGGGCGGTCGCGCATGAAGGCCAGCACGATGAGGGCGGCGAACATGATCATGCCGCAGACCAGAAAGACCGTTGCGCGCCAGCCGTAGCGCTCCGTCAGCTCGGCCATCAGCGGCAGGAAGACCAGCTGCCCGGTCGCCGAGCTTGCCGACAGCATGCCGACCACGAGGCCGCGATGCTTGGTGAACCAGCGGGCAGATACGGTTGCTGCGAGCACCATTGCGGTCAGTCCCGTGCCGAAGCCAACGACGACGCCCCAGAGCAGAAGCAGCTGCCAGAGCTCAGTCATGAAGAGCGAGCCGACGAAGCCACCGCCGATCAGGGCCATGGCGAAGACGATGACCTTACGGACGCCGAAGTAGTTCATGAAGGCGGCGGAGAACGGTCCCATGAGCCCGAACAGGATCAGGCGGACGGCGAGTGCGGAGGATATCTGCGAGGTCTCCCAGCCGAACTCGTCCTGAAGCGGCTTGATGAGGACGCCGGGGGCGCCCATCGCGCCGGCGGTCACCAGCATGGTGAGGAAGGTTGCCGCGACAACCACCCATCCATAGTGGATGTTGCGTCGCGCCAGCGATGAGGCAAGTGCAGTCGATACCATGTGGCCGTCCCGTCTTGAGGTTGTCGGAGACTATCGGAAGCTTTTAGATGATGGTCATCATAATTGTTGCGTATTGATGATGGACGTCATATAAATTGTCAAGCTGCTAATTGCGGAGAAGCGAATGCGGGTCAGCCGAGAGAAATTTGCCGAAAATCGCGAGAAGATCCTGCAGGTCGCAGGCGTGCTGTTTCGCGAAAAGGGCTTCGACGGCATCGGCGTCGCCGACATCATGAAGGCCGCCGGAATGACGCATGGCGGATTCTACGGTCATTTCGAATCCAAGGAAGAGCTGGCGCTGGAAGTCAGCCGCGCGCTGATCGAGAAGGTGAAGATCCGCTGGAATGAGATCATCGCTTCGGCGCCGGGGCGGCCGCTCGATGCGCTGCTCAATCACTATTTGTCGCGTTGCAGCGTCGACGATCCGGGCGGCAGCTGCGTCTTCGCCTCGCTTGCCCAGGAGGTTAGCCGCAGCCGCGGGGCGGTGCGCGAAACCTTCAACGATGGGCTTTCAATGCTCGTCGACGTTCTGTCCGAGATCGTTCCCGGCGAGACCTCGGAGGAGCGACGCGAGAGGGGGTTTACAACGCTTTCCGCAATGATGGGGGCGGTGATTCTGGCGCGCGCCGTCGAGAGCCGCGAACTCTCCGATAGTTTTCTTTATACGACGCGCGACGCACTTTCCCTAGCAAGCAGGACCGACGGTTAGCCTCGGCGCGCGATGAGACCGCCGATTTCCACCACCTCCGCGAACGTGCCCTCGGGCGAAAGTTTGAGAAGGGTGGCGCGAAGTTCGGTCTCGAAGGCTGCAGTCCTTTCGCCGAGCGCCTGTGGCGACGTCACCGAGGTCGAGAAGGCCCGGCCGACGACATCGTCGAGGCTGAGCCTGCGTTCCCTGACAACGGAGATTCGTTCCAGATCGTTAAAGGTGGAACGGAGCAGGATGCTCTCGTGCTCGATCCAATCCGGTCCCTTTCGCAGTTCGCGATCGGCATTGCGCTCCGGCGCGAAGGTTTCCGCCAGTTTATTTACGGACTGCCGCCAGTCCGGCGTTGAGGAGATGTGACGGTCGCCGAACAAGACGACACAGCCGTCGGCAAGGGTGATCGCGTCGAGAGCCTTTAGCGTCGCCGGGCGGTCCATCCAATGAAAGGAGCGTCCCATGACCGTCATCTTGAGAGGCGCGAAGCGCGAATCAAGATCGTAGGAAGAGCCCTTGATGAAGGTGACATCGACACCGGCGGCGGTTGCATCGGTGCGCGCCGCATCCAGCATTTCCGGTTCGGGATCGAGGCCGGTCACGGCGGCTTTGGCAAGTCGCGCGAAGGCGATGCCGAGTTGACCGGGGCCGCAGCCGAGGTCAAGTACGCGCTCGCCGACTGCGAGTCCGGCACGGGCCGCGACCCGCTCGATGAGTTCATCCGGATAAGGAACGCGATAGCGCGTATAGTAGGCGGCCGTGGACTGAAAGCGGCGCGCCTCGAAGGGAATGGTCGTCATGGCAATATCCTTGAGCGGAACGGCCGGTCGCCGGCTCAACACAAGCGACCGGGCATTCTCCAAACGATCTCGTTATTTGAAGCCTTCGACCCTGTGAGGAACGTACGGTTCTTCCAGCGCCGCAATGTCCTCGGTCGTCAGCTTGACGGACAAGGCGGCAACCGCGTCGGCCAGATGATTGGCTTTCGACGCGCCGATGATCGGCGCCGTAACAGCACCTTTCTGCAGGATCCAGGCGGTAGCGATCCGGGCGCGGGAGACGCCATGTTTCTCGGCCAGCTTGCCGACGATGCCGATGATGGCGCGATCGGCCTCTTCCGCCTGCTTGTAGAGTGTCTTGCCGAATTCGTCGGTCTCGCTGCGGACCGTCTTCTCATCCCAGTCGCGCGTCAGCCGGCCGCGGGCGAGCGGGCTCCACGGGATCACCGCGATCTTCTGATCCTGGCAGAAGGGCAGCATTTCGCGTTCCTCCTCGCGGTAGAGCAGGTTCAGGTGGTCCTGCATGCTGACGAAGGACGCCCAGCCGTTGGCGCGCGACGTGTAGAGCATCTTGGCAAATTGCCAGGCATACATGGAGGAGGCGCCGATATAGCGTGCCTTGCCTGCCTTCACGACATCATGCAGGGCTTCCAGCGTTTCCTCGATCGGCGTCGTGTGATCGAAACGATGGATCTGATAGAGGTCGACATAGTCGGTGCCGAGGCGACGCAAGCTATTGTCGATCTCGTCAAAGATGGCTTTCCGTGAGAGGCCGGCGCCGTTCGGGCCGGGTCGCATGCGATTGAAAACCTTGGTCGCGAGCACGATGTCGTCCCGCCTGGAGAAGTCCCTTATCGCCCTGCCGACGATCTCCTCCGAGGAGCCATCCGAATAGGTGTTGGCGGTGTCGAGAAAGTTGATGCCGAGGTCGAGCGCCTGCTTGATCAGTGCCCGGCTGTCTTCTTCACCGAGCGTCCAGCTGTGGTTGCCGCGGCCAGGCTCGCCGAAGGTCATGCAGCCCAGGCAGATTCTCGACACTTCCAGCCCAGTGCCGCCAAATTTGATGTAGTCCATGAAATTGCTCCAAACATCAGATCGCTACCCAGCGCGTCCTTTGATCTAGCGCGGCAAGCGCGAAAGTGTCGGCCACTCACACAAAAGTTTTGTGACCGATCCAAGGATGTCCGGCCGATCTCGCACTTGCGTAGGCCGGGTTCTGGGTGTTAGCTGCTGCAGCATCTGACTGGATTTCTGCCGATGAGACTGCCGCAGCGCGATCGCTACGAAGACCTTTACCGCGATTTTGTGTGGGACATACCGCAGGATTTCAATATCGGCCGTGCGGTCAGCGACGACTGGGCCGCGCGGGCGCCGGATCGCGTCTGCCTCGAGCATTTCAGCCCTGGTGGCAGTCACCTTTCCATGACCTACCGGGAGTTGGCAGATCGATCGTCATCGCTCGCCAATGCGCTTGTGTCACTGGGGTTGAAGAAGGGCGATCGGGTCGCGCTGCTGCTGCCGCAGTCTTTCGAGACGGTCGTCGCGCATGTCGCGATCTACAAGATGGGCGCGATCGCATTGCCGCTGGCTTTGCTCTTCGGCGTCGAAGCCTTGGAGTACCGGCTGCGGACGGCGGGTGTTTCCGCCGTCATCACCAATGCATTCGGACTTGAGCGCATCAGCCTGATCCGGGAACGACTGCCTGACTTGGCCGAGGTCATCAGTGTTGACGGCGATGAGCCCGGCGCACGATCCTTCGCGGCGCTGGTGGAAGGCCATCCGCTAGTCTTCGAGGTCGCGAAGACGGCGCCACATGATCCGGCATTGATGATCTTCACGTCGGGAACGACAGGTCCGCCGAAGGGAGCCCTTCACGGCCACCAGGTGCTTGCCGGGCATATACCGGGGATGCAGTTTGCCCATGAGGGCTTCCCGCAGCCGGGCGACAAGGTCTGGACGCCGTCCGACTGGGCCTGGGCCGGCGGCTTGCTGAATGCGCTCCTACCCAGCTTGCTGCTTGGCGTTCCCGTCGTCTCGTCGCCGGCGCAGAAGTTCGATGCGGACATAGCTTATCGCATCATGGCCGAGATGAGGGTGCGCAACGGCTTCATCCCGCCGACGGCACTCCGGCTACTGAAGTCGGTGCCCGATCCGCGCTCGAAGTATGACCTCGTGCTGCGCACGATTGGCTCGGCGGGCGAGTCGCTCGGCGCCGAAACGCTGGAATGGGCCAAACGCACGCTCGGGATCACCGTCAACGAGTTCTACGGCCAGACGGAGTGCAATTTCGTGCTCTCGTCGAATGCCGCAATCGGTGTCAGCCGTCCCGGTGCGATCGGTCGGTCGGTGCCGGGGCATTGCGTAGCGATTATCAGCGAAACAGGCGAAGTGCTGCCGGCTGGCGAAGCCGGGCAGATCGCGATCCGTCGGCCGGATCCGGTGATGTTCCTCGGCTATTGGAACGATGGCGCGGCGACCGAACGGAAGTTTGTCGGCGACTGGCTGCTGACGGGCGATATCGGGCGCCAAGATGCGGACGGCTATGTCACCTTCTTCGGGCGGGACGACGATGTCATCACGTCCTCAGGTTATCGCATCGGACCGGCGGAAATCGAGGATTGTCTTATCGGCCATCCGGCTGTGCAACTCGCTGCCGCCGTTGGTAAGCCCGATCCCGTGCGCACCGAGATCGTCAAGGCCTATGTCGTACTGGCGCCGGGCTTCGAGCCAAGTGGCCGATTGGCCTCCGATATCAGGGAGTGGGTGAAGATGCGGCTCTCGATGCATGAGTATCCGCGCGAAGTGGAATTCGTCTCGGAACTGCCACTGACGACGACAGGCAAGGTGATCCGCCGCATACTTCGCGAGCGCGCCAGCGCTAGCTGAGACCGTTTGGCGTGACTACTGAGGAGACTTGCCGCGCCTGGCAAGCGATATGATCTTTTGGCGCAGCATCTTCGCAACATTGCGGGTGCTGCTGTACATATGAAGTTGCGCGGCCACCTGGCGAACGTCGCGGTCACCGTTCTGGTGAAGCCCGATCACCATGGTGCCCATCTCCTCCCGCTCCTGCCAGAAGCGGTTGATCATCGGATGATCGGGAATAGCGCAGGAGTCGGAGCGCACGATGTTGGCGTCGTCGAGGTGCCATTCCGTCAACTCGCCCATCAGCAGCTTGCCTGGCGAATAGCGCGCGTAGGCTTCGTCGTAGGCCGTCTTCCACGTATAAGCCTCGCTGCCCATCATCAAGACCACCATCGAGGCGATCGCCTTGCCGTTGAGGTCGATCGTGTGGATACGTACCGCATCGACCGCGGCGAGATTGGAAACGGCCTCGCGGGCAAAGGCGGTGTGGTAGCGGTCGGTGACCAGGGCGGTGCGCTTCTTGCCCTTCCAGCCGCCTGCTTCAAGCGCGAGGAATTCCTCGAAGCGCATATGGATGTCACGGGGCTGGCGGGCGACGCTGTAGACCACTGTGCCCTGCTCCTCGAGCAGACGCCATTGCCGGCGCATCTCCTTCAGATGCGATGAAGAAATCGCATCGCGCAGATAGGTGGCTGCGTCCTCGTCGCTCTGCAGCATGGCACGTTGATAGGGATTCGTTATGGTGATCGGCAGGTTGCGGCTAATGGCGACTGCCCTTGCCATGCGCGCAAAGATGCCGTTCAGCCTGACATCCGGCAGCACGAGGATTGGCGGCAGGCGCAGGTCGCGATGGGTCAGGCCGTCATAGAGATTGTCCAGCGTCTCGCCTGCATCCTCGGCATCGATGAGTGGCGTGCCGAGCGGCGCAAAGCTGTTCGACCAGACACGCACGATCGAGGGGCCGACGGCGAAGCCGGGCTTTTCCACGGAGAACGGCATCAGGAAGCGCATCCGGCTTCGCGTGTCGCTCTGGTCCCGCAGCAGGGCGAAGTTCACCTGTCTGTCGTCCAGCCTCGGCATGGCCGGCGCGAGAAAGCGCCCAGTGAAGAAAACATTCGGCTCCATCGCGCGGTTGGACAGGAAATCAAGCTCTTCCTGCAACTCGTAGCCCAGCTTGCCGGAGTAGAGGCAGAGCTCGCGGCCCGTGCGGCCGACTTCCACGCGGGCATCCGCCTGCGGCGTGTCGAAATCGAGAGCTGCGAGCTCGTGAACCATGCGGTTCGTTGTGAGATCGGTCGTTTCGCTGGCTGGGGGATTGCGCACCATTCTATCGGGCTTCCATGTCTGTTTTGGCCGGAGGCGTGGCAAATGCGAAGAGCGCGATGCCAAGCGCGCGCCGGACGGCAAAATGCAGGAGGATGGCTTCCACGCCCATGGCCGAGGCCGTGGCGATGGCGGCGCCCTTGATACCCAGTCCGGGAATGAGGAGAACGTTGAGGCTGATATTCGCGATCAGGGCTCCGGCATAGAGCAGAACGCAGATGTTCTGCTTGCCGGTCATCATCAGCAGCGTTTCTGCCGGTCCGACCAGCGCCTTGGCGAGAATACCGGCCAGCAGGATCGCCATCACGACATAGCCGGCCGTGAAAGCGCCGCCAAACAGGGAGAGCAGAAAGTGACCGGTGGCGACGACGGCAAGGCCGATGGCCAGCGCAGGCCAGAACGTCCACCTGGCGGCGTCGATGGCGGCGGCCGCGAGCTGCTGGCGTGTCCCCTCGGCGATGAGGCTTGAGAAGCGTGGACCGGATGCCGCCTTTACCGAGAAATTGATAAAGTGGACCAGCGCCATGGTCTTGGCGGCGGCAAAGTAGATGGCGACGTCGTGTGGTTCGAGAAAGATGCCGACCACGACGACGTCCGAATTGGTCAGGAGGAAGCTGACACCCTCGATGAGGAAGATCGGGAAGGCTACGCCAAGCCAGCCGAGAAAATCGACCGCGCGCGGACCTTCCTGGTAGTGCCGACGCAGGCGCAGGAGGGTTGCCACGTATTGCCCGACGGCGATGCAAGCAGCGCTCGCGGCTACCTATGTCACCGCCGTATGCGGGGCGCCGAGGCCGATCGCGGTCAGCATGAAGAGGATGATGAGGATCGGCCGGACGATGTAAGCGGGGCTCAACGCCATGACCGGCCAGTGGTTGGCACGCGACGTGCCTTCCAGAATATCGCCGAGGGCGATCATCGGCATGGCGATCAGTCCGAGGAAGATCGGCACGACGTAGTAGTTCTCGATGCTGTCGCGGAAGACTTGCAGAGCGATCATGCCGATGGCAAGCGCGGCCGTGCCCGAAAGCAATCCGAAGATGCGGGCGGTGCCCGTCAGCCCGCGGATCTTCTCAAGAGCGCCTGCTGCCTTGTATTGCGGCAGGAAGCGGACGATCGCGGTGTGGAAGCCGAGGCAGGAAAGATCGCCGAAGAGGACGATCAGCACCCAGACGAATACGAAGATTCCGTACTCGTATTCGCCCATCAGGCGCGCCAGGACGATCTGCGACAGAAAGGCGAGGGCGGCGCTGGCAATGCGGATGGAGAAGGCGATCAGCGCCATGCGCTGGGCGGCGGCCTTCTCGCCCCGCGCGGTGAGAACGGCAGCGAGGGAGCGCAGCATACGACTCCCCGCCGGGCGCAGACCCGCAGGCAGCATCTTTTCCGCCGTCTCAATGACCGCCATCACAAACACGCAAAACTCTTCAGGCAAATCCTAGCGGAAGTCTTGCCAGAACAGCGTTAAGAAACGGTTGTGACAGCGTCATTCGGCCGAACCGCTGGAGCGGCTGATATCAGCGATCTGGCCGGGAAAGCGCACGTTCGATCAACCGGTCGAGAACCTCGGCATAGCTGACGCCGCTCGCCGCCATGGCCTTGGCATACATGCTGATATTGGTGAAGCCAGGTATGGTGTTGAGTTCGTTGACGACGAAGGACATGTCGGGCGTTAGAAAGAAATCGACCCTCGCCATTCCATCGCAGCCGAGCGCCTTGAAAGCACTGGCGGCGGTGCGGCGCAGTTCGCCCTCGATCTCTTTCGGCAGTTGTGCTGGGACCCTGAGCGCTGCGCCGTTCTCGTCGATATATTTGGCCTCGTAGCTGTAAAAGCCGTGGGCTTCGGCTGGCGCTATCTCGCCCGGCAGTGACACGAAGAGCGAGCCATCGGCATGTTCCAGCACGCTGAATTCGATCTCGCGGCCGGCGATGAATTCCTCGGCGAGCAGCTTGTTGTCGTGCCGGAAGCCTTCGGCCAGGGCGGCTGCGAAGCTTTCGGCGCCCGTTACCTTGCTGACGCCGACGGAGGAGCCCTGACGCGCCGGCTTGATGAACAGCGGTAGACCGAGTTCCTTTACGACATCGTCGAAGGACTGCTGCGCGTCTTGTTCGATGCAGACGGCCTTCGCCACCGGCAGACCGGCCTCCTTCAGCAGGCGTTTGGCGATGTTCTTGTCGATGGCGGTTGCCGAGCCGAGGATGCCACAGCCGGCGAGTGGTATGCGGGCGACAGCGGCCAGCCCCTGGACCGACCCATCTTCTCCGTGCATGCCGTGCAGGACCGGAAACAGGATATCGATCGGTGGCACTTCGTAGGGGGCTGCATTCTGAGGAATGGCGAGCAAGCGACCGCGACCGCCTGGCAGCAGTGCGAGTTCCGGGGCGTCGCTAGCAACCGCCGCGGTCGCCAGTTCCGTCTGCCGTGCCGTCAGCAACCACTGACCTTCCTTCGTCACGAAGACGGGAAGAACGTCGTAGCGGTCGGGATCGAGGGCATTGACGACATTGGTTGCCGACAGGATCGAGACATCATGCTCGGGCGAGCGCCCGCCGAACAGGACAGCTACCCGCAAGCGCGAGGATCGGGGCTGGTCACTTTCGACAGAACGCGTGGTCGGCATGATGATTGTTCCCTGTTGATGTTGTCAGAGCGTGATGGCCACGCCGCGATTAGCGAAGAAGCGGTCGAAGGTCGAGAGCGACAGCACGACGTCTGCCTGGCTTCGAACGTCATGGCCGGATGGATTGTGGAAGCGGATGGTCTCGGGCGTTGCCGCCGTCACCAGTACGAGATGGCCACCGCGCGACGGCGGCTCGCGATCCGGCCACCGGATCTGGCTGTTGACCGAGGCGATGAAGAATGTGTTCCTGCGAAGCAAATCGGGAATATCAGTGGTCGGCAGATTGGTGATCGTTTCGGCCTTGAGGCCGAAGCTCTGTCCGACGAAGGTGACGAACGGCGCGTAGATCAGCCCCTTGATCGATTGGTCCGCCTCGTTGACGACGTATCCGCCAAAGGCAGTGCAGGCCCGCGCCAGATCGATTGTCCGGTGTGTCTCGCCGCGTGCGGCAAGTGCCATCTTCAGGCATGCCATGCCGCAGATATTGACGGCCCAGCGGGCATATTCCTCGGTGGTCTCGGCGCCTGACTGGCGCCAGAGCGGGTCGTTCATCAGTGCAGACGCGCCGCTTTCAAGTACGGGCAGCGTCATCGACGCCGTTTCCCATTGACTGAAATAGGGAGCCGCTAGGGCACCAGTGTTCATCACGTTCTCGGCAATCTGGTTGAATATGGCGCCAAGCTCGATGAACAAAGCGACGGTTATGTGGCTGAAATTTGCGCGGATTATAAAATCAAGAGTTGTGCATGGGCCGGAGCGGGCATCCGGAAGTGAGAAAGCCCTCGCGACGTTCCCATCGCAAGGGCCTTGTACTCAGCGTGCCGGCCAGGCTCAAGCCTGTGCGAAGGCGCCGTGGCAGTGTTTGAACTTCTTGCCGGAGCCGCAGGGGCAGGCTTCGTTGCGGCCAACATGGCCCCAGGTTGACGGATCGGCCGGATTGCGGTTTTCCGGGGCGACAACCACTTCCGAGGCCAGGTAGGCGGGCGCGAAATCATCTTCGCCGGTATTCGGATCGAGGTGGTGCGCCTGCATGAATGGTGGTTCCGGCTCGGCCGGCGCCTGCTGCACGAGCTCGACGCGCATCATCTGTGCGGTTACGGCTTCGCGCAGGTTGTTGAGCAGCGAGGTGAAGAGCTCGAACGCTTCCGACTTGTATTCCTGCAGCGGATCGCGCTGCGCGTAGCCGCGGAAGCCGACGACGGAGCGCAGGTGGTCGAGGTTGACGATATGCTCGCGCCACAGGTGGTCGAGCGTCTGCATCACGATCGAGCGCTCGACGTAGTGCATGATATCGGGACCGAAGCGCTCGGCCTTCTCGGTGAAGGCCGCATTCGACGCTTCCGTCAGGCGCTCGCGAATGTTGTCCTCGCCAATACCTTCTTCCTTCACCCAGTCCTCGATCGGCATATCGAGATTGAGCAGAGCGGCGGTCCGTTCCTTCAGGCCGGCGGCATCCCACTGCTCGGCATAGGCGCGTTCTGGAATATGCTTCTCGACAAGGTCTTCGATGACCTCACGGCGCATATCGGAAACGGTCTCGGAGATGTTCGGCGATTCCATCAGCTCAAGGCGCTGCTCGAAGATCACCTTGCGCTGATCGTTCAGAACGTCGTCGTACTTCAGGAGGTTTTTACGGATATCGAAGTTGCGGGCTTCGACCTTCTTCTGCGCGCGCTCCAGAGCCTTGTTGATCCAGGGATGGACGATGGCTTCGCCTTCCTTGAGACCGAGCTTCTGCAGCATGCTGTCCATGCGGTCAGAGCCGAAGATGCGCATCAGGTCATCCTGAAGCGACAGGTAGAACTTCGAGCGGCCGGGGTCACCCTGACGGCCGGAACGGCCGCGCAGCTGGTTGTCGATGCGGCGGCTTTCGTGGCGCTCGGTGGCGATCACGTAAAGGCCACCGGCGGCAAGCGCCTTTTCCTTGAGCTGCTTGATCTCTTCGCGGATCGCTTCGGCTTTGGCGTCGCGTTCAGGACCGGGCTCAACGTCGCCAAGCTCGCGCTCGACACGCATTTCAAGGTTGCCGCCGAGCTGGATGTCGGTACCGCGGCCTGCCATGTTGGTGGCGATCGTCACCGCACCCGGCACACCGGCCTGCGCGACGATATAGGCTTCCTGCTCATGGTAGCGGGCGTTCAGGACCTGAAAGTCCTTGAAGCCCTGCTTGCGCATCAGGTCGGCCAAGTATTCGGACTTTTCGATCGAGGTCGTGCCGACAAGAACCGGCTGGCCGCGCTTCTGCGCGTCGGCGATCTCGGCGATGATCGCCTTGTACTTCTCCTCGAAGGTCCGGTAGACCTCGTCGTCCTCGTCGCTACGCTGGATCGGCAGGTTGGTCGGCACCTCGATGACGTCGAGGCCGTAGATGTTGCCGAACTCCTCCGCTTCGGTCTGCGCTGTACCGGTCATACCGGCCAGCTTGTCGTACATGCGGAAATAGTTCTGGAAGGTGATCTGGGCCAGCGTCTGGTTTTCCGGCTGGATCTGCACCTTTTCCTTGGCTTCCAGCGCCTGGTGCTGGCCTTCCGAATAACGGCGGCCCGGCATCATGCGGCCGGTGAATTCGTCGATGATGACGATCTCGTCGTTGCGGACGATGTAGTCCTTGTCGCGCTGGAACAGCTTGTGAGCCTTGAGCGCGTTGTTGACGTGATGGACGATCGCCACGTTCTCGATATCGTAGAGCGAAGCGCCCTTCAGCAGGCCAGCCTGGCGTAGCAGGTTCTCCAGCTTTTCCGTGCCTTCCTCGGAGAAGTTGGCGGAGCGTTGCTTCTCGTCGATCTCGTAGTCGCCTTCCGACAAAAGCGGGATGAAGGCGTCGATCGTGTTGTAGAGATCGGAGCGGTCGTCGAGCGGTCCCGAGATGATCAGCGGCGTGCGCGCTTCGTCGACGAGGATCGAGTCCACTTCGTCGACGAT
>Ga0075365_10000534_pt1 | contig 14606 bp, 17 predicted proteins | sample EndMetdeltDD1765_FD_71387 | JGI IMG/M metagenome (GOLD analysis project Ga0075365, IMG submission 71387) | Populus endosphere microbial communities from Tennessee, USA - Endosphere MetaG P. deltoides DD176-5 | ecosystem: Host-associated > Plants > Roots > Endosphere | place: USA: Tennessee... | reverse complement strand
TGCCCGCTTCTGGGGCGCTCTACCGATTCAGCAATGTGACCTATCGGGGCGTACAGATTGGCAAGGTCACAGACGTCACCGTCACTTCCCCTACCCAAGTGGTGGCCACGTTATCGCTGAACACTTCACCACGTATTTCCGCGGATCTAATAGCCGAAGTCCGCAGCGTCTCGGCGATCGGTGAGCAATACGTCGACCTACGTCCACGCAGCGACTCCGGTCCGTACTTGCATGACGGCTCGGTGATTCCCGCGCGCGACGCCACCCTGCCGCAGCAGGTCGGGCCAATGGCGGATCAACTGAGCAACCTCATCGGCAGCATCCCCAAAGAGAAGCTCAGCGGTCTGCTCGACGAGAGCTTCAAGGCTTTCAACGGCGCCGGGTACGACCTGGGATCGCTGGCGGACTCCTCGGCAACACTGTCGCATGACCTCAAGGGTGCCGCCGACCAAACCCGTGCACTCATCTACGATGGCGGCCCGTTACTGGAGACCCAGGCCGACACTGCTGACTCGATCCGCACGTGGGCCCAGAGCCTGGCCGGGATCAGCGAGACAGTGGCCAACGACGATCAGCAGGTGCGCACTCTGCTGGATACGGGTCCGGGTTTCGCGCAGGAGGTTTCGCGCTTGCTCGAGCAAGTCAAGCCGACACTTCCGATACTGCTGGCCAATCTCACCTCTCTGGGACAGGTCCTGGTGACCTACAACCCGGCACTCGAGCAGCTGCTAGTGCTTCTCCCGCCATACATGGCCTCGCTCCAGGTCTTCGGAAGGCTGGACAATAACCCCATTGGACTGCCACAGGCCGAGTTCGCCATCAATGTCGCCGACCCGCCGGCATGCTCCGTCGGATTCCTCCCGCCGTCACAGTGGCGGTCGCCGGCCGATACCACGACGGTCGACACTCCAGATGGGTTGTATTGCAAGCTTCCCCAGGACTCGCCGATTGCGGTGCGCGGAGCCCGTAATTACCCGTGCATGGGTCATCCAGGCAAACGCGCGCCGACGGTCGAAATCTGCAACAGCGACAAGCCTTTCGAGCCGCTGGCCATGCGTCAGCACGTGACCGGGCCTTATCCGTTCGATCCGAATCTGATCTCGCAGGGTGTGCCGCCCGACGACCGGGTGGACTTCAACGACCGGATCAACGCGCCGACCGAAGGAACGCCTCTGCCGCCCGGCGCGCACGGACCTGCGCCACAACCCGCGGACGGGGAGGTACCGCCGCCTGTCGATACGCCACCGGCTGCGCCCAGTGCGTTCGACGCAGGCGGATCCGAGCCTACGATTGCCACCGCGAAATACAACCCGCAGACTGGCGAATATCTCGGCACGGATGGCAGATGGCATCGGCAGGCCAATCTGACCGCTACCGCGCCGCAGACGTGGAAGGACCTCCTACCGCAGGCATGAGCATGTCAGTCGTGAGCTATGTGTTGCAGCGCAAGTTGAACTTGTCTGCCCCCATCACCCGGAACCTCGAGGTTGAGCGGGAGCTACGGGTGCCGATGCCCGATGGTGTCGAGCTGCTCACCGATCGATGGCGACCCCGCGCCGGCGGAGACGGCCTTCCTGTCGTTCTGATTCGTTCCCCCTACGGGCGAGGCGGGCTGTTTGGTATCGGGATGGCCCGGCCGTGGGCCGAGCGTGGTTTCCAGGTGCTGATTCAAAGCACCCGAGGTGGATTCGGCTCCGGCGGAGATTTCGAACCGTTTCGACGCGAGCGCGAGGACGGCCTGGCGACCATCGAGTGGGTGATCGAGCAGCCATGGTTCGGCGAATCGATCGTGCTGTACGGCCCCAGCTATATGGGTTATGTGCAGTGGGCGATGGGCGACGCGTTGCCAACAGAGGTCAAGGCGATGATCCCGCTCGTCTCCGACTCTGCATTGACTCTGGAATTCCTACGCAGCGATGGGTTTTCACTGGAGACGCCCTTTGGATGGGGTGCACAGGTGGCGACGATGGAACGGCCATTGGCCGTACTGCGCCAGCCACTTCAGGCGCGCAAGACTCGACGAGCGCTGCGTACATTGCCGTTGGGAGCCGCCGACGTCGCGGCGCTCGGCCAAAGATCCGACTACATCCACGACATCCTCGTTCATGACGCCGACGATCCCTATTGGGCGGCGATCGATCACCGCCAACGTGTCGCGGATATCACCACGCCGGTCAACGTCATCGGCGGCTGGTACGACATATTCCTCCCTAGCCAACTGCGTGACTTCAGAGTGCTTCAGCAGGCGAAGCGTCCGGCCTGGTTGACCGTCGGCGCCTGGACCCACATCGAGTTCACTGACATCGATCTGAATGAGGTGATCGAGTTCGGCCACGCCCACGCACGTGGCGAGCATGTTGTGCAGCCGGCAGTGCGGCTGTACGTGATGGGGGAGGGGGTCTGGCGGGATTTCGACCAGTGGCCGCCGAAAGGTTATGTGTCTCAACCTTTTTATCTATGGCCCGGCGGTGCATTGTCGACGGATCCCGCGCCCGAGTCCCAGCCCGACACATTCCGGTACGACCCAGCCGAACCCACGCCGGCCCTGGGCGGCATTCGCCTGCACGGCGGGGGCCGCGTCGACAATAAGGATCTCGAGGCGCGCTCCGATGTTCTGACCTACACCACGGACGTGCTCGACGAGGATGTCGAGGTCATTGGCGAAGTCAGTGCCCAGATCTGGTTCCGATCAAGCCTGCCCTACGCAGATGTGTTCGTTCGGCTCTGTGACGTCGACCCCAGCGGCCGGTCGTTCAATGTCTGCGACGGGCTGGTCAGTCTATCTGGTGCCGACGGAATCACCTGTGCCGCTGTGCAATTATGGCCGACCGCCTATCGATTCAAGCGCGGGCACCGGATCCGTGTCCAGGTATCTAGCGGCGCGTTTCCGCGATATGCGCGCAACCCCGGCACCGGAGAGTCGAAGGCGACTGCCATAACGATGAAGGTGGCCGACCAATTCGTGCTTCACGATCCCGCCTACCCGTCGGCGGTGACTCTGCCGGTTCGGGAGATTGTGTCGCAATAGGTGAACGGCTAGCTTGACATAGCGGCCCGGTTTTGTAACGCGGCCCACCTGCGAAGGAGATAGATCATGTCGCGCTCGAGTGACAAAGAGGTCCTGGCGATCGTCGGTGTCGGCGGTATGGGTGTTGCGGTTGCTCGCCGGATGGGCGCGGGACGTGTCATCGTGCTCGGTGACGTGAACACAGCACAAGTCGAGCGCGTGACCCAGCAGTTGTCCGACGACGGTCATCAGGCCGTCACCGGTCATGTCGATGTCACCTCCAGGGCCTCGGTCACCGAGTTCGCGCGCCTGGCAGCCGCGTCCGGTCGCGTGACCTCCGTCGTGCACACCGCGGGTCTGTCGCCTTCACAAGCTTCAGCTGAAGTCGTTCTGGCAGTGGACCTTCTGGGCGTCGCGTTGACGCTGGAAGTGTTCGGCGATGTCATCGAGCCCGGTGGCGCAGGCGTCGTGATCGCCAGCATGGCCGGTCATTTCCTGCCCCCGATCCCACAGGATGTCGAGCAACAGCTGGCGACCGTGCCCGCCGACGAACTGCTGAGCTTACCCGCGTGCAGCCAGGAGGCGATTGACAGCAGCGAGATGGCATATCCATTTGCCAAGCGCGCCAATCATCTTCGGGTGGCGGCCGCCGCGTCGCAGTGGGGTCGTCGCGGCGCGCGAATCAATTCCATCAGCCCGGGGGTTATCGCGACCGCGATGGGTCGACAGGAACTCGCCGGACCATCAGGAGACGGGATGCGGGCCATGGTCAGCGCCTCGGGTGTGCGACGAGTCGGCACGCCAGACGACATCGCCGCCGCCACCGAGTTCCTGCTCAGCCCCGCGGCAAGTTTCATCTCCGGTGCAGATCTTCTTGTCGACGGGGGAGTGGTGGCCGCTGTTCGAACCGGAACGCTCGACCTGGCGACGGTTGGCGGTTGATCGCCAGAGGCGTTCGTGGCCCTTGTTATTGCACGTTCGGAACGTCTGCGGGGAACGGCAACGCGGTCGCCACACCGCCGGTATTTCTGAGCAGCGGATCGTAGCGGCGGCAAAGGATCAGCCACACCCCGGCATTCCGCACGTACTCGTCGTGGTAAACGCCCGCAATGCTCAAGGTGGTGCCTTCAGAACGCTGACCGATCTCCTGGACGAACCAGCGGCCAGTCGCCCGGTCGGAGTTCGCAGGGTCCAGCACGATCACGCCCGACATCAGGCCTTGGAGAAACACATTCCAGCCACTGAGCATCGAGGTGAAGAACGACACCATCGCATCGTGTCCCTTGAAATGGCCGAGTTCGGGAGCCTGCCATTCGCCGTCAGCGGTGAAAGTGCTTGCGACTCCGACAGGATCGCGGCGGGATGCAGCATCGGCGTAGCGGTGAACGAGGTTGCGAATCTCGTGCTCGTCGGAGATCACTCGGAAAGGCCGAGCATGCGGCGCGTCATGTTCTTCAATTGCGCTTGCAGTGTCTTGCCGTCCACGTCGGCGAGCAGCGGGTGCATCACGGCAACGCTGATCGCGCTCGACAGCACCGCCGCGTGCAACCGCGCTTCAACCCCAGCCTCTGTGCCGAGCAATGCAGCGTACAGGCGTTCGATGAACTTTTGAAACGGTTCGTACTCGGCTTGCAGACGAATGATGACGGGGTCGAACAGCGGAACGCTGAACGCGCCGCGGCGGTCGATGGCCTGCTCGATCATCCGGTCGAGCAGAACCTCCCGCGCCCGTAGCGGATGCCCCTCCGCCTCGGCGGCTTCGACCGCATCCTCAAGCCTGCTCATCTCCCGTTCGGTGATCGCGATGACGATCTCTTCCTTGGTCTTGAACTGGCGGTAGACAGCGGCCTTCGTGACGCCCATCTCGTCGGCGATCATCTGCAGCGACGTCCCGCTGACACCGTGCTCGGCAATGAGTTTCAACGCGGCGTCCAGCACCCGGGTCTGAGCGGCGGTGCGAGTGATCGCGCTGAATCTGCGGTCCTCTTGTGTGGACGTCACAACCACGAGGGTAACCGACTATTGACCGTCTAGTTGCCGATCGGCTACCGTCCAAGTAGCCGATCGGCAACCAAGAGCTGAGCAAGGGGTTCGACGATGAGACGGACTGATGGCGAGTTGATCCTCTTCTGGACCTTGCCCGCAATCGCGATCATTTGGGTGTCCGCCTTCTTCTTGTTTCCCGGGTTCCTTCACCCCATGTCGCCAACCATGTCCGCGGACCAGGTCGCCAGCTTCTATCGGGATGAGACCGCGCGGATTCGCTACAGCATGATCTTGTTCAACTGGTTCGGCGTAGGCCTGATCCCCACCGTCATTCTCTTGGCGATGCAGGTCCGCCGGATGGCGCACCGCACGCCGATCCTGTCCTACAGTTTGATCGCCTGCGCTGGCGGACCGCCCTGTCTCTTCTTGATCGCCAACATGTTCTGGCTCCTCGGATCGTTCCGGCCGGAGCGTTCCCCCGAGTTGACCCAACTGCTCAACGATCTCGCGTGGGTCACCTTCACCGTCCTGGTTCCGTACCTGATCGCCCAATGCCTACTGCTCGCCTTGGCGATCTACTGGGATCACCAAGAGCAGCCCGTTTTCAAGAAGTGGGTGGCACACTTCAATCTTCTTGTCGCGGTGGCCTTGGCACCTGCCGCCTTCACCGCGCTGACGTTCAACGGGCCTCTCGCATGGGACGGGCTATTGTCCTTCTGGGTCAAGAACATTGCGATCGCTGTCTGGATCGTCGTGATGGGAGTCGTTCTCGGCCAAATCATCCTGCGTCGGCGCGCCGAGGAACCGGTCGTGGCATGAGTACTCCTACAGGATCCCTGACCAGCCGGTTGCTCTGGAATTTCCGCCATAATCCCAAGCGCGAGTTGTGGTTTGCGTGGTGGGTGATGGTGGTCTTCTACCAGTTGTACGGTGTGTTGTTCTTCTTTGTCACGCGTGTCCAGCCCCCAGCGAGCCCCGCCTGGGACACCCCGATGGTGGTGCAGTGGTTCAACGATCGCCACAACGGCCTTCTCGCCGGATTCGGCGTCGTGTTCCTCATCTCAGGGCTGTGCGCGCCGATGAATGCCCTTCTCGCGTACTCGATGCGACGCATGTCGGTCAGTCGAGTCTTCGGATATTCGTACCTCATCATGTATTCGCTCAGCGCCATCCCGGGCATGTTGGTGATGGCCATCGCGATGACCGTCGGCGCCATGCGGCCGGACCGCGATCCCGAACTGATCCACTGGCTCTTCGACTTCGCGTTCCTGTCGTTCAGCGGCACCATGGGCGTCTTCATGATCGGCTCCCTGGTCTGGCTGGTTGCGATATTGATCGACAAGAACCGAGTCTTTCCAAAGTGGTTCGGTTATCTCGGCCTGTGCAATGCGCTGACCGAAGTTGTCGTGGCACCAGCGTGGATCTTTCAACGCGGCGTCTTTGCGTGGAACGGTGCGATCGCATGGTGGATCAACATGGTGGTGTTCGTCACCTACACCGTGTGCTTCATCGTGCTGCTGCGGAAGATGATCGAACGCGAGGATTTCGGCACAGGACCGCTGCCGGATCTACCGCCCAAAGCGGAACGTAGCCAGCCGGATTCGGTGGGGGCAATGCAATGACGAACCTGCAGGAAGATTCCTCAACGGACCAGGTTGAGCGCAAGCCTGCCCGGTTCGTGCCCGGGCAGCCGGACATGTGGGTGTTCGTACTCTTCGAATCGCTGCTCTTTACCGGGTACTTCTCGGTCTACCTCATCGGCCGGATACAGAACCGCGACCTGTACCTACAGTCCCAAGCCGATCTGGACCTCCGGTTCGGGATCTTCAACACCATTGCCTTACTGCTGAGTTCGTGGGCGATCGCCCGGTGCGTCCAAGCATCTCGCGAGGGGATGTACCGGGACGCACTGAGGGACGCGTTCCTGACGATCGGCTTCGGCGTCGCATTCCTGGTATCCAAGGTGTTCGAGTGGCACAACGAGATTCGACTCGGGAACACGTTCACCAGTAACGAGTTCTTCCAGCACTTCTTCTTTCTGACGTCGATCCACCTTCTGCATCTGCTGATCGGTTTCATCGTGATGGGCGTCGCCGTCTATCAACTGTGGAGTCCGGCGCGGCGATCACAGCGGCTGGTAGAAACGTGCGCAACCTATTGGCACACAGTCGATTTCCTGTGGGTCCTGATCTTTGCATTGCTCTACGTCGTGAGGTGACCCGTGACCGCAACATTCAACAAGAGGCTGGCGATCGTCTGGCTGGTGCTCTCCGCGATGACCATGGCCTACGTCTGGTTGGACCGCTCGGCCGATGACGACGGGGTGCTCAAAGCGAGCACCGTCGTCACTGTGAGCGCAATCGTCATCGCTCTTGTGAAGGTGCGCATCATCTTTCGCGAATTCATGGAAGTACGGCATGCCCCTGTGTGGCTGCGCCGCCTCACCGATGGCTGGGTTGTGCTAATGGCGGCGTGCCTACTGGGCAGCTACTTCATCGGTTCGGCGTTAGCGGGCTAACTGGCCTTACTCGACTGCGGCTGCAGCGCTACCGACGCCGTGTTCGCGTCGCCGTGCGCCCGGGTGCCGCGCCCCTGCGCGGTGACGGCCAGGGAGGTGCGGTCGCCGCGGAACAGGTCTCGAGAGAACTCGCACGGAGTCCCGTTCTGGTCGTGAGTGATTCGGGTAATCAGCAACAGCGCTGCCTTCGGCTTGATGCCGAGCAGTGACGCTTCACTCGAGGTCGCGTTGACCGCTTCGATCCGTTCCTCCGCCTTCGCGGGCACCAAGCCGTACTTCGTCTCCAGGATCTCGTAGATCGATCCGCCGAGCTGTTCCTCCAGGAGCCCTGGGAAGGCATCGGCCGGAAGCTGGGCATGCTCAAGGGATATCGGCGATCCGTCGGCGAGCCGGACGCGTTGGATGCTGATCACAAGGCCGTTGGGGCCCAGCTGCAACGCTTCTTGGGTGATCCGATCGGCCGGGCCAATCTTGGTGGACAACACGCGCGTTCCCGCCACATAACCCTGGCTGGCCAAGAACGCGGGCACACCGACGACATCGGACAGGTTGCGTTCGACCTGCGGATGGCTGACGAAGATTCCCCCGGACCGGCCGATGACCCGGTGCACCAACCCGGCTTCCTCCAACGCCGCGAGGACCTGACGCAGGCTGGATCGGCTCGTCCCGTAATGCTCGGCAAGATCGCGTTCGCTGCCGAACTTCGACCCGGGTGGGTGCGCGGACGAGTTGATGTCGGCAACGATGCGGCGCCGCAGCTCCTCTGTCTGGCCGGCCACAGTGACACCTCCGTCCGATTTGGTACGACCAATTCTAGTGGAGTTCGACGGCATCCGTCCGCAGGCTCGCGCAGCTAGAGCTCGGACAAGGCCAAGTGCGACTCCGGCAGCACCTGGCCTCCATCGACCACCAGTGACTGTCCCGTGATGTAGGCGGCTTCGTCGCTGGCGAAGAACAGTGCGGCGCTGCCGATATCGGCGACGGTGCCTAGCCGACGCGCGGGCACCGCTGCGGCCATTTGGTCCAGGTATTCCTGGCCCAAATCGTTCAGCCCCTCTGTGACGATGTTGCCCGGTAACACCGCGTTGATGGTGATCTGCTTCGGCGCAAGCTCCATCGCCGCCGTGCGCAGGAAGCCGAGTTGGGCGGCCTTGCTGGCGCCGTAGTGCGACCAGCCGGGATAGCCAGTGATGGGTCCGGTGATCGACGATGTCACGATGACGCGGCCGTGACCGTTCTTGGACAGCGCCGACAGCGCGGCCTGCACGATGTAGACGGTGCCCTTGAAGTTCACCGCCAGCACCTGGTCGATGTCCTCGGGCGTCAGGTCTTCGAGCCGGCCGCTGGGGAAGATGCCGGCATTGGCGCAGACGATGTCGAGGCCGCCGTGGCGTTCGACCGCGGCGTCAACCACCCGGCGACATTCACCGGGATCAGAGACATCGGCGGCCAGACCGCTGACCCGACCGGGGCCGTCGAGCTCGGCCACCGCCTTGTCGATATCGGCCTCATTGCGCGCGGTGATGAGAACGTTCACGCCGGCCCCGGCGAGCGCGGCGGCGATACCGCGGCCGATGCCCTTGCTGCCCCCGGTGACAATGGCCGACCGGCCGTGAATTGATCGGAACATCTTCAATCTCCTTATCGGGTCAGGCTTCTGCCGTTCGAGGCGAGGTAGCGCTTGGCCAGTTCACAGCTTCCTTCGGCGTACGTGATCGCCTTGGTGGCCGATTCCTTCGAATGGCTGTGGCTACCCATCCACGCCAACAGCATCAGCCTGCGCAGCATCACGAACGACGCCAGCATGTCCTCGTCGGAGTCTGGCAGCGGCAGTCGACTGCGGTATCCGGAAGTCCAGGAGTCCTGCCATTCCGGCAGCGCCGGGTCGTCCTCGATGAAGGACACGGCAGTGCCGAAATCGTAGAAATACCAGCCGAATCCGCAGTCATCGAAGTCGATGACCGTGATTTGCGGCGTTGCGACGAGCAGGTTCGCCAACCGCAGGTCGGCGTGGATAAGTCCGAAGCGCTCGCTGGCGGTGCCGTAATCCTGTAGGCGACCGCGCAGCAGTTCCTCGGCGTCGCTGAGGACGCGTTGTTCCTGTCCGCCTACGCCCGCGGCGTCCTGCCAGCGGCCCCAGCGGGGATCATCGCCCAGGCAGTGCTCCCAGTCCCAGGCGAACCGGTCGAATCCCGATGGCCGAGACCAGTTTCTGGAGTGCTCGTGCAGTGCGGCTGTGATGCGGCCAAGCGTGTAGAAGTCGGCGGCCGACACCGTCGACTCGTCGGGCTCGGCGCCGGCCACCATCTCGAAGTGCACAATATGGCGGGTTGTTCCTGCGACGTCCAGACTCACCACCCGCCTGCCGTCGCGGGCAGCGACCACTGCTGGGACGGTGACCGTGCCCTCGCGCCGTAGGGCATCGAGCCACTCGAGTTCGGACTCGATCTGGTGGGCCTCGTGGTAATTCTGCCGGTGCACCCGCAGGATCGACTGCGTTCCGGTCGCGGCGTCGTCGACCAGATATGTTGCGTTCTCGGAGAGATTGAGCAGCCGCAGCGACGAGTCCGGCGCGATGTCGTACTCCTTGAGCGCTCTTGTCGCGACCTCGACGTCGTCGGTGATCATCAGTGGTCTCGCCCTTCGATGCCCGCAAGCACATCGGTGATGCGGTCGCGCGCGATCGTGACGTCCTTCAGGTTCCCACCGATGTACAGCCGGCCCGCCGCGCCAATCATCTGCACATCCACCACCGTCAGTTCCGGGGCGGCGCGCTCGGCCTCGTTGGCCGCGACGGCCGCGAACAACGCCGGCGTCATCTCATACACCAACAACGTTTGTCCGGGCATGATCATCGAGGCCTGGCGGTTGCGGTTGAGGATCACCGCGTGCTGATCGGTGATGTCCTCGATGATGTCGTGGTACAGCACGCGCGGCCGCAACTGGTCGGCTGCCCTGGCGCCCGTCCCTTCCAGGATTGCCTCGCCGGCCCGCTGTACGTCGTTAAGATCGGCCCCGTGGATCTCCAACACACCGAATTGGCGTTCCACGTAGAGAATTCCGGGCTGCACACTGGGTACCGCTTTGAGGGCGAGGTCGATGACGCGTTCGATCGCCAACGCGGGGGACACCTCGACGATGAGAGCGTGTTCACCCTCGTATGGAGGGTAGCCACGGGCTCGGGTCGGAGTGCCCAGGTACGCGGCGAACTGACGTTGCAGATCCTCGACGAGCAGATAGACCCGGATGTCGGTTCGGGTTGTGGTGTCGGTCGCGCCCATAACGGTGAACGCCCTACTTGGGCGTCACGCCGAAGTGCGCACCCAGTTCGCCGTGCGGGCGCGGGATGACGTGCACGCTGACCAACTCGCCGACCTGCGCGGCAGTCTCGGCGCCGGCTTCGGTTGCGGCCTTGATCGCGCCGACCTCGCCGGTCACGACCACCGCGACCAGTCCGTCGCCGACTTCCTGGCGGTCGGTGATGGTCACGTTGGCCGCCTTGACCATCGCGTCGGCGGCGGCCAGTGCTGCGACGTAGCCCTTGGTTTCGATCAATCCAATCGCGTTGCTGGACATTGTGTTTCTCCTATTTACTCGGACGGCGACCGGCGTCGGTCGCCGTAAGGGTTGCTGATGCGTCGATGGACCCGATGACAAGGGCGTCCACGGGTGGTGGTGGACCGCTGAACCAATTCGCAGCAACGGAGCCTTGTGCGATCAACACGTGTTCGCCCAACCCGCTGCCGAGCACGTCGAAGGCGATCATCCTGCCCCCGCTGTGGTCGACCTCGACCTCGAGGAGGGCGCCGCTTGGCAAGCCGTCGATGCGTCGAGTGGTCCAGAGATGCCCGGTCACGGTGGCGGCAATCATTTGCGTTCCTTTTCTATGGAGATCCCCAGTGCGCGCGCCTTTTCGCGTGCCAACGGCGTCACCACCGCCCGCGGACCGAGTAGCAGCGCACTGCCGGACGCGGCGATTTCGGCGATGTGGCGTTCGGTGACCACGCCCTTGTCGACACGGTGTGGCGCCGACGCGGCGACTTGTGCAGACGCCGCGCCGGCGAGTCTGAAGCGCAGCCTTCCGGCGCGCAGATCGGCTCGCGTCTTGGGATTTTCGAACAGTGTCAGCAGCTTGCGGACAAACGCGTCGAGGTCCTGGTTGCTGCCGAGTCGAATGTTCTCTGTTCGATTGCGTTCACCGTTGAGCAGTGGGCCGGTGGGGGTGACGCCGATCTGTTCCGCCACCGTGGCAGGCACCGTCGGTTTCGGTGTCGGTGCGGGAGGGGTGATTCCGGCGACCGCCTCCCGTACCACCTCGCGCACCAGGGTGCGCAGGTCGTTCGTACCGATAGCGCTCACGCGGTGATCCTCGCCAGAGCGTCGGTGGCCGCATCGGCGGCCTGACGGACGTCGGCCTCGGACCCGGACAGATACACCCGACCGGTGGCGCCGATCATCCGGAAATCGACAACTTTGATGGCTGCGGCCTTTTCGGCCTCGTTCGTGGCAAGAACCGCATAAGACGCCGGTTGAACTTCCAACACAAACAGTGACTCACCCGCGAGCACCATCGAGCCGATCTTGTTGCGGTTGATCAGGAACGCGTGCTGATGGTCGATGCTGGAGATGATCCGTGACGCGAGCACGGTCGGCGCCGTTGCCGAGCTGGCGTCCTGGCGCAGCTCGTCCAGGGCGGCGTCGGCGGCGGACTTCACCGCGCCGGTCTCGCCGTGAAACTCCAGATAGCCGAATTGCCGCTCCACGACCAGGATGCCGGCCTTGACTTCGGCGTGCTTGAGCGCGACGTCGGTGATGCCCTCGATGTCGAGGCCGGGTGCCACCTCGATGATCTGTGCGGCGACATCAGCGCGGGGCAGGGCACCCTTGATCCAGGTGCCCATGTACGACATCGTCTGCGGCTGCAACCGGTCGATGAAGATGAAGGAACGAAGTTCAGCCACGGCTCACCTCTTGATCAGTTGTGCGAGTTCTTCGGCGACCATGCGGCGCAGCTCGTCACGGATGCTGTCGATGCCTGGGTCGGCGGGGGTGACTCGATGGATGGTTCGCGGGGGGATGGACTGGCCCTCATCGTCATTCGATGCGCGCGGATAGCCGGGCACCGGCTGGCCGGGGGAGCGCCACGGGGATAGCCCGGCGAAGTTTGGCATGACGACAGCGGGGTCGCTGTTGTACGCGATGCGGGTCCAGTTCACCAAGTTGTCGGGTCGCAGGTTCTCCCCGATGGAGCTGCGACCGACGAAGCCGGTGCCGATCGTCATCGACGGTGCCAGGTTGGTGTCAAGCCCGGCGCTGCCGGTGCTGTTGCCAACATTCACCGCGACCCTCAGGACCGGCACCTGCGCTGCGAATTCGGCAATGACCGAGGCGTTTTCGCTGTGGATGCCCGCGGAATGGCCGGCGCCACCGATGCGCACAACCGCGCGCGCGGCACGGATGCCCCGCTGCGCATCGGGCACCGTGGTCATCCCGAGCACGGGCGACAGCTTCTCGTGGCTGAACATCTCCTCGTCGACGACGTTGTCGAACGGGGCGATCAGCGCGCGAGTCTTCGGGGTCACCCGTAGTCCCGCCTGAGCGGCGATCCAGGCCGCATCGCGGCCAACGACGTCGGTGTTGAGGTGACCGTCAGCGAACATGAACGCGCGCAACCGTTGTGCCGCATCGGCGTCGAGGATGTGGGCGCCGCACCTGGTCAACTCCGCACGGAGCCGGTCGGCGATCGACTCCTCGGCGATCAGCACGGATTCGTTGGTGCACAAGACCGAGTTGTCGAACGCCTTGCTATCGACGATGCGGCGCGCGGCGGCGGCCACGTCGGCGCTGGCGTCGACGAGGACGGGGACATTGCCAGGTCCCACCCCGAGTGCCGGTGTGCCCGACGAATACGCCGCGCGCACCACACCGGTGCCGCCGGTCGCGACGATGACGCCGGTGCGATCGTCGCCCATCAACGCCTCGACCAGTGGGATCGAAGGTTCGTCGATGACCTGGACGACGCCTTCGGGTGCGCCTGCCGCGACCGCGGCGTCGGCGAGCAGTCGGGCGGCGTCAGCCGAGCATTGCTTTGCTCGTGGATGCGGCGCGACCACTATGGCATTGCGGGTCATCAACGCGAGGATGATCTTGAAGTACGCCGTCGCAACGGGATTGGTGGTCGGCGTCAGCGCGAGCACTACGCCAGCGGGTCGCGGTATCTCGACGATCTTGCTGGCGGTGTCGATCCGCGGCGAGACATAGTCTGCACCGCGGTAGTAGTCGACGATGCCGCGTGAGCACGCCCGGTTCTTGACGACCTTGTCCGCAACGACGCCCATCTGGGTTTCGGCCACCGCCGCAGCCGCGAACCGCTCAGCTGCGGCGTGCGCAGTGTCGGCGACCGCGTCGACGATGGCCGACACCGCCTGAAGGTCGTAGTCGGCGTACGCGCGCGCGGCATAGCGGGCGCGCTCCAGTAGGTGCCCTGCGCGCGGGATGCTGATCACAATTGCCTCCGTCCCATGGCCGCTGCGCGGGCGCGCCCGACCGCAGTGTCCAGCCGGTCCAGCACGTCCTCACACAGTTCGTGCGACAGCAGCACCCCCGGCTTGAACTGCAGCACCCGCGGATCGAGCGTGGAAAAGATTGCCCACACGCCGTTTTCGTACAGCTCGCGCATCACGAACTTGGCGCCTTCGGGATGGTCGAACTCGAGCCCGATCACCACGCCGTTCTGACGGATGCCGACGAACCAGTCCGAGTAGTCCGCCTGGATGCGACGCAGCCCGTCGCCGATGAGTGCCGAAATGTAGTGCACCATCGACCGCACCTCGGGTCGGCCAACGATCTCCAGTGTCTTGATGGCTGCGACGCAGCCGAGCTCGGCGCCGCCGAACGTCGAGATGTGACCGAAGCCATCCTGATTCAGCCATTGCGCGGCGCGGTCAGACAGCAGTGCCGCCGCGATCGGATACATGCCGCCGGAGAGCCCCTTACCGATCACCATGATGTCGGGGTCGATGCCGTGCTTGCTGATACACCACATCTCGCCGGTACGCATCAGACCGGTCTGTACCTCGTCGGCGATGTACAGCG
>Ga0075365_10000533_pt1 | contig 14614 bp, 12 predicted proteins | sample EndMetdeltDD1765_FD_71387 | JGI IMG/M metagenome (GOLD analysis project Ga0075365, IMG submission 71387) | Populus endosphere microbial communities from Tennessee, USA - Endosphere MetaG P. deltoides DD176-5 | ecosystem: Host-associated > Plants > Roots > Endosphere | place: USA: Tennessee... | reverse complement strand
GCACATCCCGTACATCGTCTGGAAATCCGACCATCGAGAACACGATGTCGCTGCGCGCAGCGACATCGTGTTCTCGATGGTCGGATTTCCAGACGATGTACGGGATGTGCTTCTCGGACCGAGTGGCGCGCTCTCGACGGCGTCGCCAGGCACGGTCCTTGTCGATATGACGACGAGCCAACCCTCGCTCGCCATCGAGATCGGCCGCCTGGCGGCCACCAGGGGTGTTCATTCAATCGACGCACCCGTATCCGGGGGCGATATCGGTGCTCAGAATGCGACCTTGTCGATCATGGTCGGCGGCCCGAAGGATGTCGTCGATTCCGTGAGGCCGTGTCTCGAAGCGCTTGGCACGACTGTCGTGCATCATGGAGACCATGGCGCCGGGCAACACGTCAAGATGGTCAATCAGATCCTGATCGCGAGCACCATGGTCGCGATGGCAGAGGGACTTTTGTACGCGCACCGCATGGGTCTCGACCTCGAGCGGGTACTTGCGTCAGTTAGCAGCGGTGCCGCCGCCAGTTGGTCGCTTACGAACCTAGCGCCGCGCGTCATCACCGGGGACTTCGCGCCGGGTTTCATGATCGAGCACTTCGTCAAGGATCTCGGTATCGCCCTGAACGAAGCCAATGAGGTCGGCCTTACGCTACCGGGCTTGGTGCTAGCGAACCGGCTCTATCGCGAGCTGCAACAGCAAGGGCACGGCCGCGAGGGCACCCAAACGTTGGTCCACGCTCTCGCATCGCTGTCAGGTTTGGACTGGCACCTCGGTGGCGAGCCGTCGCCGTAGACGCCATCGCGTATGCTTCCCGACACGTCTAGTTCGCACTGCCCAGCGGGCACTAACCGGCAACGAACTGGTGTCCTTGAGCGCGTGATCAACGACACCAAGCGTCGCAGGTACCTGACCATTTTGCGTCCACTCTAGATCTGACGAACGACAGTCGAGGAGTACTGGTGAAGCGCGTCCACACGAATGACCTCCCCGCGAACTCCGGTGCCCGAGTTCGGCTGGCAGGTTGGGTCCATCACCAACGCCACCTCGCCCACATCTCGTTTCTGCTGCTGCGCGATGCTGGTGGCATCGCCCAGGTAGTACTTGAAGGCCTCGCGATTCGAGCCATGGCTCTTGAGCTACTGCCCGAAACCGTCATTGAGGTTGTGGGCACCGTTACCGCATCTAGTCAGGCTCCGGGCGGGATCGAGATCCATGACCCGGAGATCCACGTGCTGTCGGCAACCACGTCACCGCCGCCGTTTGAGCTTCGGCGGCCGCAGTTGAATGCCCAGCTCCCGCAACTGCTCGATCACGCCGCAGTCTCGCTTCGCCACCCCCGCGTGAGAGGGGGATTAGAGATCTCGGCCGCATCCGTACTCGGCTTTCGCTCGACGCTCGACTCTCTGGGCTTCACGGAGATCCACACGCCTAAGATCGTGGGCGCGGCAACCGAGAGCGGCGCCAACGTTTTTGCTATCGACTACTTCGGGAAGCCGGCATACCTCGCTCAGAGCCCCCAGTTGTACAAACAGATGATGGTTGGCGTCTTCGAGCGCGTCTACGAGACCGGACCCGTTTTCCGAGCCGAGCCACACGATACAGTCCGCCACCTCGCCGAATATTTGTCGCTCGACGTCGAGCTCGGCTTCATCGAGGATCACCGCGACGTCGAAGCAGTGGTCCGAGACGTGCTGGAAGGCATGATCACTGCCGTCGCCACCCACGCCGCGCCTGCCATCGCTCTCCTCGGCCTTGACCTTCCGGTGGTGCCCGCGGAAATCCCGCGTGTCGACTTCGTGGAAGCGTTGCTCCTCGTCGAAGAGGCCACCGGAGAACGCCGTGCTGGCGAGCCAGACTTGGCACCATCTGACGAGCGCTGGCTGAGTGACTGGGCGCTGAAGGAGCATGGTTCCGAGTTCCTCTTCGTAGAGGGCTACCCGATGGTGAAACGTCCGTTCTACACGCACCCCATGCCCTCACGTCCTGAGTGCTCGAACAGCTTCGATCTTCTCTTTCGAGGGCTAGAACTCGTGACCGGAGGGCAGCGCCTGCATCGCCACGCCGACTACCTCGCTGTCCTCGATGAAGAGACCCAGATCGCTCTCTCCGGTTACCTCGAGGCCTTCCGCCATGGCATGCCCCCTCACGGGGGATTCGCAATCGGACTTGAACGGTGGACAGCACGCCTCGTGGGAGCGCGAAACATCCGGGAGGTTACAGCGTTCCCGCGTGACCTCAACCGCCTGTCGCCCTAATCGGTTCTATTGGAGACGGCAGGGGCGCTCCCTCCCAATCGAGCGCTCACCAGTTGGCTCACGTCCCTCGCCGTCATACCTGCCCGCTCACACGCCCACTCGTTGAACGGGAGGCCAGGGCCGCCGTTCACAGTTGCACCGAACGCCGCACGATGGGCGAGCACCTCTTCCGTAACACCCGCGACGGCGTCGTCCGACCCCAGGATCCATTTGATCCACTGGTTGCCGAAGGCGACGTGTGAGAGCTCGTCCTGAACGATGAAGTCGAACAGATGGGCCGTCTCCTGATCCCCGGCCGCCCTTACCACGTCGCCGTTGTAGATCGCGCCGTCAACGCCGAGCCACTCCCCCACCTTCTGGTGCGCGGCAAGGCGCATGACTAGCGAGAGTCCAGAGGTCATCCGCCAGAGCTGAGTGTCTATCGGGAGGTCGCCTGGGAGAACCCCAAGCTCATGCATGCGGTTGAGGCACAGCGCTGCGTGCCGCGCCTCGTCCCAGGACTGGCGCGCCATGTCCAGTACGAACGCCCAGGGCAGATCGCCGGCACCCTGGAGAATTAAGCGGCCGCAGTGCTCCAGCGTTGGAACCTCGATTGACATGAGGAGGGCGTGCAAGTACTGCCCGTTCTGCTCGATAGCGCCAACGGGGGGCGGGGGCGCGCTTTCTACCACGTTGAAGCGCCCATCGCGCCCGGGCTCAACAGGTTCAGCAATCGCGAGCACGGCATCGACTGCTTGGCGATGGGACCTCGCCCACTTCCGGGCCAAATGCTCCTCGTCCGTGGCGACCCCAGCGTTGCCGAGTGCATCGAACGCGTCGTCCCACGTTACACGCTGGAGAGCGACCAGCACGTCATCGAGCGTCACGGCGGTGGGGCCGTCCGCTACAGCGTCGACCATCGCCCGTAGCGCACGCAGCCCAGCGACTAGCTCGGGTTTCACGACCGCCCACCAGCCGTAGGCGCGCTGCGCTGTATCCTCGAGTTCGTGTAGTGCCACGAACGCAGCTGTCGCTGGTAGCTCGTCAGGTCGCGCGTGCGCGAACTCGGTGCCGAGTTCGCCCAGCCGGGACCGCAGAAGTTCCACGGAACGTGCCGTCCAATGAACATCGGTCGCTAGCGCGAGCTTCACCTCCACCTCGGGGACATCGCATGCCCAGCGAGCGAGCAGGTAGGTGGCACCGACGAGCACCTCGGCCTGCGTAATGAGGGCAGCGGAGCTCGCCGAGATGGACTCGGCATGTTGCGGCGTCGTACAGACCGGCACGGTTCCTCCTACGCCTGGGACGACCGCTCAGCGGCCGCCCCTTCAATCTCACAGAGATAATCTTGCCATCGTTGAACGATCAGCCGCTGCGTGGCAGCAGCGACGGGGTTAACCTCGTGTCGCCGATCGTCGGGACGCGCATCCCAACCCTCGTGCTCCAGCCGGCCGATGTAGGCGTCTTGGACTTGGACCCGCCGAAGCACGAGGGCTCGGAAGCTCGGGCTGGCAAGACGCCGGAACGGTGCAGTCCAGCCCTCCATCCGTATGTACATACTGATATATGCCCGTACTCGATCGCGGCTTTCGGGCCGGAACCACGCGCCTACGACCAGGTTATCGCCGAAGCGAGCTTCGTGGTGCGGGTACAAGAACCGAACCAGCAACTGGTTCGTGATGACATCTGCGCGCTTGCCGACGCCGATGGCACCGCGGAAGATTGCCTCCTGTCGGCGACGGCCGGAGCGCACTAAGTACTCCGCCTCGACGACGTCGTCGTCCCGAGTGACGCCGACCAACGACATCTCCGACCAGGGCTGGTACCTCCGGTGAAGGTGAAAGTGGTAGTAGTCCATCCCGTTAATGACGCCGATCGCGTAGTGGTTGTCGAAGGTGCGGTCGAGTTGCACCTCTAGCCACGAGGTCGAGACACCCGCAGGTCGGGCCGGTACGGGTGGCAGGACGGCACTGGTCTCGCTCGGGAAGACCCACACCATTCCGTCACGCTCCTCGGCCGGGTACGATGTGACGCGTAGATGGGGACAGCGGTCCGCGGCAACGTAAGGCACCCTGGCGAGTCGGCCGTCCGTCTCGTAGCTCCACCCGTGGTAGGGACAGACGACCTTGTCGTCTACGAGTTCGCCCGCGCTCAAAGAGACACCGCGGTGCAGGCATGAATCCCGCATGCAGCGGACCCTCCCCGCGCGATCCCGCAGAATGAGAAGATCGCTGCCGCTGAAGCGAACGGTCCGCATCGCTCCCGGCCGTAATTCTTGGCTGCGAGCCACCGGAAACCAGTTGCGGGGGTCGACACCGACATCACACAGGTTCACTCTCGTCCTCCGACTCTTGCAACCGGCTCGCACACCAATTCAGCAGCTCAGCGCGGGTCACCACGGCGCAGTCGGCTCCTCGCTCTCCTGCCTGGATGGCTCGGACGAACCGCTCGAGCTGCCACGAATACGAGCTTCGGCCGTCCAGGGTTTCACGGAGGACGCTGTCTCCGAAGCGCGCACGGAACACGGGCATGTCTGGATCACCCGGACGCACCGGGAGGAACACGTCGTCAAGGTCCATGCTTCCCTTAACGCCGGTCAGCCGCGCTCGACAGTCGAATCCAGCCTGCGCCAAGCTTGCACCGACGGTCGCCCAGCAGCCATCGGCGTAGCGGAGTCCGATCGTGCTCTCCATGTCAACACCGCCTGCCCACCGGGCGTATTCGGCGCTGACGTGCGTCGGACGGCCCCGTCCGAGCGCGGTCAGCAGGTCGAGGCCGTAGCACCCGACATCCATTAGGGCACCACCATCGAGGTGAGCAAAGCGGCGGATATCGCCCGGCGCCTCGAGCTGCCAGCCATACCTAACCGTGATCTCACGAAGCTCGCCGAGGCACCCCGCGCGGACGGCCCGCAAGGCTGCGTCTACAGCAGGGTGTGCGCGATAGTGGTACGCCTCCTGGAACACCAACCCCTCTCTGCGGGCAAGGTCGTCGATCTCACGCGCAACTGCAGGGTCGAGCGTGAGTGGCTTCTCGCACAAGACGTGCTTCCCGGCGCTAAGAGCCTCCCGCGCCATCCGTCCGTGAAACGCATTCGGTGTGGCGATGTAGGCAGCGTCGATCTCGCTGCTAGCAAGGAGCTCCGACCACGTCCCCCAACATGGGACGCCGTAGGTGGAAGCGTAGGCGGCGGCCCGGGCGGTGTCCCGCGACGCGACATATCTCACCTCGACGTCCTCGACGTCGCGCCTAGCTCGGTGGATCGCCCACTCGGTGATCCATGCCGGCGTTGCTAATCCTAACCGGAGCCGTCCGGTCACGGAGCCTCGCCCACGTTGAGCCTGGTTACGCAGCGCTGGAGCCATCGGTCGGTGCCGTCGTACCGCGGCCGGTAAGCCGTTCGGCCATGAACGACGCGCCGGTTGTCGAGTACCAACAGGTCTCCAGGGCGCAAGTCGACCCGGGAAGCGGAGCGGACAACCATCGCCCGGAACGCTGCAAGGGCGCGGCGGTGGCGATCGGTCGCCCCAATGATCGCCTCTGCGAACTGAATACGCCCGCTCGCGTCCACGATCGAGTGATATATACGTCTCCCGTCGAGCTCCGTCGAATTGAAGAAGTAAGCCTTCTCGCCGAGCGCCTCGCGGATATCAGATCGCAACCCCGAGAGGGCCATTTGACTATTGGCGACGAGGGTCGACGCGCCGGCGCCGCCACGGAGGCAGAGCAGGAGCACGAAATCCGGCGTAGTTGGACGAAACGCGGTCTCCGTGTGGATCTCGAGGTACACGGAGTTACTAGCCTGCTGGCTCGTCGATCGCTCCCTCTGGGGATAGATGTTCTGCAAGACCTGGCCCTCATGCCAGTCGGCGAAGCCAATCGGGCAGCCGAAATATGATGCCGCCTCAAGTAGGAGCGGCTCCGTCCCTATTGGAGCGATTCCCCCGCGGGCGGGGGCCAGCGGAGTCGGAGGTATCGCCGGGGGTATTGGCCAACCCGTAACGAGGAGCACGCCCGGACCCATGTCGTCTCGGAATTGGACAAAAAGATCCCGAACGCCTTCGGAAAGACCGCCCGACTGACAGGTCGGCCAGACTTCGGCCGACGCATCGTGGTTTAGTACTGGAGTTGAACGCCTACGCGAGACTGAATACACCAGAAAAGACGGGAAGGCTGTAGCGGTTGATGATCTCGTTGAAACCCACGTGCACGTCAATCAGGGTGTCGAGGTCATACTGGAACTCGATGTCTTGCTGCTTCACCACGAAGGGTGTGAAAACCGTCGGCGAGGGCACGACTCCGAGCGCGGCTATCGTTTCCAGGCCGAACAATGTGTCCGCAGGGGGCTCAATTCCGGCGAGTAGGCAGCTGCCGACGTTGTTGTGACCGAACACTCTAACGGCATCCTCGAACGTCCGGACGTAATCTTCAAACACGATAGTAGCTTTGTAACCCTCGATCAGCTCCTTTCGTCGTTCTGTACCCACAACCTCGATTCCGCTATTGAAACGTGAAACGCCCGAGTCGGCGAGCCGCTGGAGGTAGTCGCGCCGCTCGGCTGGCGAATCCTTGATTGCAGCTGGGATAACCTGCGAGACGTAGATTCCTTCTCGATAGCCTGCCCGACGTAGAGCGGTGGCAAGTTCCATGTGCCGGCGTAACTCGAGGTTGGCGTTCGTGATCGAGCCGGTGCAGAGCCAGACAATGTCGTATTTCGTGGCGAAGTCATCTCGGTGGCTATCTACATAGTCCAGGCACTCCTGGAAGTTAGCGCCATAGCTTTCCGGCTTCTCACCGGAGATAGCGAGGATCTCCCACTCGCTCTCCTTGAAGCAGAACTTACACGAGTACGCGCAATAGGTGTGGTAGTCAAAGACGAAAGAGCGTGGCCCGTTCTCGCGCTTGAGGCCGAAGTTGTACATGCCGGTGGGCGCTCGTTCGTCGTCGACGTACTGGTTTGCACAGACCTCCAAAAGCTCACCGTTGATGAACGCGACGATGCGGCTACCGTCAAAGGCAAACGGCGAGCGCTGGTTGACTCGAACGGTGACCTTCTTCAGAAACCCGTCGCCGTGAACCTCGAGCTCGAGGCGGGGCACCACCCCACCGAAAATTGGTAGCTGAATCGAGGTGGTAGCAAGCTGCACCCCATCCCGCAGGACACCTAGTCGGAACACCTCCTCAATACGCACCTGTTCGCTACGGTGGAGGGTCTGGGCAAAGTCCTTCTCCAATTGATCACCGAGAGTGGGCATTGTCACCTCCAGCGGCGGAGATCGCCGCAAGCCTGTAGGCGTTATCGTGAAGTATCGCGGTCGCCGGTTCTTCGGCGAGTCCGTCGATATGATCTAGCCAAGCAAGTAGTGGCCGCGCCTCGGCGCCGGGGTGCGGATAGTCCGTCGCCGCCATGATGCTGACGCGATGGGGTCCTTCCACCGGTACCAGATCTGCGACCGATGTCGAGAAGAAGAAGATGTCGCTGTTGTCGAAGTAGTGGGCAACGGGGCGTTGGAGATCGACCGCAGCGCCTAACGTCTGATGGCTCTCCTCGGCCCGGGCTATCCAGCTACTCACCCAGCTGCTGTTGCACTCATGGAACGCAATGCGGAGGTTCTGAACGATATCTGGAACACCCTGGTCGAACAGAGCACTCAGACACAGATAGCCCGGCAAGGTCTCGACGATGTGGTGGAAGAAGCGGCCCCGGGTGGGACTACTCAGGCGCACCGCGCTTCCTCCGTCGAGGAAGTGTGGCATTGCCGCCTTGTGGATGTGGACTGCCGCCAACTCGTGCTCGGATGTATGCCAAAAACGTGCGACCTCATCCTCAGTCGCGTCGCCATACCCGTGCGGAAGCATCGCATGGTGGACACCGAGGTCCAGCAGGGCAGCTACCTGGGACTCGATCGGCTCGTCGTCCGCGAAACACAACTGGCCCACCGGGAAAAGGCGGCCCGGGTCGGCCGATGAAAACTCCGAGATCCAGCGATTATAAGCCTGGAAATGCGCCCGGGCGTATGGCGAACGGACATCGACATCGCGCGGCCAGAGCAAGCCGAGCGACGGGAAAAGGAACGTAGCGGTGATCCCTTCGGCGTCCATCCACGCCAGCCGAGCGACCGGATCATAGGACGCCGCCGTGCAGGAGGCCGAGTAAGATGCGTACCTCGGTAGCTCGGCGCTCGACCAGTCGACGATTGCTGCATCGGGGTCCGGCACCATCCCACCCAAGCGGCGGATGGCGCTCGCCGGGCGTCCCGCCACGAGGAGCTTGTCGCCGTCTTCAACGTCGCGCGTGACCGTGATGCAGCAATCGCGGAACGGCGGCTCGACGAAGCGCTCCCAAAGGTCTCCCGGTTCCATGACATGTCCGTCGGCGTCGAAAAACGGCTCTCGCTCAGTCACGACCGCTCCGTCCGTCAAGAACCATCTGGTAGTCGGTCGGGTAGTTGAGGTACTTCGGGTCGTTCACCTGGCGACGACCGGGACCCGTCTCTGCGGTATCGGAGTCGAGCAGCAGCACCCGCTGGAGCCACCGATCGTTGCCGTCGTAACGCGGCGATACTGCGCTACGCCCGTGGGCGGCACGTCGGTTGTCAATGACAAGAAGGTCGCCGACATCGAGAAACACGTCGATCGTCCGCCGTGTCACCCACTCGTGAAGCGCCTGTAACGCCGCCTCTGCCCTCTCGTCGATCGCAACCATGTCCGCGACGTACTCGACCCTCGTCCGTCCCGTCGAGTCGAGCGAGATGATCGGCTCGGGAGCCGTGATCCGATTCCCACGGATGATCATCTGGTGGTTATCTGTAAGGAATGCGTACGCCGGTCGACGGAGCTCCTCGACCAGATCCGGGGCCAGCTCATCGAGTAGGCGGATGATCGGACATAGCCGGGTGGCTGCTGCGCCCGACGGGTCAGCCCGGAGACAGAGCAATAGGAGGAAGGACGGGCTCGGACGCCGGAAGGGGGTTTCAGTGTGGACGAGAAACTCGACAGCGTTCGAGCCATATTGCACGTCTCGGTGAGCGGCGATCGGATACTTGTTGTGGATTAAATCGCCCCCGTCCCACTGGGCGTAGGTAAATGGTTCTCCGATCAACAGCGCAAGGGTGAGGAGCATGGGCTCCGTACCGACCATCGTTCGCTCGGTCGAAGCGAAAGGCCAGATGGGCGTCGGCTGAAGCGTAGGCGGGATCGGGAGTCCGCGTATACGGACCACCGGCGGTCCATCTCCGTGCCGCATCTTCTCGAGCATCGAGCGAAGCGGTTCCGGCAGGAGCGCGCCAGCGTCACGCGATCGGTCAATGCAACGCTCGGGCTCGACGTAAACGTCGTATCGATGGCCCGTGGCCGTGGCGACGGCCGTCTGCTCCAACTCATCGAGCTCAATGTCGTAGACGCCGTCCGCAAAGGGAGCATCCGCTGCTGTGAGTCCTTCCCCCACGATCGGTTGCCTCCTCAAGCGACCCACGGAGTTATCCGTGAGGGAGCGCCACTCCCAGGCAGTTGAAAGGCATCTTATGCAGACAGGACGCGTCCGTCTACGGCTACTACAAAGTTTGTAGGGTCGTCGGATCTCAATGGGGTGGGACCGTGGCGAGCAGCTGCCAGTTGGGCTTTCCGGCGTAGAGCAGGGCCCGGACGCGGTAGTCAGCGAAGCACCTGCACCGTCGCCCGCCGCGCAACGCGATCGGTCATCGCTACTCGGGCCGGCGCAATCGATGGTTCCTCGCTCGTCCACGAGCATGCAGCTCGCCGGGCAACGCCGAAGGTGCTTGCGCCACACCAGCCGCGCCGGACGACCGAAGCACGGCAGGTCGACCAGCTCCACCGCCGGCCGGTCCTTCACCGACGCCGAGCCACCACAGCGCAGGCGGATCGACTGTGCCGTCTCGAGCTCGACATGCCCACGATGGGCTCCTCGACAGCATCCGGCAACCGCGAGCACCCGCCACCGCCGGGAGTCCGACGAGCAGCGCCCACACGCGCGCGACCGAGATCGCCGCTGCTCGCCCTTGACATGAGACCCGCTGCATCATCACCCGACCGAGGTCACAATTCGCGCCCGAAAGGTGCAGCGAGTCCTCACCTGTCATCAGGTGGCCGGCTCGGTTGTCAAGTCGGCTCCTCGACAAACCCCGTCTCATTCAGTGGGCTGTACTTTGAGACGCCACCGGCAAGAAGGCCAGCTCCGACACGCAGCTTCTTACATACTCGCCCCTTGCTTCTCGCCTGGAGCTGCTCCGTCAAGCTAGCAAAGGGCTACACCAACGACCGCTTACAGGGCACGATGCACGTCCAGAGCCGTTCACGAAGCTGCACCGACACTGAAGGTGGAACGACTACGGGGCCGCCCCACCACACAGTTCACCCTGCCGCGGTACGTTCGCTGTCGATACCAGCCTGCACTCCTAGCAGAACTTCGTCGAACACATGACTAAACCGGGCTTGACCAAGAGCTCGATTTTCATAAATCGTGTCCGTCGTGAGGACCACCGTCAAGTCGCGGTCCATGTCAACGACTCCGCATGCCCTCATCAGACCAGAGTAGCCGCGGACGAGGTGGCCATGCCACTTAAATCCGAATATCGACGCGTCTCGAATGAGACCACAGCCCCACCTTCCTTCCGCCGAATTCATCTCGCCAGAGCCCCCACCAGCAGGCTCATAGATTCCGAGGAATCGCTCCATATCGCGGGAAAGATTCTCGCGAGGGATTGACCTCACGCGATCATAGAACCTACCTAGGGCCCGCGCCGACGCGACTAACCCGGTGCCCGGAGAAGGTACGTCGCGATCAAAAAAGGTTTGATAACCGAGATCCATATATCTACGGGACTCGCTTCGCCGGAAGTCACGTAGAGGCCTAGACTCGCCAGATTTTTCTCTGACGAGTATCTCGGCAAAATCCCCGGCTGCCATGCCTTCTCGTATGCGCTTCGGGCTACATTCGAACGTCATCTCGTTCTGGAGGTTTGACAAGTACTCCAGAGTTTCGCGGATGGTCGCTAGACCCGCTAACCGTCGAATGATCTCCGCCAATACAAGCCACGTGTACACAGGCTCGTACTGATCGGACCCGACTGCTACCTCATCGATCGCCGCTAATCCAGAGAGAGCAACCGCCACGGTCGGCAAATTCCACGGCCTGGCCCCGGCACTCGGCGTACGAAAGCCGCTACTGTGGCTCAGTAGATGCCACACACATATGCGGTCCGATACGTCAATCTCGGGAAAGAATTCCCGTACACTTGTGTCTACCGACTTACCACACTGACTGAGAAGCTCAAGGAGGCTTAGAGCAACTAGCGGCTTGCCAGCGCACAGTAGCGGAAACATGGACCTCGCACAAATACCGTTCTGTTGGGCCCGATCGGGCACTACCAGGTCGGCGAGTATCTCGTCTCCGTGACCTATGTAAAGTTGGAATGCATTAAACCAGCCCCTTGCCGTGGCGTTTCGACATGGTGCGGCAAACTCCGGCAGAAGATGGTCCACTGAGTCTCCAATATGTCTCAAAGCATTACGCCCGAGCACCAGTATCGCCCTGGCTTCTCGCGACTTCAAGGCCGCACTGGACGCCGCTTATACTTCGTGACGTGCGAACATCGCAGCGTACCGAGTCGACGAGTCTCGCAAGAGCTCATCATGGGTGCCCGACTCCACAATCGCACCTTGATCGAGGACGAGGATACGGTCCGCGTTGCGGATAGTTGACAGACGGTGTGCCACGACGAGGCGCGCACATTGGCCGAGAGCCGCATTCAACGCTTCGGACAAGTGGTGCTCAGTCTCTGTGTCTAGATGCGCTGTCGGTTCGTCGAGGATCACTACCGCTGCATCGCGAAGCACAGCTCGCGCGATAGCCAAGCGCTGGCGCTCTCCACCTGACAACCGGTGGCCCTGCTCCCCTACGATCGTATCGTAGCCCTCAGGGAGGCGGGCTATGAGCTCGCTTAGCTGAGCGATGTCGCACGCTCGCTCGATATCAACAGGATCTAGCTCGCCCGCGCCGTAGAGCAGGTTGTCGCGGATCGACCCGTGGAGGACGTGCGATGACTGCGAGATGAACGCAACACCGGGCGGGATCTCATACTCGGCAAACATTGATGTCGGGCAACCCGCAACTCGCACCTCCCCCGCGGTTGGCAAGAGAAGACCGCACGCGAGGAGAGCGGCCGTACTCTTCCCAGCTCCCGAGGCGCCGATGAGCGCAACCGTCTCGCCAGGTGCAATAGCGAATGTGAGTCCATGGACCGCATCCTCGTCCCGCTGCACGCTGGTAGAACCAGCACTGTTGTTCCCAAGCACAGTGAAGGGGATCCAAGATGCAATCGCGACTGGGGCGCCAGCAAACGACAAGCCGGGAATTGAAAATCTCTCGACCGGCGGGTAACGATAAGACACATCGATGAACTCGAGTCCTGTGGCCTTCGACGACGGCAGGCTATCGAGGCCTGCAGGCACATCCGGTGCAGACTCTCCCGTCGACCAGTTGACGACTGCATCTACCCGGTCGAGGGCAACGCTTGCCCTGAGCATCGGATAGCGCAGGCCCACGAGTTCCATGACTGGCGCCTGGATCTGCCTGACAAATAGGACGAAAAGCAACAGGGTTCCGATGCTGGCACGGTCCACAGCGACAAGCGCAGCGCCGCCGACGAAGACGACTGAACTAATCACATTGAAGACGAGGTCGTACGAAAGGCCCACGGCAGCTCGCCACGCAGCCACTTCCAGCGTGACGTCCTGGAGATCTCGAGCGGCTTCGCTGAAGCGGGCGACCTCCGCGTCCGTCTGCCGCGCCTCCCGCGCCATGATGATGCCACTCATACTTAGCGCGGATTCCGCGGTCGTCGATACGTGGTGGTTGAGCGCGAAGGATCTGCCCAGCAGTGCATTGATCCGCTTCTCTGACAGACGCACTCCCACGACAGCGATCGGGATGAGGAGAAGGACGAGGGTCAGCACTGGCTCGACCCACAGCAGCACGACGACCATGAAGGCAATCGCAGAAACGCTGCTCAGGTATGTGGGAAGCACCTGGCTATACAGCGGCTCGACACCGTTCACGTCGGACGTCAACCGACTCGTGACGGCGCCCGGCTGTACTGTTGAGAAGAAACCAAGCGGCATCGTTATAAGCCGCGCGAACGTCTGAACCTGGAGTCGCCCGATGACCCGAGCGGCCATTTCGTTGGAGACACGCGCGCGCATGAAGGATAGCAATGCACTCGTGAGTCCGAGCGCTGGTACCGCCAAGGCAAGCAAGAGCACATCGCGAAACCTCGCCCCGTCGATCAACTTGTTGATCATCTGGGAGAAGAGCACCGGTTGAACGAACGGAATCACGGCGGCGAGCACCGACAGCACAGATAGGGCCACTACGCGTCGAACCCCGCCGACGAGGTCGCTGCGGAGCGCATGTCGCAGGAGCCGGACTGACCTGAGCATCGAAGCGATGGTCCGCTGGAGGTACGGTCCTACGCGCGTCATGAGCGCTCCCCCCGTGACCAATGGTCGAGGCGGCCCTCGAGGTCGGCGACTTGGCGATGGAGATGCCGAGCGATCGGCCATGCTGGCGGGCCAAGACCGCGTCCGCCGCTGTGGTCGAAGTCGTAACCGTCACAGTGGTCATTCGAGGTCGCGCCCACCAACCCAAACCTGCACCGCGATCGAGACCCTGAACCTCCAATGGGGGTCTGCCCGATCGCACGACAGGTCGAGCGCAGGCCGGTAACGAGCCAGAATCGCGACCTGCGGCCGGTCCTGTAGCCCATCTGGCCTCGAGACGTTCTGGGGCGGGACGGAGCGTCGACCGTCACGCTTGGCTACCTAGCACACAATCGAGACCACGTGTCGATCGAACTCCATGGCCTCGCTCATAATGTTTCGCCAACCGCCGACTTGTGGTCATCACTACGGTCCTCCGCGTCGCACCTCGTCGTCGGGAGACGCCGGGAGCCAAGTCCTCGGGGATCTTCCGCCAAGCTTGCCACAGCTCCGTCGCCTTAGACAGAAGCGACGACAGCTCAACACAGAGCCCTCTGGAGGTGGTGGTCGTAACATGCGGCCGGCCGTACTGTCGTCCGCCAAGCAGATGACAGCCCCGCAAGGCAGTGGCAACACGCACAAGCCGGCGCGAACATCGACCAAGAATCACGCCTCGTCGACCCCTTCGACGAGGTCCTCACACCATGACCGAGACTCCATCATACCCGGGGCGATTCAGGGTATGACAGCGACCATGGGGAAGATGACACGAGGGGCGGGTCGGGTCCGGCCGGCTCCCGAGTTCGGCTCGAGTAGCCCGTTGCGGTCGAGTCCTCTCCCGCCCCCTCCAATCAGCTGCGCAGGTCTGGACCGGCTCCTGCCG
>Ga0075365_10000531_pt1 | contig 14672 bp, 13 predicted proteins | sample EndMetdeltDD1765_FD_71387 | JGI IMG/M metagenome (GOLD analysis project Ga0075365, IMG submission 71387) | Populus endosphere microbial communities from Tennessee, USA - Endosphere MetaG P. deltoides DD176-5 | ecosystem: Host-associated > Plants > Roots > Endosphere | place: USA: Tennessee... | reverse complement strand
GAACGTAACTGCCGGAGAGGTACGCCAGAGTCTGGATTTCGGCGGCGGCGAGGCCAACCGGGTGAAGTCGCTGTCGCGCGTAGGCATGGGCCGCTGCCAAGGGCGCTACTGCCAGTTGGCGGCCGTCGAACTCGCAGCGGCGCACGCCGGCTGCACGCCCGACGCCGTCGGCCGGTTTCGCGGGCAGGCCCCTGCGCGGCCTGCGCCTGTCGACGCCTTTCTCCGGAAAGGCTGATGCCATTGCGAAAACCGCGCCTCGGCATCGGTCACGTCTTAGAAATCGGCGACCTTTCCCCAGGCCGAAACATCGAAGCGCTGCGGATCGTAGGATTTCGGATCGACGATCGGTTGCGACCCGATCATCAGATCGGCGATGAGGTGACCGGCGCCGGGCCCAATGCCGAAGCCGTGTCCTGAAAACCCGGCGGCCAGGAAGAAGCCCGGAACGCTTTGAATCTCGCCGATGGCGGGAACACCGTCCGGCGTGCTGTCGATGTAGCCGGCCCAGGCCGCGCTGATCCTGGTCTTTTGAAGGTCGGGCAGAAGTTCAAGCGCCCGGGCATGGGTCAAGCGGATTGTTGCCTGGTCCGGAACCGGATCGAGAATGCGCATCCGCTCCATCGGCGTCGGCTGGTCGAGTCGCCAGTGCCGAAGCGTTTCGTGGCCCGAGCGCGCGCCCTGCAGCCCGCCGGGCGCGAGGCTTCGCCACCGCTTCAGGAACATCGGCAGGAACTGCGAGGAGAAACGCAATTGCTGCGGCGTCACGTCCACGCGGCCACGTCCACTTATGGCGAGCGTGTAGCCGCCATCGCCGCGGCGCGTGGCCGAGATCCTTGCCGTGTGCAGCGCATCCGGCAGACCTTCCGCGCCTGGCGAGACGGACAGGATGGAGGAGCGGATCGATGCTTGCGGAAAGCGGAAGCCAAACTGCCGGCAAAAGGACGAAGCCCAGGCGCCGCCGGCGAGCACTGCCACCTTCGTCCTGATCGTTCCGCTTTCGGTGACCACCCCACTCAGGCGCCCGCTTTCGGTCTCGATGCCGCGCGCGGCGCAATTCTGATGCACGGTGCTCCCGAGCTTGAGGATGGCCCGGGCGACAGAGGGGGCAGCTCGCGACGGGTCGGCGGTGCCGTCGGTCGGGGAGAAGACACCGCCCTTCCAGGCCCGGCCGGTGGCACGGCCCCGCTCGCTGGCCTCGGCGCCGTCGAGCATCTGCGTGGTGACGCCGGCCGTTTTGGCGAAGTCACGCCAGCGTGCCCAGCCGGCCAGTTCTGCCTCGTCATTGCTGAGATAAAGCAAACCGCATCGGCGAAAGCCGGTGTCTTCGCCGGTTTCCGTGGCAAAGCTGTCCCACAAATCGAGGCTGCGTGTCGCCATCGGTAACTCGCGGGCGTCGCGATTCTGCTGGCGGCACCATCCCCAGTTCCTGGAGGACTGCTCGGCGCCGATGCGCCCTTTTTCGACAAGCGCGACCCGCATGCCGCGCCTGGCCAGATAATAGGCCGCGAAGACACCCACGATGCCGCCGCCAATCACCACCGCGTCCGCGGATCGCGGCAGTTCGCCAGATGTCTCGATTTGCTGTAGCGGCGCGCGCATGGTCTCTCTGCCTTGAAGCGCCAATCTACCGTGTTGCGCAGGCAGCCGCTGCCGCAGTTGAAGCCGAAGCAGAATTTTATTTCGGCAGCTCGGTCAAAATCGGGAGCGACTGCGTTTCAAAGCGCTGTCCGCTTGGATGGACAGGCCAACGGGCTGTGGTAGTGTCAATGCCTATATGCAAGGCAGCATTTTGTGCTGTGGCGTGCGTTCTGCGGAGACGACCATGAAGCTGGATCGGATCGATATCAAGATTCTTCACGAATTGCAGAAGAACGGCCGCATCACCAATGTGGAATTGGCCGACCTGGTGCATCTGTCGCCAAGCCCGTGCCTGATGCGGGTCAAGAAGCTCCAGTCGGAGGGCTACATTGAGGGCTATTCCGCACAGGTCAATATCGGCAAGCTTGGCCAGACGCTGACCGTGTTCACCGAAATCACCTTGAAGAACCATCGCCAGGTGGACTTCGCCCGCTTTCTCGCCGTGGTGGAGAAGATCGATCAGGTCATCGAATGCCACCTCGTGTCGGGCGGCTACGACTATTTGATGAAATTCGTGACCGCCGGCATAGCCGAGTACCAGACGATCATGGAGCGGCTGACCGACATGGATATCGGCATCGACAAGTATTTCAGCTTCGTCGTGCTGAAGTCCCCCATCGTCAAGGCGCACATGCCGCTGCCCAGCCTGTTTCCGAGGTAGTCGGCGGTGGCAGCGCCGCGCTACATCTGTCGCCTGCGGCTCGCTACGCGATGTCCAGCCGCAAGATCGGCTGCAGTGCTTTCAATTCGACTTGCATCTCGGCGATCATCCAGGCCTGGATATCGGAGACCACAGGCCGCACCGGCCGTGAGCGCGGTGCAATCAGCTGATGGATCCGGCCCGTGTTGATCTGCCTGTCTGAGGCTGGGACCAGGGTTCCCTGAAGCAACGCCCTTGAAACGTTGCTGAGCCAGCCGAGCGCCACGCCCTCCCCGTTCATCGCGGCCTGCAGCACGACCGCGTAGTCCGAGAATTCGAGCCATTTTGCCATGCTGGTCTTGCGCTCGGCCACCTTGCCCCAGGCGTCCAGCCACTGCTCCTTGGCGTCGGTCAGGTGCAGCAGGACATGACCTTCCCCGGTTCCGGCGTGGATCAGCCGACCGTGGGCCGCCAGATAGGCTGGGCTGCACACCGGAACGATGACTTCCGGCGAGAATGGCCAATGATGATAGTGCGTATCGTCATCGGCCAGGATTCTCGTGGCAAGGTCGACATTCTCGGCGGGGCCTCTCAGAACGCCCGCGATCAGCTCGAACCTCAGGTCCACATCGGGAAACCTGGTGTTGAAAGCCCCTAACCTGGGAACGAACCAATACGTCGCCAGAGAACTCGAAAGGGAAAGGGTAACCACCGGCTTTGCCGCATCGTTCTGCCTTATTCTCCGGATCACCTCCTCGATGCCGTCAAATCCCTCCCGCACGGCCGAGTAAAGGGCACGCCCTTCCGCGGTCGGCGCCAACCCGGTTGGCCCCCGCGTGAAAAGAGCGATGCCAAAATCGGCCTCGAGCTGGGCGATGCTGCGGCTGATGGATGGTTGCGTGACGTTGAATTCGCGCGCGGCGGCGGTGAAACTGCCCGACCGGGCAGCCGCTTCGAAGACCAGCAGTCCGCGTGCGGAAGGAACGAGTTTTGCGAAACCAGCCATACGCTCAGCGTATAGCTACCCCAACAATTTTCAAGCTTTCTCCGGCTCCGCAAATGACGAACTATAAGCTTCATGAATGGGGTGGAGCAGGGCGTGAAGACAGCGGCATCTCAAGCGGACGGCACATCCGGCGATCCCCTGCTGCAGCCGTTTCGGCTCAAGGGCCTGAGGCTCCGCAACCGTGTCGTCAGCACCAGTCATGCTTCGATGCTGGACGATGGCGGCCTGCCGCTCGAGCGCTACCAGCGCTACCATGAGGAGAAAGCGCGCGGCGGCCTGGCGATGAGCATGGCGGGCGGCTCGGCCATGACCTCGCCCGACTCCAGTTGGGGCGGCGGTCAGCTGGACCTCTCCAGCGATCGTATCGTGCCTCATCTCCAGTCGCTGTCGCAGCGCGTTCATCGCCATGGCGCCGCCGTCATGTGCCAGGTCTCGCATCTTGGACGGCGCGCCACCGCCTATGCCGGAAACTGGCTGCCGCCAGTGGCGCCATCGCGCATTCGCGAGACGCGAAACCGAAATTTCCCGAAGGAGATGGACGCCGCCGACATCGACAGGATCATCAAGGATTACGCCACAGCGGCAAGGCGCTGCGTGGACGGCGGTCTGGATGGCGTCGAGACGGTCACCGGCGGCCATCTGATCGGGCAATTCCTCTCACGCAGAACCAACAGGCGCACGGATGGCTTCGGCGGCTCGCTGGAAAACCGCGCGCGCTTCGGCCTGATGGTTCACGAGGCAATACGCCGCGCGGTGGGTGACGACTTCGCTGTCGGCATCCGGTTGGTGATCGACGAGGCGGTCGACGACGGGTCGGATTTCGAGGAATGCCTAGCCTTCGCCAGGCTGTTCGAGCGGGAAGGCCATGTCGATTTCTTCAATTGCATCTTCGGCCGCATGGACACCGACCTGTCGCTGGCCGAGCAGAACATGCCCGGCATGTTCAGCCCGAGCGCGCCGTTTCTGCCGCTGGTCGGGCAGTTCAAACGGGAAACCAAACTGCCCGTCATCCACGCCGCAGCGATCAGGGATGTCGCCACGGCTCGTCATGCGATCCGCGAAAACCTTGTCGACCTGGTCGGCATGACGCGCGCGCATATCGCCGACCCGCACATCGTCAACAAGGTGATGCGCGGAGAGGAAGAACGCATCCGCCCCTGCGTCGGCGCGTCCTACTGCCTGTACAAGAAGGTGCAGTGCATCCACAACCCGGCCAGCGGCCATGAGACCCTCGTCAACCACATCATCGACCGGGCGGAGACGCCGAAACGGGTGGTCGTGGTCGGCGGTGGTCCGGGTGGGATGGAAGCGGCAAGGGTCGCCGCCGAGCGCGGACACAGAGTGAGCCTGCTCGAAGCCGCGGCACGGCTCGGCGGGCAGGTGCTCGTCGCGGCCGCAGCGTCCGACCGCAAGGATCTCATCGGCATAGTCGACTGGCGCGTCGACGAACTCGCTCGGCTTGGAGTGGAAGTCCGTCTCAACACCTATGCGGACGCAGAAATCGTCCTTGCCGCAAAACCGGACGCGGTCATCGTGGCCACCGGCGGCATTCCTGATATGGAATGGCTGGAGGGTGCCGAACATTGCGATAGCGTCTGGGACGTCCTGACCGGGGTCGTGCCGGCAAAGGACGACGTGCTCATCTACGACGAGACCGGACGCCAGGCGGCAATTTCCTGCGCCCTGCATCTGGCCCGTCCGGGGCGCGTGGTCAGCCTGGCCATAGCCGACGACACTTTGGCGATCGAGACGCCCTATCCGGACCGGGTGAGTTTTCGCAAACGCGCCACGGAACGCGGCATCCGCGTTGTCAGCGATGTGCGTCTGGTCAAGGCGGTACGCCAGGGCAACGGCATCGCCGCCACGTTTCGGCATGAACTCACCGGTGCGGAAACGGAAATGACGGCGGCCCAACTCATTGTCGAGCGCGGCACGGTGCCGATGGAGGACACTTACCAGGAATTGCGCGCGCGCTCAGCCAATAACGGCGTCACCGACATAGCACTGATGACGGGAACGGAAACGAACGGGGACAAAGGTCCCCAAGCTGCCGGATCTTTCGTCCTGCACCGCATCGGCGACGCCGTTGCCAGCAGGGACATCTACTCGTCGATCTACGAGGCCTACCGGCTCTGCTCGCAATTGTAGGCAGGGCCTATGAAACTCGATCGGATCGACATCAAGATTTTGTACGAGCTGCAGAAGAACGGCCGCATCACAAATGTGGAGCTGGCGGAATTGGTCAATCTCTCCCCCAGCCCCTGCCTGATGCGGGTAAAGAAGCTGCAGGCCGAACGCTATATCGTCCGCTATTCGGCGCAGATCGACATCGCCAAGCTGGGGCGCACGCTCACCGTCTTCACGGAAATCACGCTGAAGAACCATCGTCAGATCGACTTCGCGCGCTTCCTTGCCGCCGTCGACAAGGTTGATGCCGCCGTCGAATGCCACCGCGTGTCCGCCCGTTATGACTATCTCTTGAAATTCGTCACGGGTGGGATTGCCGAATATCAGGCGATCGTCGAGCGGCTCACCGACATGGATATCGGCATCGACAAGTGTTTCAGCTTCGTGGTGCTGAAGTCACCCATCATCAAGGCGCATATGCCGCTGCCCAGCCTGTTTCCGATGTAATCAGCGATGGCCGTACTGGCTGACGAGCTCCGGGTCGCGGACGAGGCCATCGAGCCACGTCGGATCGAGCTTGGGCACGGAGGAGAACAGAAGCTTCGAATAGGGGTGGCTTGGCGCTTGCAGCCTGTCGGGCGTGATCTGTTCAACCCGCTGCCCATTATACATGACCATGATCTCGTCGCAGATCGCTTCGACGACGGAGAGATCGTGGCTGATGAAAATGTAGGAAAGGCCCAGCTCGCGCTGCAGCTCCTTGAGCAGGTCGATCACGGCGGCCGCCACCACCGTGTCGAGCGCCGAGGTGATTTCGTCGCAGATGATGAGCTTGGGTCCGGCCGCCAGGGCGCGCGCGAAGTTCACGCGCTGCTTCTGGCCGCCCGAGAGCTCCGACGGCCGACGGTAGCGCAGCGTCCTGGGCAGGCGAACCATGTCGAGCAGTTCATCGACGCGCTTCGAGCGCGCCTGCCTGTCGAGTTGGTGATAGAAGGCCAGCGGCCGGGCAATGATGTCCTCCACAGGCTTGGCCGGGTTGAGCGCGGTATCGGCATACTGGAACACGATCTGCATCTCGCGCAACTGGTCCTGGCTGCGTTTCCCCGCGGCGCGCTGCAGTTCTTTGCCGTCGAATATGATGTCGCCGGCCGCCGCCGGATGGATGCCGGCGATGACTCGCGCCAGCGTCGATTTTCCGCAGCCGGATTCGCCGATAATGCCGAGGTTGCGTCCCTTCTCGACGACCAGGCTGACGGAATCGACGGCCCGGATGAGTGGCAGCCCGTTATCCCGCACCGCGCCATAGCCGGCGGTCACATTGTCGATACGCAGCAACGGCTTCGCGCCGACATCCGTGTCCGCGTGCGCTTGCCGCGGCCTCGGCTCGAAGGCAGCCAAAAGTTCGCGCGTATAGGGGTGCTGGGCGGCCGAAAGAATCTGAGCGGTGGTGCCGGTCTCCTGCACTTCGCCGCCCTTCAGCACAACGATGTGGTCGGAGATCTGGGCGACGACGGCGAGGTCGTGCGAAACATAGACCCCCGCTATCCCACCCGCCCGCATGACCGCCTTGAATGCTTTCAGCACGTCGATCTGCGTGGTCACGTCGAGCGCGGTGGTCGGCTCGTCGAAGATGACCAGCTTGGGATCGCCGATAAGCGCCATGGCCGCCGACAGCCGCTGCAATTGCCCGCCTGAAACCTGGTGCGGGTAGCGCGCGCCAATCCCTTCCGGATCCGGCAGCGACAAAGCCCGGAACAGTTCGACCGCGCGCTTTCGCGCCTGCTCGGGCGGCATAAGGCCGTGGATGCGCGTGACCTCGATCACTTGCTCCATGATCGTCGACGAGGGGTTGAAGGAGGCGGCGGCACTTTGCGGAACATAGGCAATGTCGGTGCCGCGCAATTTGGCGCGCTGCTTTTCGGACAGTGCCGCCATGTTCTTGCCGTTCACATTGATCTCGCCGCCGGTGATCCGGCAGCCGGGCCGCGCATAGCCCATGAGGGAGAGCGCCACCGTTGTCTTGCCGGAGCCGCTCTCCCCGATCAGGGCGACGATCTCGCCGTCGGCGATGTCGATGCTGACGCCCTTGATGATTTCGACGATGCGTCCGGCGTCCGTCGTCGCCTCGATCCTCAGGTTCCTGACCTCGACGAGATTGGTCATGTGTCCCTGTCCCTGATCTTCTGCGGCAGGTTGTCGATCAGCAGGTTGACGCTGATGGTGAGACTGGCGATCGCCAGCGAGGGAATGATGACGGCGGGAGCCGCGAAGGGCAGGCCGCCGATGTTCTCGCGTACCAGGGCGCCCCAGTCGGCGAGCGGCGGCTGCAGGCCGAGTCCGAGGAAGGACAGGCCTGAGAGCAAGAGCACGATGAAGACGAAGCGCAGGCCAAAATCGGCCAGAACCGGGCGGATGATGTTGGGCAGGATCTCGGACCCGATGAGATAGGCGGTGCTTTCGCCGCGGACGCGGGCGACGGTCATGAAGTCCATGGTATTGATGTTGACGGCGAGCGCCCGTGCGAAGCGGTAGGCGCCGGGTATGTAGATGACGGCGAGCGTCAGGATCAGCGCCGGGATCGACGAGCCCACCGCGGCGACGACCACAAGGCCGAACAGCTTGCTGGGGATGGAGTTCATGGCGTCAAGGAATCGGCTTAGGCAGGTGTCGAGCCAGCCGCCGGTGACGGCCGCGACCATCCCCAGCACCACGCCCGAAAAGCAGGCGATGGCGACGGCGGCGAGCGATATGCCGACAGTGTAGCGCGCGCCCATGAGCACCCGTGAGAGCATGTCGCGCCCCAGATAGTCGGAGCCGAGCCATAGACCCTGACGCATCGGGCCGAAATAGTCGTCGTCGACTATGTCGCCGATCGAATGGGGAATGATGGCGGGCGCGAAGATGGCGATCAGCGTCCACGCCAGGATGACCAGCGCGGCCACGACGCCCACGAGATTGTAGCTGTGGCCCAGGAAGGACCGTGGGGAAGCTGCCACACGCGCCATTGTCACCTGAGCCTCGGGTTGGACATGATGGCGATAATGTCGGCGACGGTGATGAGCAAGAGATAGCCGAGGCAGAAGATCATTGCGCAGCTTTGGATCAACGGCAGGTCGCGGGTCGCAACCGCATCGACCATCAGCTTGGCGATGCCGGGATAGTTGAAGATCGTCTCCACGATGATGACGCCGCCGACCAGATAGGACAAAGACAGCGCAACCGCGTTGACGATCGGCCCGAGCGCATTGGGAAGCGCGTGCTTGAGCACCATGCGGCCGCGTGAAGCGCCCTTGAGAAGCGCCATCTCGACATAAGGCGTGGAGAGCGTTTCGATCACAGCCGCACGGGTCATGCGGATCATCTGTGCGGAGATGACGAAGGTGAGTGTGATCACGGGCATTGCATAGATGCGCACGAGGTCGGTCAGCGTGTGCGCCTCATTGACCGAGGAAAGTGCCGGCAGCCATTTGAGATAGACAGCGAAAAGCAGGACCGCGAGGGTCGCGACCATGAATTCCGGCACCGAGATGACGCCGATCGAAAGGATGGTGACGGTTCGGTCGTAGAGGGAGCCACGCAGCATGGCGGCGGTGATGCCGAGCGTCAGCGCCAGCGGCACCGAGAGCAGGGTGGTGATGCCGGCGAGCTCCATTGTGTTGACAAAGCGCCCGCCGATCAGCGCCGCGACAGGCATCTCATTGGCATAGGAGGTGCCGAGGTCACCGTGGAGCAGGCCGAGAAGCCAGCGCAGGAAGCGCAGGATTGCCGGATCGTTGAGATGCATGGCTTCGCGCAGGCCGGCGACCGCCTCCGGGGTGGCTGCCTGGCCGAGCAGGATCGACGCGGTATCGCCAGGCAACATGCTGGTGGCGAAAAAAACCGCGAATAGCACTATCAGAAGCGTGACGACCGCGATCGCCAGCCGCTTCAGCACGAGGTTTAGAACCCCAGACGTCATTGAAGCGCTCCTGCGGTTGCGTTCGGCCAAGCCATGTTGCGCAATAGGTGCCGGGGACCGGCTGTCCGGTCCCCGGCAGGCGCCTCTCAGGCCTCGAGCCAGAGATATTCCGCCATTGCGTAGCCCATCATGCCACCGAGCGGGTTCGCCTCCAAACCCTTCACCTTGCTGGAGAGAGCATCAACGTTGGAAATGTAGGCCGGGATGATGGTGCCGGCCTCCTCTGAGACCATGCCCTGCATCTGGTTGTAGATTTCCTTGCGCTTGGCCTGATCAAGCGAGCCGCGCGCCTCGACGAGCAGCTTGTCGAACTTCTCGGACTTGTACTGGCTTTCGTTCCAGGGCGCGTTGGAGGCGTAGAGGAGCGAGAACAGGATGTCCGGCGTCGGGCGCGGATTGATGTTGCCGAAATGGATCGGCGCCTTGAGCCAGTAATTGTCCCAGTAGCCGTCCGACGGAACGCGCTGGACGTCCAGCTTCATGCCGATATCGGCGCCGGCGGCCTGGATGATAACAGCCATGTCGATCGACGAGGTCGCGGCGTCGGAAGCAATCACGGGGATGGACTGGCCGAGCAAGCCTGACTTCTGGAAGTGGAACTTGGCCTTGTCCGGGTCGAAAGCCTTCGGCTTGATGTCGGGATTGTGGAAGATGTTTGCCGGGGAGACAGGCTGGTCGTTGCCAATCTCGCCAAGTCCACGCAACGCCGATTTGACGATCTGCTCGCGGTTTACCAGATACTTCATGCCAGCCACGAAGTCGGCCTTGTTGCCCGGATCCATGTCGAGCCGGATGTTGAGGTCGGTGTAGTTGCCCGAGGTCGTCTTCGACAACTCGAAGCCCTGCTGCCCGCCAATGAGCTTCATCGCGCGTGGATTGATCGAAGCCGCAAAATTGATGTCACCAGAAAGCAGGGCGTTGACGCGGGCGCTGTCGTCGCTGATGGCGATGAACTCGAAGGAGTCGAGATAGGGCTTGCCTGATTTCCAATAATTCTTGTTCTTGGTGACGACCGACCGCACGCCCGGCTCGAACGTCTGCAGCACGAAGGCGCCGGTGCCGTTGCCCTTGGAGAAGTCCGTGGTGCCGTCCTGGACGATCATGAAATGGTGTAGCGCCAGGATGGTCGGAAGGTCGGCATTCGGGTCGGCGAGCGTGATCTCCACGGTCGACTTGTCGACCGCCTTGAAGCCGGTCATCTGCGCTGCGATCTTGGCGACCTTGGAACCGACCGCCGGATCGAGATGGCGCTTCAGCGAGAACACCACGTCATCGGCGGTGAGAGCCTTTCCATCGTGGAAGGTGACACCCTTGCGCAGCTTCACCGTCCAGGTCTTGGCGTCCTTGCTGTCGAAGCTTTCAGCCAGCTCCATCTGCGTGACGCCGTCCTTGTCGAGGAAAGTCAGGCGGTTGTAGAGCGAGCAGCAGCGGACATAGTCGGTCGACAGCGACGCCTTTGCCGGATCGAGCGTGTCGGCGGTCGAGGACGACCAGCCGGCGGCCTTGAACGTTCCGCCGGAAACCGGTTCGGCGGCGACCGCATTGGTGGCACGGCCAAGCACTATGCTGCCCGCGGCGACTGCGGCGCCGCCGGCCAGCAGCATCTTGAGGAGTTCGCGGCGGCTCGCGCCCCGCCGGATGGCATTTTCGACCATGGCATCGTCTGCGCTGGTCCAGTTCGTGATCTTGTCGGTCATATCATTCCCCTTTCTGTTTGTTTTCCGGCTTGCTCGTCTTGCTGCGGCTTTCCGGGTTTGGGCTCAGGTTCGTTCCTTCAGGCTTTCCCGCACGGCTGCGGCAAGGGCGGCCATTGACGTGAAGTGGTAGTTCGGCGCGGTGAAGCGATCTGGCTCGATCGTGCCGCCATAGCCCTTCTGGGCGTGCCGGCGCTCGATCCAGCAATTGGTCACGCCAAGCGCTCGGGATATGCCGATGTCGTGGTACTGACTTTGCGCGACGTGCAGGATGTCATCCTTGCTGTCGCCCCGGGAGGCCACGAAATCGAAGACCTTCTGGAAGAAGGCCGGGTCCGGTTTCTCCGTGCCTGTATCATCGGCCGTGAAGGTGGCGAAAAAGGGCGAACCGAGCTGCTTTTCGAAATGATCTAGTGCCCAACGTCTTGCATTGGTCATGGCGATCAGCCTGTGCGACTTCGCAAGGTCCGCCAATGCCGCCGCGCTGTCGGGGAAGCCTTGCCAGACGCTGGCCGAGTCCCGCAGCTGGATGCCGTATTTCTCCTCGGCCGGCAGGCCGAGTTGCGGCGCGATGGCTGTGTAGACACGCACGAGATCGTCGGGAAACAGGCCGGCATCGGGCATGTAACGGGCCTGCCGGTAGAGGCTCAGCGCTTCCTCGCCATCGATCGAAACGCCGGCCTCGGCGGCAATTCCCGCCAGGCAGGTCGTGATCCCGCCTTCGAAGTCGATCAGCGTACCAACCACGTCGAAGGTCATATATTTGAATTCGCTAAAGCCCCTGGCCAAGACTGGCTCTCCTCTGCGTTCGGCCGAATTGCATGTGTTGAACAGAACAAAATTCCGTGCTGCCTGGGGCGTGGCCTTTCGAAGGCCCGGAGATCCAAGCTTTCTGGCCTTGTCTTATGAGCAGTCTGGCACTTCCCCCGCGCTGGATTCGCCGAAAAGGCGTGAAGGGGCGGCACAAAATTGCGAAATCATCCGCCCCGGCGATATTTCGAGACGCGACATATTCCGCCGCCTTCATGCCACAGCCTGGCGGACATCGGGATCGGCCAGCGTCTGGTCGAGCGTCCGGCGTGTGCGCTCGATGACCGCGTCGATGTCGGCGTCGGTGCAGCAGAGCGGGGGAGCATAGCCGAGAACCCCGTTGGCAAAGGCACGGATGATGAGGCCGTTGTCCCACGCCCTGTCGAAGATACGCCGTGCCGGCATTGCCGACGCCGGAAGCGGCGTCTTCTTGTCCTTGTCGACCACCAGTTCGATGGCGGCAAGCATGCCGCGACCGCGTACATCGCCGACAAGCGGATGGCCCCTCAAGCCCTCCAATCCCGCCATCAGGCGGGCACCGGCCTTGATGCCATTGTCCAGAAGGCCGTCTTCATAGAGCTTCAACACTTCGAGCGCGACGGCAGCGCTGACGGGATGGGCGGAATAGGTATAGCCGTGGCCGACGGCCGAACTGCCCGCGCCATCGGCAATGACATTGTAGACATGATCGGCCATGAACACGGCGCCCATGGGAACATAACCCGAGGTCAGCCCCTTGGCGGTCGTCATGAAATCGGGGACGATCTCCTCGTCGGTGCAGGCGAACAGCGGTCCCGTGCGGCCGAAACCGGTGATCACCTCGTCGGCGATGAACAGGATGCCGTACTCCCGGCAGAGTCCGCGCATGGCCTTGATCCAGCCTTTTGGCGGAACGATGACGCCGCCCGAGCCCTGTATCGGCTCGGCATAGAAGGCGGCGACCCGTTCCGGCCCGATCGCCTCGATCTTGGCCTTCACCGCGGCGAGCGATGCGGCGATGATCGCGTTGCCGTCCTCGCCGACCGGGTTGCGATAGGGATAGGGTGAAGGAATCTTGTGCTGCCATTCGAAGGGAATGCCGAAACCGGCGTGAAAGGCGGGCAGGGCGGTCAGGCCCGCGCCGACCACCGACGACCCATGGTAACCCTGTTCGATGGAAATGAACTGGTCGCGTTGCGGCTCGCCTTTGGCATTCCAGTAGTAGCGGACGAAACGGATCGTGCTGTCGACCGCGTCCGACCCGCCAAGCGTGAAAAAGACGTGATTGAGGTCGCCCGGCGCCCGCTCGGCCAGTTCTGAGGCGAGCCGGATGGCGGGCTCCGAACCGAGATCGAAATAGGCAGTGGCGTAGGGAAGCTCGCGCATCTGCCGGGCCGCCGCCTCGACGATGCTGTCATGGCCGTAGCCGGCATTGACGCACCACAGCCCGGCGAAGCCATCGACGAGTTGCTTGCCGGACGCGTCGGTCACGGTCGCCCCTTTCGCCGATTTCAGCACACGCACGCCAAGCGCCTCGTGGCCACGATATGAAGCGACCGGGTGGATGAGATGGGCGCGGTCGAGTTCGATCAGCGAATTGGCGAGCATTGTTATCCTCCTAGCCGAGCGCCTGGTTGGCGAGCGCGTAAACTTTCGGCCTGATCCGGTCCGCGCCCGTCCTGGGTGGACGGTCCATGGCCACACCGCCGCCGACATGGGTGAGGCCGATTTCCTCGAGCCAGCTGGCGATGCCGGTCACGCTGCCGGTATCCACGCGCAGGAAGGCGCCGGGACGCGGCGCGGCAAAGAAGCCGATCAGGGCCTTCGCCTCGTTGGCGCTTCCCGCGATGACCGGACCGATCACCTCGCCGCGTCCGAACGGGCGGATCGCGGCATAGGCCTCGATGGCGCCGTTGCGGCGGAAGACGGCGAACTGGCCGCGCTCCGCCAGCGCATCGATCAGAGCTTCGCGGTCGGCGCCATAGGCGTCGCGGTCCAGCGCCTTGATTTCAGGGAGATCGTCGATGCCTGCGGCTGCCACGCCACCGGGCGCACCAAGCTCCGCAACCTTGCCCTGATGCTGCAGGATGGTGCCGGACGGCACGAAGCCCAATTTCTCATAGAGAGGCATGCCGTCTGCCGTCGCGACGAGCCGCAGCGGACGGTTCCCGGCCAAGGCGAAGGCCTGATCCATAAGCTGGCGTCCAAGCCCCTTGCCGCGCGCGTTCCTGTCGACGATCACCATGTTGATCATGGCGCAATCCATGCCGTAGGGCGTGACCAGGATGGTTCCGGTGACGCGGCCCTGACCATCGAGCGCGACCGCGCCGCTCGAAAGCTGCAACGCCATCTGCCAATCCTGCGGGCGATGCGGCCAATTCTCCTGGCGAGAAAGCGCCACGGCGCCCTCGATATGGTGCGGCCCGAAGGCCTGGAGTTCGATCTCGCCCTGCGGCATGAGGCATCCTTCCGTCTGATGCCAAGTTTCGACCATCAGCGCGCCGCAGATCGTCTGAAGGCCCTGGCTTCGACGGTATCTTTCGCCGTAGCGCAGGCGGTGCGCCGCATCTTGTGCTGGCGGTGCAGGCGCCTCACGCCGCGGGCGGCACCACAATCGGCACGCCAGATGCTACAGCGTGCCAAACCGGACCGCGGATACGGAACTTTCTGCTTTCGAGAGGGTGATTTCGGTCAGGTGGGCCGCTGCCTGCCGTCCTATGATGAAATACATCCCAACGCGGATGTGCTTCCACCGGAGATCGACGGACATGGCTTCCTTCAGGCCCAAATACATCACCTTCGACTGCTACGGCACGTTGA
>Ga0075365_10000530_pt1 | contig 14674 bp, 12 predicted proteins | sample EndMetdeltDD1765_FD_71387 | JGI IMG/M metagenome (GOLD analysis project Ga0075365, IMG submission 71387) | Populus endosphere microbial communities from Tennessee, USA - Endosphere MetaG P. deltoides DD176-5 | ecosystem: Host-associated > Plants > Roots > Endosphere | place: USA: Tennessee... | reverse complement strand
CACCACCGAGCAAGCGTGGCAGTTCCTCGGAGCTGGTTTGCGCCTGTACTGCCCCGACAAGCTGCCGCTGCTCCAAGCCGGGCAATAGCGAGGAGAACGAAATGTTACGCAAAGCGAGTATTGCCGCTGCCGCGCTGAGCTGTGCCGCCCTGCTTTTTCCGGGCGCTGCCTCGGCCGATGCGACCGACGAGTATCCGATCCCGAGCCGGATCATGAAGACGCCCTGCACCGTCGATCAATACATGGCGGCCACGCGGGACACCGATCCGGTGTACTACGAGCGCTACATGATCGACTACAGGAACCGGCCCGCCGACGTGCAGACCGGTGCCCGCAACCGGATCTACTGGTTCTTCTCGCTGGATTACGCGGGCCGCAGGCAGTATTCGGAGAATACGGCGACCAACGTGTACTACGAGCAGATGGCCACGCGGTGGGGCAACTGGGCGAAGTTGTTCTTCAACAACAAGGGCGTCGTCGCGCATGCCACCGACGTTTGCATGAATTACCCGCCGAACGATCCGTCCGTCTGGACCTGGACTACCGCCTAGGCGGACCGAGTGCGCTTAATGGGTTGATTGCCAGCACTACGTGCGTGCGATCAACCCCTTACGCATGCGGGAAGCCGATCAAGGCAATGCGGCCCACACCGGGCTGAACGGGGCCTGTGCAGGCGTTGTCGGAACGGCGACAGGTGCTTCTGCCGCGAGTGCCGGGGCTGCCCCAGGCAGGTGCAGGGCGCCTTGGTCCGGCAGATGTTCGGTTTGTGCCGGCAGGTCGGCAGTCTGCGCGGACAGATGCGGGACCTCGGCGGGCGCCGGCAGGTGCGCGACCTCCGCGGGCTCCTCCGCGACAAATGCTTGCGGCACGTCGGTGGCCGACGCTTGTGGGGCTTCGGTGCTCGGCGCCTGCGGCACGTCGTTGACGGGCGCCTCCGGTGCTGCCGGTGTCTCCGGAACGGCCAGCGGTTCCGCGGTGACGGGTGCCTCCGGTGCGGTGACCTCCGCGACAGCTGGCGACGGGGCGCGGGGCGGCTGCGCTGCGGGCGCGGCCTGCGCCATCCGCTTCATGACGCTCTTGGCCGGCTGCGGCTCGGCGGGTACCGGAACCGCTTCGATACTCGCCGAAGTGGTCGACGAGTTGGATGCCGACTGATTCTCCGTCGACGGCGCGTCGGGCTGACTCACGAGAACAGGCCCCACGACGAACAGTGCGACTACGCCCGCCGCCAATGCGACGGCGGCGCGCGCAGGCGGACTGAACCTCGACATTCCCTGACCGAAAGTCGGCTTCGAGACGCCAATTCGCTGATCTGCCAACGATATTGCGACCGTCGCGTCGTCCGACCTAGCCGCCAGCGCCGCACCGCGCGCGAGCACCAACTGTGCTTCGTTGGTCGTCACGACCGGCATGGGAAGCGCGTCACTGAGCCGTCCCGAAATCAGCTCGAGGTCTCCGCGTGAGCCGATGAGGAACAGATGCTCGGGCTCGAGGTGGTTGGTTTCGAAAGCGTGCGTCAGCCAGCGGCTCAGACCGTCGTCGCTCTCCCGCGTATGGGTCGCGAAGGTGCGGACCGCGCCGTATCCGAAGGACAGCAAGGTCGCGGCCGCAGGCTCGACGACGCACACCGCCGCCTTCTGGAATCCCAACGCCTCGGCGTAGGTGTAAGCCCACGTCCTGGCGGCCTCGGAGAGTCGCACCGATGCGACCTTTTCGAACCCGAGGTCGGGCAACGAGGTCAGCAGCAGGTTCGCCGTCGCAGACGCATCAGCGGTCCATGTCAGCCCGATCGACTTCAGTTCGTGACCGCTCGCGTCTGCGATCGACTGCACGCCACGTATGGCCGCGACGTGCTTGGCGATGTCATCGCCCTCCCCGGAACCGACGACGTCGAACACGTCGTGGTCCAGGGCGTTAGCATCGACGCCAGGCCCGTCTAGCAGAACCCAGCCGACACTGCTGGACGTCACCGACAATCCCAGTACTGTTTCCACCGCTTCCCCACCACCTTCGTCGGCGACCAAATCGGCCGCCGCCCGGCGCCGCGCCCCCGCGCGAAGCTAACCGGGCAGTATTTGCTTGTGCCAGAGCGACGCAGTCGACGTGACCTGCGACAACTCACACGGTAAGGCATATATCGCCGTGTCGCGCGGTGTATTACCAGGTCGGGGGCCCGATCAGGGCCGCAGCGACCGAAACAGGTGTCCCGTGGGCACCGCACAGCCCATTTCAAACCATCCAGCACGGCAGTCCCGGCTGTCACGAGAGTTCACTCACGAGTCAGACAGAAGTTTGCTGGCTAAATCTCCGTTAACGCGCACGTCAGTTTTGAGGGGCTGGCGACCGGGGGCGGTGTGACATCTCCGCGCCCCAGAGCGACGTAAGGGTATGACGACGATCCTGCGCATTCTCGGGCTCGTGGGCCTGACGGCCACCGCCCTGCCACTCACCTTAACGACCGCGCCGTCCGCGGTCGCAGCACCCTGTCCCGACGTCGAAATTGTGTTCGCTCGTGGTACCACCGAACCGCCTGGCGTCGGTGGTATCGGGCAGGCGTTCGTCGAGTCGCTCCGTTCGCGGCTCGGCGAGCGCTCTGTCGGGGTCTACGCGGTCAACTATCCCGCGAGCCGCAACTTCGGCAGCAGCACGCCCGCCGGCCGTGACGACCTGAGCGGTCATGTGCAATCGATGGCCGCAACGTGCCCGAACACCCGGATGGTGCTCGGCGGCTACTCCCAGGGCGCCGCCGTGGTCGACCTCGCTACCGCCGCGATGCCACCCGCGGTTGCCGACAACGTCGCCGCGGCGGCCATCTTCGGCGGTCCGAGGAGCAGTTTCGCGGATTCGCTGTCGCCAGGCCCGCTACCCGGGGTGGGCCCCCTTTACGCCGCGAAAACTGTTGAAATGTGCGTTCCCAACGATCCGATCTGTTTCGAAGGCGGGCGGGATTGGGGCGCCCACGGCGCCTACGTCCGGACCGGGATGGTCGATCAGGCGGCTTCGTTCGCTGTGGGACTGCTGTGAGTGGCCGCTCAGGGGCCCGATCTGGTAGGAACTAAGGCAAGCTTAACAATCTAGGGAGGATCCGCGAGGTGCCCAACTGTGTTCAGGCTGGGCGCAATAGCGGAACAACCCCATCGCGCCCGATGACACTCCGATGAGGGCTCCGACCCGCGAACCTCTGGCGCCACACGAGCAGGAGCGGCGCAAGGGCATCGCCAAGTGGATCCGCATGTTCTCGGTGCCGATCATCATCGGCTGGGTCGTGATCGTCGCCCTGCTCAACGTGACCGTGCCGCAGCTCGAAGTGGTCGGCCAGATGCGGTCGGTGTCGATGAGCCCGGCCGAAGCGCCGTCGGTGATCGCGATGAAGAAGGTCGGCGAGGTCTTCGAGGAATACAAATCCGACAGCGCGGTGATGATCCTCCTCGAAGGCGACGCACCGCTGGGCGCGGAAGCGCACAAGTACTACGACGAACTCGTCGCCAGACTCGAAGCCGACACCAAGCACGTCGAGCACGTCCAGGACTTCTGGGGCGATCCGCTCACCGCGGCGGGCGCGCAGAGTGCCGACGGCAAGGCCGCATACGTGCAGGTGTACCTCGCCGGCAACATGGGTGAGGCGCTGTCCAACGAGTCCGTCGAGCAGGTCATCCAGCTCGTCGACGGCATGGAACCGCCGCCGGGCGTGAAGGTCTACGTGACGGGCGGCTCGGCGTTGGTCGCCGACCAGCAGATCGCGAGCGACCGCAGCATCCGGATCATCGAGATGGTCACCTTTGCGGTGATCATCACGATGCTGCTACTCGTCTACCGATCGATCCGGACCGTCCTGCTCGTGCTGGTGATGGTGTTTCTGACGCTGTCGGCGACGCGTGGGGTGGTGGCGTTCCTCGGCTATCACGAGTTGATCGGGCTATCGACGTTCGCGACGAACCTTCTTGTCACTCTCGCGATAGCCGCGGCGACCGACTACGCCATATTTCTCATAGGCCGCTACCAGGAGGCGCGTTCGCTCGGCGAAGACCGAGAAACGGCGTACTACACGATGTTCCACGGCACCGCGCACGTGGTGCTCGGCTCGGGAATGACGATCGCGGGCGCGACCTTCTGCCTGTCGTTCACCCGGTTGCCGTACTTCCAGACGCTGGGCGTTCCGCTGGCGGTCGGAATGGCCACCGGTGTGCTGGTCGCCCTGACGCTGGGTCCGGCGATCATCACCGTGGCGAGCCGGTTTGGCCTGTTGGAACCCAAGCGCGCCATGCGTATTCGGGGCTGGCGCAAGATCGGCGCCGCTATCGTCCGCTGGCCTGGTCCGGTTCTCCTCGCGACGATCGCACTGTCGCTCGTCGGACTCCTCACCCTGCCCGGGTACCAACCCAACTACAACGACCGCAAGTACCTGCCGCCCGACCTGCCCGCGAATCTTGGTTTCGCGGCGGCGGAACGCCATTTCTCGCCGGCGACGATGAACCCGGAGTTGCTGCTCATAGAGAGCGACCACGACCTCCGCAACTCCGCCGACTTCCTCGTGATCGACAAGATCGCCAAGGCGATCTTCCGGGTGCCCGGGATCGGCCGGGTGCAGGCGATCACCCGCCCCGACGGTAAACCCGTGAAGTTCAGCACGATTCCGGCGCAGATGAGTCTGGGCGGCGTCGGCCAGGATCTGAACCGCAAGTACCTGCAGGACCGCATGGAAGACATGCTCAAGCAGGCCGACGAGATGCAGGTCACCATCGACACGATGACCCGCATGTCGAACCTGATGGGTGAGATGAGCGCGACCACCCACAGCATGGTCGCCAAGACCCGCAACATGACGGTCGACATCGCCGAATTGCGGGACTACATCGCCAATTTCGACGACTTCTTCCGTCCGATCCGCAATTACTTCTACTGGGAACCGCACTGCTACAACATCAACCTGTGTTGGTCGATGCGGTCGATATTCGACACGATCGACGGTGTCGACACGACGACCGAAGCGGTGCAGGACCTGCTTCCCGATCTGGAGCGGCTCGATGCACTGATGCCGCAACTGCTGGCGTTGATGCCTCCGCAGATCGAGACGATGAAAAAGATGAAGAACATGATGCTGACGATGCACGCCACGCAGGGCGGCATGCAGGATCAACAGGCCGCCCTGGGTGAGAACCAGTCGGCCATGGGCGACGCGTTCAACGACTCGTGGAACGACGACACCTTCTATCTGCCGCCGGAGATCTTCGACAACGAAGAGTTCAAACGCGGCATGGACAGCTTCATCTCGCCGAACGGCCATGCCGTGCGGATGATCATCCAGCACGAGGGAGATCCGCTCAGCGCTGACGGCATCGACCGTATCGAGGCGATCAAGCATGCGGCGAAGGAAGCGATCAAGGGCACCCCGCTGGAGGGCTCGACGATCTACCTCGGCGGAACCGCGGCGGCGTTCAAGGACATGCAGGACGGCAACAACTACGACCTGCTCATCGCGGCCATCCTCGCGCTCGCGCTGATCTTCACCATCATGCTGATCATCACCCGCGCCGTTGTCGCGGCCGCGGTCATCGTCGGCACCGTGGTGCTGTCGCTGGGTGCGTCGTTCGGCCTCTCGGTGCTGATCTGGCAGCACGTGCTGGGCATCGAACTGCAATTCATGGTGATGGCCATGGCCGTGATCATCCTGTTGGCCGTCGGCGCCGACTACAACCTGCTACTCGTGGCGCGATTGAAGGAAGAACTGCACGCCGGGGTGAACACCGGGATCATCCGCGCGATGGGCGGCAGCGGGTCGGTCGTCACCTCGGCCGGTCTGGTGTTCGCCTTCACGATGATCTCCATGACGGTGAGTGAGCTGACGGTGGTCGCCCAGATGGGCACGACAATCGGCATGGGCCTGCTATTCGACACCCTGGTGATCCGCGCGTTCATGACCCCATCGATCGCGGCGCTGATGGGTAAGTGGTTCTGGTGGCCGCAGTTGGTGCGCGCCCGGCCGAGGCCGTCGCCGTGGCCGAAGCCGAAGCCGCCGGAGCAGCTCGTCGATCGTTAAACCGTTGCGGCCGTGACGGATTGATCCTGCTTCGATCCGGCGAAGATCCGTGCGGCGGCGGCCGCGGCGACGAAGCACCCGAGTGTGACGAGTCCCTGCAGATCGCCCAACCCGTTTTTGGCCAGCAGCACCAGCGCCACTCCCGCGAGGACGATGAGCACGCCGGCGGCCGTCGACCGAGGGCCGGTGGCGCCGACAGGGGCGTCCCACCATGGCAGTCGCCGGTGCTCGAGTGGCGAGAGCAGCATGAACATGGCGAGCATCACGACCGCGAACACGACGGCGCGCAGTGCGAGCATGGCCCAAAAATCCGGGGCGTCAACGTCATACGCGTCGAGGCCGAATGCGTGCAGGGTGAAGGTGGCGACCGCGATCGCGGGGATGTGCCAGAGGTAGAGCGTCATCGCTCCCCCGTTGCCCGTCGCGACGACGTACCAGACGCGGGGGCGCTGGGCCCAGCGTCGAATCGGGCCTGCGAGGGCGACGAACGCGAACGACATCCAGGTGCAGTGCAACCCGAGCAGCAGCGTCGGCGGTGACACGTTGGAGATCTGCTCGGTCCCCGTGACGACCAGCGACACCTCGTAGGGTCCGAGGGCCGCGACCACGATCTGTGCGACGAATGCGGCTGCGGCGACGACGAGCGCTGTGCGCGGGCCGATCAGGTGTCGTGCGTAGGCGACGCCGATCACCATCGGGATCAGCCAGACGATGACGAAGTTCGCGACGCCCGCCATCGGTGTGCCGACGGCAAATCGGACCGCATCGAAGCCCGCGGAGACCGCGATCAGCGAGACGACCGCGATCGCGACCGTGCGGCCCCGAGACATGCGCGTCAGCGCCGGAACGAAAGCCAGCACGACGAGATAGACACCGAGGAACCAGAGCAGCGCCACGCACTCGCGCCCGATGCTGGCCGCGGAGTAGGGGCCGAGAACGTAATAGGTCACCGCAATCCCGATCGACCACGCGGCGAGGTACCAGAACACGGGCCGGCACAGCCGTTGCGCCCGCTTGACCAGCCAGGTGCCCCATGAAGAACCCGGATGCCAGCCGTAGGCACCTGCCGCACCGCCGGCCAGGAAGAACAACGGCATGACCTGGACGATCCACGTGATGGGTGCGATCGCGGGCACCTCACCGAGCAGGTTGCCGATCCGCAACCCATCGTCGACAGTGGCCAGCAGAAGGGCGCAATGCCCGAACATCACGACCACGAGGGCGGCGAGCCGGGCAACGTCGACAGCGCGGTCGCGGTCGGCCGGGGTCTCGGCGGCGACCTTGCCGGCACCGGACACGGGCTTGGTGAGCGTCATGTGTTCAGGATGCCGTGCCGCCGGCAACTGTGGATGAGTAGTACTACGCGCTTGGCCCAACACACCGGGCCGGTCAACATTTTCAGGTTTTCGGAGCCGTAGAACTTGCTGTACGTCGGGGTCGTCGGGCCCTAAGAGAACATTACGAGACTACGAAGACGGCGATACCGCGCCGAAAGCGACAGTAGAGTGCTCATCCGTGGCGAAGAATCTGTTAGCTAACGGCCGCGGCCGCTGGTTGGCGGTCGTGGTGTCGCTGGTTGTCTCCGGCGGCATGCTGTACGCCCAGAACGCCGATACACCGCACCACGAGAAGCCCGCGGCGGTAGCGCCGTCCTCCCCTGAGGCCGCACCGCCCAGTCCGCTGAGGGTGCCGGTCCCCGCGGAGGCCGAATTGCTGGCGGCCAGCGCGCCCGCCGCGGCACGCGAGCTTCCGTTCGAGCTGCCAAAGGGCATCGCTCCCGAGGGCGGTTTGCAGGTCAGAACCATTTGGGCCGCCCGCGCCATCGCCGTGATGTTCCCCGAGATCAAGACCATCGGCGGGTATCGGCAGGATCCCCTGCGGTGGCACCCCGAAGGCCTGGCGATCGACGTCATGATCCCTGACCACAACAGCGAAGAGGGCATCGAACTCGGTAACCAGATCGCCGGGCTGGCATTGGCGAACGCCGAGCGCTGGGGCATCCTGCACGTGATCTGGCGGCAGGGCTTCTACCCCGGCATCGGGGCACCGAGTTGGACCGCGGACTACGGCAACGAGACCGCCAACCACTTCGACCACGTCCACATCGCCACCGCCGGCGGCGGATACCCCACCGGCAACGAGACGTACTACATCAGCTCGATGAGCCCGATGCCGGACAACTGATCACAACGACAGTGCTTGTTTGACGTCGGCCTGGGTCTCCGCCAGGAAGGTCTGCAACTCGTCGCCGGTCATGAAGGTCGTCGTGAACTGCTTGTCCTTCGCGATCTGTTGCCACGTGGGTGATTTCACCATCTTGCCGAGTGCGTTCTGCCAAAACTCGACGGCATTCTGTGGCATGTCCGGCGGTCCATAGAGCCCTCGCCAGTTCGCGAGGGTGACGTCGAGCCCCTGCTCCCTGGCAGTAGGCACGTCGAGTCCGGGCAGCCGTTCGTCCGACAACACTCCCAGCGGCTGCAGGGTGCCCGCGTTCAACAGGTCGACGAACTCGCTGACACCGCCGATCGCCACACTGATCTCGCCACTCTCCAGCGCCTTGATCTGATCGCCGCCGCCCTGGAAGGGCACGTAGTTGATGGTCGAGGTGTCTCCCCCAGCCGCCGCGACGAGCAGGTCGAAGGGAGCCTGATCGTCGTTGGCCGCGCCGACCACGACACTCTTGGGATCCGCCTTGATTCCGGACATGACGTCGCCGAGGTTGTTGTACGGGGAGTCATGACGGGTGACGACGACGTAGTACTCGGTGATCAGCCGCGCGATCATCGTGACGTCGTCATACCCGTATTTCGACTTGCCGAGCAGCTCGTTCATCATCATCGACAGCGACGTGACCGAGACCTGGTTCTCGTCACCCTTGTACTGCTCGACCATCGTGGCGAGGAAATCCGCTCCGCTATTTCCCGGCCGGTTCTCCACGGGAAGCGGTACGTCGACGAGTTTCTCCTTCTCCAGTGCTTCGACCACCGCGCGGATCGTGATGTCGAATCCACTTCCCGGGTTGGCTCCCGCCGTCATCGTGACGGGTCCGGCCGGATAGACCTGTTCATCGGATGCCTGCTCGGATTTCTGACAACCGGTCAGAACGAGCGCCGCGGCGAGCAGGACACTGAGTGCGAATCTGATCACGGACCGTGGACTCCCTTGACGTGTGGCGGCTCGATCGTTGGGGATGCATCCCCAGCCTCACGATTTAATCCGATGCGAGGCCTCGCACCCGTGCGGCTTGCCGGGTGAGATGGTCACGTTCCGGCACGCTGGTCGCCGCCCGGGAGGCTTCCGCATACAGTTCGGCGGCCCGCTCGAGGTCACCGGCGCGCTCGCAAAGGTGCGCCCGCACCGCGGCAAACCGGGGCAGATCCGGACTCACGCCGGCCAATGCGGCCAGGCCCGCCTGCGGTCCGTCGGCCTCGCCGACCGCCACCGCACGATTCAACCGCACCACCGGGCTGCCGGTGATCCGCAGGAGTTCGTCGTACCACTCGACGATCTGCACCCAATCCGTCTCGTCCGCGCTCGTCGCGTCCGCATGCAGGGCGGCGATCGCCGCCTGTGCCTGGTACTCACCGAGCCAGTCACGGGCGAGCGCGGCCTGCAGTACCGTGACCCCTTCAGCGATAAGCGTTGTGTCCCAACGTGATCGGTCCTGCTCGGCAAGCGGCACGAGCTGACCACCCAGGCCGGTGCGAGATTCGCGGCGCGCATGATGCAGCAGCATGAGTGCGAGCAGTCCGGTGACCTCGGGCTCATCGGACAGCGCGACGAGTTGTCGGGTGAGTCGGATCGCCTCGGCGGCCAGGTCGACGTCTCCGCTGTAGCCCTCGTTGAAGGCGAGGTAGAGCACCCGCAGCACCGTCGGAAGATCGCCGAGCTGGTCGAGCGGCAGCCCTGCGATCTTCCGCTTTGCCCGGCTGATCCGCTGCGCCATGGTCGCTTCGGGGATGAGGTAGGCGGTGGCGATCTGTCGTGTCGTCAGGCCGCCGACCGCGCGCAGCGTGAGCGCGACGGCCGAGGACTCCGGCAGGGTGGGGTGCGCGCACAGGAAGTACAGCCGCAGCGTGTCGTCGGTGGCGGACACCTCACCGGCTGGCGGCTCGACGTCCACGGCGAATTCTCTTCCCCGCCTGGATGTTTCGGCTCGGGTTGCGTCGATGAACTTGCGCCACGCCGCAGCGACGAGCCACGCCTTCGGATCGCGCGGTGGATCGTCGGGCCAGGTCTCCAGCGCCCGGATCAGGGCCTCCTGCACGGCGTCCTCGGCCGACGCGAAGTCAGCTCCACGCCGGACGAGGACACCGATCACCGCGGGCACAAGCTCGCGTAGCAGCGACTCGTTCACTCGGTGAACTTGGACGTCTCGGTGAGAAACGGCCGCACCTCGAGCCACTCGTGGATCGGTTTACCGTCGGCGCCCGGCGCGGCCGACAACTCGCCGGCCAGCTCGACCGCGCGTTCCCACGACTCGACGTCGATGATCATCCATCCGGCGATCAGATCCTTGGTTTCGGCGAAGGGACCGTCGGTCACCGGCGTACGGCCCTCACCGTCGGACCTGACCCACGCACCGTTTGGGGTCAGTGCCTGGCTGTCGACGAACTCCCCCGTCGCCTGCAGGCGCTTTGCGAAATCGCTCATGTACTGCACATGCGCGTCGACCTCTTCCGGCGTCCACCGATCCATCGGGACGTCGTTGACCGAGGCCGGGGCTCCGCGGTAGTGCTTCAGCAATAGGTACTTCATGTTTTCTCCTCCTTCGTCGCGTGGCCCGTGGTGACCACTCATCCCTAGGACGGAGCCAAAACCTCATTCTCGACACTCGCCGGCGAAAGGTTTTCACCGGCTTTGGCGTAATGACATTCCGCAGCATGTTTGCAGCAGATTTACATCGGGCATCTCGTAGTAGCGGGTGTTGACGTTTAGTTGCTCTGATCAGCCTCGTGAGGCAGCCCAGGGTGCAACTCTGACGTTCAGCAAGCAGCGCAGCCCTGGGCTATGCCGCTCGGCGGCGTCGTTTAGTGATCGCCGACTTCGGCTATTTCTCTTTTGTGAGCGAAGCTCTCGAAAATGACCCATAGTGCAAAGGGCCCTGACCGGCGGGGCGCTGCAACTCATCGGTGATTACCGCTTTTATTTCGAAGACGAACGCTGGGAAATGGTCGGACGAAGTTCAACAACTCCACGGTTACGAACCCGGCTCCGTCACGCCAACCACTGAGTTGGTGCTCTCCCACAAACACCCCGAGGATTACGCGCAGATCGCCGCGACCCTTGACGACATCCGCCGAACACATGAACCATTCAGCACTCGCCACCGCATCATTACCACCCACGGCGCGACTCGTGATGTCGTGGTGATGGGTGAACGGATCTTCGACGACACCGGCGATGTGATCGGCACACAAGGCTTTTACATCGACGTCACACCGACGGCCGAGCAGCTCAGGTCAGGCCTGACCGAGGCCGTCGCCGAGTTCGCCGAACACCGCGCTGCCATCGAACAGGCCAAGGGCGTATTGATGTACATCTACCGCGTCACCGCTGACGCGGCATTCGACCTTCTCATCTGGCGATCGCAGCAATCCAACGTGAAGGTCCGCGCCCTGGCTGAACAGGTCCTCATTGACATTCAGTCGTTGAAATACGAACAAGACTCCCTCAGTTCGCGTGAGACGTTCGACGAGCTCTTCCTGACGGCCCACGTGCGCGCATCCGAGTTGGATCGCGGCGATCGCTGAGCGACCAAAGAGTTCCCCCGCCAACGCAATACAGCGCTGACGGGGGAATCAGTGAAGACTATCGAGCTGGACCCTGAGGGTCGCCAGGCTTACGCCTCGTCGTGATGGCGACTGCCGGACTTCGCCAGACCACGGCTGACCATGTAGCCAATAGTCAGCAGCACGACCAAGAACCACGCCCGGTCGGCCCGGAAGTAGTCTTCATGCGCATCGCTGGTGCCGACCAGGAGCGAGGCGACGAGCACGCCGATGACTGCCACCACGTAAGCGATGAATTCCGTTGTCTTGAAAGCAGCTTTCGTCTCGTTGCCGCGGCGAGCGGGACGGGCCGGCTGCACACCCTCGGCCGCGTAGGCAACGGGACCGTTGGGGCGACGGGCCGAGGTGGGATCGTTTGTGACTGGATTACTGGTGGTCATTTTTTCTCCTTGTGATGCCGGTCCGACTGCGCGGACCTGGCCTTAGGTGCAACCCGAACGGGATGCGATGGGCGTACGAAATCACTGACAGCGGCGATGATTCAGCCGTTGGTGATCAATACGTTTCGATAAGCCACGTAGATGCGCTGGGCGATGAGCCCGCGACACCACGGTTTGATTGGCTGGTTGATTCCGGCGCCGAGCTAGGGCTCAGTAAATGTGAGTGGCACGAGCGCCCGGAGTGAATTGGTACCCGTGTCTGGAATACCAACAACGTGAACATTACCCGCGAGTACGCGGTTCACCTAATCGGGCCACGACCGAGTCGGGGGCGCACCTTCAAAGCAATCGCCCGCTTCTTGGGCTACTCCTCCACTGCCGACTCATGACAGAGTTATGTTTGCTCTCGACGGCTGGTATCGAGGTGGCAAGCATGGCGACGGCCTCAACTGAAGCGATACGCCTACCGCCTGCGCTGCGGCTGCCCAAGGCGGTACAGGGGCTCGCGTTCCTGTTTGCCCGCCGCCGGTTGATCGCAGCTCTGGCCCGGCGGCACGCCAACATGTTCACCCTCGACCTGCCCGGCTTCGGCCGGACCGTGGTGATCGGAGACCCCGATCTGATCAGAGAACTGTTCGGCACCAGCAGGCAACTATTGGGGCGCTCGCGGCTCAACCTCGGCAAGGTCTTCGGCCCCGGATCGATGTTCAACCTCAACGGTGACGAACACCTGAACCGACGACGACTGCTGGCCCCGCCGTTCCATTCCGCGCACGTCGCGCAGCACCGGCGCACCTTCGAAGAGGAGGTGCTGCGCGAATCTGCGATCTGGCCGGAAGGGCAGGAATTCGAGACGCTGCCCGCGATGACGCGCATCGTCCTTCGCGGCCTCCTGCGTGCCATGCTCGGCGCCGACGGCCCCGCGGTGGACGAACTGTCCGCGCTGTTGCCGAGCGCGGTGTCGCTCGGCGCCCGCATCGGCCTGCTGCCATCGCTGGTGCGGAAGGATTTCGGCGCATGGAGTCCGGGAGCGCGGCTGCTCCGGTACCGATCCGATTTCGACGCAGCGGTCTACGCCATGATCGCCGAGGCACGTGCCGATCCCGACTTCGCCGAGCGTTCCGACGTTCTCGCCATCCTGTTGCAGGCGCGCTACGACAACGGGGATTCGATGTCGGATGCCTATATCGCCGACGAGTTGCTCAGTCTGCTGGCGGCCGGATACGAGACGACCGCCGCCACGCTGGCCTGGGCCGTGGAGCGGCTGCGCCGACGGCCACAGTTGTTGTCGCAGTTGACCGCCGAGGCCGACGCTGGCGGTTCACAGTGGCGGCAGGCGACGATCTGGGAAGTGCAGCGCACACGCCCGGTGGGCGACATCGTGCAGCGACGCACCCTGACCCGAATCCGTTTGGGAGAGTGGGTCATCCCCGAAGGCACGACCTTGATGATCAACGTACCGCTGGCCCACTCGTCGGAAGAGGACTTCCCCGGCGCCGAGTCATTCGATCCAAGCAGGTTCATCGGTACCGCCGGCAAGCCCGCGGCTTGGATTCCCTTCGGCGGCGGCTTCCAACGGTGTATCGGCGCGACGTTCGCCAATATGGCGATGGACGTGACGCTGTCCACGCTGCTGCGGGAGTTTCGGCTCGTGCCCACAGACGCCCCGGGGGAAAGGGCACGCGATCACGGGGTGATCTTCGCGCCGGAGGGGGGCGGCCTGGCCGTCGTCTATCGGCGAACTGCGGACGCCGAGAACCAGCCACAAACAACGTCGGCCTAGCCGCACCGGAGCTAACTGTCAGGGCACAACGGTTCACACAAGCACACCGTTCGGTTTCGGGGATCCGTCCACACAGCGAATGACGTCGCATTCCACCCATCGGGGGTCTCTGTTCCGCGATACAGTTTTTCAGCAACCGACAAGGGGACCCCATTGCACGTGCTGACCAGCAGGGAATGTGCGGTCGTCGCGGCGATCGCCGAGGCGTTCTTCCCCGCGTGCGAACCGATCGGTATCGGGGGTGAAGCCGCGGGCGCGGTGGCCTACGTCGACACGCTGGTGGCCCGGGCCGCGCTCCCGCAGCGCATCCAGCTGCGGGGCCTTCTGGTGCTCTTCGAGATCGGCACGGCGATCACACATCGTGGACGGCTGTTCTCGGCCGCTCCGCTGCACGAACGAATCTCGCGGCTCCAGGCGTGGGAAGGTGCCGACCGCTACCTCCAGCGCGCGTCGTTCTCCGCGCTGCGGTGGCTTTTCACGCTCGCCTACCTCGCCGACCCACAGGTACAGGGAAAGATCGGCATGCCAGACGCCGGTGCGCGTCCGCCGGCCCGGCTGCGGCGAGCCGGCAGACCGCAACGGCTTCGTCGCGGCCAGCGGGTAAAGCGACTCGAGCGGCGCTTCAGCACCGATCAGCTGATCATGGGTATCGAGATCCCCAAGTGGTTCCGCATGCTCGTCC
>Ga0075365_10000529_pt1 | contig 14696 bp, 14 predicted proteins | sample EndMetdeltDD1765_FD_71387 | JGI IMG/M metagenome (GOLD analysis project Ga0075365, IMG submission 71387) | Populus endosphere microbial communities from Tennessee, USA - Endosphere MetaG P. deltoides DD176-5 | ecosystem: Host-associated > Plants > Roots > Endosphere | place: USA: Tennessee... | reverse complement strand
TTTTCTCCTAATCGAGATTGCCTATGTGTAAATTTCTTGCAGCCATTGCGCTTGCCTTCGGCTTTGCCGGCTTGGCAGCGCCAAGTCTTGCCGCCACCCAGTATCCATTGACCATCAACAATTGCGGCCGCGAGGTCGTCTTCAATAAGGCGCCGGCCAACATCGTATCGATCGGTCAGGGCATGACCGAAGTTCTTTTCTCGCTCGGGCTGGCGGACAGGATTGCCGGAACGGCAGTCTGGGTCGGCCCGGTTTTGCCGCAATATGCCGAAGTCAACGCGAGGATCAAACGGCTTGCCGACAACGATCCGAGCTTTGAATCCGTCGTCGGTCAGGAACCGGATCTGGTCGCCGCCGAGTTTGAGTGGCACGTCGGTCAGCAAGGGTCCGTCGGCAAGCGGGAGCAATTCGCCGAACTCGGCATCAATACCTACATCGCGCCGGCGGATTGCGTCGCCAAGGTCAATGCCGACAGCGGCGACGGCGTTCGCAAGGAACTGTTCACGATGGGCCTGATCTATCGGGAGATCGCTGAGTTGGCCGAAATCTTCGACATCACGGACCGCGGCGATGCGCTCATCGCCGAGCTGCAGCAACGCGAAGCGCGGGCCGTCGCATCGGTTGCCGGTGCCGCTGCGAAGAACCTCCCGGTCGTCTTCTGGTTCTCCAGCAAGGAAATCAACGGCGATGCATTCATCGCCGGAAAGAACAGCGCCCCGGCCTATATCCTGAAGATGCTCGGTGCGAAGAATGTGGTCGCGACAGACGAGGAGTGGCCGCTCGTCGGCTGGGAGACGATTGCAGAGGCCAATCCGGCTGTGATCGTCGTAGCGACGATGGACCGGCGCCGCTATGCGGCGGATGACCCCACGGTAAAGCTCAACTTTCTGGCAAAGGACCCGGTCACGAGCCAACTCGATGCCGTCAGGAATAAGCGCTTCGTCATGATGGATGCCCAATCGATGAACCCGACGATTCGGACGATCGACGGGATCGAGATACTGGCGAAGGGCATCAATTCCTTCGGTCTGGCGCAGTGAGCGGCGCCATTTTCAGGCAGTCGGTATGGTGGGCGCATGGTGCGCTCGCCATTGCTGCATTCTCCCTGCTCGCTCTGATGATCGGTCTCGCCGTTTCGATCGGGGAGATATCGATCCCGCTGGCGACGACCGCGAAAGCGGTGTCGAACCGCCTCCTCGGTACGACTTTCGAGCTTAGCCGCATCCATCAAGGCATCATCTGGGACTATAGATTGAGCCGAGCGTTGGTGGCCGCAAGTGCCGGGGCGTCGCTCGCGCTCAGCGGCGCGGTTCTGCAGGCGTTGCTGCGAAACCCGTTGGCCGAACCCTACGTGCTCGGCGTTTCCGCAGGAGCCTCGACCGGCGCGGTTGGCGTGATGCTGCTCGGCTTCGGCTATGGTGTTCTCAGTCTGTCCAGCGGCGCCTTTATCGGCGCCGTGATCGCATTCCTGCTCGTTGCCTTTCTTGCGGCAGGCGCCGGAGGCACTAGCGAGCGCATTATTCTTTGCGGCGTCGCCGGATCGCAGCTCTTCAATGCGGCCACCTCCTATATCGTCACGACCTCGGCAAATGCCGAGCAGGCGAGGGGCGTCATGTTCTGGTTGCTTGGCTCGCTGAGCGGTATCCGCTGGCCTGACGTCTATCTGGCCGTGCCGGTGACGGTGCTCGGCTTCGTCGTTTCGCTGTTCCATGTGCGGGCGCTGGATGCCTTCGTCTTCGGAACGGACGCGGCGGCATCGTTGGGTATTGCGGTCAGGCGTGTGCAGGTGGTGCTTCTTGGAACAACGGCGCTGATGACGGCAACCGTGGTCAGCATGGTTGGCGCAATCGGTTTTGTCGGACTGGTCATCCCGCACGCCGCGAGGTTCCTTGTCGGGCCCACGCATGATCGCCTGCTTCCGGCGACTGTGCTCGGCGGCGCGATCTTCATGGTCGGCGCCGATATCATCTCGCGGATCATCATCCCGCAACAAGTCTTGCCAATCGGGGTCGTCACGGCCTTGTTCGGCGCGCCTGCCTTTGCGGTCATCCTGTATCGCGCTCGGAGGACGGCATGAGCATCAGCCTCGACAATGTGAGCTTTACAGCAGGCAACTCCCTGATCGTCAACGGCGTCAGCCTGACGGTGCAGACAGGAACGGTTCTCGGGCTGCTCGGGCCAAACGGATCCGGCAAGTCGAGTCTGTTGCGGCTGATCTGCCGGTTGCGGAAGGTGCGCAGCGGCATTGTTCGTTTGGGCGAGAGCGACGTTTCGACTATGGCGCGGAGCGATCTCGCGCGCCGTGTTGCTTTCGTCGAGCAGCAGGCGACAACCGAGACGCAGTTGACCGCAAAGGATGTTGTGCGCCTCGGGCGTACGCCTCATCGCAGTCTCCTGTCTCCCTTGGGTGCAAAGGATGATGCTGCCGTGGATGAGGCGCTCTCGCGCGTCGGCATGGAAGGCCGAGCGAGGCAACTTTGGCAGACGCTCTCCGGCGGCGAGCGCCAGCGTGTCCATATCGCGCGTGCCCTTGCGCAGAGCCCGACCGAACTACTCCTTGATGAGCCTACGAACCACCTGGACATCCAGCATCAGCTCGAGATCCTGGGCCTGATTTCCAGGCTCGGCGTCACCTGCATCATCGCCCTGCACGATCTCAATCTGGCCGCCATGTTCTGCGATCAGCTGGCTGTGCTCCAGCGGGGTAAAATCGTTGCGACGGGGACGCCGCAGCACGTGCTGACGCGGGATCTGATCGGCGACGTGTTCGGCGTGCAGGCGCATGTCGAGACGTCCTCGATCCATGGGCGGTGCAACATTCAATACATTATCGCCTGACGATGCTGCTGTTGGGCCCAAGCATAGCGGGCCGGACGAACTACCGAGGTACGGTGCCCTTCGGGCCTGTTGCTCATCGACAAATACCTCACCAAGAACTGGCACGACCATCCGTGGCGCTGTCAAGAAACGGCGTATGCTACCGTAAAATACGTTGGGTGCTCCGCCCAATGCGCTTATGCTGCATCTGCTAACAAAACATGTGTCTGACGGCGCGAGCTGTCCATTCACAGAGCGGACGCAGACCGAGAATACTATCCAGGGCATAGGATTTTGATCCCTCGCAGAGAGGGTGGATGAGGGAGCTTTCGCATGCGGTACTCTTCCTATCTTCCGACGACCAGTTTTGCCGCTCAGTTTGGCCCAGCCGGTCTTGCTTTCGACTATGCCTTGGATGCCGCCCAGCGCAGCGTGTTGTTCTGGGATGTCATGCGCAAACGCGGCAACCAGTATAGGGCTCATGCCGAAGCGACGGCGCCGCATGTCCTAAGCTTCACACCCGAAATCGTGCTCGACGGGCGTACGTTCGAGCGGCCCGTCAACTACGCGCTGGTCCGGATCGTCCCGCCTGATGGAATAGAGGTTGACCAGACACGCCGACCTTTCGTTGTCGTCGATCCGAGAGCCGGGCACGGACCGGGCATCGGCGGGTTCAAGGCGGACAGTGAAATCGGCGTCGCGCTGAGAGCCGGGCACCCATGCTATTTCATCGGTTTCCTTCCGCAGCCGGTGCCGGGACAGACGATCGAAGACATTGCTCTGGCGGAAGCGGTCTTTCTGGAGAAAGTCATTTCGTTGCAGCCGCAGGCGGACGCCAAGCCCTGTGTGATCGGAAATTGCCAGGCGGGCTGGGCCGTCATGATGCTCGCCGCCATGCGCCCGGAACTCATCGGATCGATTATCATTGCCGGTGCGCCGCTTTCCTATTGGGCTGGTGAGCGCGGCAAGTATCCGATGCGCTATACGGGCGGGTTGCTGGGCGGCACCTGGCTCACCGCGTTGACGAGCGACCTTGGCCACGGACAGTTCGACGGCGCCTGGCTGGTTCAGAATTTCGAGAACCAGAACCCCGCCAACACGCTCTGGACCAAGCAGTATAATCTCTACTCGAAGATCGATACTGAGGCGCCGCGCTATCTCGGCTTCGAGGAGTGGTGGGGCGGGCACGTCAGCCTGAACGCCGAAGAGATCCAGTTCATCGTCGACGAGCTCTTCGTTGGCAACAATCTCGCTGCGGGCCGCATCGAGGCATCCAATGGCGAGGCAATCGATCTTCGCAATATTCGTGCGCCGATCGTGGTCTTCTGCTCCAAGGGAGACAACATCACACCCCCCGCACAGGCGCTCGGGTGGATCCTGGACCTCTATGATGACGTGAACGAGATACGGTCGCACGGGCAGACGATCGTCTACACCGTTCACGAAACCGTCGGCCATCTCGGGATCTTCGTGTCCGCCAGCGTTGCCCGCAAGGAGCATGGAGAACTCTCCAGCAACATCGACCTGATCGATGCGTTGCCGCCAGGCCTCTATCAGGCAATCTTCGAGGCAAGGACCGATGAGACCATCGGCGGGGATCTCGTCGAGGGCGATTGGATTATGCGCTGCGAGGCAAGGACGCTCGATGACATCAAAGTATTCGGCTGCAATAGTGCCGAGGACGACCGCCGCTTTGCAACTGTCGCCAAGGTGTCGGATATCAACCTCTCGCTTTATCGCAGGTTCCTCCAGCCTGTTGTCCGCGCGATGGTGCCCGAATGGGCGGCCAGTCAGTTGCGCGAAGCGCATCCGCTCCGGCTGCAGTACGAGCTGTTTTCTGACATTAATCCCCTGATGGCACCGATTGCGGACCTTGCCGTCGATGTTGAGGACGAGCGGCGCCCCGTTGCTGCGGACAATCCCTTCCTGGCGTTGGAACAGGCATTCTCCCGGCAGATTGTTGCGGGGCTGGATGCATGGCGCGAAGGAATGGAGGCCCTAGGCGAGGCGACGTTCCTCTCTGTCTATGGCTCTCCGCTTTTGCAGGCGGCCGTTGGTATCGATCCGTCCGACGCAAAGCCGCACCGGCGCGCGAGCAAAACCGGACTTCATCGTCAGGTCCTTAAGACGAAGGTCGAGGAACTCAAGGCGCAAATCGGCAATGGTGGGCTTCGCGAAGGCCTGGCGCGTAGCCTGCTTTACGTCGCCATGGCGAGCGGCGCAGCCGACGAGCGTGGATTTGCCGCGATCCGTCGGATGCGCGACGCCGAGGACGCAATGCCGGCAATGACGCTGGCGGAGTTCAAGGCGTTGATCCGCGATCAGTTTTTCATGCTGGTGATCGATGAGGAGGCTGCCGTCAATGCGATACCTCGCCTGTTGCCGGCGGAAGAAGACGTTCGCCGCGAAGCCTTGTCGTCTCTCCAGCAGGTCTTGAATGCGCGTGGGCCGCTTTCGGAAGAAGCCGAGCGGCGCTGGCAGAGGGTTATCGGGCTTTTCGATCTCTCCGCAGAGCCGCTTGCCGGACCCGTATCGCCACCGAGGAAGCCCACGCCGCTCAAGGCGGTCAGGCGCGCAAACTGAACGAGAGTTGCCTACGGTCGAAAACTTGTACTCGTCCTTCAACACGGAGCACGTGCAGATGCCGGATTTGGACAACATCGGGGAAGAAGCCGGGCGTCATGAAAAGTATGAACGGCTGATCGCAAAGGCAAAACAGGTGCCGCAGATGCGGACGGTTGTCGCCCATCCTTGTGATGAGACATCGCTGCGTGGAGCGGTCGAGGCGGCCGAGGTTGGGTTGATGCGTCCGATCCTTGTCGGGCCGGGAGAGAAGGTGCGCGCGGTCGCCAAATCTCACGACCTTGATATCTCGCCATTCGAACTGATCGACACGCCGCATAGCGATGCAGCAGCGGCGAAGTCGGTGGAGATCATCCGGGAAGGCGGTGCCAACCTGCTGATGAAGGGGAGCCTGCACACGGATGAGCTCATGCGGGCCGTCACCTCATCGGCTACCGGGCTGCGGACGGCGCGCCGGATCAGCCATGTCTTTGTGATGGATGTGCCGAACTATTCGGAAACGCTTTTTATCACCGATGCCGCAATCAACATTGCGCCGGATCTCGATGCCAAGCGGGATATCATCCAGAACGCGATCGACTTGTTCACACAGGTCGGCCTTGGCGTGCCCCGGGTGGCAATCCTTTCGGCTGTCGAGACCGTCACGTCGAAGATACCCTCGACCATTGACGCAGCCGCCCTCTGCAAGATGGCCGAGCGCGGGCAGATAACGGGTGGCATTCTCGACGGGCCGCTTGCATTCGACAACGCGATCGATCCGGAAGCGGCCCGGATAAAGGACATCAAGTCGCCGGTTGCGGGACACGCCCAGATCCTCGTCGTTCCCAATCTCGAGGCCGGCAACATGCTGGCGAAGAACCTGACCTTTCTGGCAAGAGCGGACGCAGCAGGCATCGTGCTGGGTGCGCGCGTGCCGATCATTCTGACATCGCGGGCGGATTCAGTGCGGGCGCGCCTTGCCTCCTGCGCTGTCGCAGTCTTGCTCGCCGATGCGCGCCGTCGCACGGCACCGATACAAGGCGGCTGATGCCATGGACACCATCCTCGTCGTGAATGCCGGTTCGTCCAGCCTGAAGTTCGAGGTGTTTTCGGTCGCGAACTCACTGGCGCGGCTGGTCAAAGGACAGATGGAGGGGATCGGAACGACGCCGCACCTTTCCATCAAGAGCAGTGACGGAGAGCGGCTGGCGAACGAAAACTATCCACCCGAAGCCGTTCCCGACCTGCCGGCGGCGATACGCCTGGTGGGGGAATGGTTGCGGCAGCGGCAGCAGGGCCGGCTGATTGCCGTCGGCCATCGCGTCGTTCATGGCGGACCGAACCATTCGCGTCCGGCACGCGTCGATGACGATTTGCTCCGTGAACTGGAACGGTACACGCCGCTGGCGCCGTTGCATCAGCCCAACAATCTCGCGCCGATCCGTGTACTGCTGGAACGCCAGCCGCAACTTGCGCAGGTCGCGTGCTTCGACACGGCCTTTCATCGCGGCCATGACCCCATGACGGACCACTATGCCATTCCGGCGCGCTATTTTGATGAGGGTGTCCGGCGCTACGGCTTTCACGGGCTGTCCTACGAATATGTGGCTGGAAGACTGGCCGAGATCGCACCCGCTGTCGGCAGGGGACGGGTTATCGTGGCGCATCTCGGGAGCGGAGCATCGATGTGCGCGCTGTATCAAGGGTTAAGCATCGAGAGCACCCTCGGATTTACCGCTCTTGATGGACTCCCGATGGGCACACGATGCGGACAGATCGATCCTGGCGTGCTTCTCTACCTCCTCCAGCAGCATGGCATGACGGCACCGCAACTGCAGGACTTTCTCTACAAGGAGTCCGGCCTGAAGGGGCTTTCCGGCATTAGCAACGACGTGCGCGACCTGCTTGCCAGCGGCGAGGCGGGCGCAACGCTTGCGCTTGATCATTTCGTCCACCGCATCGGCCTGAATGCGGGTGCGCTTGCTGCCGCCCTCGGTGGACTGGACGCCTTCGTGTTCACGGCGGGCGTAGGCGAAAATTCGGCCGTCATGCGGGCACGGATTGCCAAAAAGCTGGGCTGGCTCGGAGCGTCGCTTGACCCCGAGAGAAACGACACCGGCGACCTGCTCGTCTCGAGCGACGACAGCAAGGTCGCCATCTATGTCGTGCCGACCGACGAGGAACTGATGATCGCACGACATACGTTCGCGCTTATCACTGCGTAGAGAGATCGCGCGATACAGAGCGTTTTGATGCTGAAGAGAGGGCTAATATGATTCCCGAGGTAAAGGCCAAGCTTCTCGAAGGAAAGCGCGGGCTGGTGGTCGGCATCGCCAATGACCAGTCGATCGCCTGGGGCTGTGCCAGGGCATTCCGGGCCTTGGGCGCGGAGCTGGCTGTCACCTATCTCAACGACAAGGCTAAGCCCTATGTTGAGCCGCTAGCTGAGGCACTGGAAGCACTGATCGTCATGCCGCTCGACGTCGCGGTGCCTGGACAGTTGGAGGCCGTGTTCGACCACATCACCGAGCAATGGGGCGAGCTCGATTTCGTCGTGCATTCGATCGCCTTCTCGCCGAAGGATACGCTGCAAGGACGTGTGGTCGACGTCCCGCGCGACGGGTTCCTGAAGACGATGGACATCTCCTGCTGGTCGTTTATCCGCATGGCGCATCTTGCAGAACCCCTGATGAAGCGCGGCGGCACCCTGTTCACCATGACATACTACGGCAGCCAGATGGTGGTGAAGAATTACAATGTCATGGGGGTGGCCAAGGCGGCGCTGGAAAGCGCGGTTCGCTACATCGCCGCCGAACTTGGACCAAAGGGCATTCGCGTTCATGCCATCTCGCCTGGCCCGCTGGCAACACGGGCGGCGTCCGGCATCCCGGAATTCGATGAGCTCCTGAACAAGGCGCAGGAAACGGCACCGACTCGCAGCCTCGTCTCGATCGACGATGTCGGCATGGCAACCGCCTTCCTTGCCCATGATGCGGCGCGATTGATCACTGGTGATACGATCTACATCGATGGCGGTTATCACATCATAGATTAAAGCGACGCGGGCTGGCGCTCTGCGAAGTGCTGTCGAGGCACATAACGCCCGCACCCGTCGCTCGCAATGTGAGCAACGGGTCCGGGCGCAGGCCTTTGACAGCTTCAGGACTTTGCTGCCGCGGCGCGCTGTTTGCGGTATTGCACGGTGGGCAGGCCGCCCCAGCCCCAATTGTCGAGATCGACCTCCTCGATGACGACATAGGTTGAACCAAGCGGTTTGTTGAGCACATCGAGCAGCACCTGGCTGACGCCCTTGATGATAGCGGCCTTCTCAACGGCCGTGACCGAATTGCGGTCAGGCGTGGTTCCTTCGCGGGTAACCTGTACGGTGACGATGGGCATTGCAGTCTCCTTTCTCGGGTTCGATTTAAATGTCGCTATGCGGCGAGCAGGTGCCGATCTCGGGTTCCAATGTTTCGACATGGGCATATCCGTTGCCGACCCGGCGCTGGGAGCCGAACCGGAATCGCGCGCCCTACCAGCGGCCAGCGTTCTGACCGCCATCGACATGGAGGATTTCGCCTGTGACGAAGCTTGCCGCCTCGAGATAAAGGACGGCATCGACGACATCGCGAATTTCACCCATTCGGCCGACCGGATGCAGGGTCGAAAGCGCTGCATGCGTTTCCTGCGGATGCATCGGCGTCTTAATCACGCCTGGCGAGACTGCGTTGACGCGAACGCCGGTCTTTGCGTACTCGATGGCCAGCTCCTTGGTGACCGCGTTCAAGCCGCCCTTGGTCAAGGAGGCGAGGGCGGCGGGTACACCGGCGATCGGCTGATTGACCAGGCTGGTGGTAATCGTGACGATGTGGCCCGAGCCCTGTTTCAGCATTTCGGCGATTGCGCGCTGCGTGATGTGAAAGAAGCCGGCGACATTGACGCTCATGTTGTGGTCGTAGTCCTGTTGAGTGAATTCGGTGAATGGCTTAGCGAGGAAAACGCCGGCATTGTTCACCAGTGTGTCGATACGGCCGAAGCGCTCAAGCGCCTCGCGGACGACCCGCTCGGCAGTCTCGGGCTTGCTGATATCGCCGGGGACGGCCAGGATGCCGGTGTCCGAGCTGGGCTCGATCGACCGGGAGGTGGCGACGACGTGGTAGTTCCGGTCGCGATAGGCCCGCACCAATTCTGCGCCGATGCCTTGCGATGCGCCGGTGATGATGGCGACCTTCTGTTGCGTGCTCATGATGTGATCCTTTCAATTGTCGCGGCCGCTACGTTGGGGCCGCCCTACGCCCTCGGCGTTGGTGCAATTGATTTAGATCCATTCGACATTTGGGAGAATTGCCGCTGATTGAGCGACAATAAACCATATTTCGGCATAATCAGGCGAGAGTGCCTGCCGCTGCTGCCATGCGCGCGAATTCGGAGCGCAGGCGTGGAGTGGCGAAATCCACGAAGGCGCGGACCTTCGGCACCGACATACGGCCCTGCGGCGCGAGTAGGTGCACCGGCAGCGGCGGGTGCTCGGCGTCGGCGAGCACGATCTTCAACCGTTCGTCGCGCACATAAGATGCGACATGGTAGGAGTAGAGCCTTGTCAGGCCGCCGCCTGCAGCAGCGGATGCGGCGGCGGCGCGAACGCTGTTGACGATGCACCGCGGCGTGAAGTGAACCGTGCGTGGGATGGAGGAGCCCTTCGCCGGCGTGAAGCTCCAGGAATCCAGGCCGAAGTTACTGAACGCGATGATCTGCTGCTTTGACAGGTCTCCGGGCTCGTCGATGCGCGGATGGCTAGCAAGATAACGAGGAGAGGCGACCACGACGCGTCGCACGTCGCCACCGAGACGGGTGGAGACATGCGAGGAGTCCGACAGGTGGCCGATACGCACGGCAAGGTCGACGCCTTCATCGACCAGGTTGACGAACCGATCCAGCATGAGAAACCGCACGGAGACCGTCGGGTGAAGGTCAAGGAAGTCGTCCAGTATGGGGCGCAGCACCTCTTCGCCAAGGATCGGCGGCGCCGAAATTGTCAGCGTTCCGCGCGGGGCCGCCCGCTCGCCGCCCGCCAGCATGTCGGCTTCCTCAAGATCCACCAGCACGCGCCGACAGGCAGCCGCATAGCGTTGACCCGCCTCGCTCAGCTTCAGCGTCCGGGTCGTCCGGTGTAGAAGTTCGACACCGACATGTGCCTCCAGGAAGCTCAGGGCGCGACTGACCGCCGTCGGCGATCGTTTGAGATTGCGGGCTGCTCCGGCGAGACTGCCCTCATCAATCGCCGTCACAAACACCTTCATTGCGTCGATGCGATCCATTCTGCCGCCTCGCGGAATAGTGATTGTCCGGCGGCAAGTATTCACCCGAAATCGGCAGGAAGTAAATACGGAGAGGTGAAGCAAGACAGGTTGCGCTACCGCTCTATCTGTTGGGTAAGCCAGCAGCTGTTCAAGGTTCGATGACGAGAGCCTGGGGTGCGAAGTGCTCGCGGGTGCGAGGATAACCGGCCAAGCCGCGTCTTGCGTTCGTTCAACAAAGGGAGACTGACGATGAAGATCCTGATGGTTTTGACATCGCATGATCAGCTCGGGAATACCGGCAAGCCGACGGGCTTCTGGCTCGAGGAGTTCGCTGCACCTTACTATGTGTTCAAGGATGCGGGTGCCGAGATCACCTTGGCGTCGCCGAAAGGAGGGCAGCCGCCGATCGATCCGAAGAGCGACGAGCCAGCCAACCAGACGGAGGCGATGGCACGCTTCAAGGGCGATCCGGCAGCTCAAAAGGAGCTTGCAAACACCGTACGGCTAAGCGAGGTTAAAGCGGATGGTTTCGCCACGGTCTTCTATCCCGGTGGCCACGGCCCGATGTGGGATCTCGTCAACGACCAGGACTCGATTGCCCTGATCGAAAATTTCTACAATGCGAGTAAGCCGATTGCCTTGGTGTGTCACGCCCCCGGCGTCCTAAGAAGGGTAACCTACCAGGGGCAGCCCCTCGTCAAGGGCAAGCGCGTCACCGGCTTTGCGAACAGCGAGGAAGAGGCTGTCCATCTCACCGAGGTCGTGCCCTTTCTCGTCGAGGATGAGTTGAAGCGTTTAGGCGGGCACTACGAGAACGCCGGCGATTGGATCGATTTTACGATTGTCGACGGGCGGCTGATCACGGGGCAGAACCCGGCTTCATCAGGCTCGGCTGCCAAGAAACTGCTGAAGCTCTTGGACGCTTGAACCCGTGGTTGGCGTCGGTTGCATTCTGATACAAATCCGGCGGAACGCGACACATCCGGGATACTTCGGACTGATCCCCTGCAGTCACCATCAACGACCAGTGCGCGAGCATTGGTTAACTGCAGGGGATGACAATGATCCTATTTCTGATCGCCTATCTAGCAGGGGTGCTGACCATCGTCAGCCCCTGCATCCTTCCGGTCCTGCCATTCGTGCTGTCACGAGCAGGTCAGCCGTTTACAAGAAGCATCCTGCCGATGCTGATCGGCATGATCGTGACCTTCGCGGGCGTGGCAACGCTTGCCGCGGTCGGCGGAAGCTGGGCAGTGCATGCGAACGAAATCGGCCGATACGTTGCCATTGCATTGATTGCCGGCTTCGGCGTGACGCTGCTTTCGCCGCGTATCGCGGCGGTGGTAACGCAGCCAGCCGTGGCGCTGGGCAGCCGCTTGTCGCAGCAAGCGAGCGGGAAGAAGGGGAGTGTCGGCACCTCCTTCCTTCTCGGCGTCGCGACCGGTCTTCTTTGGGCGCCCTGCGCCGGCCCGATCCTCGGACTGGTCCTCACCGGTGCCGCCCTGCAAGGGGCAAACGTGCAGACCACGCTCCTGCTGACGGCTTACGCCGCAGGTGCCGCTACCTCGCTCGCAATGGCTGTTCTTGCCGGGGAGAAGGTGTTTGCCGCGATGAAGCGATCGCTCGGCGTCGGCGAGCGTGTGCGGCAGGGCCTTGGCGTTGCCGTACTGGCCGGCGTCACGGCCATCGCGCTCGGGCTCGATACCGGACTGCTGGCGCGTCTCTCCTATGCCAGCAGCACCAGCATCGAGCAGTCGCTGCTGGACAGGCTGCGCGGCGCTGGCGGTACTGCTGGGAAGCCGGCAGGCAATGCGATGGCACTCGCTGCGAGTGATGCGCGCAAGGGATACCAGAGCGAGTTGCCGGTGCTGGGCCGCTTCCAGTCGCTTGACGGTGCTGTGGAATGGTTGAATTCGAAGCCACTCACGGCTAAAGAATTGCGCGGCAAGGTTGTTCTGGTCGATTTCTGGACCTACTCCTGCATCAACTGCATTCGAACGATCCCTTACCTTCGGGCATGGGCGGAGAAGTACCGGGACCAGGGCCTTGTCGTGATCGGCGTCCATTCCCCCGAATTTGCCTTCGAGAAGCGGATCGACAATGTCCGTCAGGCGATCGACAAGTCCCAGATCGGCTATCCCGTCGCGATCGACAACAACTTCAAGATCTGGCGGGCATTCGGCAACAACTACTGGCCGGCTCACTATTTCATCGATGCGAAAGGCCAGATTCGGCACACGCAGTTCGGCGAGGGAGACTACGAACAATCCGAACGGCTGATCCAGGATCTGCTGGCGGACGCCGCAGGCAGCAAAAAGGTTGACACCGCTACTGTCGTGCTGAACGCCACAGGTGCCGAAGCGGCGCCCGACCTCGCGCGGCGGCAGTCCGGCGAATCCTATATCGGTTATCTCCGAGCTGCGAACTTCATCTCGCCGGAAGGGGTCGGAGCAGACGTTAAACGTGATTACACGGTGGGAAAACCAAGCCTCAATGAATGGGGTCTATCGGGCAAGTGGACCGTAGGGGGCGAGCAGGCCTCGCTTGAGCAGGTCGGTGGAGGCATCACCTACCGGTTTAGTGCACGGGATCTCCATCTCGTCCTTGGGCCTGGAACGGGCGGCAAGAAAGTCCGCTTCCAGGTGACGGTGGATGGCGCAGCGCCGGGGGTAGACCACGGCTCTGATATTGACGCCGAAGGCAAGGGTACCGTTTCAGAAACGCGCCTCTACCAACTGGTGCGCCAGTCGAAAGACGTGCGGGAACGGACATTCGAGATCCGATTCCTCGATCCCGGTGTCGAAGCATTCGTCTTTACCTTCGGATGAAAGGGACAGGATCATGAAAAATCGAGAAAAAACCCGTTTGTCGCCGCTGGGTCGCATCGCGCGCCTCGGTCTTGTGGCCCTGGCGGTGATCGGTGGCGGCGGCCTTGCACTGAAATTGACTGGCGGATCGGCGCCTGAAGAGGCCAGGCCCGTTCCCCCGGCCCTGCATGACGTAGCTGCGACATCCGGAATGCAATCGCTGGTGCTTGCCGGCGGCTGCTTCTGGGGCGTGCAAGGGGCGTTTCAGCACGTTGCCGGCGTTGTGAGCGCCACGGCAGGGTATGCCGGCGGGAGTGCCGCGACTGCGACCTACGAGATAACCGAGACCGGGCAGACCGATCATGCGGAGGCGGTGGAGATCGTCTTCAATCCGAAGCAGATCACCTACGGTCAGTTGCTGCAGATCTTCTTCTCCGTGGTTCACGACCCGACGCAGGTGGATCAGCAAGGGCCCGACGTCGGGAAACAGTACCGCTCGGCGATCTTTCCGCTGAGCGACGAACAGGCAAAGGTCGCTTCCGACTACGTTGCGCAACTAGGCAAGGAAGGCGCGTTTGGTCGCCCGATTGCGACTTCAATCGAAATCGGGAAGACGTTCTATCGCGCCGAGGCCTATCATCAGGACTACGTCTACAACAATCCCAGCCAGCCCTATGTCTACATCTACGAGCAGCCGAAGATCGAAGCACTGAAGCGGCTTTTCCCGGTGCAGTACCGGGAGCGTCCAGTTCTCGTTGCAGAGCAGGCAGGCTGACTTTGGCCACAGCGATGCCGTGGGGGTGTCGCCTGCGGCATATGGAGGGTCAATACAATTCGGGATCGGGGGTCGGTCGAACCAGCCCGCGCCTACACAGCGATACAGTTCTCACCGCGCCCGAACACATTCGGGATACGCGCAGCCATCAGGCTGAATTCAATCCGCTCCCCGGAAAAATCAGAGCTTGCCGGGATTGGCTTAAACGGACCAAGCAATTGAGGAGAAAGCAATGCGCATTCTAGTCACCACTTTTGCCATGCTTGCGTTGGCCGCCGTGCCTTGCGCCTGGGATACCGCTCCGGGTGAACCACCCCCGATCGCGGCACTCTTCTCCCGATTGTCGCCTCCAGCCGATGCTGCCTTCGTGACGACGTCGGCCGATAAAGCACTGCCCCAACGCGCGAATTACTGAGGGGATCCACGATGAAACTC
>Ga0075365_10000528_pt1 | contig 14699 bp, 12 predicted proteins | sample EndMetdeltDD1765_FD_71387 | JGI IMG/M metagenome (GOLD analysis project Ga0075365, IMG submission 71387) | Populus endosphere microbial communities from Tennessee, USA - Endosphere MetaG P. deltoides DD176-5 | ecosystem: Host-associated > Plants > Roots > Endosphere | place: USA: Tennessee... | reverse complement strand
AGGAACGGCGCGGGCGCCTCCTCGACCAGCTTCTGGTTGCGGCGCTGCAGCGAGCAGTCGCGGGTGGAGACCACCACGACGTTGCCGTGCTGGTCGGCCAGGCACTGGGTCTCGACGTGGCGCGGGTGGTCGAGGAACTTCTCGACCAGGCACTCGCCGCGGCCGAAGGCGCTGACCGCCTCGCGGACCGCGGACTCGAAGGCGTCGGGGATCTCCTCCATCGTGCGCGCGACCTTCAGCCCGCGCCCGCCGCCGCCGAAGACCGCCTTGATGGCGATCGGCAGGCCGAACTCCCGGGCGAAGGCGACCGCCTCGTCGGCGTCCTGGAGGGCGTCCTTGGTGCCGGGCGCGAGCGGCGCGTTCGCCTTGACCGCGATGTGCTTGGCCTTGGCCTTGTCCCCGAGGGCCTCGATGGCCGCGGGCGGCGGACCGATCCAGGTCAGCCCGGCGTCGATGACGGCCTGGGCGAAGTCGGCGTTCTCGGCGAGGAAGCCGTAGCCGGGGTGCACCGAGTCCGCGCCGGCCCTCTCGGCGACCGCGATGATCTTGGCGATGTCGAGGTAGGAGTCCGCGGGGGTGGCGCCGCCGAGGGAGTGGGCCTCGTCGGCGAGCCGGACGAACAGCGCGTCGCGGTCGGGCTCGGCGTACACCGCGACCGAGCCGATGCCGGCGTCCTTGCAGGCCCGGATGACCCGGACCGCGATCTCCCCGCGGTTGGCGATGAGGACCTTCTGCAGCGGCTTGGTTCCCGGCACGGTGAGACTCCTACGTCGAATGAGGCGGATCGCGGGGCAGGCTACCGCCCGCCTCGGCGGAGGCTAGCCCGCCACGGGCAGTGGCCGCCGTCACGGATCTCACACACCGCGACCGGGCGCAGGAGGTACGACGACCCGGGCGAATCGCTCAGGTGACGGGCGTCGCAGCCGAAGGACGGGGAGCACGGTTCTCGGAGACCTCCCTCGCCGTGCGCGCACGTGACCCCCGGGAGCCCCCGGAGAACTCAGGAGAGCCGTCCCGATGACCGCTTCTGCATCCTTCGACCCGGCCGGTCTGGTCGCCGCCGTCGACCGCTCGCTCGCCGTGATCGAGCTCGAGCTCGACGGCACGATCGTGACCGCCAACCAGAACTTCCTCGACCTGATGGGCTACGCGCTCGAGGGCATCGAGGGCCAGCACCACCGCATCTTCTGCACCCCCGAGCACGCCGAGTCGCCCGAGTACGCCGACCTGTGGTCGCAGCTGCGCGCCGGCCAGCCGGTGCAGGCGGAGTTCCACCGGGTCACCCAGAGCGGGCGCGACGTGTGGCTGCAGGCGACGTACACGCCGGTGCTGGGCGAGGACGGCGCGCCGGTGCGGGTGGTGAAGCTGGCCAGCGACGTCACCGCGGCCACCGTCAGCGCCGCCGAGACCTCCGGCAAGATCGCGGCGATGGACCGCTCGCAGGCCGTCGTCGAGCTCGACCTCGACGGCCGGGTCATCACCGCCAACGAGAACTTCCTGGCCACGATGGGCTACACGCTGCCCGAGATCCGCGGCCAGCACCACCGGATCTTCTGCGAGCCCGAGTACGCCGCCAGCGAGGAGTACGCCGCGTTCTGGGCCCGCCTCGGCGACGGCGCCTTCGAGGCCGGCGAGTACAAGCGGATCGCCAAGGGCGGCCGCCCGGTGTGGCTGCAGGCGACCTACAACCCGGTCCTCGACGCGGCGGGACGGCCGCTGAAGGTCGTCAAGTTCGCCAACGACGTCACCGCCACCAAGGCGGTCAGCGCGGAGTACCTCGGCAAGGTCAACGCCATCGAGCGCGCCCAGGCCGTCATCGAGTTCGACCTGCAGGGCAACGTGCTCAGCGCCAACGCCAACTTCCTGCACGTCATGGGCTACACGCTGCCCGAGGTCCAGGGGCGCCACCACCGGATGTTCTGCGAGCCCGAGCACGTCGGGAGCACCGAGTACGCCGAGTTCTGGGAGCGACTGGCCGCCGGGCAGTTCGAGGTCGGCGAGTTCCGCCGGGTCGCCAAGGGCGGTCGCGAGGTGTGGCTGCAGGCGACGTACAACCCGATCCTGGACGTCGACGGCAACCCCGAGAAGGTCGTGAAGTTCGCCCACGACATCACCGACGCCAAGCGCACCAGCGCCGACCAGGTCGGCAAGGTCACCGCGATCGAGCGGGCCCAGGCCGTCATCGAGTTCGACCTCGAGGGCCGCATCCTGCACGCCAACCGCAACTTCCTCGACACCGTCGGCTACGCGCTGCCCGACATCCAGGGCAAGCACCACCGGATGTTCGTCGACCCGGAGTTCGCGCAGAGCCCCGAGTACGCCGAGTTCTGGGAGCGGCTGGCCGCCGGGCAGTTCGAGGCGGGCGAGTTCCGCCGGGTCGCCAAGGGCGGCCGCGAGGTGTGGCTGCAGGCCACGTACAACCCGATCCTGGACGCCAAGGGCGCCCCCATGAAGATCGTGAAGTTCGCGACCGACATGACCGAGACCAAGCTCGCGGGCGCCGAGATCCAGGCCCGCGTCGACGCCGTGGACCGCGCGCAGGCCGTGATCGAGTTCGACCTCGACGGCAACGTCCTGCAGGCCAACGAGAACTTCCTGCGCACCCTCGGCTACTCGATGCGCGAGATCATCGGCGAGCACCACAGCATGTTCTGCGACGAGGACTACCGCCGCTCGACCGAGTACCGCGACTTCTGGCTGCGTCTGGGCAAGGGCGAGGTCATCGCCGGCCGCTTCCACCGCAAGGGCAAGTACGGCCGCGACGTCTACATCCAGGCCACCTACAACCCGGTGCTCGACCTGTCGGGCAAGGCGCTGAAGGTCATCAAGTACGCCTACGACGTGACCTCCGACGTCGAGCGCGAGCACCGCATCGATGCCGGGACGCGCGAGATGACCGCCTCGGTGCGCGAGCTCGCCGGCTCGATCACGGAGATCGCGACCGAGTCCCGGACCGCGACCGCGCTGGCCGCCGAGACCCACGGCAACGCCGAGCAGGGCGTCGAGGCGCTGCGGGCCTCCATCGAGGCCATCTCCCTGATCCAGAAGTCCTCGACCTCGATCAGCGACATCGTCAAGGTGATCGGCGAGATCGCCAGCCAGACCAACCTGCTCGCGTTCAACGCCTCCATCGAGGCGGCACGGGCCGGTGAGCACGGCGTCGGCTTCTCGATCGTCGCCGGCGAGGTCCGCAAGCTGGCCGAGCGCTCCTTCGAGGCCGCCCAGCAGATCGGCCGGCTCATCGACGAGTCCGCCGAGCGGGTCAACCAGGGCTCGGAGGTCTCCAAGCGGGCCGAGGCCGCCTTCGAGCGGATCGTGACGAGCGTGTCGCGGACCAACGAGGCGATCCGGACCATCTCGGCCTCCACCCGGGTGCAGCAGGAGGCCTCCGAGAACGTCAACGCGCTGATCGACCAGCTCGCGTCGGTGACCTCCGCGTCCGGGGAGTGACCGGTCCGTGAACGGCTCCGTGAACGGCTCCGCGAGCGGGACGACGACCGACCCGGTCTACGGGCTGCTGCGGCTCGGGAACCTCGACCTGGCGCTCCCGCTGTCCGCGCTGCGCGAGGTCGTGCCGCGGCCCGACGAGCTGTCCGCGCTGCCGGTCGTCGCGACCGGCCTGGTCGGTGCGATGGGCCTGCGCTCGCTGGTCCTGCCGGTCGTCGACCTGCGCCCCGTCCTCGAGCTGACCGACGAGCCGCCGGCCGAGCAGGTCGTGGTGGTCGTCGCGCACGAGCAGCGCGTCGTGGGGCTGGTGGTCGACGAGGTGCGCGGGGTGACCCGGGTGCCGGACGCCGACCTGCTCCCGTTCGCGACCGTCGAGGGGCGGCTGCTGGTCTCGCACGCCTTCCAGCACCAGGACGGCGCCGTCCCGGTCAGCGTCCTCGACGCGGGCGAGCTGCTGGCGCTGCCCGGCGTGCCGACCGTGGCCGAGGCCGCGGTCGCGGCCGGCGACGTCGACGGCACCGACGGCACCGGTGGGGGACCCGGTACGACGGCCGGCGACCCGACCCGGAGCCTGACCCTGGTCCGCTGCGGCACCCAGGTGCTGGCCCTCGGCGTCGACGCCATCCACACCACCGTCCCGCTGCCCGAGATCCTCCCGTCGCTGCTCGCGGGCGGGGACTGCCTGGGCAGCACCGCGCACGCGGGGCGCGACGTGGCCGTCGTCGACCCGCTCGCGCTCCTGGGGCTGCCGCCGATGTCCGCCGAGGACATCGGCGCGGGGGTGGTCCTCGACCTCGGCGCCGGGCTGGTCGTCCTCGCGGTCTCCGAGCTGGTCGAGCTGCGCGCCGCCGGTGCCGGGATCCTGCGCGTCCCCGGCCTGGCCGCCCACCGCCCGGAGCTGGTCCTCGGCGTCGTCGAGCTCGACGAGGGCGCCTGCCTGGTCCTCGACGGCGACGGGCTCAAGGCCGACCGCACCCTGCTGGCGCTGGCCTCGGTCAACACCGACCTCGCCGTCGCGCAGGCCGGCGACCGGGCCGCGGAGGCCACGGTCGCCGGCGGCCCGGCGTACGTGACCTACACGGCGGGCCTGGCCCTGGCCAGCCCGCTGGACCAGGTCGGCGAGATCCTCCCGTTCCCGGCGGCCCTGACCCCCTCGGCCGCCGAGCACGTGCTGGGCCTGGTGGTCCACCGCGGCTCCGTCGTCCCCGTCGTGTGCCTCTCGACCCTGCTGGGCCACCCGCCGCTCGCCCGCGCCGCGGCGTCCTGCCTGCTGCTCGTCGGCACGGGGGAGGAGCAGGTCGCGTTCGCGGTCGACGCCCTGGGGGCCATCGAGCCCCTGGTCTGGACCGATCCCGAGCACCGCGGCCGCGGCCGGTCGGACGAGCTGGCGGAGGACCTGTCGCGCGCCGCGCACCTGGCGCCGCTGGTGCGCCTGGCCGGCGGGGACCGGCTGGTGCCCGCCCTCGACCTGCCGGCGCTCGCCGCGGCGCTCGGGTCGCTCGGGTCGGCCGGTGCGGCCGGCGACCGGCCCGTCGCGGCCCCGGCCGCCTGATACCTCAGCAGTGCTGCGCAGGAAATCCTCGGCAGATGTGCGAACTCCTCAGCGCGGCCGACTCGCGGCCGATGGTGTCGCCATGACCCCGAACGTCGGCAGCTCGGAGCCGATCACCGCCCTCCCCAAGCTGCGCAGCCACGGGCTGCAGGCCCCGACCGTCGACGACGTCCGGGCTGCTCTGTGGGCCGGGACCACCGAGGACGTCGACAGGATCTGGGACGCGGTGTGCGCCGAGACCGGCCTGTGCCGGACGGCGACCCGCCTGAGCCTGGCCGAGCTCGAGACCGTGACCGCGGCGCTGGCCGGCCGCGGCGGGCCGGTGGGTCTGGTCGGCCGGGCCATGGGCGCCCGCGTCGCGGCGTACCGCGAGATCGCGCTGCGCGGCGCCGACGCCCCGGCGCCGCCCTGGGACTGGGCCCGCAACGCGATGGACACGCTGCTGCGCGGCCGGGTCTCCTCCCCGGCCCGGGTCGACGAGCTGGTCAGCCTGGAGCCGTTCGCCGAGGAGGTGCGCACCGAGCTCGACCTGGCCGCCTCCCGCGTCAAGCAGCGCCTCGGCACGCTCCTCGGCGGCGTCTCGATCGTCCTCGACGGCGCCCAGTGCCTGGTCGGCGTCAGTGGCGGCGAGGGCAGCTGGCTCGCCGAGGCCGGCGGTCTGCCGATCGAGTGGTCCTTCTGCGCCACGGCGGTCCGGACCAAGGAGACCTACGTCGTCCCCGACTGCCGCGAGGACGTCCTGCACCGGGTCAATCCCACCGTCCTCCACGACGGCGCGGGCTCGTACGCCGGCGCCCCGCTGATCACCTCCGCCGGCGAGGTGCTCGGCGCCTGCTGCGTCATGGACCACAGCTCGCGCGAGTTCACCGCCGAGGAGCTCGACGTGCTGGTCGAGGAGGCCCACCACGTCGTCGCCGAGCTGGAGCGCCGTCGCGCCCAGCGCCAGGAGCGTGCCGCCCGCGGCCTGAGTGGTTAACAATCGCTAACCTGACGGGCTAGCATCCCGGGCATGACGACCTTCGAGCTGTCCCGCGAGCACGAGGAGTTCCGCCGCAGCGTGCGCGACTTCGCCGAGGCGGAGATCGCGCCGTACGCCGCGCAGTGGGACCGCGAGCACCACTTCCCGGTCGACGTGGTGCAGCGGATGGGCAAGCTCGGGCTGTTCGGCCTCACCGCCCCGGAGGAGTACGGCGGCGCCGGCGGCGACTTCACCAGCCTGTGCGTGGCCATCGAGGAGATCGGCCGGGTCGACCAGTCGATGGGGATCACCCTGGAGGCGGCCGTCGGGCTCGGGATCACGCCGCTGCTGGCCTACGGGACCGACGAGCAGAAGCGGACCTGGCTGCCGGACCTGGTCGCCGGCGAGCGGCTGGCGGGCTTCGGGCTCACCGAGCCGGGCGCCGGCTCCGACGCGGGCGCGACCCGCACCCGGGCGGTGCTCGACGAGGGCGAGTGGGTCGTCGACGGCGCCAAGCAGTTCATCACCAACTCCGGCTCCGCGATCACCAGCCTGGTGGCGGTGACCGCGCGCACGGGCGAGACCGACGCGGGCAAGCCCGAGATCAGCGCGATCATCGTCCCCGCGGGCACACCCGGCTTCACCGCCGAGAGGCCCTACGACAAGCTCGGCTGGCACGCCTCCGACACCCATCCGCTGTCGCTGGAGGGGGTGCGGGTGCCCGAGGCCAATCTGCTGGGGGAGCGCGGTCGGGGCTACGCCCAGTTCCTCGCCACCCTCGACGACGGCCGGGTCGCGATCGCGGCCCTGGCCGTCGGGTGCCTCCAGGCCTGCCTCGACCTGAGCCTGGCCCACGCCGGCGAGCGGCAGACGTTCGGCGGCCCGATCGGGCGCAAGCAGGGCGTGGCCTTCCAGATCGCGGACCTGCAGGTGCTGCTGGAGACGAGCCGGCTGCTGACCTACAAGGCGGCGGCGATGAAGGACGCGGGCGCGCCGGTGCGGGCCTTCAAGCAGGCCGCCTCGATCGCCAAGCTGCACGCCACCGAGGCGGCGGTCAGCGCGACCCGGATCGCCACCCAGGTCTTCGGCGGCTACGGCTTCATGGAGGAGTACGCCGTGGCGCGGTTCTACCGCGACGCCAAGGTCCTCGAGATCGGCGAGGGCACCTCCGAGGTGCAGCGGATGCTCATCGCGCGGGGTCTGGGCCTGCCGGTCGAGTGAGCCGGCCCGTGTCCGGGCACTGAGCGGCTATGCCCCGTGACCGCGTGCTCGCCATCATCCAGGCCGGAGGGGCGGGCGGCCGGATGGACGTGCTGACCCGGGAGCGGGCCAAGCCGGCCCTGCCCTTCGCCGGCGTCTTCCAGCTCGTCGACCTCCCGCTGTCCAACCTGGCCAACAGCGGCATCACCGAGGTCTGGCTCTCCGTGCAGTTCCAGGGCTCCAGCCTGGAGGAGCAGGTGGCCAACGGCCGGCCGTGGGACCTCGACCGCAACCACGGCGGGCTGCGGCTGCTGATGCCCCAGGAGGGCTCGGGCAGCCTCGACGAGGACGGCTTCGCGCAGGGCAACGCCGACCTGCTCTACCGGATCCGCGACCAGATCGCCGTCGAGGCGCCGGACGTGCTGCTGGTGATGAGCGCCGACCACGTCTACCGCCTCGACTACACCGACGCGATCGAGACCCACCGCCGTGCCGGGGCCGAGTGCACCGTGGTGACCGTCCGGGCCCCGGTGGGTGACGACCCGGCCGACCACGCCGTCGTCCAGGTGGAGGACGGCCGGGTCACGGCGTTCGACTACAAGCCCGACGAGCCCGCCTCGGACCTGATCGCCACCGAGGTCTTCGTCTACGACCCCCGGGTCCTGGTCGAGGTCCTCGACGCCCTGCACGTCGAGCTCGCGAACGACCCCGAGGCCGACGGGGAGCCCGGCGACACCGGTCTCGGCGACTTCGGTGACCACCTGCTGCCGCGGCTGGTCGAGCGCGGCAAGGTCGTCGCGCACGACCTCGGCGGCTACTGGCGCGATCTGGGCCAGCCGCACCTCTACCTCCGCGCGCACCGCGAGATGCTGACCGAGGACCAGGGCGTCCTCGGGGTGCCGGGGTGGCCGGTGCTGACCCGCCAGCCGCAGCGCCGGCCGGCGCGGGTGCTCGACGGTGCCGTGCTCGACGACAGCCTGCTCAGCCCGGGCGCCACCCTCGCCGGGACGGTACGCCGCAGCGTGCTCGGCCCGGGCGTGGTCGTGGAGGCGGGCGCGGCGGTGCTCGACTCGGTGGTCGCGGCCGACACGGTGGTCCGGTCCGGGGCCGTGGTCGCCTGGGCGATCGTCGACACCGGCTGCACGATCGAGGCGGGCGCGGTGGTCGGCGACGCCGACGTGCCCGCCCTGGACGATCCCGACCTGGTCACGATCGTCGGCAAGGACTCGGTGGTCGGACCCGGGGCGTCGCTCGCCGCCGGCAGCCGCCTCGAGCCGGGCACCACCGTGTGAGCCGGGTCACCACGGGTTAACGGGGGCGGACGACCCGTCTCGGAGGTGTCCCGTGGTCCCGTCCTTCCTCGCCCGTGAGCGGACCGTCGCCGGTCCCGGCTACAGCCGGTGGCTGATCCCTCCGGCCGCGCTCGCCGTCCACCTGTGCATCGGGCAGGTGTACGCCACCAGCGTCTACAAGACCGCCCTGTACGAGCACTTCGACACCTCCCTGACGGCGATCGGCGTGGTGTTCTCCATCGCGATCGTGATGCTCGGGCTGTCGGCGGCGATCGCCGGCACCTGGGTGGACCGCAACGGCCCGCGCGCCGCGATGTTCGTCTCCGCCTGCTTCTGGGTGACCGGCTTCCTGGTCTCGGCGCTCGGCATCGCCTCCGAGCAGCTCTGGCTGGTCTACCTCGGGTACGGCGTCATCGGCGGCATCGGGCTCGGCATCGGCTACATCTCGCCGGTCTCGACCCTGATCAAGTGGTTCCCCGACCGGCCGGGCCTGGCCACCGGCATGGCGATCATGGGCTTCGGCGGTGGCGCGCTGATCGCCAGCCCGCTCAGCGGCCGGCTGCTCTCGCTGTACGACGGCGGCTACGACTCCACCGATCCGATGTCGGTCGCGGACGGGCACGCGGTGATGCTGCTGTTCCTGACCCTGGCCGCGGTCTACCTGGTCTTCATGATGTTCGGCGCGTTCACCGTGCGGGTGCCGGCCGACGACTGGAGGCCGGACGGCTGGGAGCCCTCGCAGGCTGCGCAGAAGGAGCTGGTCACCACCGCCAGCGTGAGCGCGAACAACGCGATCCGCACGCCCCAGTTCTGGCTGCTGTGGGTGGTGCTGTTCTGCAACGTCACCGCGGGCATCGGCATCCTCGAGCAGGCCGCCCCGATGATCCAGGACTTCTTCCGCGAGGACGGCACCTCCAGCGTCACCGCGGCCGCCGCGGGCGGGTTCGTGGGGCTGCTGTCCATCGCGAACATGGCCGGCCGGTTCGTGTGGTCCTCGACCTCCGACGTCGTCGGCCGCAAGCCGATCTACGTCCTCTACCTGGGCGCCGGCCTGGTCGCCTACGTGCTGCTGGCGACGCTGGGGGCGAGCTCGACGGTGCTGTTCGTGCTGTTCGCGGCGGTGATCCTGTCCTTCTACGGCGGCGGGTTCGCCACCGTCCCGGCCTACCTCCGCGACCTGTTCGGGACCCTCCAGGTGGGGGCCATCCACGGCCGGCTGCTGACCGCCTGGTCGGCCGCCGGCATCGCCGGTCCGCTGATCGTCAACCAGATCCTCGACACCCAGGGCAGTCCCGGCGAGCTGACCGCCGACGCCTACCGGCCGGCCCTGTTCGTGATGGTCGGGCTGCTCGCCGTGGGGTCGATCGCCAACCTCCTGGTGCGGCCCGTGGCCGAGCGGTTCCACGAGCCCGACCGGTCCCGACCCCTCGAGAGGAGCAGCTCATGACCACGCGCATCGTCGTCGCGTGGGCCCTGGTGGGGGTCCCGCTGGTGTACGGCGTCGTCGAGACCGTCCGCAAGGCCGCCACGCTGTTCACCGGCTGAGCGCCGTCCCGGGCCGGCGGACGGTTAGCATTTGCCCGTGTCCAGCCGGTGGCAGCGCCTCCTCGCCGAAGCGGGCCGGTTCCTCGCCGTCGGCGGACTGGCCACGCTGGTGGCGCTGGTGCTCTTCAACGTGCTGGTGCACGGGATGATCCCGGGGCTCTCCGCGGTGCTCGGGGACCAGCCGATCCCGGCGTACGTCCTGGCCAACGCGGTCGGGATGCTGATCAGCTACCACGGCAGCCGGACCTACGCCTTCCGCGACCGCCCGTCGACGCACGCCGACGGCGGGCTGACCGCGTTCGTGCTGATCAACGTGGTGACGATGCTGCTCCCGATCGGCTGCCTGATGTTCAGCCGTGACGTGCTCGGACTCGACGACCCGGTCTCGGACAACGTCGCCGCCAACGTCATCGGCCTGGTGCTCGGCCTGGGGGCCCGGTTCTACCTCTTCCGGACCTTCGTCTTCCGCCGGCCGATCAACCTCAACGACCTCTACACCCCCGACGAGCAGGAGGGGATCACGATGCCGGGCGCCACAGCGACGTCCAGGAGTGTCCCAGCTCCGCCGTCAGCTCCCTGAGCAGCGGCAGGCTCACGCCCACCACGTTGTGGTGGTCGCCCTCGATGCCGGTGACGAACGCCCCGGCCAGCCCGTCGATCGTGAACGCCCCGGCCACCCACAGTGGCTCGCCGGTCGCGACGTACGCCGCGACCTCGTCGTCGGTGACGTCGGCGAAGTGCACCGTCGTCGACGCCGTGGCCGCCGCGACCCGGCCGCTCGCGGTGTCGCGCAGGCAGTGACCGGTGCGGAGCACGCCGCTGCGCCCGCGCATCGCGTGCCAGCGCCGGGTCGCCTCGTCCGCGTCGGCCGGCTTGCCCAGCGCCTCCCCGTCGAGCTCCAGGACCGAGTCGCAGCCCAGCACCAGCGCCCCGGCCGGTACGTCGTCGCGCGCCGCGACCGCTGCGCACTTCAGCTCCGCCAGCTGCAGGGCGAGCTCGGCCGGCGGCAGGTCCGTGAGCTGCGACTCGTCGACGCCGGAGACGATCACCACCGGCTCGACCCCCGCGCTGCGCAGGGTCGCCAGGCGGGCGGGGGAGGCCGAGGCCAGCACGAGCGTGGTCACCGCGCCACGCTAGCGCCCGGCACCGGCGCACCCGCCGTCCCCACGGTCAGCGCAGGAGCTCCAGGCCGTCGCCGAAGGCGCACACGGCGAGGGCGTGGATGGCCGGGTCCTCGTCGAGGTGCTCGGGGGCGCGCATCGCGAGCATCACGTTGATGAGCATCCCGTGGGCCACGAAGTCGCGGACCTCGTCGTCGCTCCAGCCGGTGCGCTGGACGGTCTCGAAGATCCGGCCCATGCAGTCGCGGGCGACGCGGGCGATCGCCTCCTCCCCGCCGCCGGAGAAGCCGTGCATCATCACCTGCAGCAGGTCGCGGTCGGCGAGCAGCGCGGTGTAGGCGAGGCCGAGCCGGTCGTGGGCGTCCTCGGACGCCGGGTCGAAGGCCGGGTCGTCGATGACGGCGGCGAAGGCGTCGCGGATCCGCGTGGTGGAGCGGGCGAAGACCTCCAGGAACAGCTCCAGCTTGGTGCCGAAGATCCGCACGACGTACGGCTGGGAGACGCCGGCCTCGCGGGCCACCTTGTCGGTGCTGGTGCCGGCGTACCCGCCCCGGGCGAAGGCTCGGGTGGCGGCCTCCAGCACCAGCTCGCGACGGTCGTCGGCACTCATCCGGGTGGTCACGGTTGACAGATTATCAGTTGATTACTTAGCGTCCTCGGTGTCAAGTAATCATTCAATGCCTTCCAGAGGAGTTCCCGATGTCCACCACCGTCTCGGCCCCCGGCCTCGGGGCCGCCCCGACCGGGAGCGCCCGGCGCCGCGTGCCCGTCTGGGTCGCCGTCGTCGCGGCCTCGCTGCCGATGTTCATGGCCACCCTCGACAACCTGGTGATGACCACCGCGCTGCCGGTGGTCCGCGCCGACCTGGGCTCGAGCGTGGGTCAGCTCTCGTGGTTCCTGAACGCCTACACGCTCACCTTCGCGACGTTCATGCTGCCGGCCGCCACCCTCGGCGACCGGCTCGGCCGCCGCCGGGTGATGCTCGCCGGGATCGCGGTCTTCACGCTGGCCTCGGTCGCGAGCGCGCTCAGCACCAGCAGCGAGGCGCTGATCGCCGCCCGCGCGGTCCAGGGGCTGGGGGCGGCGGCCATCATGCCGCTCTCGCTGACCCTGCTCGCCTCGGCCGTGCCGCCGGCGCTGCGGGCGGCGGCCATCGGGATCTGGGGCGGCGTCTCCGGCCTCGGCGTGGCGCTCGGCCCCGTCGTCGGGGGAGCGGTCGTCGAGGGCGTCAGCTGGCAGGCGATCTTCTGGCTGAACGTGCCGGTCGCGGCCCTCGCCGTACCGCTGCTGCTCCTGACGGTGCCCGAGTCGCGCGGCACCTGGCAGCGGCTCGACCCGGTCGGCACCCTGCTGCTCGGCGGCGCCGTCCTCCTCGGCATCTGGGGCATCGTGCACGGCAACGACGACGGCTGGTCCGACCCGGGGGTGCTCGGCCCGCTGGTGGTCGCCGCGCTCCTGGTGCCGGCGTACGTCGGCTGGGCCCGCGGGCGCGGCCACGCCGTGCTGCCCCTGCGCCTGTTCGAGAGCCGCGGGTTCTCGGTCGCCAACGTCATCGGCCTGACCTTCACCATCGGCATGTTCGGGGCGGTCTTCCTGCTCTCGCAGTACCTCCAGGTGGTCCAGGGCTACAGCCCGCTCGAGGCCGGCCTGCGGACCCTGCCCTGGACCGCGGCCCCGATGGTGGTCGCCCCGATCGCCGGCGCCCTCTCCGCCCGCACCGGGCTCCGCTCGCTGCTGGTCCTCGGCCTGGCCCTGCAGACCGCGTCGCTGGTGTGGTTCGCCTGGCTCACCGAGTCGGGCCAGCCCTACTCCGCCTTCGTGCCCGCCCTGGCGCTGGCCGGCATCGGGATGGGTCTGACCTTCGCGCCGAGCGCCACGGCCGTCCTGGAGGGCCTGCCCGACCGCGACTTCGCGATCGCCAGCTCGGCGAACTCCACCATCCGCGAGTTCGGCGTCGCGCTCGGCGTCGCGCTGCTGAGCGCCGTCTTCCTCGGCAACGGCGGCGAGCTCTCCCCGCTGGGGTACGACGGCGCCGTCGGCCCGGCCCTGCTCACGGGTGCCGCCGCGGTGGCGGTGGCGCTGGTGGCCGCCCTGTTCGCGCCGGGGCGCGGGCGCCGCTGAGGACCCGTTCGGCATGATGGTCACGTGCGTCGGGTGCTCGCCGTGGTGGTCGTCGTCCTCCTCGTCGGGGGCGGCGCCGCCGTGCTGAGCGCCCGCGCCCAGCACTGGGGGCCGTGGGCCCAGGACCCGCAGGCGATCAACGTGTTCACCGAGCGCTCCCTGTTCACCGAGCCCGGCAGCGCGACCGACGCCGCCGCGCAGCAGGCGCAGGCGGACGGCGACACCGCCCGGGCGCCGGTCTTCGAGAAGCTCGCCGGCATCCCCCAGGGGATCTGGCTGACCCCCGAGGAGTACCCCGTCGGCCAGGTGGGTGGGCACGTCGAGGAGCTGGTCGGGCAGGCCGACGACGCCGGCCAGGTGCCGGTGTTCGTGGTCTACGGCATCCCCGACCGCGACTGCACCGGCGGCTTCTCCTCCGGCGGGCTGACCGACGAGACCTACGGCCCCTGGGTCGAGGAGATCGCCAGCGCCGCCGGGTCGGGCGACGCCGCGGTCGCCGTCCTCGAGCCGGACGCGCTGGCCTCGGCGCTCGACTGCGACAACCGCGGCCAGCGGGTCCAGCTCCTCAAGGCCGCCGTCGAGAGCCTCCGCGGTGCCGGCGTCACGACGTACGTCGACGCCGGCCACTCCGACTGGAAGCGCCCCGCCGACGTCGCCCCCCTGCTGAAGGACGTCGGGGTCACGAGCGTGCGGGGTTTCGCGACCAACGTGTCCAACTTCCAGACCGACGACGGCGAGCGGGCCTACGCCGACCGGCTGGTCGAGCTGCTCGGCGGCGGCGTCCACTACGTCATCGACCGTGGCCGCAACGGCAACGGGGCCACCGACGAGTGGTGCAACCCGCCCGGCCGCGCCTTCGGCGACCGGCCCGGGTTCGTCGACGACGGCACCCCGCTGGACGCCTTCTTGTGGGTCAAGCCGCCCGGCGAGAGCGACGGCACCTGCCAGGGCGGGCCGGCCGCGGGGGACTTCTGGGCGGCCCGGGTGATGGAGCTGGCGAGCGCCTCCGGCTGGTGACCCGCGGGTGACACGGCCGGTGAGGCTGCCCACACTGCGCCACACGTGGTCGTGCGTTGTTAGGCTCCGTCCATGGATGCGGGCAACGAGTGGACCGCGGTGATCATCGAGGACGACCCGGACGTCCGGGACCTCATCGACATCGTGCTGACCCAGTCGGGTTTCAAGACCGTCGTTGCCGAGAACGGACACGTGGGCGTCGAGGCGGTGCGCGAGCACAATCCGCTCATCACGACCCTCGACGTGAACATGCCGGGGATGGACGGGTTCGCGGTCGCCAAGCGGCTGCGTGAGTTCAGCTCGACGTACCTGATCATGATCACCGCGCTCGGCGACGAGATCGACGTGGTGCAGGGCTTCGAGGCCGGCGCCGACGACTACCTCGTCAAGCCGTTCCGCCCGCGCGAGCTGCGCGCCCGCGCCGACTCGATGCTGCGCCGCCCGCG
>Ga0075365_10000527_pt1 | contig 14706 bp, 11 predicted proteins | sample EndMetdeltDD1765_FD_71387 | JGI IMG/M metagenome (GOLD analysis project Ga0075365, IMG submission 71387) | Populus endosphere microbial communities from Tennessee, USA - Endosphere MetaG P. deltoides DD176-5 | ecosystem: Host-associated > Plants > Roots > Endosphere | place: USA: Tennessee... | reverse complement strand
CCTCGAGGAGGAGCCGGCCGATCCCCTGACCCTGGTGGTGCGGGGCATGGCGGTCGCCCCGCACCACCAGGGTCAGGGGATCGGCCGGCTCCTCCTCGAGGAGGCCGAGGACCGCCTCCGAGCCGAAGGCGCCCCCGGGTTGTGGGCCAACGCCCGTGACACCGCCATCGGGTTCTACGAGCGGGCCGGGTGGCGGGTCGTCGGCGAGGGCTTCGTGCTCGTGGGTCTGCCCCACCACCGCATGGATCGGCCGTTCACGACCTAGCGTTCGGCGGGTGACGACGACCGAGCTGCTCGTGGTCAACCGCAGCTGCCGGATCCCGCTCGGGGAGCTGCAGTGGCGCTTCTCGCGCAGTGGCGGCCCGGGAGGCCAGCACGCGAACACGGCGGACACCCGCGTCGAGGTCGTGTTCGACATCGCCGGGTCGCCGTCGTTGGGGCCGATCCAGCGCGCCCGGCTGCTCGAGAAGCTCGGACCGGAGCTTCGCGTCGTGGCCGCCGACGAGCGGTCGCAGGTTCGCAACCGCGCCCTTGCACTCGACCGGTTGCGCGATCGCCTGGCCGCTGGCCTCCACGTCGAGCGACCCCGACGACCGACCAAGCCGACCCGGGCGTCGCAGGAACGCCGGCTCCAGGCCAAGCGGCGCCGGTCCGAGACGAAGCGGCTGCGGCGCGAGACCTGAGGTCGGGTTCGCTAGACAGGGGCCATGGCGCGCGCGTTGGTGACCGGTGGCGCCGGCTACATCGGCAGTCACACGTGTGTGACCCTGCTGGAGGCCGGCTGGGACGTCGTCGTCATCGACAACCTCTCGAACAGCAGCGACGTCGCCGTCGAACGGGTGCGGGCGCTCGCGCCGAGCGGGCAGCTCGAGTTCGTCGAGGGCGACCTGCTCGACGAGGCGGTCCTCGACCGGTGCTTCGCGGGGGGTGTCGACGCCGTCGTGCACTTCGCCGGGTGCAAGGCGGTGGGCGAGTCGGTGGCGGTGCCGCTCAAGTACTACGAGAACAACGTCGCGGCGACGGTGCAGCTGCTGAAGGCCATGACCCGCCACGACGTGCGGCGGCTCGTGTTCTCCTCCTCGTGCACCGTCTACGGCGTGCCGGAGACCGTGCCGGTCACGGAGTCGGCCCCGATCGGCGCGGCGAGCCCGTACGGGCGGACGAAGCTCTACATCGAGGAGATGCTGCGCGACGTCGCAGCGTCGGAGTCGGGGTGGCACATCGCGCTGCTGCGGTACTTCAACCCGGTCGGCGCCCATCCCAGCGGTCGCATCGGCGAAGACCCACGTGGCATCCCCAACAACCTCATGCCGTTCGCCATGCAGGTGGCAGTCGGGCGGCTCGAGCGGCTGACCGTGTTCGGAGGCGACTACGACACTCCAGACGGGACCTGCGTGCGCGACTACATCCACGTGGTCGACCTGGCCGAGGGACACCTCGCCGCGCTCGCGGCCCTCGATCGCATCGAGGGTGCAACAGCAGTCAACCTCGGCACGGGCATCGGCTACTCCGTGCTCGACGTGGTCCGCGCCGCGTCGGCCGCGGTCGGACGGGAGATCCCCTACGTGATCGGCGACCGCCGGCCGGGTGACGTTCCCGCCGTGTGGTCCGACCCCGCCGTCGCCCGCTCGCTGCTCGGGTGGACGGCGTCACGGACCCTCGACGACATGTGCGCCGACCACTGGCGCTGGCAGGAGTCCAACCCCGAGGGCTACGGGTCTGCCACCCTGGCCGGGTGACACCGCTCGACTTCGTCTGCCCGCGCTGCTCGTCGCCGGCATCGGCTCGCTTCTACGGCCCGTGCGAGTCGTGCCGGGGTGAGCTGGTGGCGAGCCTCGGTGGCGAGGGTCGGGCCATCGACGTCGAGGCCTACGTGCCCAAGATGAACGTCACCCCGAACGCGGTGGCGACCAAGGACTGAGCTACTCCGGCGCTTCGCGCCGCTGCTCCTCGTCGAGGTCGTGGCGGAGGAACGTGACCTCCTCGGCCAGGCTCCGGATGCGGTTCTCCATCCGCGACAGCTCGAAGGAGAAGTGCACGACCACCAGCAGCAGGAAGCCGACGGCGAGCACGAGGAAGAGCGTCGGCTGGTACACGACCCCCAGCCGGCGGGCGATGCTGTCGAACAGGCCCGGCACGACGGCGAGCACGAGCATCACGCCCCCGACGCTGAGCCACAGCAGGGAGTACTTCGCCTTCAGTCGCTGGCCGCGGACGAGTCGCAGGATGAACGCCAGCGCACCGCAGGTGAGCACGATCACGACGATGTGGGCGCGGAAGCTCATCGTGCGCTCCGCGGCCGCCTGCTGCTCCCGAGCACGACGAGGAGGCGGACGTAGTGGTACACGAGCCGGAATCGCCGGTTCGACGCCTCACCGGCCGACCGCTGACGCATCTGCACCGGGACCTCGCGGACGTCGTACCCCTCCCGCACCGCCTGGACGAGAGCCTCGACGGAGTCCATGTACTCGAGCGGGTACTCCTGCGCGAAGCGTTCGAGCATCGGCCGGCTGAAGGCTCGGAAGCCCGACGAGGTGTCGGCGAGGCGGCGCCCGGTGAGCCAGCGGGCGATGGTGCGCAGCACCCCCATGGCGAGACGCCGGCTCCGGCCCACGTCGTAGTCGTTCCCGTCGCCGAAGCGGACGCCGATCACCATGTCGGCGCCCTCGGCGAGAGGGGCGAGGAGCGTGTCGATCTCCGCCGCGAGGTGTTGGCCGTCGGCGTCGAACTGCAGCGCCCGTTCGTAGCCCCGCTGTACCGCGAAGCGGAAGCCGCACCGGAGCGCTCCACCGATGCCCAGGTTGAACGGGAGGCGGAGGACGTCGACACCCAGCGACGCGGCGACCTCGGCGGTGTCGTCGAGGGAGCCGTCGTCGACGACGACGATGTCGATGCCCGGTTGGACCGTCCGTAGGTCGGCGATCGTCGAGGGCAGCGCAGCCGACTCGTTGAAGGCCGGGATCACGGCAAGCGTCGGTGGAGCGGTGGGCATGCGCGCCGGACGTTAGTTGCCGGACTTCGGCCGGGACGCCCGGTTCGACGCCAGCTTCGGGTCGCACCCGTCCTTCGGGTCGTCGTACCGGGCCGTGGTCCGCCAGTCGCCGTTCTCCCAGCCGGTCACCGGTGCCGGGGACCAGCCCTGGGCGTGGGTGAGCTCGGCCATGGCGCGCGCGATCCGGAGCGCGCCGTCGGGGCACACGTGCCATCCGTCGGGCTTCCGGGCAAGGACGTAGGAACCCTTGCCGTCGGGCAGCCACCGGGGATAGCTGCCGTCGGTGCCCCGAAGCGCGGGCGAGATGTCGCCGTACGCGACCACTCCGGGGTGGCGGGAGGCGAGGGTGCGGAAGACCGCGTTCATGACCGTGCCGTCGCTCTCGGGCATCATCCCGAGCCAGAGCACCTTGCCGCCCCGGCGCGTGAAGATGGCGACCGCCTCGTCGAGCAGTTCGAGGTAGGCCTCCCGACCGCGGTCCTCGACGTACCAGCCGTCCCACCCGCCGAGCATCACGATCGTGAGCTTCACGTCCTGCTCGGTCACGTGCTTCGTGAAGTCCTTCTTCCAACCCTCCGGGTCACGAGTGAGCCCGAAGCCGGGGAACGTGGCGTCGACGAAGGTCGGTGTCCCCATCGCGCGGTACAAGGCCCCGACACCGGGCGCGGCGTCGTAGGTCCCCGAATCGCCGACGAGGAGGACCGCAGGCGGCGCCCCGTTGGTGGCCGGTTCCGTGCCGGTGATGACCTTGGTCGAGCGATCGTTGGGATCGACGCCGGCGTGGGCGATCTGGCTCGCGGGGGGCGACCACGTCACGGCGAAGGTCGCGACGACGACGCTCGTGATGCCGGCGACGACCGCCATTCCGATCACACGACGGGTGCGCAACACCCGGTGGCGTCGGATGGGCTGTTCGAGCAGCAGGTACGACGCCATCGCCACCGCGAGCGTCACCGACACCCGCAGGACGAACAGGGGCACCTGGCCGAGGTGGGTGCGCTCCGGGGTCAGGACCAGGAAGATCGGCCAGTGGTAGAGGTAGAGGCCGTAGCTGATGAGGCCGAGGCCGACGAGCGGTCGCCAGGCGAACGCTCGTGCGAGCAGCGAGGGTCGGGCGATGCTCGCCACGAGCAGCACGCTCAGCATCGCCTGGAGCGGCAGGACGCCACGCGTGACCCACCGTGACGCCTGCCCGATGTTCGGCCAGAGGAGGAGGCTGGCGCCGAGTGCGAACAGGCCGACGGCGAGGAGGGCCCGCCGTGCCTGCGCGGTGCGGGGTGTCGACCGCCGGCGCTCGCTCGCCGACCACCACAGCGCCAGCAGGGCGCCGACCAGCAGCTCGAACATGCGGGTGTCGGTGCCGTAGTAGACGCGGTCGAGCTGCGTGTGCGCGAGGGCGGCGACGCCGAGCGAGAGCGTCGCCGCGGTCGCCAAGACGATGGTGAGCGCACGCCGGCCACCGAGTCGGAGGGCACCGAAGGCCACGAGGGGATAGACGACGTAGAACTGCTCCTCGATCGCGAGGGACCAGAAGTGCTGCACGGGGCTCGGCGCGGCGAAGAGATCGGCGTAGGAGAGGTCGGTCAGGAGGAAGCGCCAGTTGGCGACGTAGGCCAGGGCACCGAGGAGGTCGCCGCGCAGGTGGCGGAGCTGCTCCGGCGAGGCGAAGAGCCAGCCGTACAGCGCGATGCCCACGAGGCAGGCGAGCGCCGCCGGCATGAGTCGCCGGAAGCGGCGGGACCAGAACGTCGGCAGCGAGATCGTGCCGGTGGCCGTCCACTCGGCGACGAGCAGGTTGGTGATGAGGAACCCGGAGAGGGTGAAGAAGATGGAGACGCCGAGCCACCCGCCACGCGCCCAGTGGAACCCGCCGTGGAAGAGCAGGACGGCGACGACCGCGAGGCCGCGCAGGCCGTCGAGCGCGGGAAGGCGGCCGATCGCGTGGCTCGGCCCGTGAGCGCTCACCGGTCTCTGGCCGGCGTCCTCGGCGAGGACCGTCACGGGACCGCCGCCGCCATCAGGGCCACGTCGTCCGTGGCGCTCGGTTCCGGGGATTCGTCGTCACGCCAGGCCCGCTGGACCCACGACACGATGGCGTCGACGGCGACGGCGGCCAGCACGGCGAGGGCCGGTTCGGCGGAGGCCCGGTAGCGGAGCACGGCGAGGGTCATCGCCGCGCCGAGCAGGGCCGAGGCGATGGTGACCACCAGCGGGATCACCAGCCGCCGGCGCCGCCGCAGGACCACGACGCCCACGACGCTGAGCAGGGCAAGGGGGTAGTAGCTGACGACGGAGGCATTGGTGAGCCACCACTCTCGGTCCTCGGTGATGTGCTCGAGGTTCGCCTGCTGGATCGGCCGGAACACGCCGGTCACCCGTCCGACGCGGGCGGCGACCACCACCGGCGTCCAGCGGAGGTGCGCGCGGATGTACTTGAGCGTCTCGCGACGGAGGTGGATGGCGCCGAGCGACTGGTCGGCGTAGACGAGGTCGGTGCCTTCGAGGCGCTGGCCCATGCAGGGCAGCCAGTAGTACCCGATCAGCTCGCCGTAGTACGACTGGTCGCAGCTGCCCTGGGCGAGCGAGTAGTCGAAGCCGACCGACATGTAGACGGGCTTCTCGTAGCGCTGCGCGTTGTAGGCGAACCACGGCAGGACGGGTGCGGCACAGGCGATGCCCGCGGCGACGAGGTACGCAGCCTTCCGTCGCCAGGCGGTGTTGCGCAGCAGGAGGACGATCGGCAGGACGGCGAACGGGGCCATCACCGCGATGTCGGGGCGGCACAACGACGTCAACCCGATGAGGAAGCCGCTCATGGCGGCGTCGAACCACGTTCGCCGGTCCCAGAGCCGGTAGAGGAAGAGCGCAACGAGCGCGGCGAGCGGCAAGGTCATGGTCTCGGAGAGCGCGAACCCGGGGAAGTGGATGATGCTCGGGTTGAACGCGCCGATGACCGCGGCGAGCAGACCCACCCGCGGTGACCACAATCGGCGGCCGAGCAGACCGAACGTCGGGACGCACAACGCCGCGAAGGGCGCCGACAGGAGCATGTGGGCGAGCTCGCTCCGGAACCCCAGCAGCGACCAGAAGGCGAGGTAGAGGACGTAGAGGGGCGGGTGGTCGGCCGACTCCTGCTTGACCCCGGTGAGGTAGTAGGGGAGGGGCGCGATCAACCCCTTGCCCTCGACGAGCAGGTTGGCCTGGTTGCTGTAGACGTAGCCGTCGCCCCACAGCTGCTTGATCTCGACGCCGGTGATCGGCGTGACCTTGCCGTCGATGGTCGGGAAGGTGCCGAAGACGCGATCGGACCGGAACGCCTCGATGTAGCCGACGCGAACGAACGTCGCGGCGAAGAACAGGACCACGATCCAGAACCACCAGCGTCGGTTGGTCCCTCGTGCCCCGGCGACCCGCTGGACGTTCACGGCGCGGCCTTCGCCATCGATTCGGCGAGCCGGGTGCGACGGCGGCCGCCCCCGAGGCGGATCAGCGGCTTCTCGACGACGAACCAGCTCAGGGTGCCGGCCACGACGGAGGCGACGAAGGCGAGCACGACGGGAACCACGACGTCGCCGCTGAGCACACCCATCCCCGGCTTGCTCCAGTCGAGGAACGGATGTCGGCCGGTCCAGTTGATGACGGCCTCTATGAGCGGCACGTGCCACAGGAACACGCCGTAGGAGATGACGCCGAACGAGGCGACCGGCCAGGAGCGGAGGAACCCTCGGACGACGCCACGATCCTGCGGCCCGAAGGCCACCGGCAGGAGGAGGCACGTGGCGATGGCGATGCGGATCAGCTCGCTGTAGAGCTCGCGGTCCCAGTTCGCGTGGGCGAGGCCGCGTTCGAGGCCGATCTGGGTCGACTGGAAGATCAGCAGGAGTGCCGCGAGGGTCCACCACAGCAGGTCGTGGCGTCCGAGGAGCTCCGTCACCGGGCGGGCCACCTCCCGACGGCGGGCCCACGACGCGAGGGTGGCGATGCCGATGCCGACCGAGAACTCACCCGCCATGCCCGGCAGCCAGAGGACCGCCTGCAACGGGTGGCCCGCCCCGTAGAGCGCCGAGCGATAGGTGAGCGAAGCGACGGCGGTGATGGCCAGGAGACCGAGGAGGGCAAGGGCGCGCTTGCTGGTCGTGCGCACCGGCCGCAGGGTTCGGTAGGCGAGCACGGCGAGCGCGGGGAGGGCGGCGTAGAACGTCGCCTCGACCGCGAGCGTCCAGGCCGGGGAGATGCCCCGTGGGAAGGTGCCGCCGGGATAGATCTGCAACAGCAGGTAGTGGAGCGGGTAGTCGATCCCATGGGCCTGCGTCGCCGAGTCTGGTCGGAGCCACACGTAGGTGGCGGTGAGCGCGACCCAGTACGCCGGGATGATCCGCAGCACCCGCCGCCGGTAGAACGCCCGCCAGTCGGGAAGGGGACGGTCGTCGAGGATGGCGTCGAGGTACGGGCGGCTCAGCAGGAACCCGGAGAGGGCGAAGAAGACGGGCACGCCGATGTCGAAGCGGGCGAAGAAGGCGCCGGCGCGGGAGTGGAAGGTCACGCCGGTGAGGAAGCTCGCGTGGTGGAGGAAGACCGCGGCGGCGGCCGTTGCCCGAAGGCCATCGGCACACGGGATCCACGAAGCGCGTGGTGGCGACGGATGCTCCATGGGCGAGGTTGCAGACTACCGAGGGCGTGCCGAAACACCGTGTCACCTGCAGCGCCGCGTAGGCTCGCCCGCTGCTGTGCCCAGCCCCTCCGACCACGCCGCAGGCCTCGCCGAGATCGCCGCACACGCGGGATTGCAGCGCGTCCACCTCCTCGCCTGGCGCGACCTCGACGACCCCGAGGCCGGTGGCTCGGAGGTGCACGCCGCCACCGTCGCCGAGCTCTGGGCCCGCGCCGGCATCGACGTGACGATGCGGACATCGGAGGCCCCCGGGCTGCCCCGCACGCTCGAGCGCGACGGATACCGGGTGGTCCGGCGTGGCGGGCGGTACCTGGTGTTCCCGGGGGCGGCCCTCGCCGAGGTCACCGGTCGGGCCGGGCCCCGCGACGGCCTCGTGGAGATCTGGAACGGCATGCCGTTCCTCTCGCCGCTGTGGTGCCGGGGCCCGAGGGCGGTGTGGCTCCACCACGTGCACGCCGAGATGTGGCAGATGACGCTCCCCGAGCCGCTCGCCACCATGGGACGGCTGCTCGAGCGTCGGTTCGCCCCGCCGTTCTACCGGCGCACCCCGATCGTCACGCTCGCCGAGTCCTCCCGGCGGGAGCTGGTCGACGAGCTCGGGTTCGACGACGGGCGCGTCCACGTCGTCCCGCCCGGCATCGATCCCCGGTTCGGTCCCGGGGGGAACCGGTCGCAGGCCCCACTCGTCGTCGCCGTCGGCCGCCTGACTCCGGTGAAGCGGTTCCACCTCCTCGTCGACGCCCTCGCCGCGGTGAAGCAGGAGGTGCCGGCGCTCGAGGCGGTGATCGTCGGTGAGGGCTACGAGCGCCCGCTGCTCGAGGCCCGCATCGCCGAGGCCGGGGCCACGGGCTGGCTCCAACTACCCGGGCGTCTCGACGACGACCAGCTGCTCGAGCTGTACCGGCGGGCGTGGCTGCTGGCGGCGAGCTCGGCCCGTGAGGGGTGGGGCATGACGATCACCGAGGCCGCGGCGTGCGGCACGCCGGCGGTGGCCACCCGGATCTCGGGCCACGCCGACGCGCTCGTCGACGGTGTGTCCGGCGTTCTGGTGGAGCCGGACCGTCTCGCCGAGACGATGGCCGGACTGCTCCACGACGACGCCGAGCGCACGCGCCTCGGCAAGGGCGCGCTCGAGCACGCGCGGCAGCTCACGTGGGAGGCGACAGCGACCGGCACGTTGCGCGTGCTCGCCGACGACGCCGTGCGGCGCCGGTCGTGATCGCCCGCATCGACCGCAGCCGCCGCTGGTTCGTCGCCCAGCTCGTCGCCCTCGCGGCCGTCTGCTACCTGCCGCTGCTGGCGACGGCGCGCGGCTTCGTCGCCGCCGACACCAAGACCTACCTGTACCTGGACCCCGCCCGGCTCCTCAGCCGGGCGGCGTACCTGTGGGACGAGAACGTCGCGCTCGGCACGGTGACGCACCAGAACATCGGCTACCTCTGGCCGATGGGGCCGTGGTACTGGTTCTTCGACTTCCTCGGGACCCCGGACTGGGTCGCGCAGCGTCTCTGGATGGGCACGCTGCTGTTCGTCGCCGGAACCGGCGTGCTCTTCCTCGGGCGGACGATCGGGCCCCGATCGCGACTGGCCTGGACCGCGGCGGCGCTCGTCTACCTCCTGAGCCCCTACGTCCTCGACTACATCGCCCGCATCTCGGTCCTGCTGCTCCCGTGGGCGGCGCTGCCGTGGATGATCGCGCTGGTGGAGCTGTCGCTCCGCCGCCGGCGATGGCGTGAGCCGGCGATCTTCGCACTCGTCGTCGTGACCGCCGGGGGTGTCAACGCGACGGCCCTCGTCTTCGCCGGCCTCGGCCCGCTCCTCTGGATCGTCTTCGCCGTCTGGGGTCAGCGGACGGCGACCTGGGGAGATGCCTGGCGAGTCGTGCTCCGTGCCGGCGTGCTCACCCTGCTCGCCAACCTCTGGTGGATCGCCGGGCTCGCGGTCCAGGGAGGCTGGGGCCTCGACGTGCTCCGCTACACGGAGACGGTCCAGACCGTCGCCCGGAGCTCGCTGGCGTCGGAGGTGCTGCGCGGCCTCGGGTACTGGTTCTTCTACGGCACCGACAAGCTCGGGCCCTGGATCGAGCCGGGGCGGACGTTCACCGAGAACGCCGCCCTCATCGCCATCGGCTTCGCGCTGCCGCTGTGTGCGCTGCTCGCCGCCTGGTGGGTCCGGTGGCGCCCCCGCTCGTTCGCGGTCGCGCTCGTGCTCGTCGGCACCGCCATCGCGGTCGGGGCCTATCCGTACCACGACCCCTCGCCGATCGGCGCGGTCTTCAAGGGGTGGGCCACGTCGTCGACGGCGGGTCTCGCGCTGCGGAGCACGGGCCGCGCCGTCCCGCTCGTCGTGCTCGGTCTCGCCCTCCTCGTCGCGTCCGGGGTGGCCGCCCTGTTGCGGCGGCGCACCCGTCTCGGCGTCGTCGCGGCCGGTCTCGCCGTGCTGCTCGCCTTCGCCGGCAACCCGGCCTTGTGGGCCGGCGAGTTCGTGGCGCCGAACCTGCGCCACCCCGAGGACGTGCCCGACTACTGGAAGCGGGCCGCCGCCTATCTCGACGGCAAGGGCGACGCGACCCGCGTCCTCGAGATCCCGGGGAGCGACTTCGCCACCTACCGATGGGGCAACCACGTCGACCCGATCACGCCGGGGCTCATGGACCGGCCGTACGTGGCGCGAGAGCTCGTGCCCTTCGGCACCGAGGCGAGCGCCGACCTGCTGATCGCCCTCGACCGGCGCATCCAGGAGGGCGTGCTCGAACCCGACGCGCTCGTCTCGGTCGCCCGGCTGATGGGCGTGGGCGATGTCGTGCTCCGCGGCGACCTCGAGTTCGAGCGCTACCGGTCGGCACGCCCGTCGCAGGTCTGGGCCATGTTGCGCCGCCGGCCGTCGGGTCTGGGCGCGCCGGTCGGGTTCGGCAAGCCCGTCGAGAACCGGGCGACAGCGGCGCTGCCCATGCGCGACGAGGTCTACCTGCAGACGCGAGGCGACGCGGTGCGTCCACCGGTCGCGTCGTTCCCGGTGGAGGACCCCCTCCCCATCCTCCGTGCGCGCGCCGACGGATCGCCGGTGCTCGTCGAGGGCGACGGGGACGGGATCGTCGACGCCGCCGCCGCCGGCCTCCTCGGCGGTTCGAACGTGATCTTGTCGTCGGCGGCGCTGGCCGGACGCCCCGATGTGCTCGAGTCGGTGCTCGGGCGCTCGACGTTCGTCGTCACCGACACCAACCGAAAGCGGGCGGCGCGCTGGGGAACCGTTCGCGACAACCGCGGCTACACCGAGCGCGCCGACGAGAAGCCGCTCGTGGTCGATCCGTCGGACAACCGCATGCCCGTCTTCCCCGACGCGCCGGTGTCGGCGTACACGACGGTCGAGCAGCGAGGGGTCAAGCGGATCGAGGCGTCGGCGTACGGCAACCCGGTGAGCTACACGCCGGCCGACCGACCCGCCAACGCCTTCGACGGCGACCGCGCCACGTCGTGGAGCGTGGGCGCGCTCGGCCCGGTCGGCGGCCAGAAGCTCCTGCTCGAGCCGAAGCACCGGGTCACGACCGACCACATCGACGTGCTCCAGGCGAACCAGGGCGCGCGGCACATCACCGAGCTCGGCGTCTATCTCGACGGCAAGAAGGTCCTCGACGCCCCGATCGACGACCGCTCGTTCGGCGCCGACGGTCAGCGCATCGAACTCGGGGCGGCCCACACCTTCGGGCGGCTGGAGCTCGTCATCCAGCGCGACAGCGTCGGGCGCCGGCCGAGCTACTCCGACCAGAACGGTGTGGGGCTCGCCGAGGTCCGGGTCGCCGACGTACGGGTCAAGGAGTTCGTGAAGCTCCCGTCGTACCTGCTGCAGACCGCGACGCGCGCCGGCGAGAGCGGCCGGCCCCTGACCATCCTGCTGACCCGACTCCGGGCGAACCCGCAGGAGCCCTTCGCCCGCGACGTCGAGACCCGCCTCGTCCGCACGTTCGAGGTTCCGTCAGAGCTCGTGGTGGGACTGACGGGAACTGCCCGCGTCAACGCCAACATCGCCGACGACGCACTCGACCGCCTCGTCGGCGGTCGCACGGGGGCGCAGGTCCGCTCGTCGGGCCGCCTCGCGGGCGATGTGGGCGGCCGGGCGTCGATGGCCGTCGACGGCGACGCGGCAACGGCGTGGACGAACCACTTCGGCGACCAGGTGGGTGCGTGGCTCGAGGTGACTCGCGACGAGCCGGTCACCATCGACCACCTCGACCTGCGCGCGGTCGACGACGGCGACCACTCGGTGCCGACCCGGGTGACGATCACCAACGAGCTGGGCGACCGACGCGAGGTCGACGTGCCGTCGGCCACCTCGACCCTCCGGTTCGAGCCACTCGGCGGGCGGGTCACCCGTGTGACCGTCGACGCGGTTCGGGCCGTCGACACCATCGACTGGTTCAGCAAGGCGCCCTCGACCATGCCCGTCGCCATCGCCGAGCTCGGCATCGCACCGCTTGCACCGGCGCCGGGTTCACTCGGCGGCTGTCGCGACGACCTGTTGACCATCGACGGCACGCCTGTTCCCGTGGAGATCGACGCCGGCCGGCTCACGACGTGCCGCGCGGTGCCGGTGCACCTCACGCCGGGCAAGCACGACCTCGAGACGGTGGCGGGCAGCGTGTCGGGCATCGACATCGACCAGCTCGCGCTCTCGCTCGGGGAGCCGTCCGCGGCCGCCCCCGTCGCCGATCCCGCCACCCGGGTCGAGGTGACCTCGAAGGGTCGCGTCTCCTTCGACGTGAAGGTGCGCGGCAAGGGTCCGACCTGGCTCGTGCTCGGCCAGAGCTGGTCGCGGGGCTGGAAGGCGACGATCGACGGCAAGGACCTGGGCGCCCCGGTGCTCGTCGACGGCTACGCGAACGGTTGGCTCGTCGATCCGGGTGCCGACGGCGTCGTGGCGGTGCAGCTGCGGTGGACGCCCCAGAAGCTGATCTGGGCCGGCCTCGGCGCCTCTGGGCTGGGCGTCCTCCTGTGTCTCGCGATCCTGATCGGATCGCTCCTCGCCTCCCGCCGGGCCGTTCCCGTCGTGGTGCCCGAACGGGTGGCCGACGCCTCGCTGCGGCAGCGACCGTGGTTGGCCGGCGCCGCGGTCCCGTGGGCCCGGGCGGCCGTGGTCGCGGCCGGCGTGGCGCTGCTCGTCGCGGTCGCCGTGCACCCGCTGATCGGGCTCGCCGCGCTGCCGGTCACGCTCGTCGCCCTCCGGGCCCGGCAAGGACGCATCGTCGGACTGCTGGCCGTCGTCCTGCTCGCCGCAGCCGGTGGCTTCACCGCCCTGCGCGAGGCGCGGCGGCACCTGAAGGCCGACTTCGGGTGGACGGACTACTTCCGTCCCGCCCACAACCTGGCCTGGGCCGCGCTCGCCGCGTTGGTGGTGCTCCTGCTCGTCGACGCGCTGCGCCGGCGCGGCGACGACTGACGCCGAGCGCGGCGCCGGCGGCTACGAGCGCTTGGGGAGCACCGGGGCGTCGCGGCCGGTGCCGTGCGAACCCGACTTCTCCTCGTGGTACTCCTGCTCGACGTTGACCGACCAGATGTCGTGCGGACCGCGCCCGAGGATGTTCTCGACGGTCAGCATGGCCGTGTACATCGAGTGGTCCTGGTTGTTGTAGCGGTGCATGCCGTTGCGACCGACGGGATGGACGTTGGTCGTGTTCTGCTCGATCCACTTGCGCATGAGCTCGACGCGATCGAGGTAGCCGGTGTCGTAGGTCGGGTACGCCTTGGGGACCCGCACGACGTGCCCGAGCTCGACCTTGGCCGGGTCGACGAGACCGAGGAACTCGATCTCCCGCTTGGCCTGTTCGATGAGGTCCTCGTCGGACTTGGTCCACATCTCGTCGCCCTCGAAGACGAAGTACTCGAGGCCGAGGCAGGTGCGGCCTTCCTTGACCATGAACGGTGACCAGGAGCCGTAGTTCTGGATGCGGCCGACCTCGACCTCGGGGGCGTGGATGTAGATCCAGTTGTCGGGGAAGGCGAACTCCTCGGGCACGACGAGAGCGACCGAAAGGAAGTCGCGGAAGCTGGTCTGCTCGGCGGCCTCGATCACCTCGGCGGGCGGCGGCGGGTCCATGCCCAAGACGAGCTTCGTCAGGGGCATCGACGAGATCACGTGGTCGCAGGGGTAGGTCGCCTCGGTGCCGTCGGGATGCACGGCGACCACCTCGTAGGCCTTACCGTCTCGGTGTCGGATCTTGCGGACCTTGGTCTCCATGTGGACCGTCGAACCCTGGGCCACGACCTTGTCGCGGCAGACCTCCCACATCATCCCGGGCCCGTACTTCGGGTACTGGAACTCCTCGATGAGCGAGGTGATCTCCTTCTGGTTGCGCTTCGGCGTGAGCGCGTTGAGGATCGCTTCCTTCAGGTCGAGGTTCTTGATGCGCTGGGCGGCCCAGTCCGAGGGGAGCTCGTCGGCGGGCATGCCCCAGACCTTCTCGGTGTAGCTCTTGAAGAAGTGGCCGTACAGCCGCTTGCCGAAGCGGGCCGACACCCAACCCTCGAACTTGTCCTGGTTCTTGGGTGGCCGGATCCGGGCCATGAGGTACGAGGCGACGCAGCGGGTCGCCTCGATCGGGCCGAGGTTCTTCATGGCGTTCATCGCCTTGACCGGGTAGTCGTAGTACTTGCCCCGGTAGAAGATCCGGCTCATGCGCGGACGCAGGAGGAAGTCCTCGTCCGGGAGGATCTCGTGCCAGAGGTCGTCGACCTCCTGGACCTTCGTGAAGAAGCGATGCCCGCCGATGTCGAAGCGCCAGCCGTCGCGCTCGACGGTGCGGCTGATGCCCCCGACCTGGTTGGTGCCCTCGAGGATGGTGGAGGGCACGCCGTCCTTGTGGAGCTGGAAGGAGGCCGTGAGGCCGGCGGGGCCAGCCCCGATGATGAGGACCTGCGGCGGGCTGACGTCGGTAGGGGTCTCAGACATGCGATCGGGAAGCGTATCGACCGGTGATTCGCGCGACGGAAATGGGTGTGCCGTACCCTCCCGCCCCGATGGAGTCGAGTCGCGTCGATCGCACCCGGGA
>Ga0075365_10000526_pt1 | contig 14707 bp, 14 predicted proteins | sample EndMetdeltDD1765_FD_71387 | JGI IMG/M metagenome (GOLD analysis project Ga0075365, IMG submission 71387) | Populus endosphere microbial communities from Tennessee, USA - Endosphere MetaG P. deltoides DD176-5 | ecosystem: Host-associated > Plants > Roots > Endosphere | place: USA: Tennessee... | reverse complement strand
TCCTTGATATTGCTCCAATAAAATTTTACAGGTTTTTATGATATTTTTTGCTTTAGTATTGTATAAGCCAATTGTCTTTATATATTTTTTTAAACCAGTTAATCCCAGCAAAGCTATTTTTTTTGGTGTGTTGGCCTTAACAAATAAAATTTGTGTTGCCTTATTAACGGATTTATCTGTTGCTTGAGCAGAAAGAATAACGGCAATTAAAAGTTCAAAGGGTGAGGAGTAAATCAATTCTGTCGTTGGATGAGGATTGTAAGCATGAAAACGCTGAAAAATAGCTGTACGTTTTTTCTGATTCATGGCTTATTGCTTTAAAATTAATTAATAAAATTTTAGTATAAAAAATAAGATTTTAAAGGGTTAAACAAATTGACGGCAAGTTATTTTTTTTAAACATAACACAATTCTGTAATATACTTACCAGAATAACCATATTTCATCGTGTTTCTTTATTATAGAAAAGGATTTATTTTTTCTTTTTAAAATCCATTCTTGATTGAACCATCACACCTAAAAAACGATGAGGCTTATCTAATAGTAAGGTTTTGAAATCAGTATTAAGAGGTTTAAGGATGGTATGTCCACCGTCGATTAAAATTTGTTTAAAATTGGGTAAATCATGCCCTTCAATATGAACAATCGCAAAATCAAGACTATTAGGTTTTAGATCGGGGTCTATAAGAAGAACAGTTCCTTCTGGAAAGCGAGGTTCCATGGTGGTATCTCTAGCGGCAACAGCATAAGCATGCTGGCTTATGTCGATATCAGTAGAAATTGTTGGTAATGGGGCAAATTTTTCAGGAAGATTGGGCCAATGTAAAACTTGAGGCCAAGTAAGCAATGGAATTTGACGCCATCCTTGAGCGTCAGGGTTAAAAGTGCCTGGAATGCGATCAGCTGCTATTGGCTCATCACCGATGAGTTGGCTAATAGAGATAGCAAAGAAATTGGCAATCGGACTCAAAGTGGCGACTTTGGGATTATCAGTTTCTCCTGAACAAATTCGATGTACTACAGGTTGGCCTACACCGGTGCGTCGTGCTAGTTCCGATTCATTAATCCCTAACTCAGCCATTAATCCTTTAAGAATTTTGCTCATGCTACTAGTAGTTTTCATATCATTTTCACTTATAAATTAGCGGTAATTTTACCTGTCCATGCTGATAATATCCAACGCTGACAAACAAGGTAAAATAGCTGTCAGCGGCGGGTGGGTATTCTAACATGACACGGCAGTTATGCTAAATATTGGTGTAATTTAACGTTCAATAAACAAGCTATAATTTTTTGCGATACGAAATAACTACCAATGGTAGATTTTTTATTTTCAGCTGTAAATTTAGATTCTAAAAAAACTTTAAGTTATGAAGAACAGATAGTTAAAAACTGTTTGAATCTTAGAGGAAAGACGAACTTATAAAGAGTAAAAGTAAGTATTTTGCTTACGACTTATAAGTAATCCCTAAAGATAGGATGGTTTATGGATATTTGACTATTAGAAGCATAATTTAAGAAGATAATCCTTGTCAGTTGCAGGTATTATGCATAGAATAGCGGGTTCATTTATAATGAGGTAAAAGGTTTTATGCTGGCTAAAAATGAAATATTGGCTAAATTTCAACGTTCTCCGGGTGATACTGGATCCCCAGAGGTTCAGATTGCTTTATTATCTGGGACTATCGAACAACTAAATGGCCATTTTCAAGTGCATAAGAAGGATAATCATTCACGACAAGGTCTATTAAAGAAAGTAGCTTTGCGTCGTAAATTATTAAAATATTTCAAAAGCGTTAATTTACAGGGGTATTTAACGCTTATTAAACAACTCGGCTTGCGTGGTTAAGTCCTGGTTCATATTCTTCAGCAAATCGTTGAAGACATTTTATTCGTACCAATGGGCGGTAATTTTCGCCCATTTGTTTTTTTTGAGGGAATGTAAACGTGTTAATTAATTCTATAAAGAAAGTCGTGAAGTTTGGTTCGCAGGAAATAATTCTAGAAACTGGGGCAATTGCACGTCAAGCCACAGCATCAGTTGTTGTGAGCTTGGATGGTACTTCCGTTTTAGTAACCGTTGTAGGTAACAAGCAGCAAGCAGCTGAAGAAAGAGACTTTTTTCCCTTGACTGTTCAATATCAAGAACGCTCCTATGCAGCCGGACGTATTCCAGGAGGTTATTTTAAGCGGGAAGGACGACCTACTGAAAAAGAAATTTTAACATCGCGTTTAATTGATAGGCCAATAAGACCCCTGTTTCCTGAAGGGTTTTATAATGAAGTGCAAATTGTTGCGACTGTTTTATCTTCAAATCCGGATATTAACGCAGACATTCCTGCATTAATTGGTGCTTCTGCAGCTTTAAGCTTATCAGGCTTACCTTTTAAGGGCCCGATTGCGGCAGTAAGAGTCGGTTATTCGGAGGGACAATACCTTTTAAACCCAAGCATTAAGCAACTAGAAACGTCAGATTTAGATTTAGTAGTTGCAGGAACAGACAAAGCCGTATTAATGGTGGAATCTCAAGCCGCTGAGCTTACTGAAGAAATTATGTTGAATGCTATTTTGTTTGGACATCAACAAATGCAAGGGGTTATTCAAGCTATTAAAGAGCTTGCTGAAGAGGCAGGTGAGCCCGCTTGGGATGCGCAAAAAACTACAACATCTCAATTAGATGCAGTTGTGCAACAAGAAATAACGCAAGCTATACAGGCTTTATATACTGAGGCCTATACAATTCCGGAGAAATTAATTCGTAAAGCTAAATTAGAAAATTTACGAAATAGTACTATCGAGAAATGGTCAGATGAAGCAAAAGGAATTTCCGCTAAAGCTATTCAGTTATTCCTAGCAAATTTAGAAGAGAAAATAGTACGTAGTCGTATTCTATCAGGCGAAACCCGCATTGATGGACGTGATAAGATAACAGTTCGCCCTATTACTATTCAGCCAGGATTTTTACCACGTACACATGGTTCGGCTGTATTTACTAGAGGCGAGACGCAAGCATTAGTTGTTACTACCTTAGGTACGGATAGAGATGCTCAAACCATAGAAGCCTTAGATGGAGAAGGACGTGAAACATTTATGCTTCACTACAACTTTCCTCCTTATAGCGTGGGCGAAACCGGCCAAATGGGAAGTCCTAAACGGCGTGAAATTGGGCATGGTAATTTAGCGAAACGTGCTTTGCGTGCTGTATTACCTAGTGAATGCGATTTTCCTTATGTATTACGTGTTGTTTCTGAAATTACCGAATCAAATGGATCTAGCTCTATGGCAACAGTCTGTGGTGCAAGTATAGCGCTAATGGATGCTGGCGTTCCTTTAAAGAAACATGTAGCGGGTATAGCAATGGGCCTAATAAAAGAAGGCGATCAGTTTGCTGTATTAACCGACATTTTAGGTGATGAAGATCATTTAGGAGATATGGATTTTAAAGTTGCAGGTACAGTAGACGGTGTCACAGCATTACAAATGGATATAAAAATTGATGGTATTACAGAAGAAATTTTGCAAGTGGCATTAAATCAAGCAAAAGAAGGTCGTCTTCATATACTAAATATCATGCAAGAAACTTTAGCTGAGCCACGGATAGAAGTTTCCCCTTATGCGCCGCGTATAACTACTTTAAAGATAAACCCTGAAAAAATACGTGATTTAATCGGAAAAGGTGGAGCGACAATTCGCGCAATTACTGAAGAAACAGGAACCTTAATTGACATTAGCGATGATGGTGTCGTTCGAATCTCGACATCTGATTTACATGCTTGCCAAAATGCAATAGAACGTATTAAAAAAGTAACAGCGGAAGTGGAAGTGGGCCGTACTTATGAAGGTGCAATTGTTAAATTGTGTGATTTTGGTGCTTTTGTTAATGTATTACCCGGTCGCGATGGCTTAGTGCATATTTCGCAAATCTCTAAAGAACGTGTTGAACATGTGAGTGATGTATTAAGCCAAGGTCAAATTGTCAAAGTCAAAGTATTAGAAATAGATAGACAAGGAAAAATTCGTTTAACCATGAAAGATATAGAAGCAGAAATGGAGAATGAAATACATTCGTGATTAATCAAAAACAACATACATCAGCTTTTATAAAATTAGTTGATACAATAAAAGCTGAGATAAAAGAGTTGGCAGTTGCTGGTTTAAATAAAAAAATTAACAGTCAGCAACTATTTTATTTGATTGATGTACGTGAGCGCGATGAATTTCAACAAGGGTCTATTGTTCATGCTATCCCTCTTAGTAAAGGTATTATTGAACGTGATATTGAGAAATACATTCCGGATTTTGAAGTAGAGATTGTTGTTTATTGTAGCGGTGGTTTTCGATCTTGCTTGGCGGCAGATAATCTTCAAAAAATGGGTTATCGCCATGTTACTTCGCTGCAAGGCGGTCTCCGCGCTTGGCTTGAAGCAGGTTATCCTCTTATCAAAATACCCAATAATGCTATATCTTGTTAGAGAGTTTGCCGAGGTGGTGAAATTGGTAGACACGCAAGTTTCAGGTACTTGTGGGGCAACCCTTGGAGGTTCGAGTCCTCTTCTCGGCACCAACTAAGATGAGCTCTTGCCTAGAGATATTTTTATAAAAAACTTGGTATTTTTTAAAAAATCGGTTTAAATAGTCGAAATTATTTATAGCCATATCGCATGTTGAGCGTTTCATCGCCTCTCTATGACATTAGTAAAACCTTCGAAGAAAACTTCAGCAATCCCTTTTCCCAATCAATAAGACCGCCGACACGAGTTTGGCCAGACAGAACAAAATGGAGTTCTTTATTAGGCTATTCTCTAGCCTCGAAAATTGGTGCAGCTGCATGTGCTGCAACAACTGGTAAAGGTGTGGCATTATTAGCACAACTAGGTTTTGACGTATTGACCTACAAAACAATACGACGCCAAGCTTACCCAACCCATCCTTTGCCAAATATTGTTCATCTCGAATGTGAAAAATTATTTAATTACGCTGATTTAAAAGAAGTACTTTTCACCAAGAATAAATCTGAAAAAATAAGTGACAAAATTGCAATTAGTAATTCCTTTGGTAATGGTTGCTTGGAACCGATAGTGATAATGGAAGATATAGCTTTTGCAAAAAATTCTTTAGTAGAAGGTCAAGTGTTGATTGTGTCGGTTTATGGTGAAGGTGATTCGCTGAAATCGATGTCACAAGATTTTGCCGCTGCCGCATTAATAGCTAAAGAAGCCGGCGCTGATATTGTAGAGTTAAATTTCTCATGTCCTAATTTAATGAAATCGGGTGAACCTCTTTATTGGAGTATTGAACATGTTTCGCAAATAACAGCCTTGGTTGTGAAATGCATAGGGGATACTCCCATTTTAATAAAGCTAGGTTTAATTCATGAGCATGAATCTCCTTTAAATTTACTAATCTCTGCAGCACAGGCTGGAGCAAGAGGTATTAGTGCTATCAACTCCATCAGTATGCGCGTATTGAATATAGATCATCAGCCTGCATTTGGAAAAAGAATTTATAGTGGGGTTTCAGGTTATCCAATTCGTCGATTAGCATTACAATGTCTTAATAAATTAGTTCAAATTAATCAAACTGAAAAATTAAATTTAGTTATTTTGGGTATGGGTGGTATTACTATTCCGGAACATTTTAATGAATTTTTAAATATTGGCGCAGATATTGCCCTTTCTGCAACAGGAATGATGTGGAACCCCTATCTTGCTGCTCAATTTCACCAACAGACGAGATCATGAAAAAATTGGTATCAGCAAAATTAATATTAAAAACAGGTGAGAGCTTTGTTGGATATATCCCAGCAACCCAAACAACTGAAGTTTCCGGTGAAGTTATATTCAATACAGGTATGTTAGGTTATGTGGAATCTTTAACAGACCCTTCTTATGCAGGGCAGATATTATGTTTTACCTATCCCTTGATAGGAAATTATGGTGTTTCTACGCCAAATACTTGGGAATCTAACAAAATTCAAGTAAAAAGCGTGATTATTTCCGAAACAGCGTCATTTTACTCAAATCATGCTGCCCAACAGTCACTAGTAAATTGGCTTGAAATTGAAAATATACCTTTTATAACGGGTTTGGACACACGGGCTTTAACACATTGTTTAAGAGTTAATGGAGTAACTCCGGGTATAATTACTTCATTTAATAAGCCGCATGGCGATTTTATTGAATTTGAAACTATCGATTGGGTAAAACAAGTAACAATTACTGAACCGATGTATTATGGTGAAGGTAGAAAAAAAATAATTGTTGTAGATTGTGGTTTAAAAGAAAATATTTTACGTTGTTTATTAAAATTCCCACTAAAAATTAAAAGAGTTCCTTATGACTATGATTATAGTCAGGAAGACTATGATGGAGTTTTTATTTCCAATGGTCCAGGTGATCCGCAATTATGTAAAAAAACGATAGCCATTTTAAGAAAGGCTTTAACTAAAAAAAAGCCTTGTTTCGGCATTTGTTTAGGGACACAATTAATGGCTTTAGCTGTTGGGGCTAAAACCTATAAGTTAATTTTTGGTCATCGCTCTCAAAATCAACCCTGTATTTATTTGCCGACAAAACGATGTTATTTGACTTCGCAAAATCATGGTTATGCGGTAAATGAAAAATCACTTCCTAAAGATTGGCAAGTATTGTTTCGAAATTTAAATGATGGAACAGTTGCAGGAATTGAGCATAAGAAAGATCCTTTTTTTTCGGTACAATTTCATCCTGAGGCTGCACCTGGGCCTATGGATACACAATGGTTATTTGAACGTTTTTATCGCATGTTATAAAAGATTATGAAAATACAACGATATAAGAAAATTCTGATTTTAGGTTCAGGCGGTTTACGAATAGGCCAAGCAGGCGAGTTTGATTATTCCGGTTCACAGGCCATTAAAGCACTAAAAGAAGAAAAAATTACTTCGGTATTAATAAACCCAAACATAGCTACCATACAAACGGATGCAAATTTAGCTGATGAAATTTATTTACAACCATTAAATTTGGATACGGTGAAGCGGATTATCATTAAAGAAAAACCAGATGGAATTTTACTAGGTTTTGGTGGACAAACTGCTCTTAATTTAGGTTTAGATTTAGAAAAAAAAGGGATATTAAAAAAATATAAAGTAGAAGTATTAGGAACATCCGTTGAATCGATACGCCAAACAGAAGACAGAGATCTTTTTAAAGCGGCTTTAGCAAAGATAAAAATTAAAACGCCGCTTAGTTTTGCAGTCAAAACAGTTCCTGAAGCGTTGAAAGCAGCAGAAAAGATCGGTTATCCCATTATGTTGCGTTCAGGTTTTTCCTTAGGAGGATTAGGTTCTGGGAAAATTGCGAATCGAGAAATTCTTGAACAGCGAGCCCAGGAAAGCTTAGCTACAGCACCACAAATTTTAATAGAAGAATATTTATTTGGGTGGAAGGAATTTGAGTATGAAATTGTCCGTGACCAAATGGGAAATAGATTAACAATTTGTAATATGGAAAATATGGATGCCATGGGCATCCATACCGGAGAAAGTATTGTTGTAGCACCAGCACAGACCTTAAATAATGAGCAACACCAGTTATTACGCAATATGGCTTTGCAAGTTGCTGACCATTTTAACATTATCGGCGAATGTAATATTCAATTTGCTATTAACCCTAAAAATGGCGACTACCGAGTTATAGAAATGAATGCGCGATTATCCCGTTCCAGCGCGTTAGCGTCTAAGGCAACAGGTTATCCATTAGCGTTTATTGCTGCAAAATTAGCATTGGGTTACCAGCTCTATGAAATAAAAAATAGTGTCACTCAGGTGACGAGCGCTTATTTTGAACCTGCATTGGATTATATCGTAGTAAAAATTCCACGTTGGGATACTCATAAATTAAAAGCGGCTGAGAGAACGATTGGTACTGAAATGAAAAGTGTGGGGGAAGTGATGGCAATAGGTCGTTCTTTCCCAGAGGCATTGCAAAAAGCAGTGGGGATGTTAAATAAAGGAGCAACTTGCTTAATGGATTATCCAGAAAAAATTGATAATCCACGCAAAGAAATACAATTTGCTACTGATAGACGTTTATTTGCCTTATATCAGTTTTTTAAAAATGGTGGCTCAGTAAAGCAAGCTGAGCGCTTATCACAGATTAACTTTTGGTTTTTGGCACAAATTCATCAATTAACAGAATTAGAAAAACAGTTAAATCTTCATAAATTGAATAAAACTCTATTACGTCAATTGAAACAAGCGGGTTTTTCCGATAGCTTTATTGCTAATACAAAAAATAAGTCAATAAAACAAATACGAACTTTACGTCTAAAATATGGCATCATACCTTTTGTGAAACAAATAGATACTTTGGCTGGGGAGTTCGCTGCTCAGACAAACTATCTTTATCTAAGCTACCATGCTGTTGAACATGATATCTCTCCTGCTAAGCGTCCACCCATCATTGTGTTAGGTTCAGGTCCCTACTCGATAGGATCATCTGTCGAGTTTGATTGGTGTGCGGTTAATACCGCGCAGACTTTACGTCTATTAAAAGAAACGGCCATTATTATTAACTCGAATCCTGAAACAGTTTCTACAGATTATGATGAATCAGATCGATTGTATTTCGAACAACTTACTTTTGAGCGTGTACAAGATATTGTGGATTTTGAATCAGCAAAGGGCATTATTGTTTCAGTCGGAGGACAGATTGCTAATAATTTAGCCGTCCCTTTAGCTAAAGAAGGTTATCATTTACTGGGTACTGATCCGACGTTTATTGATTATGCTGAAAATCGTGAAAAATTTTCAGCTCTACTAAATACGCTTAATATAGATCAACCTGCTTGGGAAAGAATTACTAGTTTGAGTAAAGCAAAAATTTTTGCAGCTAAAGTAGGGTATCCAGTATTAATTAGGCCTTCTTATATTTTGTCTGGTTCTGCGATGAATGTGGTTTTTAATCCTGAGTCTTTAGACCAGCATTTACAAGCGGCTGCTCGTGTTTCGCAAGAGCATCCCGTGGTGATATCTAAATTTGTTCAAGAAGCAAAAGAATTAGAAGTAGACGGAGTTGCTAAACAGGGTGATGTTGTCATTGAGGCTATTTCAGAACATATCGAGAATGCAGGTGTCCATTCTGGAGATGCGACAGTTGTGTTACCACCACAGAAATTATATTTAGAAACCATACGTCGCACTAAAAGCATAGCGCGTAAAATTGTAAAGGCTTTACACATCACTGGACCTTTCAATATTCAATTTATTGCTAAAAATAATGATATTCAGGTTATTGAATGTAATTTGCGAGCATCACGTTCTTTTCCGTTTGTTTCTAAAGTAACAGGCCATAATTTCATTCAAATAGCAACTGAAGTGATGCTGAATAAGCACCAAACAAAACATTATGAAACTTTAGAGCTTGATTATGTGGGTGTCAAAGCAGCACAATTTTCATACAGTCGTTTAAAAGGTTCCAATCCTGTAGCTCAAGTTGAAATGGCATCTACGGGTGAAGTGGCATGTATTGCAGAGGATTTGGTGGAGGCTTTTTATAAAGCATGGTTGGCAACCGATCAAAATATCGCAGAAAAAAAATTGTTATTAAGTATTGCAGATAACTATAAGGTTAAGCTTTTACCTTGGGTCAAACAACTTGATGATCATGGTTGGCTTATTTATAGCACTGAAGGAACTCACCAGTTTTTATCTCAGCAAGGTATAGCGTCCTATTTTGTTAACAAAACCAGTGAAGCTAAAAAACCAAATATAAGAGATTTAATAACACAACGTAAGATAGCAGCAATTATTAATATCCCAAGTTCAATGACAGGCTTGCAGCAAACAGATGGGTTTTTAATTCGGCGTTTAGCTATTGATCATCATATTCCTTTAATTACTAATGCTCAGAACGCACTGATAATTTTACAATGTTTAGTAAGTTTATGGGGCAAAGAATTGCCTGTAGAATCTTGGCAAAGTTTGGTAATAAAAAAAATGAATAAATGATACTTTTCTCACTTTAATTTTGCCTGTTTACCGTGTAACGCGTAGTCCCTATTTGCTAGATTATGTAAATATTTATAGTTAACTAAATTTGAGTAAATTATGTCAAAAATTTTAGGTCAAAAAGATATTATATCAGTTCGTGACCTTTCTTTAATTCAAATAAATACTATATTAAATCTTGCTAAAAAATTTAAGAAAAATTTAGCTAAAAAATATTTGCTTGATAAAATTATTGCGCACTGTTTTTTTGAACCTTCAACACGTACCCGCTTGTCCTTTGAAACAGCTACTTTACGTTTGGGAGGGCAAGTCATAGGCTTTTCCGGTAGTGAAAATATATCTATTAAAAAAGGGGAAGATTTTCAAGACACAATCAAGACGATTTCTTGTTATGCTGATCTTATTATAATTCGTCATCCACTCGAAGGGTCCGCACGTTTAGCTGCGGAATTTTCCGATAAACCTATTATTAATGCTGGAGATGGCGCGAATCAACATCCTACGCAAGCCTTGTCTGATTTATTTACTATCCAAGAAGCACAAGAAAACTTGGAAGGATTATCTATAGCGTTTGTAGGTGATTTAAAATACGGGCGTGCGGTGCATTCTTTAGTACAACTATGCGCTTTATTTAACATGAGGCTTTTTTTGGTTTCACCTTCATTGTTAGCACTACCAGAAATAATATGTGATGAATTAAAACATAAAGGTATTCGATTTTCTTTTCATGCAAATTTAGACGAAGTGATCTCGAAAGTTGATATTTTATATATGACTAGACTACAACAGGAAAGATTTAACCAATCCGAACATCAACTATTTGAAAATCAATATATTCTGACGCGAGATAAATTAAAAAAGGTTAAAACTAATTTAAATATCTTACATCCTTTGCCTCGAGGTCGTGAAATTGATAAAACCATTGATGAAACTTCTTATGCTTTATATTTTAAACAAGTTGTCAACGCAATTTATATCAGACAAGCTGTTTTAACTTTACTATTTGATAAAATATCGCTTTAGATGATTTTTTTGGATAAAACCCATGATTAAAACCCGTTCCGTTTCTGCGATTGATAATGGAGTCGTCATCGATCATATTCCAGCAGGCCAATCACTTAAAATTATGCGTTTATTACATGTGGTTAATAGTAAACAACGTGTTACTTTAGGTTTAAATTTGCGAAGTACATCTTTGAAACTGAAAGATTTAATTAAAATTGAAAATCGTTTGCTTACTCCACAGGAAATTGATCATGTTGCAATCTTTGCTCCCGGTGCTACGATTAGTCGAATTGTAAATTTTAAGGTGAGTGAAAAAATTAATTGCGAAATACCTAAGACTATACGTGATGTATTAGTGTGCCCAAATTTAAATTGTATCAATCATATCGAATGTAAAGGCTATTTTAAACTCGAAGGGTCACCAAATCAGGTGAAATTACGTTGTTTTTACTGTGAAAAACAATTTGAACGCGACCAAGTAGAAGAAATTTGTTCATGATGGAATTTATAAACAAACAATTATTAAAGCTGCCTGGATTAATTGATCCCCATGTTCATTTTCGAACTCCAGGGTGGGAATATAAAGAAGATTGGAAAACAGCAGCTAAGGCTAGCATCAAAGGGGGCTATACTACCGTTTTTGATATGCCTAATACTATTCCTCCCACCGTTACAGAAATTGCTTTAGTAGAAAAAAAAGCACTTATTGATAAACAGTTAAAAGAAGTAGGAATTCCTCTTCGTTATTATTTATATTTTGGTGCTGATAAACATCATTTGAATGAAATAAAGAAAATAAAAGGTCAGGTTATTGGTATCAAAGTGTTTATGGGATGTAGCACAGGCGGGTTAGTTATTGATGATGATGAAAGCTTACATGCTATTTTTAAGATAGCGGCTGAAGAAAATATGTTAGTTGCAGTTCATGCAGAAGATGAACAGCGATTAAAAGAAAATGCAAAAAAATTTGAAGGGTCTCAGTCATATTCAATACATTCTAAAATTCGTGATGAATCAGCAGCAATATTAGCCGTTAAAAAAGCAATTCATCTCGTTCGTTTGTATGGAACGCGATTATATATTTTGCATGTTAGTACCCGTCAAGAAATTGATTTAATTGCTCAAGCAAAAGAGGAAGGACTTCCAGTTTTTGCAGAAACGACACCGCATCATTTATTTTTGAATAATTCAGATTATCAAAGCTTAAAAGGAAAGGCGGTAATGAATCCGCCTTTGAGGTCTCCTGAGCATCAAATGGCATTAATTTCTGCAATAAAATCCGGTATTATTGATACGATAGGTTCTGATCATGCTCCACATACCCTAGAAGAAAAAGCTAAAGCTTATGGTGATTGTCCATCAGGTGTTCCAGGTATAGAAACTACATTACCATTATTATTTGAAGCCTATCATCAAAATTTGCTTTCTTTGGATAATATAATGGATTTAACTTCGCGACGTGCAAAAACAATATTTAATTTAGACGATTGTCCAGACGATTATGTGTTAGTGGATTTATCTTTAGCAAAGATAGTTGAAGACAAGCGTCTCAGTACTAAATGCCAGTGGTCACCCTTTGCGGGACGTCTTTTGAGAGGCTGGCCTGTTACTACAGTGTTAAAAGGACATGTCTATGATTTAAACAAAATATAATACAACTTCACAAGAGTTTTTGTGGTGTTGGTTATTTGGAATTCTTATGGACATGTCTTTTTTAAGAAGTTAATTTTTTAATTAATCCCTTTTTAAACCAAACTAAAGCTTGCAATGGCTCTTCAAGATTTTCAGATAACTCACCTAATTCTAGATATGTTTCTAAGTTAGAAGAATCGTAGATTAAACTCTTTTCTAAATAATCTCGAGCCTTCCCCCATAATTTTCTCTGTTTACAAAGCCGACCTAAACTTAATAAAAGGTAGGGGTCATCAGGATGTTTTTTTAGCCATTGTTCCGCTATTGTCAACTGACGTGCAGAGTTTGAACTTTTAATAAGGCTAAAGTTTGCAACAAGTGGACCAAACCATTGTTTTTTTAACTGTTTTACTATTAATAATTCAGCTTTTGCGTCTTCATGATGTCTTATAAGACCTTCAACGTAATAATTTAACAGTAAAGGATCTTTTTTTAATTTAGATGGTAAATTGTTCCATATGTCCTCAAGCGTTGATAAATTGTATGTATATTTTTCTTCACTTAACAAATTTTCACAACTTTCTTGCTGTATTTGTTGAATTTGCGCTTTAGATATCCAAGTTTTACTTTCTAATTGAGGTAAAATTTCTAAAATATTATGCCAGTTTTGTGGCTTTTGATAGACAGAAGAAAACAAACGTTGATCATTTAGGACGGTAGTTTTTTGTAAACGCTTTTTATCTAAATTCAGGCGCCATTGTTTTGGAAGCATGAATACATAGTTTAAGAACCGTATTAAATAGTAAATTAAAATAAAGCTAATGATTAAAATTAAGATACCTAACCATAATGGCATTTCTAAGGCAAGTTGATGCCAATTAATTAGTATATAACCTGGGTCGGCAGTTATTTTAACGCCAATCCAAACTGAAACGGCAAGAACTAATAAAAATATAAAAAAACGATACATCAAGAGGATTCCTTTTGACTAGAGGGAATAACAGGAGTAGCGTTGGGATAGATAGGGGTTTTTTTCATAACCGAAATTGCCTCGAGTAATGGATTTAAATCGATAGTAGAATTTTTTAAATCGATTTGTTTTAATTGATTAATAATTTGCAGGACTGCTTGTGTGTTGGACGAGCTAGATGCAAAATGATTCTTAATATTTTCTTGAATTTCTTGCAAACTAGATTGATAAATAGTTGGTTCATAATGTATTAATGCCCATTGAGCTTGTTGCAATAATAAAAGTAAGTTATGTTGCAAAAATTGCTGTTCTGTTTCTGGTAATAAAGGCTCTATAGGTTTATTTAAATGTCGAATAATGATCAGCTGTCGAAAGCTATCTAGACTATTTTGAAGCATACGCATCCATTTATTTCCGGAGGGATTACTGGCAGAAACATCAGGTTTTGGGGTAGTTGAATTAGATGTTGCCAATAAAGGCAATTGCGTAATTTGCATTTTTAAAGCCTGTATCTGTGCTAAATTAGTCGACAGTTCAATACGAGGGAAAGCTTTTAAGCTAGTTAAATATTGAGTTAATAATTGGTGAATATTTTCTAATCGAATATCCGGGCTTATTATTGTTCCTAATTGTTTATCGGCTAACATTAATGCAGTCAAAGCATTGTCGGTATCATGAAAATAAATAAGATTATACTGGGCTAGTTGAATTAGTTGAGTAACGTTTGCTAGCAAAATACCATTATCGTTAGCGGAAAATTTTTGTTCTATAAAATTTTGTAATTGTGAGATTTGTTGCTGACGATTTTTGTTGTCAGTTTGACTTTGCGCGATCTGATTTTGTAGGGCAGATAGTTGATTATGATATCCGTTCACGCGCTCTTTGTTTTTTAACCAAAAAAAACTTAAGCCTAAAAATAAACCAATCCATGTGATGAGTAACAATCCGATTGCACACCAAGCTGTAAAACAGCTTTTAGAACGTAGAGGCTTGTTTTTTTTGATCTTTATTTCGGTTTCTTCTAAATTGGGTGTGGACTGTGATTCCATAGTGATTGCTCCCGCCAGGAAAACAGAGTTTGTAAGATAGCTGTATTTGTTGCATTATCC
>Ga0075365_10000524_pt1 | contig 14710 bp, 12 predicted proteins | sample EndMetdeltDD1765_FD_71387 | JGI IMG/M metagenome (GOLD analysis project Ga0075365, IMG submission 71387) | Populus endosphere microbial communities from Tennessee, USA - Endosphere MetaG P. deltoides DD176-5 | ecosystem: Host-associated > Plants > Roots > Endosphere | place: USA: Tennessee... | reverse complement strand
TGGCGTCGACCTGGGTGAGGATCGCGCCTCGCGACAGACCGCGTCCATTAGGAAGAGGTCCCATGTTCTCCCAGACCTTGGTGGTGATGACCACGTTGTCGCGTCGCGTGAGCGACTTGAGCGCCCTGCCGAGGTACTCCTCGCTTGTCCCGTCGGAGTAGAAGTTCGCGGTGTCGAAAAAGGTCACACCGGCATCCAGCGCGCCTTTGACGAAGCCTGTGCTCTCCTCCTCCGCAAGGGACCACGAAGGGATGCCCCTCCGCGGTTCCCCGAAGCTCATGCACCCCAGGCAGAGGCGGGACACTGTGAGGCCGGAGTGGCCGAGTGTCGTGTACTCCATGCTTCGTCCTGACTCGTGAAGGGTGAAGTTAGCTGCTCTCAGTGGTCTGGCGACCGACCGTTCTCCAGGTCTCGAACGTCTCTCCGCCCAAGGACTCGAGCGTTTCGGCAAGCCCGTCGAGCATGGGATAGGTGCCCGCGCTCTTGTCAGCGACACCTCTCGCGAGCCGTAGATCCTTTTGCATGCTCGCGACCGTGTGATCGAAGAGCTCGCGGGTCGACGCGATTCCTGCGTAGGTGCCGATGACGTACTGAAGGTCATCGGTGAGGAAGGTCCTCCCCGAGCTTGCCTCCAGGACGGGCAACAGACGGTGCAGCGGAACGCCATTTTCTTGTGCGAGGCGGAATGCCTCGGCCGAGAGGTAGACACTGCTGGCGCAGATCAGGTTGTTGATGATCTTGAGGAGCGCTCCAGCACCCGTCGGGCCGACGTAGAACACATCGTTCGCCACAGCGTCGAGCACCTCCCGCGCGCGCTCCACGTCGCTGCGCTCACCCCCGGCCATCAGGGTCAGAGTTCCGTTCAGGGCTCGGATCGCACCGCCACTGAGTGGCGCGTCCACCAGGGCGCTCCCACGCTCGCGGCACAGGTCATGCAGCTCCCGCACCACCTCGACAGATACCGTGCTCATCACGACCACGAGCGGAGGCTCATCCAGTGGAGTGGGCCCAAGCAGGCCGTCCTCTCCCAGCAGAACGTCGCGAACCTGCGAGTCGTCAGCGACGACGATCAACACCACGTCCGACGTCGCGCAGTCGCTTGCCTTGGTGGTCACCCTGGCGCCGGCCGCAGACGCGTCGGCCAACGCGGGTTCGAGCCGATCGCACGCGAGGACGTCGTAGCCAGACTCGACCAGTCGTCGAGTGATGGCACGACCGATCTCGCCGAGACCGATGACTGACACGGTCACGCTCATGTGTACGACTCCTGGGGTCGAGGCTTGCCGCTCCGCGCGAAGGAACCCGCTGCGTCCGCATGAGCGTATTGGCGATCGCAAATGTGAACAAGGGGTCGGCCAAGATTGGTTGACCCCGACACGTCGTTCGCAATACGGTAGATGAGTTCGCAATATCGTTCGCGCCGGTCAGAGGACGACCCTGGCCCGCGTGACGCCGAAACGCCACTTCGGCCTTCGGTGCAGGCGCGGCCACCATGACTCACACCGAGGAGAACGGATGAAGGTCGGTCGGTTCGACATCGTGCCGATTATCGACGGCAGCGCGCACGTGCCCATCGAGGACGCGGTCTCTCATCCCGACGGCAAGATCTGGGATTGCGCTGAGCACCCCACGGATGGGGGCGGACTCATCCACCTTGACATCGGTGGCTTCCTGGTTCGCATGGGCGATCGCACCGTCATGATCGACGTGGGTGGCGGCGTATTCCGCGACGAGCAACATGAGACGGGTGCGTTGGTGGACAACCTGCAACGTGCGGGCGTGGAGCCTGCCGACGTCACTGACGTCTTCTTCACCCATCTGCACTGGGATCACGTGAGTTGGTCCGTGCAGGATGGCAAGGTCACCTTCCCCAACGCGACCATCCGAGCTCACGCCGCCGATTGGGCGCACTTCATGACCGGCCCAACCGCTGTGCCGAAGGTGCGCGAGGTCCTGTCGCCGATCGAGTCCCGCTACGAACCCTTCGACAGCGAGGTCGAGATCATCCCGGGGCTCATTGCGCGTCCGGCACCAGGTCACACGCCCGGGACCACCATCTACGTGATCTACGACGGCGATGAGCGTGCACTGATGCTCGGGGACGCCGCGCACACCGTGGGAGAGCTCACCGAGCCCGAGTGGCAGGGTATGTGGGACCTTGATCCTGTCGCGGCCGGCGCCGTGCGCAACCAGGTGGCAGAGGAGCTCGCGCGGACAGGTGACGTCTTCGCACCCGCGCACTTTCCTGAGCTCGCGTTCGGTCGCCTTTCGACAGTGGACGGGCTCCGCAAGTTCGCGTGGGCCTCGGGCCGTCAGGCCCGTCGCTGAACAACCGGCCGCGGCGCGACGTCCGGTTGCGGCTGTGACATCACATGGAGGAGTCATCGTGAGACTCGGCTACATAGGGCTCGGCAACATGGGGGGCGCTCTCGCTGCGCGTCTTGCGCCGGGAGGCGACGTGTATGCGTTCGACATGAACGCCGAAGCTGTGGCAGCACAGGTGTCCCTCGGTGCCGCAGCAGCCCCGGACCTGCGCTCGGTCGCCAAGGAGTGCGACGTCATCTTCCTGTGTTTGCCCACGTCGGCCCACGTGCGACAGGTGATCTTCGGCCCGGATGGACTCAGCGGGGATCTTCGCCCCGGCACGGTCATCATCGACCAGACCTCGGGCGACCCTCGCGAGACGAGGCAGATCAACGACGAGCTGGCCTCGCTCGGTGTCGACCTCGTGGACGCGCCGGTCAGTGGCGGTCCTGTCCGCGCAGCTGAGGGCACGATCGCCATCATGGTCGGGTGCGCCGATGAGCAATATGCGCGGGTCCAGACTCTTCTTCACCGAATCAGCCCCAACGTCTGCCGTGCCGGCGAACTCGGATCTGGCCACGCGGTGAAACTCGTCAACAATCTTGTCTCGGGGATCATCCGATGGGCCACGCTCGAGGGTGTCGCGCTCGCGGCAAAGCTCGGAGTGTGCCCGCAAAGCGCCGTCGAGATCATGTCTGCCGGGGGTGCTCGGAACGACTGGATGGCTGCAGTGATGGGTCCGCAGATCCTCAACGGGAATCTTGCCAACGGGTTCAGCATCGGCTTGGCCCACAAGGACTTGAAGGTCGCTTGCGAACTGGCCGATGCGGCATCCGTCCCGCTCCTGCTCGGGAACCTGACTCGCGAGATCTATCGGATGTGCGTCAACGAGTGGGGATACGACACCAAGGTCGACGCGACGGCGCTCATGATGGATCGCATGGCCGGTACGCACGTCGTCCCGGCCGACTACACCTTCGTCTGAGCATCGCCAAGTAATACGCCCAGCCCGACCAGGCTCGGCTCTTGGAGTCGCGGGGACGCTTCTCGTGATCCAGGCGCATGTCGCCGTGGGGGCCGTCGCGCTCTGGAGCTCCGTTGGGGTCCTCATCCCCTCTGACGCCGCGCGAGCATCCCGCGTCGACGACGACCGGCGCGTCCCTGGGATGCCTGTGGCGCCAAGTCGTTGACCTGCGCCATCTGTTTGGCATAACATACCAGCGTTCATAATTACGAACACTTGCGGTGCGTTTGCCTATCCCTTCTCACCGCGACGCCGGTCCAGTCGCGTTCCGCGCAGTGCCACCGGCCTCGTGGCGAGATCCCTACGGGCCTCGTCCGCCCGGCTCGCACGGATGGGTCGCACCAACGAACGCGATGACAAATGGAGGCAAGGGCAAATGACGACGGCGACGCAACAGGTAGACCTCGTGACCTACCAGCACTGGATTGATGGGGCAGAGTCCGCGCCCGCCGGTGGGGAGTGGGTGGACACGATCGATCCCTACCGTGGCGAGCCGTGGGCACGGATCCCGCAGGGGACCAAAGCGGACGGGGACCGGGCCGTCTCCGTGGCGCGGGCCGCCATGGAGAGCGGACCGTGGAGTCGGATGACCGCCACCGAGCGCGGCAACATCCTGAGGCGTATCGGCGACCTTCTGTCGGACCCCGACCGAGCGCAGCGGCTGGCAGAGATCGAATCGCGCGACAACGGCAAGATCCTCACTGAGATGCAGTCGCAGCTCCAGTCGCTGCCTGACACCTGGTACTACTACGCGGGTCTTGCGGACAAGATCGAAGGGGCAGTCCTGCCGATCGACAAGCCCGACATCCTCGCCATGACCTACCGGGAACCGGTCGGTGTCGTGGTGGCACTGACTTCCTGGAACATGCCGCTCTCCTTCTTCTCTGCGAAGTGTGCGCCGGCTCTAGCCGCGGGATGCTCCATCGTCCTCAAGCCGTCTGAATTCGCGTCCGCCAGCTCGCTGGAGATGGCCGCGCTCACCAAGGAAGCCGGACTTCCCGATGGTGTCCTCAACGTCGTCACCGGCACCGGTCCCGAACTGGGCCCTGCGCTCGTTGAGAATCCTCATGTCGCAATGGTGACGTTCACCGGCTCGGACAAGACAGGTGCCCGTGTCTACGAGGCGGCGGCTCGAGGGATGAAGCGTGTGGCGATGGAGCTGGGCGGAAAGTCGCCCAACATCGTCTTCGAGGACGCCGATCTCGATGCCGCTCTCGTGGGTGCAATCGCCGGAGTCTTCGCCTCGGCCGGGCAGATGTGCACCGCGGGATCTCGCCTCCTGGTCCAGAACTCGATCAAGGAGGAGTTCACCCGTCGCCTCGTCGACATGGCGCGCAACATCCGTCTCGGGGATCCGATGGACCTGGATACCCAGGTGGGCCCCATCGCTACCCCGCCGCAGCTGCAGAAGGTCCTCGAGTACATCGACATCGCTCACCAGGACGGTGCGCGGCTCCTGCTAGGGGGTCAGCGATCGACTGACCCTGCCCTGCAGGGCGGGCAGTTCGTCGAGCCCACCATCTTCACCGACGTCACGAACGACATGCGGATCGCTCAGGAAGAGGTCTTTGGCCCGATCCTCTCGGTGATCGGCTTCGACACCGAGGCGGAAGCCATCACCATCGGCAACGACGTCGACTTCGGTTTGGCGGCCGGCGTGTGGACGAGGGACATGGGCCGGGCGATCAGGATGTCCAAGGCACTGCGCGCGGGCCTCGTGTGGGTCAACACCTACCGCGTGTACGGCAACACGGTGCCCATCGGCGGAATGAAGCACTCAGGCCTCGGCCGCGAGTACGGCATCGAGGCTGTGCACGAGTACCTCGAGACCAAGTCAGTCCTCATCTCGGCCGCGACGGAGCCTCCGGCCAACCCGTTCGCGCGTCGCTAGACCGGTCGCCGCTCATCCCGGACTGGCAATGAGTGTTCGTCATTATGAACGTGCGCTGGTCGGCGACACGCTTTGGTCACGGTTGGGGAAATGGTGGTCACATCCCTTGACGATGTGACGGCAACCACTTAGATTGCGTTCGTAATAGAGCATCATCGTTCGTACATCCGAACAATGTAGTCCAACTGAATTCTGCTGTGTCGTGCGGCTCGCGTCTTCAATGCGCACGTCGTTGCAACTTGGGTGCAGGCGCAGCGTGCCAGCCGAGTGGTCCGCCAGGACTCCTCGTTTCCCTCGCCGATGATCCCGGAGGTCAATCGTGTCTAGCCGTTCCATCAAGAGGCATCTTTTCCCGCGCAAGGTTCTCGCCTCCGCCGTCACCGTGGCGGTGTCCTGTCTCGCCCTCGCGGCCTGCGGGTCGTCGGAAGACCCCGCCGCTGCCTCGGGGTCCGGCGAAAACGCCGAGAGCACCATCCCCGAGCCGACGGACGACGGCGTCGCTGCCGGACTTCTTCGGGTCATGAACCCGAACGTGAGCCCGGACGACATCGCACCGGAGACCCAGCTCGCCATGATGTCGGGCGACGTCGAGCTCACTGCCGACCAGCAGAAGACGTGGGAGGACTGCATGTCCAACACGTCATGCGAGATCGGCTCCGGCAAGTACGTGATGGCCTTCATCGATGACCAGGTCAACGCCTACGTCTCTCTCCAGCGAGGCGAGGCATTCGACTACGCGATCAAGTCCGGTGAGATCAGCAAGATCATCACCCTCACGAACGCGGGCGACGTCCAGAAGGTGCTCTCCGACTTCCGGTCGGCGATGGCCCAAGGCGCGAACCTGATTGTCGGAATGTGGGCAGGTACGGGCAACCAGCTCGGGCCTGTCTTCGACGAGGCCAAGTCTCGCAACATCCCCATCGTGAACGCTTCCGTCCAGTTCTCACCGGAGGTCGCGTCGAAGCAGGCCGTCCAGTTCGAACGTGACCTGTGCGCCATGTGGGCCGACGGTGCCACCAAGCTCAACGAGGCCGTGGCAGGGAAGGCCAACCCGACCTACGCGATGTTCACGGGCATCCCGGGCAACGGTTACGCGGCCCAGTGGCAGCCCTGTGCACAGGAGGCGCTCGACAAGCTGGGCTGGTCGAAGTCCTATGAGGGGACCACGGACTGGAGTCCTCAGGGGACCGTGGAGGCAGCCTCGGCGCTGCGCGCCTCGGGCAAGAACCCGGACGCAATCATCTACGACTCCTCGCTCGGGACTTCATCAACGCCTACCTGGACGCCGGTGCCAAGGAGATCCCGGCGATGGCCAATGGTGGCTCGGCGTACATCGGTCAGGCCAAGGCCTTCAAGAAGGCGATCGATGCAGGGGCGGACCTCACCGTCCTGCAGGCGCCGGCCGACATCTGGATCGCGCGCAACTCGGTGGCCACCGAGCTGGCGATCGTCGACGACGGCAAGGCGTCCACTGACGTCATGAAGTACCCGATGTCGTTCTCTGACATGTCGGACTTCATGGACACGGTCGACCTCAGCCAGGACGACTTCGCGCTGATGGGATCGCTGCTCACCCCTGAGCAGTCAGCGTTCGCGATCAAGCACTAGTCCCCCTGGGCAAGAGGCGGTCCTCGTCCCGGACGAGGACCGCCTCTTCGCGGTCCCGGCACCCGAGGAGCGCCGCGCAAATGTGGAGGCGGAGTGAACAGGTTGACCGGTAGGACGGCATTCGTCACCGGCTCCGGTGGCGGCATCGGTCATGCGATCTGCGAGCGCTTCCTCGAGGAGGGCGCCAAGGTCGTAGCGGCAGATCTCGACCTCTCCGCGGCACAACGCGCGATCGAGAGCGCACGTCCTGGACACGGCGAGGCCGTGACGTGTGACGTCTCGAGCGATGTCCAAGTGCAGCGGGCTGTCGAGCAAGCAGTCGCGACGTTCGGTGGGCTGGACCTGCTCGTCACAGTCGCGGGCGGTTCGACGCCCGCCGACGGCAGGGTGACCGAGGTCTCGGACGAGGAGTTCTGGCGGGTCATCAGCGTCGACCTGTACGGCACCCTCACGGCATGTCGCCACGCCATACCTGAGATTGCGAAAAGTGGGGGTGGGTCGGTTGTCCTCTTCTCCTCCATCACAGCCTTCAGCGGTGTGGAGGACAAGGTTGCCTACTCGGCCGCGAAGGGGGGAATCGCAGCGATGACACGAGCCATGGCAGTCGGACATGCCCGGGAGAACGTTCGAGTCAACGCGATCGCTCCTGGCGTGACGCTGACCCCCCGTGTGCGCGGTCATCTCGCGGTCAGCCCTCGGGCGCGCACCAACGCGGCGCGACAACTGCAAGGACCGATCGAGCCGGTCCGAGTGGCCGACATCGCGGTGATGCTGGCGTCGAACGAGGGGGCCGCGGTCACTGGTCAGGTGCTCCTGGTCGATGGTGGTTTCACCATCTCGTGACGTCCTTGTGGGCGTCGTTCCGAGACACGGCAGGGGTTGTTGTCGGCCCCCGGCTGGGATAATGTGCGTTCAGTCACGCGTACGCGCTTTCGTAAACACGAACGATTGACTTAGCGACAAGCCTGACGACGGGCTGGAAAAGGATGAGCCAGTGACTACTGCAACCCCGGCTGCGAACCCTCGGACCTCTGAGGGAGCTCTCGTGGCCTTCAAGTACCGCGTGCCGGCCCGCTACCTGGTCAGCTGGATCGCCTTGATCACCATCACGCTGGTGATCGCGGTGCGGGTTCCTGCCACGCTGTCGAACACTTCTATGAGCTTGGTGATGGGCCTGGCTGGGTGCCTGCTCGTGGCGAGCATTGGCGTGATGTTCATCGTGATGCTCGGCAGCATCGACCTGTCAGTGGGGGCGTACATCACGCTCAGCGCGGCAGTGAATGTGCACTACCTCGCGTCTCAGGGAGCACTCGTGTCGTTCCTGACCGCAGTGGCCCTGTGCGTAGTCATCAGTCTTGCCAGTGGCGCACTGATCACTGTCTTCCGGTTGAACGCCCTCATCGTCACGCTTGCGGTCAACACCATCATCACTGCATCGATCACCCTCTGGATGGGCCAGAGCTTCGCCAGCGACGGCGCCTCGCCCCCCTGGCTTCGATCTATCGCTCTGTCGAACTGGCTTAACGTGAATGGGATCCTCTGGATCGCCCTGTCCATTGCGGCGCTGGTGGCCTTCGTGCTGACAACCACGCGACTCGGGCGACGTTACGTCGCAACGGGGACAAACCCGCAGGCCAGCAGGATGCTCGGGATCAACAGCACTCTCATGGCAATCGGCGGGTTCGGTGCGGCCGGCCTCTGTTACGGGATCGCCGGCTCTCTCCTCACCGGACTCGTACGCGTCCCGAACAGGGATGTCGGCACCCCATACATGCTGCTGACGATCGTCGCAGTCGCGCTGGCAGGCGCGCTGTTCAGCGGGGGGCCCGCCAGCATTTCCTCGCTCGTCGCCGCATGTCTCGTCCTGCAGTTGCTTGACCAAGCTCTGGCGCTAGAGGACCTGAGCCAGGGAGTGCGTGCCGTGGTTCAGGGCGTGATCCTGGTCCTTGCGGTGTCCATCAGCGTCCTCGTCACGTACGGACGCTCGGGTTTCACGCGCCTCCGGGGCATGGGCGCCAGGACCAACCCGGGGTTCTTGCCACCTCCGAACAGCTGACCCCTACGCCGCGACGAACGCAGCGCGGCCCATTTTCCCGAAGTACTCATTTCCACAGACGACGCACAGCGCCCCGCAACTGCGTCGACGACAGCCCACATCACGGGCGGAGGACACCCGCATGACGACACACGATGCGTCGCCGGTCACCCCAGCAGTGACCGCGCTAGCCGAAACGGACACCGCGCTGCGGCTTTCCCACGTCACCAAGACCTTTCCGGGCGTGATCGCACTGAATGACGTCGACTTCGACTGCCGCGCAGGGGAGATCCACGCGTTGGTCGGAGAGAACGGATCGGGCAAGTCCACGCTCCTGAAGGTGGCTGCCGGCGTGTACATCCCGGACCACGGCACAGTCCAGGTCGGGGGTACGACGCTCGTTGGCGCGAACCCACGAGAATCCCGAAGGCTCGGACTGATGACGGCGTACCAGGACACGTCGCTCATCAACGAGCTCACCGTCGCCCAGAACATCGAGCTGTCGTTCCACAGCCTCGGATCAAAGGCCCCGCGTGACCTCGGAGCAGCCCTCAGCGCGTTCGACCTGCCGTTCCGCCCAAATGACATGGTCAAGTCCTTGGGGCCTGGCGGTCGCCAGATGCTCGAGGTGGTACGCGCGATGCTGCACTCGCCGCGTGTGCTCGTTCTGGATGAGCCCACTGCCGCACTCGACATGGCAACCGCATATCAGCTTCAGGAGATCGTGAAGGGGGCTCGCGACGGCGGTATGGCGATCGTCTACGTGAGCCACCGTCTGGAAGAGGTGCGCCGACTGGCAGACCGACTGACAGTTCTTCGTGACGGCGTTGTCCGCGGCACCCACGACCGCATGGATTGGAACGTCGAGGAAATCGTCGAGCTCATGGTCGGCACGAAGGTCGGACTCGAGTTCCCGGAACGAAGCGCCCCGCCATCGTCCGAGAGGCCGCTGCTCGAGGTTCGCGACCTCGTCGGACCCAAGACCGGACCGAACTCTCTCACCGTTGGACCAGGTGAGATCGTGGGAATCGCCGGGGCGGAGGGTAGCGGCCAGCGCGAGGTGCTCCGCGGGATCATCGGCCTCGGACGGCGTAGCGGCGACGTGAACATCAATGGCCGCAGCTTGAAGCGGACGAACCCACAGCGTTCACTCGCCGCCGGCATCAGTTATCAGAGTGGCGATCGAGCCGCGGAATCGACCTTCGGGGCGATGTCGGTGATGGACAACGCCACCATCCAGCTCGACAGCGGCCTTGGCCCAGCTGGGCTCTCGCTCCCCAAGGCGCGCAGGTCCATGCTTCGTCAGGCGATCTCGCGTCTTGGCATCGTGACGGCATCTCCGTACCAACCGATCGCAGGGCTCTCTGGTGGCAACCAGCAGAAGGTGGTGCTCTCTCGTCCAGCACTCCGTCGACCGCGACTGCTGCTCATTGATGAGCCCACACAGGGAGTCGACGCGAGGGCACGGCTCGACATCTATGGCGTGATCGCAGACGCCGCGCGCGACGGTGTCGGCGTGCTGATCAATTCGTCAGACTCGTCCGAGCTGGCCGGTCTCTGCGATCGGGTCTATGTCATGTCGGACGGACTCGTCATTGACGAAGTGACGGGCGACTTCTCGGAGTCCGACCTGGTCCGACGCTTCGTCAGCATCGAGGACAAGGCTGGTGAAGACGTCGTTGTCGGAGCGCAGAAGAAGAACAGGCTGGCCCAGGCTTTTGCTTCGCCGCAGGTTCCGGTGGTTCTCCTCCTGGTGCTCCTGGCCCTCATGTTGGCCTACACCAATTCACAGGCCCCCTTCTTCCTGACATCCTTCAACCTCTCGAACATGCTGGTAGTCGCGCTGCCGCTCGCAGCGGTGGCGATGGGTCAGATGATGGCCCTGCTGGCAGCCGAATTCGACATCTCGATCGGTGCCTCGATGACGCTATCGGTCATCATGGCGTCCACGTTCATGGGGCAAGTCACGCCGCTCAGCACCGCGAAAGGCCTGTTGGCCGTGGTGGGCGTCGGAGTGGCGGTCGGTCTGTTCAACGCATTCCTGACGATCGTCCTCCGGGTCAACAACATTGTGGCAACCATCGCAACGACGGGAATCCTCACGGGCATTGCGATCCTGTTGCGTCCGCAGCCAGAAGGGGCGATCGGCTCCGAGATCGGTGAGTGGACGAGGCGGTCGATCGGGATCCTCCCAATCGCGTTCATCTTGGTCGTGCTCGTCGCAATCGCCCTCGACCTCTGGCTCTACCGAACCGGTCGGGGACTTGCGCTGCGGGCGGTGGGGCTACACACCGAATCCAGTCAACGCATCGGAATCCCTACCGTCCGCATCAAGGTAGTGGGCTACATCGTCGCTGCCCTCGGTGCGACCATCGGCGGCCTTCTGCTTGCGGGCCAGGTGGGGATCGGGAGCAACAACGTCGGGCTTGGCTTCGCTCTCCCCGCGTTCGCGTCGTGCTTCCTAGCAGGGGCAACGCTGACCGGCGGCCGAGGCAGCTTCTCCGGCGCCGTACTTGGCGCTGTGTTCTTGACGGTCCTCGGTAGCGCCACTCAAGCGGTCGGGATCCAGTACCAGGCGGGCCAGGTGCTCTACGGCGTCATCCTTCTTGTTGCTACCGCGGTCTACGCCATCGCTGCTCGGCGTGCTGCTCAAGGCGGCCGATGAAGACGTTGCAGCGGGACCAAGGCAGCGCGGCAAGCCGTACGTCGCCATCGGTGGGATTCGCCGTCCAGGGGACTGTCGACGGCGAACCCTCGACGCACGACGTCCGCCAGCTCGAGCTCGACTCGGCGAGGCGTGCGCTTGCCATGATCAAGCAACGTCTCTCGCCGGACGTGATGGAGTCGCTCCTTGCCGACGACCTGGAGCGGGCCGACGCGCGGTGGCGGCGATGGGCGGCCGAGTCAGATGGGACGTGGCACGGACGCGACGTGCGCATCACCGTGTCGGGTCTCCGCGCCCAAGCGTTCGTGGACTGGTGGGCTGGGGCGCTCGACGATCTGTACGGAGTCATGTATCCCAGCTACCCGGAGCACTATCGCTTCGGGTGGGTGCCCGACCCGAGCGGTGATGGAGATTCCTTCGTCGTCGTCGAAGAAGTTGGGCACGAGCCCTTTCGCATGTATTGCAGCTTCGGCCCCGAGTGGGCGCCAGTCGCAACGGCTCCGGGTTTCGACCTCCTCAGCTCCGGCGTCGGGCGCCTCCTCGATGGGACGGAGGTGGTGAGACTGATGAACGAGATCAAACCGACCTCGGACGGCTTTGAGCTGAAGCTGGGCTTCTTCGTGCGATCACAGGTGCCCCCGGGGATGACAGAGGCACACGTAGAACAGCAGATGGTCGAGTGGGTGCGCTGGATCGAGATGGCGAGGGCGCACGTCAGCGACAGCGCCGGTGGAACCGTCCAGTCGGCTCATGAGTCGCACGAATCGCGAACCTCCGCGCGCCAGACAACTGACTCGGGAAGGGGCTCTCATGTCTGAGAACGACGACGGCGGCAGAGGCGCCGCCGCATCACCCATGGAGCAACTCATGGGCGATTTCGCTCCTACCTTCGTTGCGCTCACCGACGACGTCCTCTTCGGACAGGTCTGGTCCCGCCCGGAACTTTCGCTGCGAGACCGAAGTCTCATCACCATCTCCAGCCTCGTTTCCGCAGGAAACATCGAGCAGTTGGAGGGACACATCCCGCGAGGACTTGAGAACGGACTCAGCGAGGACGAGATCGTCGAGGCCATCACGCATGTGGCCTTTTATGCCGGCTGGCCTCGCGCGGTCTCCGCCCTTGTGCTCGCAAAGCGCCTCTTCGGCGGCTGACCCCATCGGTGCGAAGGTCGATGCGCAGCCTGCAACCACCTACGTACCGGAACGCACGTACCACTTCGGCCAGCCCGGTCTCGCACAGTGAAGGACGTCGATGGAAATTCTCCCGACTGCACCCAGCTTCAAGAATCCACCCGACCAGTTCCAGGGTGAGGTCTGGGGCGACATGATCGCAGTCCCGCAAAGCGCCGACCAGAGGGCCGCGTTGGCACGAGTACGTTTCGCGCCGGGCGCGCGAAGCGCGTGGCACTCTCATGCCCGAGGCCAGTTCCTGCACGTCACCCAAGGCATCGCCCTGTTCGGCAAACGGGACGGGACCGTTGTCGAGGTACATCCAGGCGAGACCCTGTACACGCCACCCGGTGAAGAGCACTGGCACGCCGCGGCCCCGGACTGCTTCATGGAGCACCTCGCGCTTATGGAGGCAGGCGACGATCCTGACTCGTCTGTGGTCTGGTGCGAGCACATAACGGACGAGCAGTACAGCGCGGGACGCACGCGAGCCTGAGCTGGTCGGCCCCGCGGCGCCCCGCGACGAGCCGATCGGGTGACACAGCCACAGCGAGCCGACCCCAAGGTGAGGTGTGACATCCGCCGGTCGCTCAGGCGCATGCGGGCCGTGCGCCGCACGATGAGGAGACGTACATGACAAAAATCGTCCTCGTAGGGGTCGACGGCAGCGAGTCGTCACGCCGAGCGGCGAGGAGAGCCGCCCAGCTTGCAACCGAGATGGGCGCCACGTTGCACGTGATGATGGCTGCTGAGCGTTCAGGCATCACCCGGCACGCGGCGGGCGAGGCCGCGGAGGCCACCGCGCGCGAAGTCGCCGCCGAGCTGACGGGCTTGGTCGCGCAGGTGGCAAGCAGTCCTCTTGCGGGCAAGCCGGCGCTCGCCCTCGTCGAAGAAGCTGAGCGACTGGGTGCCAGCGTCATCGTTGTGGGGAACCGGGGAGCACAGGGTGTAGGACGCGTCCTTGGCAACGTGGCAAGCGCTGTAGTGGCTCACGCTCCGTGCGACGTCCTCGTGGTCAAGACCGTCTGAGATGACGAAACAAGGTCTCGCCGTCGACCGCGGGTCGCCGCTGCGCGACCGCGGTTTCGCGATCGTCTGGTCTTGCATCGCGGCGGCCTTCCTCGCGCAGTGGATGCTGCCCGTGGCCGCGCAGTGGTTCCTCGTCTCGCGAGGCAACGGAGAGGTACTCGTTCCTTTCGTACAGGTTGCGCTGAGCCTGCCGATGGCGCTGCTTGCCATCCCTGCCGGGGTGATGGCTGACCGTATGGACCGCCGCCGGCTCGTGCTCCTGGTGCAGTGGGGCGTCTTGGCGGTCGAAGTCGCATTGGTCGCACTCGCTGCAACAGGGTCGCTGCGCCCTTTGTCACTGTTTGCGTTGCTGGCACTACTGGCGTGTGGCATGGCGGTGACGTTCACGTCCTTGAACTCCATGATCCCGGACCTGGTCGCCACGCCGCAGATACCGGCCGCCGCTGCTCTCATGACCATCGCCACGAACGCCACCAGGGTCATCGGACCGGCTCTTGGAGGTGCCATCCTCGTCGTGGCGTCCGTCGGGGTCGCCTTCGCTGCGGCACTTCCCGCGACCGTGCTGCTCATTCTCGCGCTCCGCCACCTCTCGCCGACCTCGCCCGCCGAGCAGTCGCGCGAACCGTGGCTGGCGGCGGCCCGTGCGGGCATTCGCTACGTCCGACATTCCCCGCAAGCGGTGAAGCTGGTGCTGCGAACCTTCTGGTACTCCGTTGGCGCGATGGCGATGCTCAGTCTCCTGCCCGTGCTCGCTACCCGTCTCCACGCGTCACCGGGCCAGCTCGGCTCCGTCCTGGCCATGCAGGGCTTCGGCGCAGTGCTGGGTGCGCTCACGCTGCCTGCGCTCAGCCGTCGAGCGTTGCCGAACCGAATCGTGACGATCGGCTTCGTCGCCGGTGCCATCGGCCTGGCGATCGCGGCATGGGCGTCTTCACTGCCGGCCCTCGCGGGTGCCACGGTCCTGGTCGGGTGGTCGTGGACAAC
>Ga0075365_10000522_pt1 | contig 14720 bp, 11 predicted proteins | sample EndMetdeltDD1765_FD_71387 | JGI IMG/M metagenome (GOLD analysis project Ga0075365, IMG submission 71387) | Populus endosphere microbial communities from Tennessee, USA - Endosphere MetaG P. deltoides DD176-5 | ecosystem: Host-associated > Plants > Roots > Endosphere | place: USA: Tennessee... | reverse complement strand
GGGTACCTACAGTGGGTGCCGTACCCCTAGGGGGTATCACTAGTCGAGGAGCGAGCAATGAACGAACCGACCGTCACCGTCACCAGCGTGTACACCGTCAACGGCATGACCTGCGCGCACTGCGTCGCGGCAGTCACCGCAGAGGTTCGCAAGATCGACGGCGTCACAGACGTCGAAGTCGATCTCGGCGGCGGTGAGGTCACCGTGCATGCGCACGGGCCGATCGACCCCGACGCTTTCGCGGCCGCCGTCGACGAAGCCGGCTACGAGGTCGCTGGTTGAGAACGACGACGAAGCTGGCGACGTTCGCGGTCGTCGTGGCGATCGTCTTCGGTGCCGCGTGGGCCGTGGGCGCCGCCGTCGGGCCGATCGACAACGGCGGCGGCACGACCCACTCGTCGCATGAGGCCGCCACCAACGCAGCGGATCTGCCGCGCGGCCTCGCTGTCGCCGAGGCCGGTTACCGGCTCGTGGCCGAATCGACGACCGTTGCGGCCGACGCGCCGTCCGAGTTCGCGTTTCGCATCGTCGACGACGAGGGCATGGCGGTGACAACGTTCCAGGAGCTGCACGAGCGACCACTGCACCTGATCGTGCTTTCACGCAACCTGGTCGACTACTGGCACCTCCACCCGGTGATGGACTCGGCAGGGGAGTGGCGAGTCGAGCTGCCTGGTCTGGCCGCCGGTTCGTACCGCGTGTTCGCCGACTTCCAGCCCGTGGGCGCCGCCAACTTGACCCTCGGCACCGACCTCATCGTGCCGGGCGACGTGTCCTCCGTCGAGGTGCCCGATCCGATGACGGTCGCGACCGTTGACGACTACACCGTCACGATGACCGCCACGCCAGCAATCGGCGACACCGAGCTGACCTTCGTCGTCGAGCGGAACGGCGTGGCGGTGACCACCGAGCCCTATCTCGGCGCGGCGGGCCACCTCATCGCGATCCGAGCCGGCGATCTGGCGTTCCTGCACGTTCACCCGCACACGGGCGATTCGTCGGTGATCACCTTCACCGGCGAGCTGCCAACGGCGGGCACCTACCGGCTGTTCTTCGACTTCTCCCACGGCGGGGTGGTTCGCACCGCGGCCTTCACGGTCGTCGTCGGCGAGAAGATGTCGACGACCACAACACACGAAGGTCATTGAGATGTCGACCGACACGGCAACACACTCGCAAGAACAGATCCAGCTCGATATCGGCGGCATGACGTGCGCGTCGTGTGCGGCCCGGATCGAGAAGAAGCTCAACCGGATGGAGGGCGTCACGGCCTCGGTCAACTACGCGACCGAAAAGGCCAAGGTGACCTTCGACGATCGCGTGACGCCGTCCGACCTGATCGCTCAGGTCGAGGCGACCGGCTACACCGCGACCGTGCCGGCACCGACCCCGAGTTCGCCGGCCGAAGCCCCGCTCCCCATCGATCCATTGCTGCAGTTGCGGCAACGGCTGATCGTGGGCGCGATCCTTGCCGTCCCCGTGATCGCAATGGCGATGATCCCGTCGCTGCAGTTCGACGGCTGGCAGTGGCTTTCGCTGACCCTCGCAGCACCCGTCGTCACATGGGGCGCGTGGCCGTTCCACAAAGCAGCCTGGGCCAACCTTCGTCACGCCGCGGCGACGATGGACACGCTGATCTCGGTCGGCACTCTCGCCGCGTTCGGGTGGAGCCTGTACGCGTTGTTCCTGGGTGACGCCGGCGAGCTGTCCATGCGCCACGGGTTTTCGATTCGTCCCGAACGGGGCATGGGCGCGAGCCAGATCTACCTCGAAGTCGCGGCCGGAGTGACGGTGTTCATCGTCGCCGGCCGGTTCCTGGAAGCACGGGCCAAGCGGCGCTCCGGTGCGGCATTGAAGGCGCTGCTCGAGCTGGGCGCGAAGGACGTGGCGGTGCTCCGCGGGGGAGTCGAGAAGCGGATACCGGTCGAGCAGCTGCTCGTCGGCGACCGCTTCGTCGTGCGCCCGGGAGAGAAGATCGCGACCGACGGGATCGTGGAGGAGGGCACCTCGGCCGTGGACGCCTCGTTGCTCACCGGCGAGCCCGTGCCGGTGGATGTCGGGCCCGACGACGAGGTCACGGGTGCCACCGTCAACGCGGGCGGCCGACTGGTTGTGCGCGCCACTCGCGTCGGTGCTGACACGGCACTGGCGCAGATCGGTCGGATGGTGGAGGACGCGCAGACCGGCAAGGCCGAGGTGCAGCGCCTCGCCGACCGGGTCGCGGCGTTCTTCGTGCCTGCAGTGATCGCGCTCGCGGCCGCCACGCTCGGGTTCTGGTTCGGTGCGGCCGGGACCGATCGAGCGACGACCGCGTTCACCGCCGCGGTTGCTGTGCTGATCATCGCCTGCCCGTGCGCCCTCGGTCTCGCCACCCCGACAGCGCTCATGGTCGGCACCGGGCGCGGCGCGCAGCTCGGCATCATCATCAAGGGGCCGGAAGTTCTGGAATCGACGCGGAAGGTCGACACCGTGGTGCTCGACAAGACCGGCACGATCACGACCGGCAAGATGTCGCTCGCGCACGTCGAGACGACCGGGGGCACCACCGTCGAAGAGGCGTTGTTGTTGGCCGGCTCGCTGGAAGACGCGTCCGAGCACCCGATCGCGATGGCGATTGCGGCTGCGGCGCGAGCGCGAGGTCTCGAGCTCGTACCGGTCGAGTCGTTCAGCAACATCGAAGGCCTCGGCGTGCAGGGGGTGGTCGACGGTCACGCAGTCGTGGTCGGTCGTGAGCGCTTCCTGGCGGGCTGGTCGCTTCAGCTCGACGACGTGCTTCGTACCGCGCGTGACGACGCGGAGGCAGACGGGAAGACGCCGATCTTCGTCGGCTGGGACGGCGAGGCACGGGCAGTGCTCGTCGTCTCGGACACGGTCAAGGCCACCTCGGCCGAGGCCGTTGCTGGTCTGCGCGCCCTGGGCCTGCGGCCGGTGCTCCTCACCGGCGACAACGAGCGGGCGGCGCGAGCCGTCGCCGCGGAGGTCGGCATCGAGGAAGTCATCGCGGAGGTGTTACCTGCCGACAAGGTCGATGTGATCCGCCGCCTGCAGGGCGAGGGCCGAGTCGTCGCGATGGTGGGGGACGGGGTCAACGATGCCGCCGCATTGGCCCAAGCCGACCTCGGGCTGGCGATGGGCACCGGCACCGACGTGGCCATCGAGGCCAGCGATCTGACCCTGGTGCGCGGCGACCTCCGCGCCGCCGTTGATGCGATCCGGCTGTCGCGACGAACCCTGTCGACGATCAAGGCCAACCTGTTCTGGGCCTTCGGGTACAACGTCGCGGCCATCCCGCTCGCCGCCGCCGGCCTCCTGAACCCGATGCTGGCCGGTCTGGCGATGGCCGCGTCGAGTGTGTTCGTCGTGTCGAACAGCCTCCGCCTGCGCCGCTTCTCATCCGTCAGCACCGCGTCGACGTGACGACCGCCATAGGGCGACGATGTTGACTTCAAGTGAACTTGAGCATTTATGGTCGGCTGGTTGACGCACCACGGCGTCGGCGCGAATGAAGGAGCACGCGTTCTCCATGGAGCACACAACGACCAGTCCGCACCCTGGCATCGATCCGGATGTGTACGCCCGCCGCTGGAGGATCCTCGCGGTCCTGTGCTTGAGCCTGACGATCATCATGATCGCCAACGGCAGCCTCAACGTCGCCCTCCCCACGTTGGCTCACGATCTCCACGCGTCGACAAGCTCGTTGCAGTGGATGGTCGACACCTACGCCCTCGTCTTCGCTGGACTGCTGTTCACAGCCGGCACACTCGGCGACCGGTTCGGTCGCAAGCGCGCGCTGCAGGCCGGCTTGATGCTGTTCCTCGTCGGTGCCGCGATCGCAGTCACCGCGACCAGTGCTTCGACCCTCATCGTCGCCAGAGGGGTCATGGGGGTCGCGGCAGCGTTCGTGATGCCGTCGACGCTCTCGATCCTCACGAACGTCTTTCCCGCCCACGAACGCGCCCGTGCGATCTCGATGTGGGCCGGGGTCGCGGCCGGTGGCGCCGCGCTCGGACCCACCGTCTCCGGGTTCCTCCTCGAGCATTTCTGGTGGGGCTCTGTGTTCCTGATCAACGTTCCGCTGATCGTGCTCGCGATCGTGTTCGGTCGCAGATTGGTGCCCGCGTCGAAGGACCCGGATGATCACCCCCTCGACCCGCCGGGCGCGCTGCTGTCGATCGCAGGGATCGGGCTGCTCGTGTACGCGATCATCGAGGCGCCCGGCAACGGCTGGGCATCAGCGCACACCGCGGTCACGTTCGCGGCCGCAGCCGTGACGCTGGCGCTCTTCGGCCTGCGCGAGATGACTGCCGAGCACCCGATGCTCGACCTGCGCCTGTTCCGTGACCGCCGGTTCAGCGTCGCCTCAGCGGGCATCGGGCTCTCGTTCTTCGCGATGTTCGGCATGTTCTTCCTGATCTCCCAGTACCTGCAGCTGGTGCTCGGATACACGCCTCTGGAGGCAGGGCTGGTCACGCTTCCGCAACCGGTCGTGATGATGCTGATGTCGCCGCAGGCGCCCAAGCTGGTGGCCCGCTACGGCGTCGCTCGCAGCGCGCCCGCCGGGCTGATCATCACCGGGCTCGGCATGACGGCGTTGGCCACCGTCGGAACCGACAGCTCGCTGTGGAACGTCTACCTGGCACTGATCCCGCTCGCGATCGGGATGTCGATCACGATGACGCCGTTGACGACGCTGATCATGTCGTCGGTGCCACTCGGACGAGCCGGTGTCGGATCGGCGATGAACGACACGACTCGCGAGCTCGGCGGGGCACTCGGCGTGGCCGTCCTCGGTTCGGTTGCGACATCGCAGTTCACCTCGTCGCTCGGTCAGCACGGCGCGGAGATCGCGGGGAAGACACCAACGGGCTTGGCTGATGCCTTGGAACGAGTCGGCACCCTCCCCGCCGTAACTGGGCAGACGCTGGCCGCGCTGGCGAGGTCGGCGTTCGTCGACGGCCTCCATGTCGCCGCCATCGTCGGAGGCGTCGTCCTTGCGGCAACGGCGGTCGCGGCACGATTCCTCCTCCCGCAACCGGTGACGGTGCACCCCGAAGCGCGAGCTGTGGAAGAGGTCACCGCCGTCGCGTGATCAGGCGCGGCGGGGACTCATCCCACTCGACGAGGCTGGCGGGCGATTCATGTGCGGCGCCCGCGCGTTCGGCTTGCTAGGTTTCTGACGGATCGTCAGAAACGTCGTCGGGAGGGGCCGAGATGTCGAACAGCACTCCGGATCAGCCGACGCGCGTCGAGCCGCGGGTCAGAGCCACGGCGGTCGAGCGTCGCTTCGGGTCCGGTGCCGACACGGTGCACGCGCTCGGCCCGATCGACTTCGACATCGCTGACGGTGAGTTCGCGTGCATCGTCGGTCCGTCCGGGTGCGGCAAGTCGACCTTCTTGCGCGCCGTCGCGGGCCTGATCCGGCCCTCGGCCGGCGAGATCGTCATCCAGCACACGGACCCCAGCCAGGTTCCACTGGCGATGGTGTTCCAGGACTACGGCATCTTTCCGTGGAAGACCGTCGAGGCCAATGTCCGCTTCGGGCTGCAGGTCAGCGGAGTCGGCAAGGCCGAGGCCAAGGCCCGCTCGAAGGAGTGGATCGGCCGGATGGGCCTCACCGACTTCGCCGGTCGTTACCCGGCGGCGCTCTCCGGCGGGATGCGTCAACGTGTTGCCATCGCCCGCGCGATGGCGCTCGAGCCGGAGTTGCTGCTGATGGACGAGCCGTTCGCCGCGCTCGACGCGCAACGGCGCGAACTGCTGCAGGACGAGCTGCTGCAGATCTGCCAGGCCGATCAGCGCACCGTGCTGTTCGTGACCCACAGCCTGGAGGAGGCGTTGATCCTCGGCGACCGGGTGGTCGTGATGAGTGCCCGCCCGGGTCGCATCCTGCGCTCCGTCGACGTGCCGTTCGACCGGCCGCGCTCCACCGAGCTGCGGTCGACCCCCGAGTTCGCGGCACTCAAAGGTGAGCTGTGGGATCTGCTCCGCGGTGAAGTGACTGTCGGGGGTGCCGCGTGAGCCCGAACAACTCGACCGTGTTGGTTCGTCGTCCGGGTGCGGCGGAGCTGCAACCGCACGAACATGCTCGTCGCCAACGACTGGTACGAATCGGTCTCGGCGCAGCGGTCCCAGCGATCCTGATCGGGCTCTGGCAGGTCGCGTCGAATCGGGGATGGATCGACAGCCGGTTGTTCCCGAGCCCGGGACGAATCGTGCGGGAAGCACGCGAGATCGCTTCGGACGGCAAGCTGTGGCCGGCCCTGTGGGCGACATCTCGCCGGATACTGATCGGGTTCGCGCTCGGCGCTGCGTCCGGCGTCGCAGTCGGGATGCTGATGGGTGTGTTCGACACCTTTCGTGCGGCATTCGAGCCACTGCTCAACGGGCTGTACACGGTTCCGAAGCTCGCCCTCCTGCCGCTCTACCTCCTGATCTTCGGGCTCAACGAGAAGGCGATCTACGCGCTCGTGTTGACGACTGTGTTCTTCTTCATCTGGATCACCACGCTCGAGGCGATGCTGTCGGTTCCGGAGGGGTATCGCGACGCTGTGCTGTCGCTGCGCCCGAGCCGCTGGCAGCTGTTCCGCCACGCCCTGCTCCCGGCAAGCCTGCCGCAGATCTTCGTCGGGCTTCGGATCAGTGCCGGGGTGTCCGTGCTGGTCGTGGTCGCGATCGAGTTCACCTTCGGTGGCGCGGGGATCGGGTATCTCATCATTCAGGGCAAGACCCTGGCCAGATATCCGCAGAGCTACGTGGGCATCGTCGTTGCGGCCTTGCTGGGCATCGTTTGGATCGCTGTGGTCGACGTTCTCCGACGGATCTGCGTGCCGTGGGCACGGCGAGATCGGAGCTTCTCTCGCGGGTGACAGACCCGCGCCAATCTGCGGCTGCGGCGGGACCGCTGTCAACAGAAAGGCACATCAATGCACATTGGACGGACTCTTGGACGGCCGAGGAGATACGCGGCGATCGGCGCTGCGCTTGTGCTGTCGATCGCCGCCGCGTCGTGCGGCAGCGACGACGACACGAAGTCAACCACAGCACCAACCGCGGCGGTCACGACGAGCGCAGCGACAGCAACGACAGCAGCAACGGAAACCACCGAGGGGACGGAGACGACAACGGGATCCGAGTCGACCGTCGCCGGCACCGAGAGCTCATCAGCGTCCACCGCCGACACGACCGACAGCACCACGGAGGCCTCGACCGACACGTCGACGGGGGACACCGGGGGAGCGGCAGCGGGCGACGTCGAGGGATGCGGTCCGGAATCCGCGACCCCGATCGATGACATCAGCGCCGAGCGCACGCCGGCCCGCTGCGACGCCGGCGCGCCAGCTCCGCAGCCGCTCGCCGAGAAGTACACCGTTCGCTTCTCAACCGCGTTCAAGGCCGAGTTCGTCGCCCCGATCCTGCTCGGCATCTCCGAAGGTGAGTTCGCGAAGGAGAACATCGACGTCGATGTGCAAACGCTCGGATTCTCCGACGCGGTTCCACTGATGGCAGCGGGCGACATCGACATCGCCGTCGGCGGCACAGAGGCCGCGCTGTTCAACGCGATCGACTCGGACATCGACATCAAATGGGCGTTGGCCAACTTCAGCCCTCCTTCGGCAGGCGATGCATCGATTCCCCAGACCGGCCTGTGGGTGCGCCGCGACGCGTTCTCCGATCCGGACAAGCCCGACCTGGCCGAGCTCAAAGGGAAGACGCTGGCGTCCGCAGTGGGCAACGGTTCGTCGATCGCGTACCCGATCGAGGCCGCACTTGAAGATGCCGGCCTCACGTTGAACGACGTGACGGTGCAGCAGATCCCGTCCACCGACATGGTCCAGGCGCTCGAGAACAACGCGGTCCAGGCCGCGTGGCTGCTCGACCCGTACTGGATCACCGCGTCGCAGAACCCCGACTTCGTGCTCGTCGCCACCCAGCCGCCGGCCGAGCCGATCGGTGGCCTCTACTTCGGACCCGAGTTCCTCAAGGACCACCGCGACGCGGCGCTCGCGTTCGTCCGCGCCTACATCCGGACCGTGAACACGTACCTCAGCGGCGACTATCAGACCAATGCAGACGTCATGGACGCGCTGTCGAAGGCCACCGACACGCCGGTCGAGAACCTCGACGCGACGCCGGCACTGACGTTCGATTGGGAGATCCGTGGTGGGACGACCGACCGCATGCAGGCGGTGTTCATCAAACTCGGCAGCGTCGGATACAGCGACCCGATCCCCGAGGATCAGGTCGTCGACCGCTCGCTATATCTCGAAGCAGTCGGTCAAGCGGCCGGCTGACGACGTGAACATGCCGGGCGGATCGTTGGGATCCGCCCGGGTTCACGCCGTCGTGTCGACGCCAAGTCGTACCAACGCGTCCAAACCGACAACGCCGTCGACCCGCACCAGCAGCGGGTTGATGTCGAGCTCGAGCAGCCGCTCGGTCGTTGCCAGCTCAGCGACACGCATGATCGTGTCGACCAGCGAAGAGACGTCGACAGCCGGCTGGCCGCGCCAGCCATCGAGCAGGCGGGAGACCCTGAGCCCGGCCACCATTCGTTCGGCGCGGGATCGGGTGAGCGGCACGACCGAGCGGCTGACGTCACCGAGAGCCTCGGCCTCGGTGCCGCCGGCGCCGACCACGATCACGGGGCCGAGCAGCGGATCGTGGGTCACGCCGACGAGCATCTCGATCCCGTCACGGATCTGCTCGGCGATCAGCAGCTCATCGACGCCCGCCCGACCGAGCAGATCGGCTGCGGTGTCGCGAACGGCCCGACCGTTGGCCAAGCCGAGCACCACCAAACCTGCCTCGCTCTTGTGCGCCGCACCGACCCCCTTCACGACGACCGGAAAGCCCAGCGCTTCCGCCGCCGCAACGGCGTCGTCGACAGTCGCCGCGGTGCGTCGACGCGCGAACGGGATGCCGCGCGCCTCGAGCCACTCGCTGGACTCTGCTTCGTCGAACACGACAGAGGCTGGGTGCCGCGCGGACGGTGCCGGCAACGCTCGCGTGAGGCGGACCTGTTCGTGCAGCTCGGGGTTGCGGGACGGATGAGCGAGCAGCGCGTGCGCAGCGCTGATGGCGTTGCGGAAGTTGCGGAAAACGGGAAACCCCGCGTCCCAGAGCTGCTGATGGACCGGATGTGTTGTCGTCGGCCCCGACCAGATCACGAACACTGCGGTGGACGAAGCGCGCTGGGCCTGCAGCAACGATTCGCCGATGACCTCGGTGAGTCCCGGCGCGGTGCCGGTGATGGGGAACATCACCACGCCGATCGCCGGATCGAACTGGACCGCGTCGATCAGTTGGGCGCCTCTGCCGTCGGCCATGTTCTGGCCGCCGGTGTCGACCGGGTTCGAGACCCGGAACTCGGCGGGGATGAGCGTGTGCAGCTCCTGCTGGGCTGCGTCGCTCAACGGCGGGAGTGGCAGACCGGATGCGACCGCGAGGTCGGCCAGGTGCGCGGCAGTGCCGCCGGAGATGCTGATGACCGCAACGCCGTCGGCGTCGGGCACGGGGGATCGGCACAGGGCGACGGACACCTCGAGCAGTTCGTCGAGGTCGTCGACGCGGGTGATGCCGTACTGCTCGAAGAACGCGTCGTAGATCTCGTCCGCGCCGGCCAGGTGTCCGGTGTGCGAGATCGCCATCGATCGCCCCGCGTCGCTGCGACCGACCTTGACCAGCACCAGGGGAGTCTCGTGCTCGATCGCCGCGACCGCTGCGGCGCGTAGGCGAGCGCCCGACTTGAAACCCTCGATGTAGCCGCAGATCGCCCGCGTGTCGTCATCGGCTGCGAAGTACTCGATGAAGTCGGCGACCTCCAGGTCGGCCTCGTTGCCTGTCGGGGCCCAGTAGCTCAACGCGACCCCGAGCTCCTGGGACTGCGCGATCGGCGCCCCCTGGTGCCCACTCTGGAACACCATCGCCAGCTTCGGCGGTGGCCGGTCGTCGAGGACGCGCAACGAGTTGGCATTCGTGTTCGGGCCGATCAGGCGCGCGCCGATCGCGGCGACAGCGTCGGCGAGGTCTCGTTCGCGTCGGGCGCCGGCCTCCGTGCCGAGTTCGGAGTAGCCGTTGGCGAAGGCGACGACGAAGCCGACGTCCTTGCCGGCCGCCGCGGTGACGATCGCGCGAGGATCGCTGGTGAGGATCACGAGCACGTCGATCGGCCCATCGATGTCCATGATGGACGCGACCGCGGCCCGGCCGAGCACGGTCGACACCTTGGGGTTGACGGGGATGAACCGCGCGCCAACGGCGTCGGCGCGTGCCATCACCTGTGCTGTGATGCTCGCCAACCCAGGCCTCGACTCGGTCGCGCCGACCACCACCAGAGTTTCCGGCCGAAAGAAGCGGTCCAGCGATGGGGAGCCGTTCGTGGTCTTCGATGGCATTGGTGGACCGTACCCGCGGCCGGCCACAGCGTGCATGACGAGCGGAGCCGATGACCGTCGGCCCGGTCGCGCGAAGCTGGCCGACATGAACCGCGGGCACAGGCTCCTCGTCGCGTGTGGCGTGTGGGTCGTGTTCGCGGTCGTCACCGCCACCGTCACCGCCACCGCGACTGGCCGTGCCGCGGCCGCGAACGACGTGTGTACGCGCGTGTCGGCCGGTGCCGTCGCCGGAGCCATCGGCGCCCCCGATCTGGTCGAGCTCTCAGGGCTTGCCGCGAGCCATGCCCATCCGGGTGTCCTGTGGGCCACCAACGACTCGGGCGACACGCCGCGACTGTTTGCGATGTCCGATGCCGGCGCGCCGCTCGGTACCTTCGCAGTGCCGGGCGCGGAGGCGATCGATTGGGAAGACCTCGCCACTGGCCCTGGCCCCGACCCGGCGAAGTCGTACATCTACATCGCTGACATCGGCGACAACGCGGCCGCCCGTGATCACGTCACGGTGTATCGAGTCGCTGAGCCGGATTCGGCGCCCAGCGGCGTCGACGACATTCTCGACGGCGCCGAGGCAATCCAGTTGGTCTATCCCGGTGGACCCGAGGATGCCGAGGCGCTGTTCGTCGATCCGGTGACCACTGATGTCTTCATCATCACCAAGCAGCTGAGCGGACAGTCCAAGGTGCTCCGGGCCGCCACGGTCGGCGCGGTGCCGGCAGTTCCACTGACGATGGAGCAGGTCGGTGCGATCGTCGTGCCTGCGACACCGCCGTACGACCCGAATGCCACGATGGCGTTGCCGTCGACGATGGTCACGGGCGCGGACATCTCGCCCGACGGGCGGACCGTGCTGGTGCGCACCTATCAGCAGGTCCTCGCCTTCGAGCGCGCGGAGGGACAGACGGTCGGTGACGCACTGGCCGGCCCGCCGTGCTCGGCACCCCAGGTCGCCGAACCGCAGGGCGAGGCGATCGCCTTCTCGGCCACCGGCGATCGCTACTTCACGGCCGGTGAGACGCAGCTTGCGCTCGCCCAGGGGGCAATCGGGGCCACCGACCCGAACCCGCTCACGTCGTTCGTGATCGCGCCGGCCGCCGAGCCGACAACCACCTCCGCTGCGCCCACAACCTCGAGCACAACGACGCCCACAACGACGGCACCGATATCGACGGCCGTCGCCACAACGGAACCGACGGCGAGCAGATCGACACCGACGCTCCCGCCCAGCACGACCGCCGCTGCGGCGGCCAGAGCGTCATCTGCACCGTTGCCGCCGGGCACCTCACCGCCCGCCAACCGCTGGTGGGTCTGGACAACGGTCGCCGCGGTGCTGGTCCTCCTCGGCGCGGTCGCCGTGGTCGCCCGGCGTCGCCGTCCCAGATGATGGCGCGAGTAAGGTCGCGGAGCGGGCATCAGCCGTCGCTGGTCGTTCACTGAATCCCACGCTCCGTATCGAAAGAAACGCTATGGGTGAAGAAGTCGGCTAGGTTGGACGGGTGATCGACGACAGCCAGCCCTCCCGCAGGTCGCGTCTCGCCGAGCGGTTCGGACTCGGAACGCTGGCGACTCTGCGCACGGCGGTCGGCACGGATTTTCGGACGGCGAGGTGGCGGCAGCGACTGGCCCTGGTCGGCGTCTGCGCGTGGCTGGCATACGAGTGGGGGCCGGGAAACGAGACCGTGAACACGCTGATCCTGGCCCGGATCATCGAGAACAACACCGGCGCGGCCGTGATCCCGATCACGGCCGCCGTCGCGATGCTCTTCACGCTCCTCCAGCAGTTGGCCTCGGGGTTCACAGCGCTGGCCGGCTTCTCGTTGTTCGATCGAACGGCACGGGCATCGTGGCAGAAGCTGCGCGGCTCGCGCGACGTCGCTCCCGGCGAGTGGAGCCGACTCGGTTGGGTCGCGCGGTCGTCGATCGCGTTCGGTTTGGGCACCACCGCGGTGGCGCTGATCCAGATCATGACCACCGGTCAGGTCGGCGTCCGTCGACACGGCAGATCCGTCGCGTCGAGCGCCCTGCTGTGCAGCATCATCATCGGGTTCATCGGCGGGAGCGCGGCGACGATTGCCTACGTCGGCCGGCGTGTCGATTCGCTTGCCAAGCCGACCCGGTTGATCCTTCGGGTGCTCGAGAACCCACTGTTCTGGCTGGGTTTTCTCGTCCTCCTCGCGCTGGTCCACGCCGCCCGGCGGCGCCCGCCGGAGCTGCAACCGGCGGCGACGGATCGGGCCTGATCAGACCACCAGCGAAGCACCCCGAATGGACTCTCAAGTTTCAGTCAGCAGAGACCGATGACAAAGTCGTGCGCCAATCCGCAGACCTGGAAAACGCTCGCGTGGCGCGTTTCGGACCCGACGTCGTCGACCATGAACGATCTCCTCGGCGCGTCGAGGACAACGACATGACGGAGCCGATGACCGACGAACAGGCGGCGCACGCGCGCCTCCCGCGCCGAGTCGAGCCGATGGCGACGTCGGGCCGGGCCACTTGGATCTGCCTCGCTGTGTTCGGTGTCGCGATCACCGCCCATGGCTTCAACGTGTTCGACGGCGCGCTGTACTCGGCAGTGACCCTGACCGGTGCGGTCTGCGCCGCGATCGGGCTGCGCTACCGGCGTCCCGCCCTGCAGTGGCCGTGGTGGGCGATCATCGCGTCCGGTCTGCTGTGGACGATCGGCGGGGCCGTCGGTGACGCGACACACGCGACCGGCGACCTCACCCGTTCCCGTTCGCTGTTGCCCGACCTCTTCGCCTTGCCCGGCTACGCGTTGTTCGCACTCGCCCTGTACGGCCTGCTTCGCTCGCGGCGAGCACGGATGAGCGACAGCGGCGAGCTGCTCGACGGCATCATGCTCGGCGCCGGTGCGTTGCTGCTCGTCAACGTGTTGATCATCGTCCCGACCCTCGACACGCCCGGCACCTGGGTGATGGCCAGGCTCTCGGTGTCCGTCTACCCGGCGCTGTCGATGTGCCTGCTCGTGATCGCCGCTCGGCTCGCGTTCTCACCTGGGGATCGCTCGCTGGCGTTCCAGCTGATGTTGCTCGGCACGCTCTGCCTGTTCATCGGCGACATCGTGTTCGCGTTCGGCGAAGCCGGCCGTTGGGAGGCTCCACAGGCACTGCTCGAGGTCCCGTACCTCATCTACGGCGCGTGCATCCCCGCCGCCGTCTTTCATCCGTCGATCCTCGCGCTTGCTCGACCTGCCACCGTCGGCCGTCGAGGGCTCGGCCACAGTCGCCTCATCGCCGTTGCCGGCGCGTTGTTGGCGCCGATCATGGTGATGGCGACGGGCAAGACGCACAAGGGTCTGGCGGTCACGGTCAGCCTGTGCTTGATCCTCGCCGTTGCCGCGGTCATCCGTCTCTGGAACGCGATCAGGGAGCAGGCCGAGATGGAGAGCCGGCTCTCGCATCAGGCCAACCACGACGAATTGACCGGCTTGCCGAGCAGAGCCCAGATCCTGATTCGGATCGACGAGATGCTGGCGTCGTCGTCGGCCCGGAACCAACCGGTCGCGGTGATGTTCATCGACCTCGACCAGTTCAAGCTGATCAACGACTCGATGGGGCACAGCGTCGGCGACCAGCTGTTGGTGCTCGCGGCCGAGCGCATCGCTGCATCGGTGCGGCCGGAGGACGTCGTGGGCCGGATGTCCGGCGACGAGTTCATCGTCGTCGCCCAGCTCGACGTGACCGGTGCCTCCCGTTTGGCCGAACGGATCCGCAAGATGCTCGGTGACGGATTCAGCCTGGATTCGGCTGAGGTGTTCATCTCCGCGTCGATCGGTGTCACGGTCGCCAATGACTCGATCGGCGTCGACGCGGCGACGTTGATCCAAGAGGCCGACACGGCGATGTACCGGTCGAAGGATCGCGGGCGGAACCGAGTGACATCGTTCGACTCGTCGATGCGGGACCGCGTCGCCCGCCGGGTCGAGCTGGAACGCGATCTTCGCCAAGCACTCAACGAACGGCACTTCACCACCTACTTCCAGCCGATCGTCTCGCTGCCGAGCGGGCGGGTGCACGGCTTCGAGGCATTGGCTCGCTGGATCGACGGCGACACGGTCATCTCGCCGGCCGAGTTCATCCCGATCGCAGAGGAATCCGGGTTGATCGTGCCGCTTGGCGCGTTCATGCTCGATGAAGCATGCCGTCAAGTGGCTCACTGGCGCCGCACGGTGCCCGATGGTGAGCGGCTCTACGTCTCCGTCAACCTGTCGCCGCGGCAGATGCGCGAGAGCGACGTGGTCGACACCGTCGCCGAAACGCTGGCCCGTCACCAGTTGCCCGGCGAGGCGCTGTGGTTGGAGATCACCGAGAG